>Ga0208371_1000344_pt1 | contig 11636 bp, 10 predicted proteins | sample SubbioCR12Aug_1A_FD_184827 | JGI IMG/M metagenome (GOLD analysis project Ga0208371, IMG submission 184827) | Serpentinite rock and fluid subsurface biosphere microbial communities from McLaughlin Reserve, California, USA - CR12Aug_1A (SPAdes) | ecosystem: Environmental > Terrestrial > Deep... | reverse complement strand
GGGGGGGGGGGACTTACTTGCTAGAGAAAGAACAGACGAATCACCACAGAACGCGCCTCCAGGGGGATATAGACCGGGGCTGCGATTCCTTGACCACCTGTCAGCCGTGCAGCCTGTCGCCAGATCTGGGGCGATGGTGAGTGCGAGAGACGACAGTGTGAATAACGGCTGAATTGACCAGTTGAGGAAGGAGCGAAGCGTATGACGAAACCTGATTCGAATGATTTGTTATCGTGTCCGGATTGCGGAGCTGACCCCACTAACTCCTGCACCATCGACGTCATCCACGGCAGAGAACCGCATGACAAAAACCATGCGACAGTACGGTGCCATGAATGCGGATACACGGCCAGCATCGTCACGTCTGTTCATCCTGGCATTATTCGGCGTATCTGGAACGTGAGGATACGATAACGGCTTGAGGGGGACGGTTCCGCCCTCGAAATAGGAGATAGCAGACTATGAGTGATACAGCCACAACAACCAGTAATCCGGGCGGTACCGTCCACCCGATTGTTATGCGGGTCGCCCGTGAGTGGTACCGGACTGGAGCAGTTCTGGAGCAGATAGAGGCGTTTCGATGTCTGCTGGACGAAAACAAAATTGACCCTGCCGGATATTCCGAAACTGGGGATGATGCTGACCTCTACTCAAATTTGACAATGGCCTGTTGTGCATATACTGACGCCTGCGAGGCTGCGACCTGTGCGGCATGGCTGATATTCGAGGAGTTGCCCGGCTGGCAGGATGATGTTGTTAAGTGGTTCGCCGCATAACGCTTGAGCGTCACCGTTCGCGGCCTTATCGCGATACGGTGGACAGCGTTGGTTATGCCAGCGCTGCAAATTTAGGAGGGAATCGTGGCAAAAATTACCGTAGCATGTGCAGCACTGAGCGGCAGAATCTTCGCTGGTAGAGTCAATAAGGCCGGAACTGCCTTTCTGGATGGGAAACAGGACGTGACAAGTGATGTTTTGAAGGCTGTCATTGACAAGGTGGGGCTGGGACATGTCGAAACCGTGACTGTTGACGGTGCTCCCCGGTATGAAATCGAAGTCCGGGAGTCGGCATGAAAGTGCAGTGTACTCGGTGCCGAAACAAGCACGACAAAAAGGAGCGGGTTGAGGCGCCAAGCAACTCATTCAAAGGGCTCGCCGCAAAGGATCTTGTCTGCCCCAAGTGTTCAGGTCGCAATTATTACCTCCTGGACGATGATGGCAAGCGGGCAAGGGCATAACCTCCAACCTCACCACCGATAATACGGTAACTGGAAACAAAACGATTGCGTGCGGCACGCCATACAGTATTTCCCAGATTCGCGGGCAAGTTGAAATAGAAGGGGCTGCTATGCCCACAACTGGCACATACTCACTGGGCACATTTATCCGCAATATTGCTCCGATCCTGGCCGGAAGCGGCGGCTATGTCACCGCCAACCAGAAATATACGGTTCGCGGTTGGACCAAGTTGAATACGGGTAGCACAAACGGGCTGAACACTGATTGGGTTGAGGAGAGAGTGTTGACAGGGCAATAGCGAGATGAGGCAGCGGCCGGGCCGTACTGGCATACGACCCGGCCGCCGACCCACAGAGTGAGCTGTGAGCCAGCCAAGGCTGCCCCGACATCGGTTATATAATCGGCTGGGAAGTAAAGGGTTAAAAGGAAGAAACTTGTCGGCTCATCAAGAGAATATTGGTATTATCAAGTAATTACGCGCGGGCATTTATCACGTTTTTCGCATAAGAGTTATCGCGTCGCGCTTGTCTTGCGGCATTTTTGCGTTGTGCGACAGGCATGGCGCGTAAGCGCCAAATGGTTCAACCGTGGTGGTTGAACATTGACTTGGAGGTGAAAGTACACTACGGACCTGTTGGTGGGAACCGTTAGCCGGACGGCAAGGGTGTCCGCCGTGAGGCGGAATCCGAAGGAAACCGCAGGCAAAGTCCCGGCCCGACGGACAAGAATCACATACGAGGCAGTCATATCCGGGCGAGAAGGCAACGGTCTTTAAAGCCCGGCTCTTCAGCAAGTGGAAAGAAATCGGTGCTCAACGAGGAATTGCCGAGCTCTATTTCTCAGATTTGCAGCCAGAGATGGGCTACAGAGATCGAACAAGCTTTGCCATGGCCCTCTAGCCATTCGAATTCCCTCTGATGAGAGGAATGATAAATCCCCTGCTCTGTTAGCTCTGAATGACTGGTCGTGCCAAAGGTAACGCCGCCTTTTTCATCGATTGCCGTCGCAAGCTTCTTGAAGCTGTATCCCTCAGCAACATACCCGACCATAAGAGCGTTTTGCATGGCCCAAGCATAATCGCCATTGACGAAACGAACGAGACCCTTTTGACAGTAGCAGGACAAGACTGGATGCTTCGCATCAACGGGTTTGCATTCCACGAAGAGTCCGTCCTGGTCACTCAGCACCAGTTCCTCGCGGTTCAGAGGGAAGAAGATGTCCGGCATCTTGTCGGGGTGTTCCTTGTTGTAGTTGCTTATCTTTGGCTCCCGGGCAACGGGACTAAAGCTTCTTTTGTCGAATCCTGCCACCTCTCCATTCGTACGCAGCCGATTTTCAATGATCTCCACGAGCAACTGCGTTATGGTGTCCTCTTTTTCTGAGGCCAGCAAAAAGTTAACGGGTTCATTCTCCTTGAGCAACTGCCACGCTCTCTCGATCACCTTCCGGAGTAGTAGCAACGTCCGTTCTTGAATTAGGGGGTGAGGTAAGGTGAATTGTACGCCCTGGGTAAAGAATCCAACAGCCACTAGCCCCTCCCCATCGGAAAGACATCAAGGTGACGCCGCAAGATATCCAGACCGCAGAGACGGGCACGACTCAAGGTCCAGTAGCGGTATTGCGCGATGACACCTACCAGCAGGTATCTGTCTCCATGGACTGTGACCCTGCTGCAACCCGTTTTATTCGCTTCAACGATGATCTGACCAATCAAATCCTTATGCTCGCCCCCCCCAAGGCTCCTCGGCGCAGAAGAAGCAGAGATGCCGAAGAAATGCCAGGGGGAGGTAATATCCCGATCTGCGATTTCGGTCTCTTCTATCGATACAGTCTCCCCGGTAATGGCAAAGGATGGTGATAGCATCTCCCGGAGATCGTCATAGAAGAGCTGTCGTTCCCTCTTCGTCGGTGGATTGTCGGCACGACTGCGCGACTCCTTGAAGGGTGCCCCGACTTCCAGCGTGTCTTTAACTACCTGACGGTCGTATTTATCCAGTCCATACAGATCGAAGATGAAATCGTTAACGGCGTCCCAAGGTTTACTGGAGGCGTTTTCGAGCTGGCTGGAGAGGCGCAAGGCCTCCTGCCGCTGGTCCTCGGACAACGTGTCGATTACCGGGAAAGGGAAGACCTCAAGGTTTTCCTTGAGGAAGGTTCTTCGTTCTGCACCCATCCTGGAACTCGTGAGCAGCACATGGTACGTGAACAGGTCGGCATGCGTTATCAGGTGCAGTAATGCGATCTCTAAAGAGGAATACCTGCTGCCACAAGCTGAAAAACCATAATAACTCTTGCTGAAGGCAGTTGCTTCGCGGGCGATCCATGATTTTGGTGCATCCTTCGAGCCGCCTGGTGACTCGGGAATTATAAGCAGCGGTTGAGAATATAGCTTGATGCACCTAGGTCTGTGTGCCGTAGGACGACCGAACCGCGGAAGCGACGACAAATTCACAACAAACCCATCATCTGGGGGCGTATCGAAGTCGGGCAACTCCCGCATGAAGCCAGCCGGCTTCTGCGGCTGCTTGGGCGAAAGGTTGTACCCGAGGCCAGAATAGCGACCTTCCTCCTTTGCATCCCAGTACGATTTGACCCTTGGCCAATCTAACTCGTCGAGCTTTCGAAGCACTTCCACGTCGAGCGATGTCCCTACCGCCAACGTCTTCAGCAGTCCCGTCTCCTTGATCACGGCTGCGGTAGCTATGGGCTGTGCCGATTGGAAGTCGATCCGGATTCGCCCCTTGTCGGTCAGGCTCTTTTCGAAGTAAGGCGTAACGAAGTAAAAACGGTGGTCCTCCGACGGAACCGAATTGCGTGCAAAGAGCAACATGAAGGGCTGGTTCATCTTTGGCCAGACGCCGGTATCGGAAAGGTTCGATCCATTCAAGATTCCAGTCACTTCAATTCCGCGGAGAATAGCGTTAAAGGCACGAGTCCCAGCCTCGGTCTGTTTGAGGAATATGCGTCCTGGCAGCGCCATCGCGATGATGCCACCTGGTTTTGCCCATCTGGTCGCTTGCCATATGAACGGGAGGTCAGGGTTGTTGTCGGGGTTTGCATAGGTTTGTGCAACGTCTTGCAGTCCCCTTTCCACCAACGCTTCCTTCGTTAGTGCAGTAAATCTGTCGTTATGGGCCTTGTTGATTTTCTTGGCCTCATCGGTGTCGCTCTTCAGGCGACTCCACGGCGGGTTTCCGATCACCAGATCAAAGTCATGATCGAACTCATCCGGAAGATCGGGGCGCAAGCTTCCCAACACGAAATCGGTTACGTTACGCTCTTCCGGTCTTCTGTGATTATAGAGAACGACATCCTTGAGCCGGTCCGGGAACTTTAGGCTCTTCGGAGGCCGCGGCGAGGCGTTGAGCTCTATGGCGGTGATGTAAAGGGACAGCGCCGCCAGCCTCAGGGCGGACTCGCTTATGTCGAATCCACGGACCTGCCTATAAAGAATGGACTGGATGGTCCTGGTGTCCGGCCTCTTTCCATCGAGCTGCCACCGTGCTGCCACCAGCTTTCTGAAGGCGAGCACAAGAAAAATGCCGGCGCCACAACTTGGGTCGAGGACTTTCGCATTCTTCTTGTCAGCTAACGCTTCAAAGGCATCGTCTACAACGTAACGTGCGATGTTCTTGGGCGTGTAGTAGACGCTTGTCTGTTTGGCTAGGGAATCCCACACCCTGCTGAAGTTTTCATAGACTTGGCTGAGTACGCCGATGGGGATATGGGCGAAGTCGAGATCACCCCAGTCGATTGTGAGCTGAAATCCACCAGAGCCTACATGCCTCCACCCACCTAAGATTGCCTGCAGGTGCGAGAAAAGGTTGCCGGACGTCTTTTTTTCTGCCTCGGTGAATACCTCCTCCGGCCCCGCAGAGAGCGGAAGCATGTCACCGTTGAAGGTCTCATCGAGCCACCGGCAAGTCGCCACGGAATTTTCGACATTGCTGAAGCAGTCAATTAGCTCCTGCGCCTGGGGGCAGACAGAAGTAAGTTCATCCGGGCGGACTATCCTCCGGTCCCACAGAAAGCGGAAGAACAGCGCTCTGCCAAGAAAAGAAAGGACATCCAGAGGGTTGAGGCCAAAGGCACCGATGAGCGTATCCGATGAGCGAGTCATAAGCTCATGGATGGTCTTGAAGACATAGTCGGGAGCCTCTGGCTGCCCTTTCAATGTAAAGACGCCACTGGCCACGCTTTGGAAGAACAGAGGAGCTGCAATGGAATCCTGCTTAATGGTCCTTCTTTCCGCGGTCGATAGGTCAGAGCGGCTTAGGTTTATCGGATAAACATCCAGTTGTCCCGGCTGGAGAATGCCGAGGAAAGCCCTTTCTCCGCGGTTTGCCAACATGCACTGCAAGTTCAGGACGTCGTTTTCGCTGAAGCTTTCTGCCCGCTGTGCGTTCACGACGTAGAGCAGCGGTCGCGACTGGAATTCAGCGACCGCGTCCACCTTGATGCCCCCGTCGTTGGACGCCTTCACCAAGTCAAGGTAATCCAGATGCCTCGGTGTCGGCTCGTCGCTAAGCTCCAACACATCATGACAACCGAACGTTTTCAGACTGTTTAGTTCGCTCATATAAGGCACCGCTTTCAAGTTCCGAAAATCCCTTCAACGTCCATAAAAATGCAGCGTTCTGACTTCGTATCTAGTGAATCCATCGTCAATTTTAAGGTACTGCAACACAGGGATGCGACAGAATAGGTCGCAACACGAAATTGACATCAGACCTTTTTCTCCTTCTGCTTGGGTTTGACTTCTGCGGCTGTCTTCTTTGCATGCTTCCCCGGTTCGTCAAGCTTGGCGATCAGGTCGTCTCTATTCACGTTGAGCCGATCCAATTCCGCCAGCATTATAGCGAGCAGCGCCACGTGCCGGGGGACTTCGCTCCGTCCCGAGTAGTTGGAGATGGACCCGTGGCTCATGCCAAGGAGATGTGCAAATCCCTTCAGATCAAGCCCGGTTCTGCGCACCCACTCCTTGAATGTCCTGTAATCCATGGGGCAACATTTACACATTTTTATGCAGGATGTCCATTAAAAATGGTTTTTAATAATTTTAAGTGTATTTTATTAATTTTTAATGCATTAAATACATTATAAACAATTTTACTTCATAAATAATGTATTTTTGACGGATGACGGCACCTGAAATGCTCTGTATAGTGCTTATCGGGAGGAGGCGAATATGCCAAAGAGGCCAAAAGTAGTTTATTGTGTTCCCAACGTGTTGGCGGGCAGAAAAGCATGGCACCCGTAACTGCTCGGAATACTTTGACTAACAACACACTATAGCCGGGGAACATACCCCTTTTAGGCAAACATGAATAAAATTGCACATAAAAATTGGAAGTCTGTGTACTTCCGGCCTTTCTTGTGGTGCGCATCCCCAGGTCGAAGAAGCCGACCGGTACGTGCACTGCCGACAAAAAAATCAGGGCCGTTGCCGGCCCTGTTTACCCACTGCAAGAAATATCACCTGCACATGCCGGGCGACTCAGAGCGAGTCGCCCGGCATTGTACGTTTATCAGATGGTACTGGCCAGCTTGATGAAGTACTTCACGTCGCGCAGATCGACGCTGCCGTCATCGTTCAGGTCGTAGCCGGGGTTGCGTGGCGGCTTGTTGATCACCTCGAACACCAGGATCCTCAGGTCGTTGAAGTTCACCATGCCGTCCAGGTTGAAGTCGGGGAACGCGGGGTTGACCCTGACGACGTAGGGCCGCATCATCTCGTTGTCCTCATGTTCGAGGATGTGACAATGCCAGACGTAGAGGCCGGGGATGTCGAAGGTGGCCTTGATCCGGGTAACCTGTCCGGGGAGTGCCACGACCGTATCCTTGAAGCCGGTTTCCCACGGCTGGGGTGGTGAGGGCATGGCATTCATGTCGACCATCGGCATGACCATACCGGTCATCGAGTCGGTCATGAGCGGCTGCCGGTCAACCACTTCGAACCGCACCAGGTGCAGGTGGATCGGGTGGCCGTCCATGGTCAGGTTGAAGATCTCCCATACCTCGGTATCGCCCAGGATCGGGTTCTCGGTGACCGGTGCCATCCAGCGGAGCGGCACCGAACTCCCGGTGGCGATATTGACCGTACCCAGAAGGGCAGCCATGGGGCCGAACGGCTCGCCACCCGCAGTGGTACAGGCGGTCACGAACAGTGCGGGATCCATCGGGTCGAACGGGATGCCGGGGATGGCCACTACACTGCCGTCCGGCAGGGTCTGTGCGCAGACCTGACCGGAACTCTCTTCATTGAGCGATACCTGGCGGGTCTGGGCAACAGGACCGGCAAGCCTGGCTTCCGCGGGAAGGACGAGGTTGGCCGGCAAGGTGGCCAACGAGTCGCCGGGGCGGACCAGTCCGGCATTCAGCACGAACTCCATGACCTGGCCGGTGGTGTCGGGATCTGCCAGGTCGGCCGCGTCGAAGGGGAAGCCGCCGAAGGGGAAATCAGGGGCGGTGTTGAGCATTCTCACCCTGACGGTCCCGGCCGGGAGCCTGGAGAAGTCGGCGAGTACGTCAGCCCGCTCCGCAAGCCCCATCAACAGGGCAGGGGAGACGCCGGGTGCCGGGTAGGTTGCGGGAAGCGGCGGTTCGGACGCGCCAGGGGTCAGTGCGATCTGCTGTCCGGTTACGATCCTGACCACCTGGGGCAGGAAGCCCTGCTCGGCGCCGATCTGGTAGAGCGGAACCTCGCCGAGGCTGTTACCGGCCGCATCCAGCGCCACCAGGTTCAGGTTGAGGAAGCGGGCGTTGCTGCCGTTCAGGAGCCGGAAGCGATAGAGCGCGGGCGCCACATCCAGCTTCGGCCAGGTGCTGCCATTGACCACCATGGTGTTGAAGAAGGCCTCCGGGTTCCAGATGGGGGAGATGTCGCTCGGGATCATCATGTCGCCGATGAAGGGGATATCGAGGAACGGTACTGCCGGGGGCTTATTCAGTCCCTCAAAGAAGGCCCGGTTGTCGGGGTAGAAGAGCGAGCCGTCCGCATTGAAGGAGCGGTCCTGGATGACGATCGGGATCTCCCGGATCAAAGCCCTGGCAGTGGCGTCGAAATTCGGGTCGCCTTTGCCCCGCTGCGGAGCCGGTCCCGGCAGCCTGCCATCTTTTGGCCGGGTCGTTTTCGCATCGTCGATGGCTGCATCGCCGTTTGCGCCGCCCCGGATGAGCCAGAAACCGGCCGGTCCGGCATAGACGTTGGCCCTGGTCATGCCGAGGGCGTGGTCGTGGTACCAGAGGGTGGCGGCGGCCTGGGTGTTCTCGTAGGCAAAGTAGGCCGAGCCGGCCACGTTGTTGAGGCGGTTATACTGGTCGAAGAGCGATCCCTTCCTGGCATAGCCGACCGGGATGTTCTTCGCTGCCGGCAGCCACCATGCCTCGGGGTAGCCGTCGCTCTCCGGGTTCACATGGGCACCGTGGACATGGGTGACGAGCGGAACCGGGCCGGTGTAGGGGGCCGGGTTCATGGTCATGCAGTCGGTATGGTTGGTGCCGTCGGAACAGCCGGTTGCGGCAGGATTGGCCCAGTGGAGGGTCTGGTCGATCGGCAGCAGGTGGGGGAGATAGTTCCCCTTGGCGTCTTTCAGGTCATTGATCCAGCGGACGCTGGTCAGTTTTCCCGAGTTGTTTTCCACGGTGAAGGCCGGATAGTTGAAGCTGGAGTTAAGCGCCGGGGCCACGCCCCGTGCCCCGCCGGGAAGCCTCGATGAATCGGGAAGCGGGTCTTCGGCCCGGCCGTAGCTCCATATGGTCGTTGCCTGGAAGGTGTCGTTCCTTCCGTTAATGGCATTCCATATGCCGCCGGGCAGGATCTGTTGCTTGAACTGCCTGACCGCGATGTTGTAATCCGCCTTCGGGAAGCCCGGTTGCTTGGCGCTCTTCGGCATCTCCGGCGGTATGACGAGTGGGGTGACGTATTTGGGAATGGTCAGGGGATCGAGGGTACCGCCGGGGAGCGGGACTGCGAGAGCTCCCGTTGCCAGCAACGATACCGCCACCAGGGACCAAAGGCCGGTTCGCAAGGCCTTGGAAAATCTTGACAATGGCCGGTTCATACATGCCTCCTTATTACCCTCTGAGAGCGCATCCGCTCTCATTGCCGTTATGCTCTCCTCTGGAACTCCTTTTCCCGCCCTCCTTGTGCCGTTGTTCCCGGAAAAGACAAAGCCGGATTGCACCAGGATGGACATCCCTTCGCAACCCGGCTTTCTTCATGGTGAAGATCCGTGGCTTTCCGTCCCATCCTCACGGGTGGTTTGGCCTTGGGGCGATGCATTCAATCTGCTGTCAAAGATGCTCCCGAGCAGAGAGAGAACAAGACTGATTGTATTGATTACTCATATTTCATGCCATTGCCGACAATTCTCATGAGAAGCAGACAGGTGCGGGGTTGGGGAAGAGAAAAGGGTTGCGAGGGGGAGAAAAGGGGTGCAAAAATTTTGCGGATCGGTGGGGGCAAGTGGGCAAAACGGCATTATTCGGGCATGCGCAGCCTGCAAGGAGCCTGGCGACAGTAAAAAAAGTTGCACCCTTTTTCCCGTCAGCCGGTGAGCCGGCAGGATACTTCCTTCACTGAGCCTGCTGCGAAGGAAACGCGCATTGTCGCATGCGGAGAAAGAAGCGGTGCCCTTCGTAGGTCGTTTATAACTCTCCGGCAAAAAATTGCGAGGGTCCTTCCAGGGTTTGCCATCCGGTTTCCGCAAAGAACTGACGGATGGAGGAAACGGAGTGCCCGCGCCCCTCTTCGGTCTTCTCCCTGGTGTCGCGGGGATTGGCGCCCTTCTCGGCCCAGAGGAGATTGGCGCCTCCCAGGACCGGAACGCTGCCCGGTTCGTGGGAACAGTTGCCCATGATGGTGCGCGGCACGGCAAGCCGGGTGACGGCAACGACCTGGGCCATTCTCAGCTCCGAGATCATCCCCCGCTGCGCCAGGGCAGTTCCGGGGATCGGGATACGGCGCGCAGCACCGCTGAAGGAGGGATGAAGGAAACCGGTAAAGAGGATCAGGTCCGCCAGCTCCTCGTTGGTGTGTTCCGGACCGATCGGCTCCACACAGGTTCCGAGCATGAGCCCCGCCTCCTGGAACGTCCTGATGCTTTCGAACCGGCACGTCGGTTCGATGGTGGTGTCGACCCCCTCCCGCAGGCGCAGGGCGTGGTAGACCCCCTGGTAGCCTGCCCGGATCAGATCTGCTGCCCGCTCTGCACCTTCGTCGCCCACATTGGCGATCAGCACGGTTTCGGGGCGCAGCCCGTTTCGGATCTCACGGGATGTCTCGATAAACTGCCCCATGTCAAAGGTGGCGGTTGCCATGACATAGATGGCGTTGGCGCCTTCCGCCTCGAACTGCCGCGCCTGCGCGGCCGCCGCTTCGGGAGAGACGACGGTAGAGGTGCGGAAGATGCCGTTTGCCACGGCAAAGGAGCAGAAGAGGCAGTCACGGGGGCAGGGCGCCAGGTTCAGGGCCAGCTGGGCATGAATCTCGGCCCGGTTTCCGCTGAGTTGCCTGGATATCCGCGCAGCCTCTCCCATGATGACGTAGGATTCGAGGGATTCGGCAGGGAACGCCAGCATGGCCACCACCTCCTCGCGGGTGAATGGCTCGGCGTTGAGCGATTTCTTGACGATGTCGTGAACGTTCATGGGATCTCCTCCGCAGAACGAGAAGGCGTGAGCCGGCAGGGTTATCACAGGGCGATGATTGCCCCGAAAAGGGTAATGGCGCCCCCTACGCGGGCCGGACCGGCCGCAACCGGGTTCTGGCCCGAGCAGGGGGCGCTCACGTCATTTTTCCCCGGCTTGCGCCGACAGGTTGCCTGAACTGCATCGTGCCGCAATGTCGGCCACGATCTCGCCGAATGCCCTGGCAGCGGGTGAGTCGGACTGGTGCTCCACGAACGGTCTTCCCTGGTCGCCGGCAGTGACCATGGCCGGGTCCAGCGGTATCCGTCCCAGAAACGGGACGTTCATTTCGTCGGACATCTGGCTGCCGCCGCCACGCTTGAAGATATCTACCTCGCCGCCACAGTGGGGGCAGACGAAGCCGCTCATGTTCTCGACCACCCCGATGACCGGCAGTTGCAACTGCCGGCAGAAGGTGACCGATTTGCGCACGTCGGTCAGGGCCACATCCTGGGGGGTGGTGACGATGATGGCCCCTTCGGCCTTCTCCAGGAGCTGGATCACCGAGAGGGGCTCGTCGCCGGTTCCCGGCGGGCAATCGACGATGAGGTAGTCCAGGTCGCCCCAGGAAACATTGGTCAGGAACTGCTTGATCACGCCGTGCTTGGCCGGGCCGCGCCAGATTACCGCTTCGGCCTGGTCGCGGAGCAGAAGCCCCACGGACATGACCGAGAGGTTCGGGCTGTAGGCGACCGGTTCGATGCGGTC
>Ga0208371_1000343_pt1 | contig 11646 bp, 12 predicted proteins | sample SubbioCR12Aug_1A_FD_184827 | JGI IMG/M metagenome (GOLD analysis project Ga0208371, IMG submission 184827) | Serpentinite rock and fluid subsurface biosphere microbial communities from McLaughlin Reserve, California, USA - CR12Aug_1A (SPAdes) | ecosystem: Environmental > Terrestrial > Deep... | reverse complement strand
CCCGGTTTCCTGCTTTTCGGCAATGATCTCGGCAATGCGCGGATAATCTCCGGTGCCGATGAAGACGTCAACTTCGGGGAGTTCATTGGCCAGTTCCTGCTGATAGCGCTGGGGAAGGCAGCCGGCAACCACCAGCAGCCGGCAGCGACCGTCATGCTTCCGATCGGCCAGATCGAGGATGGTATCGATGCTCTCCTGTTTTGCCTCTTTGATGAAGGAACAGGTGTTAACGATGATGATGTCCGCTTCATGCTCATCGGTGGTGATGGTGTAGCCCTTCTCGGCAAGGTAGCCGAGCATCACTTCCGCATCCACCAGGTTCTTCGGGCAGCCGAGGCTGACCATGCTGACCTTCTGCTTTATTGTTTCTTCCACGAAAACCTCTTTCGGTGCCTGTAAATTATCGATTAGCAGATGGTTTGTACATCAAAAACATATGGCATGTAAAGGATCAGGATCATGTTTTGCCATCAGCCATTCCACAAAAGCGAAAGTGCATATGATTAAATCGGAAGTTCTTCCTTGAACAATCTCTTGTAATCGGCCTTGAATTCCTTGGAGCGATCATTTTGATAAAGCAGATATCCGGCAATCTCCCGGACCTTTACCATGTCGATATGGCCACACTCCAGCATCAGCTTCAATAGATCAAAAGTCTTGAATGTTATGATCTCAAAGTCTTTTGCCAACGCCAGCATGTCAGTGTCATCAGTGACAACCGGCAGTCCAAGCGCATAGGCATGGGCAAGCACGGTGACGTCAACCCGCGACACAGTAGGATACTCGGTTCTCTTGTAGTCAAAAATGAAGTCGAACGCCTGCCCGATTTCCTTTTTCTCCTGTCTAGATAGTTGCAGACGATGGGAGCGGTTTTCTGCATACTCCGGGTCGTTTACCCAGGGAAACTTGTTTCGCAGTCGGGGACTTTTGTTGTACTCGTCCTGAAGCTCCTTGATCACATACAGACAGTATGCAGGCTCTCCGAACTCCGCTTTGAGCAGGGGGCGAATGCTCTTCGCCAGGCGGAAATAGGCGTTGGTATCGACGAGGATCTTACTTTGCGCCACTGCAAAGCTCCTCATATACGTTCTGGGCATCGATGAAAGGTATATTGAGGGTGCTTTGGACAAAACTCGCCTGCGTGCGATGAGTTTTCAGGTAGGTCTTGAGGACTTCGAAGAACGGGCTGTTGAATGCTTCCCTGGCGCATGCCACGTAACGAGACGCTAAAGGCTCCTTGGTGCCGAAGAGCGCTTCGCTTACCGGTTTGAATGACTTGTTGAAGTTTGCGGCAGCTCCGTGGATGTCAAATTCCAGAACCGGCTGCTTGCTGTATGCCGCAAACTTGTTGATTTCAATAAACACCGTCACCGGAGAAATAACCAGCCTTTCGGCAATGTCCTTGACGCGATTGACTTGTGCACCGACATTGCCAAAACGCGACAATCGGGAATATTCGGTTTCAGCCAACTCTCTGGGGATCAGCAGTGCCCCGGCGAATGCCTCGGCGAAGTCCTCCCCATCGTCACCCTGCAGCTGCGGGGCGAGCACGTGCCCAAGTTCGTGAGCCATCCAGAATTTGAAATCATGGAGTTTACAGTCGAGATTCAGATAAATCCAGGTTGTTTGTGATTCGGGAAGGTGGATATGGAGGGCGTTTTCGTGCTTATCCTTGTGTCCCCAGTGAACCGGAATGAGCACGGCATGGAGATTGCCGAAGAAATCGATCAGTTTTTCAAAGTGAATCTCGTCGCCTTCCTGAACGCCGATCTGTTCCCGTATCCGACGGGCCGCCTTATGCACATACTCATAGTCGCTCACCGGTTTGCGCAGGGTCGCCGGTTGAGCAAGATCGTCAAAGGGAAGATAGGGTACCAGTGCTTCCAGAACGCGGCCCATGTCCTTTGCCTGCTCTACATATTCCGGAGTAATCTTATGTGCCCCTTTTTTCCGAAAGACAACAACCGGTTCGTTCGGCTCAGGGTGTTTAATGACCATATCCGAAAAAGAGAGGGCGAGCAGGCGCGCCAGCTTCAGGAGCTTGTCCGGGCGGGGGTATTTTTCCTGCTTGAACCACTGGGACACGGTTTCGCGGGAGACTCCAAGGGCCTTGGCAATGGATGACTGGTTGTGGCCCAGGGTTTCCGCTTGGCGGGACAGTTTCTCGATATTGAGTGAATTTGTCATAGGGAAACAGTATACATCATGTCAACTTTTGTCAACTGTGCAGCAGTGAAAATATTAAATTCGGGGTTGTTAACATAAAATTCAGAGGAGGAGAGTCTGCTCCTCCTCCGAGTAATTTTTTAGCGTTTGATCTTTTCGACAACGGCTGTGCTTTTCCGTTTTTCCGCGTCTTTTACCGGAATGAACTGACCGTTTTTTGCATCTCTGCCGATCTTAATTGTCTTACCTGCCATAATTGAGTACCTCCTTTCCGGAAGGAGATTGAAGATTGCCACTGCTGGTTCTGGTATTTTTTTGAATTGACTGTTGCCGACTGGGGCAAGAGACCTTGTACCTTCCGTGTCAGGTCTCCAAAAGCCGCCATTCTTCACAATGGCGGCTTTTGCTTTTATGGAATCTTTGCGTCGAGTTTGTCGGTTTTGATTCGTTTTTGTATGACCTCAGCTGAAACATCAAATATTCCTGCCAGTTTATTCGAGAGGCTATTCACTGCAAAATCCAGATATTTGGCACGCAGAATTCCAGCATTTCGTGCTGCTGAAATCTCAGCGTCAATCTCGGGGAGGCATTGTTTCACTTTTGCCGCCAAGTGGTGTTTCGGAACCAGGAGAAACCCTGCAAAAGCATAACCCTGATATTCGTAGCTTTCTTTATCCGAACCCAAGTCTCTGACAAATTCCCGCCAGGAATCCACGTCGTCAAACGTTGCCAACTCCTCCAGAAACTCCTTGTGCAGAACCAGGTGACCAACCTCGTGTGCCAGTGTAAACCGGTAGCGCGTCGGCCTGTTGCTCTGGATGTAGTCATCGACGTAAATGCTGGAAAAATCCCTCGTCAGAAACCCATCGATTTCGAAACCTTTCAACAATCCAGGCGTCGGGACAATGTCCAGCTCCAATTGCAATTCAATAATCTCTTCAATCGGCACAGGCAAGGTATCTTGAGAATGGTATCGACGCAAGAAATCCTGAGTTATCTCGTGCATCTGGTCATTCGTCAGGAACGGGACCGCCATCTTAACTCCTTCGGATAAGTTCGGCGAGATCCGGCAGTTTCTCGTCGGGCACGTCCTGACCTCTCAACGTTCGGAATAACAGTGGCAGTTTAGCGGCAAGCTGCTTGTCATCCAGAATGTCGGGTGGGATCATCCCTGAGCAGGCAGATGCCAGATCATAAAACTTGAACCAGTCATCACTCCCTTTCTCAATCTTCAGATACATCGCATATTCATCGAGTTTTTCCCTTGTTTTTGATGGAGCGATCAGCCCCCTTTCCAGCTTGCTGATGTTACCCGCATCGAGATTGTTACGCTGACAAAAGCTCCGTAGCGTCTCACCCTCTTTCACCCGCATCTCCTTGAAAAATCGCCCAAACTCCTCCAGGGCACTCATGATATTTCCCCCTTCCTGTAGTCCTCCCGTTTGTTGGTTATGTTGTACAATTTATACAACACAGAGCTATAACAGTCAAGCTGCTTTTTATGTAGAATGAATCTTAGCTGTTCAGGTCTATTTCGGTGGTATTTTGTAGCGCTTGGAAGGAACAAAAGCTTGGCCCGCTCCGCACGAATCCGCTCCAGAAGCACCGAAGCTGGCTCGTCGTCCGAGTGCTACGGCACCAGTTCGCGCGGAACGCCTTTGCGAGAATGGCTTGGGTGAGATTGTCCACCTGCCTGGCCGTCTGGTAACGGGTTTCCAGCTGGTTGGCCAGAGTGAGGAAGGATTCGGCCCGGTGGACAATTTCTTGTTGTTCTGGGAGGGTGGAAGAGGAGTAGGAAAGTTTCACTCCCTGAAATTCACGTACTGCATCTCGATCCCGAGATCCTTTCCCTTGAGGAGGGCGATGGTCTCCTGCAGGTCGTCGCGGTTCTTGCCGGTAACCCGCACCTGGTCCTCCATGATCTGCGCCTGGACCTTGAGCTTGGTTTCCTTGATGGCAGCGATGATCTCTTTTCCCCTCTCCTTGGAAACACCCTGCTGGATGGTGATGATCTGGCGGACCATGCCGCCGGAGGCGTTTTCTGCCTTGCCATACTGGAGTGCCTTGATGGAGATCCCCCGCTTGAGGAATTTCGACTGAAGGATGTCTATCACTGCCTTGAGCTTGAAATCATCATCGGCAAGAACCTTGATGGTATCCTTTTCCTGGCTGATCTCGCTCTTGGACCCTTTGAAATCGTACCGCTGCGCAATCTCCTTCACCGTCTGATTGACGGCGTTGTCCACTTCCTGCATGTCAACCTTTGACACGATATCGAATGATGGCATTCCAAGAACCTCCTGGTGTATTGAACTCCGATGCAAAGATCTTCCCGGCGGGTAGCACCTGTTAGAATTTCGCAGCAGCGGTTACGGCTTGATGACTTCCACGCCCTTGGGAATCTTGAAACTGAATCTGTCCGCGGCAATCCCCTGGTTAACCCGTACCTTGCCGTATTCGATGGCAGTGCGATTCCCCATCTGGTCGTAGACCACCGACGACAGTATCGGGAACGGCACCTGGGCCGCTCCCGTATCGCGATACTTCGCAACCGCCGCCGCAGCTATGGTCAGCTGAAGTTTGGCGAAAGCCTGCCCCCCCTTCTTCGGCGTCAGGTCCAGGAGATAGTTCCCCCTGGCATCGCGGCCCGTGCCGGAAAAGGAGATGGTGAAGTCGCGCGAAACGTTTCCCATGCCGGTCAGATAATTGAGTGCCACCCCCCCCTGCGCGAGCATGGTATTGACATCGCTCACCATGACCTGCTTGTTTTCGGGGAGGTAAAACCAGACCTGTTTACCGTTGGACACAATCTGCTGACGGGGCTTGCGGTAATCGAACCGGAACATGGCTGGACTATTGGCAGGACGTTTCATGGCCAGTTCACCACTCCCTTTTTCATCCCGCTTGAGCGCCGTCAAGGTCGTCTTCTGGCTGAAATCCGCCTGCAGATCCTTGAGAAGCCGATAGCCATCCTCAAGGGTTGCCACAGCCGCCTTCAGATCGGCATCTCCCGCAGCCCACGTGGTGCCGGATTGGAGCAGTGACATGACCAGAGCCAGTACCAACATCGTAAATCGTCTCATGACAATCCTTTCCCGTTGCACAAAAAAGGCGACACCGGTTCATGTCGCCCTTTCATGCGAAGCACTCCGGCTCCCTGTGATCAGCGGCTGCCGGGAGGTCGAACCGCCTGGACATCGGCAGGGATATCAAACCTGAAGAGCCCGCCGGTCAAACCTACGTTCGCCCTGATATTGCTGAACTCAAGCGTCGTGGAATTCCCCTGGTGATCGATCACGGTGGTTGACAGAATGGGAAACGCCCATTCCGGCCTGGGGAGATCGGCCCGCCGATTGTTCTTGTAGGCGGGGTTGATTATACGGCGGCCATTCTGTACAAAACGGCGCACGGATTCGAATCGTACCACGACAAAAAGCTTTTCTATGGTTTCCATGGCGCGTCTGGGGGTGAGTTCGAGGATGTAGTTCCCATCCATGTCCCTCCCCTGCTGCGAAAAGAGGATCTCAAAATCCTTGGATATCCGGGACAGGCCTTGCAGAAAATTGAAACCGGAGTTCCGGGCAGGATCGGAGAGATCCGGATCGAAAAACGAGGTCATGTCGCTGACGATCACCTGGCGGTTCTCCGGAAGATAGGTCCAGAGCGTGGAACCATCGGAGACGATTTCATGGGTTGTTGGCCGGTAGTAATCAAAACGGAACATCAGCGGATCGCGCCGCTGATAATCGGCGTTTTTCAGGTAGAACTGGCCGTCGGCACGCATCTCGCGGTTGTTTTTCGCCAGGGTGGAGCGTTGGAAGAAGTCGGCTGTCAGATCGACGAGGAAAATATCGTTGTCGGGAGCATCATATCTGTTCGCAGAGGAGAAGGATTGCTCGACAGTATTGATCACGTCTCGCAGACCGATATTGACCGGTGCCGGCACCGTGGTGACGGCAAAAGACGGTATCACGGATGCCGCAAGCAGCGCCAAGGCCAGGAACAAGCTTCGAAACTGCAGCATGATAGCCCCCTTAGTAGCGGGAAATTGTGCCATAATTTCACTGACAGCGCAACCTGTTATTCGTCAGAAGAGCGTGGCAGGGTCAAGGATGAAGATTATCTCGCCATCCCCGAGGATTGCCCCTCCGGAAATGCCGCGCAGCCGGTTCAGTGGCCTGCCGACCGGTTTCACATGTACCTCTTTTTGTCCCAGCACCCGGTCAACGGCGACACCAACCCGACGACCCTTGATTTCGGCTACGATCACCGGCAACAGTTCCAGGCCGGTTGAGGACAGGGGAACCCCCAGCAGCCTGTTGAGACTGACGAGCGGGATCTCCTCGTCATCCAGGCAAAACGAAGCCCGACGTTCTTTCACCACCACCTGGTCGCGGGACAGTTCGAGAGTTCTCAGGACGCTGGTAACCGGCACCGCTACCTTCAGATGGCCGGCAACGATCTGGAGCACATTGATAATGGCGATGGTGAGCGGGAGGCGAAGGCTGATCCTGCTCCCCCTGCCCAGCTCGGAATCGATCAGCAGATCGCCTCCGAGAGCCTGTATCGTGGCCCGCACGGCATCCATGCCCACTCCGCGCCCCGATACGTCCGTGACCTCGCAGGCTGTTGAAAATCCTGGCAGTGTCGTCAGCAAATAGGCTTCGCGGGGAGTCATCCGCATCCCCTCTTCTGGGGAAACCAGCGATTTCCCGACTGCCACCGCGATCAACCGTTGAGGGTCCATGCCACGACCATCGTCTTCAATGGCAATGACGACCTGATCCTTTTCTCGCCAGGCAGAAAGACGGATTCTTCCCGTCTTCGGCTTTCCCGCCTCCAGACGTTCCTGTGGGGGCTCCAGGCCATGATCCGCCGCATTCCTCAGGATATGGACCAATGGATCGGCGAGCTCTTCCAATATTCCCCGGTCGAGCTCGATATCCCTGCCATCTATGGCGAACGCTATCTCCTTGCCGCTTTTCTGGGCAAGCTCCCTGACCAGCCGGGGAAAACGCTCCGCCAACAGCGAGAATGGCATGAGTCTTACCTTCATCACCATCTGATGCAGTTCACGGAGCAGGCGACCCAGGTCGTTCAGCCCTTCGGAGATATCCTGGCCGTGCAACAGCCGATGTGCATCGAGCAGGCGGTGCTTCGTGGTGAAGAGCTCACCGGTGGTATCGATCAATCGATCCAGGATCTCGGTCCGCACCCGGACCGTCTGGATGGATTCCCGGCTCGAAGGCGGCAATGGAGCGGGATGCGACGGATCAGTACGAACGGCTTCGGCCGGGGATGGGATGCTCGATTGGGCGGTTACGGTCTCCTGCGGCAGAAAGGTGATCAATCGCTGGATCAGGGGAGAGGTAGTGCGTGTAAATGGTCGTTCCCCGGCAACATCGTCAAGGAGCGTCACCATGAGGTCGGCACCCTCCAGGAGGAGAGATGCCACATCTTCGGCAAAGGAGAACTCCCCCTCCCGCACCCGGCAGAGCAGGTCCTCCATCTTGTGGGCAAGCTCCGCAATGGGATCGTACCCCATGGATGCAGCCATTCCCTTGAGGGAGTGTGCGGCCCGGAAAAGGGCATTGATCTTTTCCTGATCACTGGGCGCCTGTTCCAGACAGAGGATCAACTCGTTCAGACGACCCACATGCTCCCGCGATTCCGCCAGGAACAGATCCCGGTACTGTGACATATCCATGTCAGGTAGCTTCTCTCCTGCGGCTGTCTCCCCTGTCGCCATTGGGGGAATGGATTATTACCTGCAGTTCCGCATCCAGTTTTTCAATCAGGTCGAGGGCCGACAACTGCTGCACCTCCCCATCATGGAGGGTCAGGAGCTGCTTCACATGCGGCTCTTCTCCCGCACGCTCGGACAGCACCTCTGCTACGGGGATAATGCGCTCCACCTCGTCCACCCAGAGCGCAAGATCGGCAAAACGCCGGTCGAGCACCAGCACTTTCCCGGCAGATCGGCAGCTCCCAAAACCCAGGTAGGCTCCCAGATCAAGCAGCGACACCAGCCTGCCATGACTGTTCATCACCCCTTTGAAGGAAGGGGGAGCCAAAGGGATCGGATAGAGTGCAGGGAGTTCGGTAACTTCGGCAATCTCGGCAAGATCGAAGGCACTGCGCCTTCCGGCCAGGCGAAACAGGACCAAACGGCCAGGCGACGCATCCGTCATGGGTTGGCAACCTGCATACCCGCCACCCGGAACCGTTCGACGCAGCGCATCAATTCATCGGACATCCGTGCCAGATCCTGTGCCGCAAGCGCCATCTCCTGCATGGCTGCGGACTGTTCTTCGGTTGCTGCGGAGACCTCTTCGGTGGAAGCGGCATTATCCTCGGCCACCTTGGCTATTTCATCCACCATTCGGACCATTTTTCCCGCGCCCTCTGTCTGCATGTGGGAAAGATCGGCAATACTGTTGGCCCTCCGTTCGGTTTCGATGACCGTAGTGAGAATTTCACGGAATGCGGAGGCTGTAACATCGATATTCTTCTTCCCTTCACCAATGGAGCGCGAGCTTTCCGTTATGGTTTCGTACACCCGTTGGCCATCTTCCTTGATCGCCCCGATCAGTTCGGCGATCTCAGAGGCAGAGGTGCCGGTCCCATCGGCAAGCTTGCGGACCTCTTCGGCAACAACCGCGAATCCCTTGCCGTATTCCCCTGCCCTGGCAGCCTCGATGGATGCATTAAGCGCCAGCAGATTGGTCTGACGGGCTATCTCGACAATGATGTCGGCAATCTTTCCCACATGTCGGAGCTTTTTGTTCAGATCCAGGAACAGGCGACCGGAAAGCTCGACTGAATCATAGAATCCCTTCATCCGATCCAGCGAATCATTGGCCAGCTCTCCGCCACGTTGTGCGGTCACACTGGTTTGACGGGCAGCCTTGGCGGTTTCTGTTGCCCTTTTCGATACCAGTTCAACGGAAATGGCCATCTCGTGGATCACCTTCGATCCCCTGGACACCATCTCCGCCTGGGTTTCGGCACCGCGGGAAATCTGTTCGACAGCCTGGGCAACCTCCTCGGTGGAGGCATTGATTTCCAGCGCAGACGACGAAAGGGTCCGGGCCGCATCCGAGACCCTCCCCGAGGTTTCGCGGATCTGCCGGACCAGGATACGGAGGTTCTCCGCCATGACATTGACAGAATCAGCTAGACTGTGTGTTTCATCGGGGAAATAGGAGCCGCCGAGGGCAATATCCCGCGTCAGGTCTCCCGCGCTGATCGCCTCGGTAGAGGAAGTCAGGATGGCAATATTTCGGCTTACCCGACGCGAGAAGAACCAGCCGAGGATGAGACCGATGGTGATTGCCAGCAGATAGGTCAGGATCGTGGTGATCTCAGGTGCATAACCGAGCAATCGTATCAGGTCGGGAACAAAGGCCACGACCGCCACCACCACAATACAGCCGAGTATGAATTTATACCCTATCGGGATATGCATCTGCCTTCCCTCCTCCTCTCCAGTATCCAGAAACAGGGGTAACGGCCAGAGCCGCAGCTAACTTCAGTGTTCAGCAGAGTGCCCGGTATATCCTTTCAACAGGGCAGACCGTCTGGAGTTTCTTCCGCGCATCTCCCACCAACGTCTCTGACTTGCCCAGCACCAGGAATCCTCCTCCGGCAAGAGATGTGGCAAATCCGTCAAGGATCCGTTCCTGCCGGCTACGTTCGAAATAGATCAGGACATTCCTGCATAAAATAAGGTCGCATATGGGAAAATCCCCGCTGTTGAACAGGTCGCCACGGGAAAAGGTCACCATGTTCCGGATTTCGGGGGACAATTCATATTTACCATTTATCGGCTTGAAATAGCGATTCAGGAGTCCCTGATCCACTTCGACAAGCCTCTCGGTTCCGTATATCCCCCTGCGGGCAGTATCGAGGATCTCCTGATTGATGTCCGAAGCAATGATCCGCACCGGATTGTGCGCAACGCAAGCGGCAAAATGTTCTTTCAACAGGAGGGCCACGGAATACGGTTCTTCACCACTTGAGCACCCCACACTCCAGACGGTGAAACCCGCCTTGCCCGTTTCAGCCGCTTTGGCGAAAAGGGCCGGGAGAATCTCCGCCTGCAGTTTGAGAAACATGGAGGGGTTGCGGAAAAAATGACTCACATGGATGGTGAGTACCTTATGGAGTTGTGCCAATTCACGCTCGTCCCGCACAAGCAGGCGGCAATACGCTGCGGCAGTGGTGCTGTGGGTCGCACGGATGCGGATGTTTATCCGCCGTTTGATGCATTTGTCCTTGTAGCCGTCCAGCAGGAAGCCCGTTCGCTCTGCGAGAAGCTTCCGGATAGACTCCAGATCCTCAGCAGGGATCTCCGGTATGACAGCATCCATGACTCGTCCGCTTCCCTCGCTGGCCATCGCCCACCCTTGGCTGTAAACCGGGAATGCCCTGACCCGAGTCTTCTTTTGGAGAGCAGTCGGCGTTACGTTACGGATTATGGTCTGCGGAAGTGGTGAGAGCGCCCGAGGATGTGAGGGCACAACGTCAAGGCCTGTCATGCGCTCAGAAGTGGCTGAATCCCAGACCTGCGGGCTGGTAGGGAGTGCCATCCGGAGCCGTGACATGCAGCCCGGCCGCCTCGGTTACCTCTCCGACCACGGTACAGCCGGTTCCTCTTGCAGACAGCAGTTGCCGTGCCTGCGGCAGAAGCTGCCGCGGCAGCGAAAAAAGGAGTTCGTAATCCTCTCCGCCGGCCAGGGCCAATTGTATCGGCTCAGACACCAGTCTGCCCGCCTCGGCCAGAAAATATTCCGAGAGCGGCAGACGGTCCAGAAAGACCTTCGCTCCCACACCCGAACACTCAAGGATATGGCCGAGATCGGCAAGAAGCCCGTCGCTCACGTCGATCATGGCCGTGGGAAGTCCTGCCTCGGCAAGCATGAGCCCCTCACTGCAACGGGGGGAGGGTTCCAGGTGGCGACTGACGGCAGGGGTTTCCCGCAGGCCGGCTCTCAGCTCGGCAAGACCCAGGGCAGAGTCGCCCAGAGATCCGGTCACGCAGACCAGATCGCCGGGCCGGGCTCCCTGACGGTAGACCACCCGCTCCGGAAGCTGTTCCCCCACAAGGGTAATGCTTATGACCAGCCCGCTCCGGGACGCGCACGTATCGCCACCGACGAGGGAAACAGCATGGCATGACGCCATGTCCAGAAGGCCGCCAATGAACGGGTCGAGGAACTCCAGCGACACCTGCGGCGGGATTGCCAGCGACAGGAGAAAGTGGCGAGATTGCCCGCCCATGGCCGCCATATCGGAGAGATTGACCGCCAGGGACTTTCGCCCCAACGCTTCCGGGCTGGTGAACGTCAGGTCAAAATGCACCCCCTCCAGCAGCATGTCGGAGGTCAGGAGCTGGACCGTCCCCGGACTCGGCTCCACAGCCGCGGCATCATCGCCGATGCCGCGGATTATCCCGGTGCCGGCTGCAACCCTGCCGGC
>Ga0208371_1000342_pt1 | contig 11677 bp, 10 predicted proteins | sample SubbioCR12Aug_1A_FD_184827 | JGI IMG/M metagenome (GOLD analysis project Ga0208371, IMG submission 184827) | Serpentinite rock and fluid subsurface biosphere microbial communities from McLaughlin Reserve, California, USA - CR12Aug_1A (SPAdes) | ecosystem: Environmental > Terrestrial > Deep... | reverse complement strand
GTCCTCCAGGTATTTCACCTCAACGTTCCTGAGCCCCTTCAGCGCCGGTTCGATGCCGCTGTTGACGTAGCAGCGCCGCTCGTCGTTGCAGGTCCGGTCGAAGACCTTGACCCGCTTCGCCCCCGCGGCAAGCGCCTCCTCCACCAGGGCCCGCACCACCTGGGGATGGGTGTTTGCCCCCTGGGCCGCATTGCGGTCCCAGCCCATGTTCGGCTTCACCACCACCACGTCGTTCTTCTTGACGAAGCGCTTCATCCCCCCCAGTACACCGACCGCCTCGCGGACGATCCGGGCATAGTCCTTCCCCTCGGCGACCGCCACCACCGGCCCAGGAGCTGCCAGCAATTCGTGTGGCGCCAGTTGCGCGGCAAGCGTCGCCATGCCCGCTGTTTTCAGGAATGCGCGTCGATCCATATCCCCTCCTGTCGTTTCACGCCTCTTTTTTCACTGCCTTCAGAAAGACCACGTAGGCACCTTCGCCACCCAACTGGCGCGGCGCCGGAGCGAATTCGGCCACCATCCCCTTCCCCTGCTCGCGCAGCCAGCCGGCAACCGCGGTCAGGAGGACCGGTTCGGCCGGGGAATTGTTCCCCTTGCCGGTGATCACCAGCACGGCCTGCTGCCCCCGCCGGTAGGCGCCGCCGATGAAGGCGGCCAGGCTCTGCAGGGCCTCTTCGCGGGTCAGACCGTGCAGGTCCAGTTCCAGGTCGATGCGGACGAGCCCCCGCTGCAGCTGGCGGAGCCGGTTCACGGCAACCCGGCGCCCCCCCTTTTCACCCGGCGGAAGTTCGTCGGAAAAACGGACATCGAGCTTGAGCTGTTTCACCGTCTCCAGAAAGAGCTTCCGCTCCTCCACCGGCACCTGGGGCGACACCTGCCCGGCCGGGGCCTTGGCCTGCTCCTTCGCCACCGTGCCTGCCGGCCTGACCCGTTTCAGGTCGGCCATCTCCCGGAGGAAGAGGGCGTCGTCGTCCAGCTCGCTCTTCTCCACGCTTTTCGCGGCTGCAGGTGGAGCAGGCGCAGGCGGAGCGGCCGGCTCCACCTGCAGCCCCTTGATGGCGGAAAAGGGCCGGGCCGAGAACTCCCTGGCCTTCGCCTTGGCCGGTTTTTCCTTCTTGCGGGTCATCAGTCCCTGGCCACCAGGATGATCTCGATACGCCGGTTCTTAGCCTGCCCCTCGCGGGTGTCGTTGTCGGCGACCGGCTTGTACTCGCCGTAGGCCACCGCGGCCAGATTGAGCGGATCGATCCCCTGCTGCTGCAGATAGCGGGTGACGTTGATGGCCCTGGCCGCGGACAGCTCCCAGTTGGTCGGGTATTTCTTGGCCAGGTTGCCACCGATCGGGTTGTTGTCCGTGTGCCCCTCGATCCTGATCGCCTTGTCCTTCACCCCCTTGAGGATATCGACCACTTTCTGCAGGATCACCAGACCTTCGGGCTTGACCTCGGCCTTGCCCAGATCGAACAGGATGGCGTCAACCATGTTGACGGTCAGCTTTCCCTTGAGCTCAGAGATGGTGACCTGTCCCTGGGAGATCTCGTGCTTCATCTTCTCCATCAGCTGCTCGTAGGTCTTGCTCACCTCCTGGACCTTCTCCTCCTTGGCTTTCTGGAGCGTGGCGATCTCCTGCTTCAACCGGCCATTCTCCGCCTCCAGGTCTGCTACCTTCTGGCGCAGGTCGGCAATGTTCTTGGACAGGGTATCGGACTTGGCCGCGAGGACATCATTCAGGTCCTTGTTGTCGGCGGTCAGTTTCTCCTTATCGGAGGAGAGCGTCGACACGGTCCCTTCAAGCTTGGCGATGTCCGCCTTCAGCCCGTCGTTCGCCGTAGTGAGATCGGCATACTTCTGCTTGAGATCGGCCAGTTCGCTCCCCAGCTGGGTCGCTTCCTGTTCTTTCAGCTGAAACTTGCCGCTGGAGACGCAACCGCCGAGGGCAAGAGAGAGGACCGCCACCAGAATGAGAAGACGCTGCAGTGTGTTCATGTTTGTTCTCCTTTCACGAATAGAGGTACCACGTGATGAATCCCGACGCCAGGACCAGGGCGGACGGGATTGGCAAACGGCGAAAGACCGCGCCGAAATCGGCATTGAAATATTCCCCCGACAGGATCAGGCAGAGATGCAGGGGGGAGAGCATCACCCCGCAGAACCCGCTGCCGAACGCCAGGGCCAGAAGCCCCGGCCCCACTACCCCCCCCTCCCCCATGAGCGGGAGCAGGAACGGGAAGGTGATCCCGACGAAGGCCACGGTAAGGCCGGTCATCATGCCGGCCAGGAAGGGGATCGCCATGATGAGCGGCAGCATCGGCAGGCCGCTGCCGGCAAGAAAGTCCGAAACCCCGCGTAGCGCCCCGGTCGCCTCAAGGGTCTCCTGGAAGAGAAGCACACCTGCCACCAGGAAAACTGCCTTGAATGAAACGCTCTCCCGGAGCGTCTCGACGATCCTCGCCGGCGTGTAGCGATGCCAGAGCAGAAGGACCAGCACCGCGCCTCCCAGGGCCAGCCCCGGATTCACCCGGACGATCACCACCAGGACCAGGGCCAGCACGATGGGGGAGATGGACAGCCCGAACGTCATTGCCGACCGGAGCGGAGCCTCCCCCCGCGAAACGGCCCGGTCGGGATGCATCCCGCGGAAACAGAAAAAGACCCCGACGAGCACCACTGCCACGGCATAGGGGGCGTGGGCAACGGCGAGATCCCGGAAACTGCGGCCGGTCATCCCCGAAACCAGGATGATGCCGGGGTAGAGCGGAGAAACATACTCCCAGATGTGACGGTACCAGTAATTGATGAACGCCTTCTGCTCTCCCCGGAGCTCCATTCCCTCGGCGGCTTCCGCCACCATGGGCGCGGAAAAGACCGCGCCGCCGACCGAAGGGAGCAGGCCGATGGTCGCCGGCATGGCTGCCATCACGAAACGGCGGTCAGGGAAGATCCCGGCAACGCTGGTCACCATCTCCCGCATGGTGCCGGTCCGCCGCATGATGTTCTCCATGATCATGGTGCAGACCAGCATGCTGGTCATCTCCAGTGCACGGGGAGAGAACAGCGCCAGGTAGACCCCGTGAAGAAAGAGCGCCGGTGGGGTGACATAGAGGAGTGCCAGGACGAGGGAGCCTGCCGCCATGACCGTACCGATGAATACCCGTCGACGGAGCAGGAAAAAGATGAGAGAAAGAACGGCGAGGGTCTTCAGCAGGTCGGTCATATCCGCTTCCGATGCAGATTCAGTGTAGCAGCCGAAGGGGAAAAGTCAACGCGGGCAGCCCTGCAGGGGTCGGTGCGGAGGCACTCCGGACTGCGGCTGCCGGGATGCGAAACGGACGGTCGCGCTGCGCGAACAGAGGCGGGGAGGAGGCGGCAGTGGCGGCGACCCTGCCGCGGTACTGCCGCCACCGCGGAGTATACGGTGTTACTTCCTGATCACCCGTCGCCGGGGAGCGCCCATGGCCGAGGCATGGTGCTTCTGGATGGCGCCGACGCTCTCCAGGTGGAACTGGAACCACATATCGCCGAACTGGCGCATCTTCATCTTCTTCCCTTCGCGCAACAGTTCCAGGTTGGATTTCAGCGACTCGTTGCCGGGGATCTTCTTCAGCCCCTTCTCCAGGGTCGACTTGGCCCCTTCCTGATCGTTGATCTCGCAGAGGCAGTAGGCGTACAGGCTCCAGAGGAGGGGCTCCTTGGGCGAACCCTGCACCGCCTTCTCGAAGGTCGAGCGCATCGTTTCCGGCTTGTTCCGTTTCATGTAGGTGATGGCCAGCATCCCCATGGAAACCCAGTTCTTGAAGAAAGACTTCTCCAGGTAGGGAAAGGCGTTGGAAAAGTCGCGCCGCATGTAGTAGATGCTGCCGATCTGGGCGTTCAGCTGCCCCTCCAGGTAGATCTGCCACTTGGCGTACTTGAAGGCCCCCTTCAGCTCGCGGATACCCTTTTCCACCCGTTGGGCCTGCAGGTCCTTGGTGGCGGTATCCATGACGGCAGCGACCTTCTTCATGATATAGCGGGAAAGGAAGTAGAACACCCCCATGAAGGCAAGGGTGGCAATGAGCAGGCACATCAGCCAGTAGAGGCCGGCAGCGAACTTCAGGATGAGAAAGAGGAGCACGGCGACGCCGCAGGAGATCAGCAGGTTGTACATGGAAAAACCCTCTCAGAATATTGAAATGATATGACATTACATGTGCTGCATGTATGCAGGCTTGCCGCGCGGCACATCAGCCGGAGCAGCCACGGGCGGGCATTACCCCCCCACCGACACCATCTCGCCGCGTTTCTCCACGTACTTGGCAACGATGATGCGGCGACCGGCCCTGAGCGCCATCTTCCCCTTCAGGTTGTTCCATGCGGAGAGGATCTTCTCGGAAACCTTGAAACGGCGGGCCAGGGAATAGAGGGTATCCCCCTGCTTGACCGTGTAGTACTTCTTGAACTCGCGGGAACTTTTCTTCGCCTTTGCCGGCTTGTCAGCAGAGGCCGAGGCGACCTGCGGTCCGTTCTCCGCCGTCACCGGCACGAGGATCGACCTGCCGCGCAGGCGGGACTTCTTTTTCAGATGGTTCAGCTGGGTCAGGTGCTCGACCGTGGTATTGTAGCGCCGGGCAACAGTGGCAAGGGTCTCCTTGCGCTTCATCTTGTGGCGCGCATAAACGATCTTCTCGGTGAAGCGCTCGCCCTCCGGCAGCTTGGCGTATTCGGACTCGAACAGCGCCTTCTTCCCCAGGGGGATCTTCAGTTCGTAATCGGAATAAGCCGGGGGGGTGCACCAGCGGCGGAGTTCGGGGTTCAGATCCTTGAGCGACTTGTAGGGGACGTCGATCAACCGGGAGATGACCTCCAGGTCGGTGCGGGACGGGATGACCACGGTATCGACTTCGATGGCCGGGAGATAGGCGATATCGGCAAAACCGTAGCGGGCCGGGTCCTTGGCGATGATGGCCGCGGCCAGGAGCTTCGGCACGTAATCCTTGGTTTCGCGCTTGAGGTAGGAGCCGCGGGAGAGCTGCCAGAAGTCGCGGCTGTTGTACATGTCGATGGCGCGCAGGATCTTGTTCTCGCCGGCATTGTAGCCCGCCGCAGCCAGGTACCAGTCCTTGTTGAACAGGTCGTAGAGTTCCTTGAGATACAATGCCGCGGCGACCGACGACTTGAGGGGGTCGCGCCGCTCGTCGATCCACTGGTTGATACGAAGGGAATACCGTTTCCCGGTGGCGGACATGAACTGCCAGGGGCCGACCGCCGCTGCGACCGAGTAGGCGTGGGGCGAGAAACCGCTCTCGATCATGGCCAGGTAGACCAGGTCTTCCGGGAGGCCGTTCTTCTTCAGGACCTCCTTCATCATCGGGATATAGCGTTCGGAGCGGGAAAGCCAGCGGGTAAAGGAACTGCGGCCGCTCCCCTGGAAAAAGGAGATGAAATACTCGACCTTGCTGTTGAAGGTCAGGGGGATGTCGGAATCGGGAAGGTCATTCTCGGGGAGGGTCAGCTCGATGTCCGGCTCGGCCTCGACCAGTTCATCCTGGACGAAGAAATCGGAAGCCGGGAGTTCCAGCGCCTGATGGAGCTGCCGTTCACGCCCCAGGGCAGCCAGGCGGGTCGTCGAACGGTCGGGACTGCTGTCGACTGCCGGCAGCTCTCTCAGGGACGGGGCACCGGTCTCCAGCGTCGACGCTGCCAACCGTGACGTCCCTGCCGGCGCCAGTGCCGGAAAGGCCAGCAACATCACCATGATTATGATACCAATGCTCTGCATAATGACTCTTTCGCTACGCTGCAGGGTAGTGCAGCCGCCCGAGGAGGGGTCAGTATAATGGATGCGAGCGTCCCTGTCAACGGCTAACGGGAGCCCGCCACCAGGCACTTCAGCCGCTCTAGGGCCTCTCGTGCGGCACTGGATGACGACCCGGAGCAAGAGATATTTGCCAGACCCCGGCCAGTGGGCGATTCCGGCTGATTTATTAAAAATAAGCAATGCACGCGCGTGAATGCTTGCCCCGCATCGCTTTTTTTGCGATGATTCACGCACAGGCATCCCGCAGCATCCGGGGTTGCGCAGAGTGCCGACTGCAAGAGCCGGCACTTCATTCTCGCGCGAGGTCTCTACAATGAATATCCTCACCCTCAACTGCTGGATCCACTCCATTCACTACACACTCTGCTCCGGGGCCGACTGGTCGGTGCTGGCCACGGGTGAACTGGAACGGGTGGCCATCGGCGGCACATCCATCAGCCAGCGCATCCCCGGCCGGGAAAACTATTCGGCCGAGGCGGAATGCGTCGATCACCGGGAAGCCATTGCCCTGGTCATTGCGACCCTGACCGACCCGCACCATGGCGTCATCGACGACGAGCGCCAGATCGCCGCCGTCGGGCACCGGATCGTGCATGGCGGAGAGAAGTTCCGGCAACCGGTACGGATCGACGCGCAGGTCCTGGCGACCATGCGTACGCTCACACCGCTGGCACCGTTGCACAACGAACCGAATATCGCCGGCACCGAGGCGTGCATGGACCTCCTGCCGGCAATCCCCCACATCGCCGTCTTCGACACCTCATTCCACCAGACCATGCCGGAGTGCGCCTATCTCTATCCCCTGCCGTACGAATGGTACGAGACGTACGGGGTCAGGCGCTTCGGTTTCCACGGCCCGTCCCACCTCTATCTCTCGCGCCGCGCCGCCGCCCATCTGGGCAGGCCGGTTGTCGGCTGCAACCTGGTAACCATCCACTGCGACCGGGGGGTATCGCTCTGCGCCCTCCGCAACGGGGTTTCCGTGGACACCAGCATGGGCCTCACCCCCCTGGAAGGCGCGATCATGGATACCCGGTGCGGCGATATCGATCCGGGCATCCCGGCCTTCATGATCCATTCGGAGAATCTCTCGCTGACCGAACTGAACCGCATCCTCAACCTGAAAAGCGGCATTTCAGGCATACTCGGCAGGCAGGTGCCGCGACGCGACTACCTGGCAGCCGCCATGGAGGGGGACCCCCAGAGCGTGCTGGCCCTGCATATGGAATCCCATCGCCTGAAGAAATACATCGGCGCATACCTGGCCGCTGTCGGGCCGGTGGATGCGATCGCCATCTCCGCCGGCACGGGTGAGCCGGAATGGATCTCCCGGCAGGAGACCTTTGCCGGGCTGGAGTGCTTCGGCATCCTGCTCGACCGGGAGAAAAACCGGGCCGTGGCAGCGGGTCGGGCGGAGACGCGTATCAGTGCTGCCGACTCGTCGATCGCTGTCTTCGTCATCCCCTCCGACGAGGAACGGGTCATTGCCGAAGAGGTGATGGCGGTCCTGTCCGGTGATTGCACCGATCATCCGCACCGCGATTACTCCTTTGCCCGGCCGGGATTCGATCCGGGCGTCAGGAAATGATCCCATGCGCGGCGCGCGGCCCGGCCGCAGACGCAAAGCCGATACCCGACTGACGGAAACGTACCGGCGACACCACGAGAAGACGAAGGAACGGAACGCATGAATGAGAAGAACAGAATCGCGCTGATGGCAGCTGCTACCCGGCTGTTCGCCGAACGGGGCCTGAACGGGGTGAGCACCAGGGACCTGGCAGCCGCTGCCCAGGTCAGCCTGAAGGATATTACCGCCTGCGGGGAAAGGGAGGGGCTCTATGCAGCAGTGCTGAAGGAGCAGTTTTCCTGCTATGAATACATCGAAAACATCCGGCAGATGGAGCTGGACCCCCTGGGCAAGGTCAGGGAATACATCGGCTGGGTCATCAAGCGGCACCGGAGCAACCCGAATCTCATCAAGTTCTACAGCAGCGAACTCTCCAATCCGACCCCCTGTTACCGCTCCATCGTCCAGCCCGCCGTCAGCCGGGCCATCTTTTTCCTGATGGAAACCATCAACGAAGGGGTGCTGCTGAAACAGTTCCGAAAGGGGTTGAACCCCGTGGACACGGTCCTGGCCATCGTCGGCATGATCAACTACTACTTCCTCAGCACGGTCGCCACCCAGGAGGTGGTCAACCAGTCCCCGGAACGCGACGACATGCTGCTGCAGCACTACATGGACCTCCTCACCAAAGGGATTCTGGCCTGACAACTCCCCGCCGGCAGAACCTGTCGCAGAAAAATACCGAAAAAAGGGTATCCTGGTTTGCCCACCCTGGCTGCAACCGTCACTGGTGCAAATTTGGGTATGCGCAGATGCAATTTTTGCGCTAAATTCGCACCTTAGCTATTAATCATGAACAAATGCATGCAATATTTTCGGCAGGTTACGGATGGCATCGTCTGTTGGTACGCTCCTTGGAATTTGTTAAGACAGATTCAACATACCACAAGGAGGACAACACTATGAAACTGAACAAACTGATGGTCGCAATCGTGGCAGCACTGGCAACCGTAGCTTTCGCATCCCAGGTCGTCGCAGCCGACAAGATCCAGCTCCAGACCAAAGACAAGCTGATGATCTGCAAGTAGCCAGACGGTAGTTCGTTCCCCACCGCCCGTAGCTGTCAGACGGGCGGTTTTTTTGTGCCCGCGGCACGACACCCGGCGCGCGAGGCCCCGGTTGCGGGAGAACACGAGGAAGGGATGCTAAGCGGCTTAAGGAGAGGCCTTACCGGGCCAGAACCGCCGCTCCAGCTCGATGAGGAGGGGTTCCAGGGTTGTGGCGTCGCAGGCGGAGAGGGTGATGGCATTGAGGCGACGGGTAAGCTGGCGGACCTTCATGAAGGCCAGCGGGTTCTTCCGTTTCAGCCCGGCCAGAAGGTCGCTCTTGTTGAAGACCACCAGGCGCGGCTTGTCGGCCAGGCCCAGCTCTTCGAGAATCCGGTCCACCTGCTCCACCTGCTCGGCGAAGCGGGGGCTGGAACAATCGACCACGTGCAGGAGCAGGTCGGCGTCCTGCAGCTCCTCCAGGGTCGCCTTGAAGGCCCCCATGAGCGATGCCGGCAGGGAGCGGATGAAACCGACCGTGTCGGTGATGATCACCTCCCGCTCCCGGGGGAAGCGGAGGCGGCGGGTGGAGGTATCCAGGGTGGCAAAGAGGAGGTTCTCGGTAAAGACCGTGCTCCGGGTCAGGGCGTTGAGCAGGGTCGATTTGCCGGCATTGGTGTAGCCGACGATGGAGACGATGGGAACTCCGGCCCGCACCCGCTTCTGGCGGCGCTGGTAGCGCCCGGCGGAAAGCTCCTCCAGTACCCGCTCCAGCTTGGCGATCCGGTCGCGGATCCGGCGGCGGTCGATCTCCAGCTTGGTCTCGCCCGGACCGCGGCCGCCGATCCCTCCCATGAGACGGGACATCTGCACCCCGCGGCCGGTAAGGCGAGGAAGCAGGTACTTGAGCTGGGCCAGTTCCACCTGTACCTTGCCGTCCAGGCTGGTGGCGCGCCGGGCAAAGATGTCGAGGATCAGCTGGCTCCGGTCGATGACCTTCAGCTCGGTCATCTGGGAGATGGAGCGGACCTGGGCCGGGGAGAGCTCCTGGTCGAAGACCAGCATGGTCGCCCCGAGCTGCAGCGCCCGGATCACCACGTCGCGCAGCTTCCCTTCCCCCATGAGGGTTCGCGGGTTGAGGCTGCGGGGCCTTTGCACCACCGTGTCGAGCACCTGCACCCCGGCGGTGCGGGAGAGCTCCTGCAGCTCCTCCAGGGAATCCGCCGCCTCTTCGTGGCCGGCCTGGCTGACCGAGATCAGTATCCCCCGCTCCCCCCCCTTCCCCACCTCGGCAGCAGCCGGTGCCGCCTTGGTCAGCTCAGCCTCGCGGCTGGCGATGAATGCGGGGAAATCGAACCGGAACCGGGAGAGCGGGACCGGCGGCTCCAGGTGATGGGGAGGGGCGCCGGCCGCGGCCGGCACCAGCCAGGCGAGCTGCACGTGCGGCGGTTCGCTGTCGAGCAGCGCCGCAACCAGGTCGAGCCGGAGCATGGCCAGGTCGGTGAGATCGTCGTCGGTAAGGGGTTCGTATTTCAGGTGGGTGTGGATCAGGCGGAGTCCGCGCAGCATCCGCCTGCCCAGGGGGTAGTCGGCAAGTTCGGGGATCATGATCCCCCGGTCGGTGCCGACGATCACGTAGGCAAGCTCGCCGAAGCGGTTGACCAGGATGCCGATCTGCCGGCGCACCTCGCGGGAAAGCTCCAGAAGCAGCCGGGCCAGCTCCAGGTTGACCAGTTCCCCCTCGGGCACACGCCGCCGGTAGAGCCGCTCCAACGCATTGACCTGGCTCGGCTTGAGTCCAATGAGATTGCCGTGCAGCTGTTTTATCGGTTGCTCCTCGCGCTACTGGTGCAAAACAGGAATTGCACCTTACAGGCCGATGATGTTGTAGCCGCTGTCGACGAAATGCACCTCGCCGGTAACCCCGCAGGAAAGGGGGCTGCAGAGATAAAGGGCCGCACCGGCGACCTCTTCCTGGGTGATGTTGCGCCTCAGCGGCGCCTTTTCCGCCACGATGCCGGCGATCTGGTTGAATCCCCCCACCCCGGCGGCGGCCAGGGTCTTGAGAGGACCGGCAGAGATGGCATTGACCCGGATGCCCTCCTGGCCGACAGCCTCGGCCAGGTAGCGGACGCTCATCTCCAGGGCCGCCTTGGCCACCCCCATGACATTGTAGCTCGGGAACACCTTCTGGCCGCCGAAATAGGACAGGGTCAGGATCGTCCCCCGGCGACCCTCCATGAGCGGCGCCGCCTCCTTGGCCAGGGCGATCAGCGAATAGGCGCTGACGTCCAGTGCCAGGGCGAATCCCTCGCGGGTGGTGTTGAGAAACGATCCCTTCAGTTCTTCCTTGTTGGCAAAGGCGATGGAGTGGACCAGGATATCCAGCCCCCCCCAGCGCTCCCGCACCTTTCCGAACACCGAGGCGATGTCCTCGTCGCTCCGGACGTCACAGGGGAGTACCAGTTCGGCTCCCACGCTCTCGGCCAATGGGATCACCCGCTTGGCCACGGTTTCGTTGGCATAGGCAAAGGCCAGATCGGCCCCTTCCCGCTTGAACGCCTCGGCAATGGCCCAGGCAATGCTTTTATCGTTGGCGACGCCGAAAATCAGCGCCTTTTTCCCCTCAAGAAGCCCCATCAGGCTTTCCTCCTGCATAGATACCTATATCCTGGATTTCGCTGCACTGCGCAGTCGAGCATCGGGCATACTAATAAATATTCGTCTTATTGGCAAGCGTAATGGCCGATTTTGTGGTTTACTAAGGGTGAATGGAGTCTTACCCGTATGACTGATATCGATACGATCCTGCAGCGCACCGAACAGATAGCCAGGCTGGGAAGTGTAGACGAGGTGGTGAGCGGGCTCTCCCGGCTCCTCAAGAAAACCGTGAAGAGCCGCTGGGCGGCAGTCTACCTGCTCGACCGGGAACACCGCGACTTCCTTCCGGCCCGGATCAGCGGGCTTCCCAAGCGCTACGTGAACCTCTTCAGGGAGGTGCCGCTCAAGTCCGAACAGATCCCGCTGGTGAAGAACCTGCTCCGCAAGCGCCAGCACCTCCTCATCACCGAAACGGCGAGTTCCGAGCTGCTTACCCCCGAGTTCCGCGGCATGCTCCAGCACCTCACCCTGCTGGCCGTGCCGATGGTGGCACGCAACCAGGTCATCGGCGCCGTGTTCATCGCCCGCTCCTCCCACTACCCCCCCTTCTCCGCCGAGGAGATCGCCATCATCCGCGAGATCGTCTCCCATGCTGCCCTCTCCGCC
>Ga0208371_1000341_pt1 | contig 11758 bp, 10 predicted proteins | sample SubbioCR12Aug_1A_FD_184827 | JGI IMG/M metagenome (GOLD analysis project Ga0208371, IMG submission 184827) | Serpentinite rock and fluid subsurface biosphere microbial communities from McLaughlin Reserve, California, USA - CR12Aug_1A (SPAdes) | ecosystem: Environmental > Terrestrial > Deep... | reverse complement strand
GGGTCTTTGGTCGCTGCAGCGACAGCCATTTCCTGAACCAGTTGTATCAACGGTTTGTCGGAGATGAAGTTTCCGATACAGCCACGAAGCTTGCCGTTCATTTTGATGCTGACGAAGCACCCCTGCCGTGACTGCAGTTTCTCTGCCGCAACCTCGCGGTCCGGGACTGAGCCTGTGGTTATGAAAGATACGATCGCTTCACGGGCAGTTTCCAGGAGCAGTCGTTGCTCTGCCTGTGTCAGTTGATTCTGCATACATGTACCTCCGCAGATGGTTGCTAAGGGTGTGCTAATGTACTATATTGGGAGGACCTTTGACAAGTGATACCTTACGGGATGGGAGGTCGTCATGACTAGACGATTTAAAGTGCTGGTGGGCGGAGAGTGGCTGGGTGATGCCTGCCGTGGAATCGAGGTGTTGAACCCCTATGACAACTCGGTGATCGGTATCGTTCCCGAGGCAGCGCCCGACGATGTGGAGCGGGCCATCATGGCTGCACGGGCGGGTTTTGAGTCCATGGCCCAGTTGCCTGCCTATAAACGAGCTGAAATCCTTGCCCGTACAGCGTCTTTCATCTCACGGGACCGGGAGGAGATTGCCGCCATCATCGCCCAGGAGGCCGGAAAATCCTGGCGCTACGCCCTTGCCGAGGCCGATCGGAGTGCCGAAACCTTTTCCTTCGCTGCCCATGAAGCAAAAAATGCCCATGGCGAACTGGTTCCCATGGATGCCTCCCCGGTTTCCGCCGGAAGGTTCGGCTATTATCTCCGTGAACCGATCGGCATTATTGGCGCCATAACCCCCTTCAATTTCCCGTTGAACCTGGTTGCACACAAGGTTGCCCCGGCTCTGGCGGCGGGGAATTCCATTATCCTCAAACCTGCGACCAAGACTCCGCTCTCCTCGATAAAGCTGGCACAACTGCTTGAAGAGGCCGGTCTTCCAGCCGGCGGGATCAACCTGGTCATCGGTAGCGGCTCCACCGTGGGAAACCGGCTGGTCGAGGACGAGCGACTCGCCATGATCACATTCACCGGTAGTCCTCCGGTAGGACGTGCCATAAAATCCCGCGCCGGTCTGAAGCGGGTCACTCTGGAACTCGGATCCAATTCGCCCACCATCATCGAAGAGGATGGCGATCTGGAGAAGGCGGTCTCTCGCTGCGTCGTGGGGAGTTTTGCCAATTCGGGCCAGGTCTGCATCTCCGTGCAGAGGATCTTCGTCCACCAGAGCCGGTACGACGAATTCGTTGCCAAGTTCGTCGCGGCAACGAACATGCTGAAGGTCGGGAATCCGATGGACAAGGAGTGCGATATCGGACCGATGATCTCCCGTGAAGAACTCGACAGATCGGTTGCATGGCTTGAAGAAGCCAAGGCAGCCGGAGCCCGCATCGCAGCGGGAGGAAAGGTGCAGGGAAACTGTCTTGAACCGACCATCCTGGTCGACGTTACCCCGGAGATGAAGGTAATGTGCTCTGAGGTCTTTGCGCCGATTGTCTCGATTGTTTCCTATCGCGATTTCGACCAGGCCCTGGCCCTGGCTGATGCTTCGGTTTACGGGCTGCAGGCAGGCATCTATACCAGCGACATCAGCAAGGCGTTCAAGGCCATTCGCCGGCTTGACGTTGGTGGAGTGATCATCAACGACGTTCCCACCTTCCGGGTTGATCATATGCCGTACGGCGGCAATAAGGAAAGCGGGCTTGGACGCGAGGGGATAAAGTTTGCCCTGGAGGAGATGACCAATATCAAAATGGTCTGCATCAATGTCTAATGAGAAAGTTTTTTTACGCTAGCGCCGTCCGAGTGCGTGTTTTTTTTAGCTGTATGCCGTATACACGCTGTAAACTACTGGAATAGCAAGAGGAAAAAATAAAAACCTCACATAAAAAAGTCTTGACATTTGCGGCGAAGATAGTATATTTCGCTGTCGTTGAGCTTAGAAAAGCCATGCGCAGTGCGCGAGAATGGTATTCAAAAAAGAAAAGAGGTGAAAACGTCCATGAAAAAAATGATCTCCCTTGCTCTTTGCCTTTCTCTGGCTCTGGCGTTCACCGCCGGCTGCAAGAAGAAGGAAGAAGCTCCGGCTCCGGCTCCGGCAGCTGAAGCTCCTGCGGCTCCTGCAGCACAGCAGCCGATGTCTTCTGCTCAGGCTCCTGCAGCTCCGGCAGCTCCGGCAGCTCCGGCCGAGAAGCACTAAGCATCAGGTTTCCGTATTTTGGGAACACAATGGCCTGCAGATATCCTCTGCAGGCCATTTCTTTTGGCATAAACGCCTTGACTGCACTTTTCAGGAGTGCTATAAAAAACGACTCCGTGCAGAGGCCGGAGAGTTTTTCCGAGGGAGGCACCATGGAAAGGACATTCGCAATTATCAAGCCCGACGCGGTTGAGCGCAACCTCGCAGGCAAGATCCTCACCAAGATCGAGGAGGCCGGCTTCAGGATTGTCGGTTTGAAGAAGATCCATCTCAGCAAGGCTCAGGCAGAAGGTTTCTACTACGTGCACAAAGAGCGGCCGTTTTTTGGCGATCTCTGCACCTTCATGTCGCGCAGTCCCGTGATGGTCATGGTGCTCGAAAAAGAGAATGCCATTGCCGCCTGGCGGACCCTCATGGGCGCCACCAATCCTGCCAATGCCGAGCCGGGAACCATCCGCAAGGAATTCGCCAAAAACATCGAAGAAAACTCGGCGCACGGTTCTGATGCCCCTGAAACTGCGGCATTTGAAATCCCCTATTTCTTCAGTGCACTGGAACTGGTCTGAGACACTTTTCGGAACAGCGAGCAACAACAAGCCCTCTCACTCCAGAGGGCTTTTTTTATAGGTATGGCTATGCCGGATAAGATCGACATAAAGAATTACTCCCTTGATGAACTGGAGAAGCTGCTTGCCGGCAGGGGGAAGGAGCGTTTCCGGGCAACGCAGATTTTCAAGTGGCTCTATCAGCGCGACGCCGTCTCCTTCGCCGATATGACCAACCTCTCCCGGGAGTTGCGCCAGGAGCTGGACGAAACGGCCTTTGTCAGTAACCTGACACCCACTACCATGGAGGTGGGGAACGACGGCACGCGAAAATACCTGTTCGACCTGGGGGATGGCAATGCCGTTGAATCGGTTCTGATCCCTGACGAGGGGCGAAATACCCTCTGCATTTCATCCCAGGCAGGGTGTGCCATGGCATGCAAGTTCTGCCTTACCGGTACGTTCAAGCTGACACGGAACCTCATCACCGCCGAGATCGTCAACCAGGTCTGTGCGGTGCGCCGTGACGCGGAAATCCGCAACATCGTCTTTATGGGGATGGGCGAACCATTGCACAACCTGGACAACGTGATCAGGGCGGTCCGGATACTCGTCGACGGGAACGGGCTCCAGTTTTCCAACCGGCGGGTGACCGTGTCCACCTGTGGTCTGGTGCCGGAGATGGCGGTTCTCGGCAAAGAGGTCATCGTCAATCTTGCCGTATCCCTGAATGCAACCACCGATGAGCAACGTGACCAGTTGATGCCGATCAACCGCAGATACCCCCTGGCCGCCCTCATGCAGGCCTGCCGGGAATTTCCGCTGCCATCGCGCCGGAAGATCACCTTTGAATATGTAATGATCGGCGGGATCAACGATACGCTGGACGATGCACGCCGTCTTTTGCGGCTTATTGCCGATATCCCGCACAAGGTGAACCTTATCCCTTTCAACGAGCATGAGGGATGTTCCTTCAAGTCGCCGACCCGGGCAGCGATCGACGCGTTTCATCGGTATCTCATCGACCGCAACGTTACGGTGATCACCCGGGAGAGCCGGGGAGGGGACATATCCGCTGCCTGTGGCCAGTTGAGGGGCAAGCTGAACGGGGTTTGAACCGTAGTCTGTGATGAAAAGCGTAGACAATAAGAAAGCCCGCTGGGAGTGTCCGGCGGGCTTTCTTATTGCGCTGCGGCAGGTGTCAACCTGCAGGGTGCCATGTCACTGTTTTGACGTGCAGTTGCCGGAATTTGCTACTAAAGTTCTGTAGGAGGGCGACGATAAGTGGCCTATAGAGACATGCAAGGAGACGAATATGCGGTACAAAATACTTGCTGACCACTTTACCACCAATTGCATGGCTGTGCTGACCGTCGGGGGGTGCCTCCTCTGGCTCTGCCTGTCGGGATATGTTGGTGGGGCGCGTCTGGAGCTGGCCGGGGTCATCGCGGTTTCCATGCTGCTGATGTATTATCTGCTCGGATACATGGAACGGACGGCACGGCTTCGGCAGATGAAGCGGAACTGGGAAATGGCCGGCGAAAAGGTCCAGTTGATGGAGAGCATCAACCGGCTGGAAGAGGGGCATCTGGCGACGATCCAGGCCATCGCTGCAGCCCTCGATGCCAACGATACCTACGCAAATGGCCATGCCGACAGGGTTGCCGGTTTTGCCGTGAAGATCGGCAAGGCCATGGGGCTCTGTCAGGATGAGCTTGATGCGCTGGAGCGGGCGGCGCTTTTGCACGACATCGGTAAAATTTTCGTGCAGGACCACATCTGGCGGAAGGAAGGGCCGCTCACAGCCGAGGAGCAGGCGCAGATCCGTCAATATCCCGTTCTCGGGGCAGAGATCATCGACTCCATCAAGCCGCTCAAGCTTGAGGCCCAGGCGGTTCTGCATCATCACGAGCGCTTTGACGGTTCCGGGTATCCCTACGGGCTGAAGGGATTGGCAATTCCGCTGGAGGCGCGTATCCTGGCCGTTGCGGACGCCTTTGACGCGATGACATCCGAACGGCCTTTCCGGAGCGCTCTCCTCATGCGCGAGGCCCTGGAAGAGCTCTATTCCAACGCCGGCAACCAGTTCGACCCGCGGGTGGTGGAGGCATTCCTTACGGTTCTCGACGATATCTCGCGCGAAACAGAGGTCATGAGCTTCTCCCAGAAACGTTTTGGTGCTCGACTGTACAGCATGGTAGGGAACTGTTGAGGTAAGAAGAGCCCGGATGGAAAGGCATATGCGGGGTGGTCGCGGACCACCCCGCTTTTTTTGTTTCACGCGACCTGCCACATCCCCTTCAGCCCCCTGCCAGAGCGGGCTTTCGCCCCCCTTTTTACTTGACATAACAGGATGATATGGTCTATGTTGCCAGTTTGTTGAAGCGGGCGGGGAGCGACTTCCCGCATATCTGCGAGGAGTGCACATGGAAGAGTTGAGCGAGCTGTTGCTGCAGAGGAGACGCAAGGTTGATGCACTCTGGGAGGCCGGGATCAACCCCTATCCCAACGACTTCAAGGCGACCCATACGTCTGCCGATCTGTTTGCAGCATTTGGTGCACTGCAGGAGATCCCGGAGCAGGCCGCTGTATTCACCATAGGCGGGCGAATCATCGCCCGGCGCTCCTTTGGCAAGGCTGCATTTATCCAGGTTCAGGACCGCAAGGGGCGGATGCAGCTCTACGTCCGCAAGGACACCCTGGGGGATGAGGCCTTTGCCGTGTTCGATTCGTTCGATATCGGCGATATCGTCGGCGCCTCGGGGTGGCCGTTCAGGACCAAGACCGGCGAGCTGTCGCTTCATGTCACCGAGATCAGGCTGCTGACCAAATCGTTTCTTCCCCTTCCCGAAAAATTTCACGGCCTCACCGACGTCGAGACGCGCTATCGGCAACGATATGTCGACCTGATCGTCAACCCGGAGGTGCGGGATGTCTTTGTCAAGCGTTCCCGCATCATCAACCTGATCCGTGAGTTCATGGTGGGGCACGATTTCCTTGAGGTCGAAACCCCCATGATGCAGCCGATCCCCGGCGGCGCCACGGCTCGTCCCTTTGTGACGCATCACAATGCCCTGGACATGCAGCTCTATCTGCGCATCGCTCCCGAGCTGTATCTCAAGCGGCTGCTGGTGGGCGGTTTTGACCGGGTGTTCGAGATCAACCGCAATTTCCGCAACGAAGGGATCTCCATCAGGCACAATCCCGAATTCACCATGATGGAGTTCTATCGCGCCTATGCGACCTTCGAGGATCTGATGGACTTTACCGAGGATCTCCTCTGCCACGTCGCACAGGAGCTTCTTGGCTCGCTGGATTTGGCATATCAGGGGCAGACCATCAGCTTTGCGCGCCCCTGGAAGCGTCTGACGGTGAAAGAGGCGATCCTGGAGTATGGCGACATCGACGCCAAGGCGCTGCAGGACAGAGACCTCGCCTATGCCTATGCCCAGAGCATCGGACTCGATCTCCCCGAGGATATCGGCTATGGCAAGCTCGTCACCGAGATATTCGAGGAGGTGGCCGAGACGAAGCTGATCCAGCCGACCTTCATCACCGCCTATCCCACCGAGGTGTCGCCGTTGTCCCGCAAGAGCGACCTCGATCCCGAAATCGTCGATCGCTTTGAACTGTTCATTGCCGGACGTGAACTTGCCAACGCCTTTTCCGAATTGAACGATCCCGTTGACCAGAAGGAGCGGTTCCTTGCCCAGGTCGAGGCCAAGGACAAGGGGGACGAGGAGGCACACTACATGGATGAAGACTACATCAGGGCACTGGAATACGGGATGCCGCCGGCTGCCGGCGAAGGGATCGGCATCGACCGACTGGTCATGCTGTTCACCGATTCCCCGTCCATCCGGGATGTCATCCTCTTTCCCCAGTTGAGGAAAGAAACCCGCTGATGCCCTACGAACTCCTTATAGGCCTTCGCTACCTGAAGGCAAAGCGGAAGTCCACCTTCATCTCCATCATTACGGTGATCTCCGTCAGTGGTGTTGCGCTCGGGGTACTGGCCCTGATCGTGGTGCTGGCGGTGATGACCGGTTTCGAGGAAGATCTCAAGAACAAGATCATGGGGACCAATGCCCATGTGGTGGTCCTGGGGGGAAGCGACGGCATTGCCGACTATCCTGCCCTGATGACCAGGCTGAAAAAGTTTGATGGGGTGCTGGCGACAACGCCGTTCATCTATAACCAGGTCATGCTGACCACGGGGAAGAACGTCTCCGGCGTGGTGCTGCGGGGGATCGACCCGGCAACCGACCGGCAGGTCACCAACCTGTACAAGGCGATGACCGACGGGAAGCTGGACGATCTTGAGCGGGTCACTGCCATACCCCTGGCGGGGAGCGAGCCGCCGTCTCCCGGTATCGTCATTGGCCGCGAACTGGCGAGAAACCTGAACCTCTTTGTGGGGGACACGGTCAATGTCGTCTCTCCCATGGGAAACATCACCCCCTTGGGGATGATCCCCAAGATGAAGAAGTTCCGGGTGGTGGGGCTGTTCAATACCGGCATGTTCGAGTACGATACCACCCTGGCCTATGTGGACCTCCGCGAGGCCCAGAGTTTCCTCGGCATGGGGGAGAGCGTCACCGGCGTCCAGCTCAAGGTCCACGATGTCTATCAGACCGGTGCGCTGGTTCGGCTGATCAACCGCGAACTGGGTGCTCCCTTCTACGCCAGGGACTGGATGCAGATGAACAAGAACATCCTCTTTGCCCTCAAGACGGAGAAGATGGTCATGTTCATCATCCTGACCCTGATCGTGCTGGTTGCGGCCTTCGGGATCGCCTCCACCCTCTTCATGGTGGTGATGGAGAAGAACAAGGATATCGCTATACTCAAATCCATGGGAGCAACCGGCCGGAGCATCATGAAGATCTTCGTTCTGGAAGGTCTCATCATCGGCATTACCGGCACGGCCATCGGCATTGCCGGAGGGCTCCTGGTCGCCCTCAACCTGGAGCCGATCGTCAACATGGTCCAGCGTGTCACCGGTTTCGAGCTGTTCAGCAAGGACGTCTATTACCTGGACCGCTTCCCGTCCCAGGTGGTGCCGGGGGATGTTGTCCTGATCGCCGTGACGGCAGTATTCATCTCGTTCGTCGCCACGCTCTACCCTTCGTGGCAGGCATCACGGATGGCCCCTGCCGAGGCGCTCAGATATGAATAGCCTCCTGGCGGTGAGCGGTCTCAATAAGTCGTTCGGCTCGGGCGATGCCAAGATCGAGGTGCTGAAGGGGATCGACCTGCAGGTCGCCGCCGGGGAGACCATTGCCCTGGTCGGGGCCTCCGGTGCGGGCAAGAGCACCCTGCTGCACATCCTCGGCACCCTCGACCGGCCAACCTCAGGCCAGGTGCTGTTCAAGGGGGAGGATGTCTTCAGGCTGAACGACCAGGCCCTGGCCACATTCCGCAACCAGACCATCGGATTCGTGTTCCAGTTCCACCACCTGCTGCCGGAATTCACCGCCCTGGAGAATGTCATGATGCCGCTGCTCATCGCCGGCATTGCCCGCGCCGCGGCGCGTGAAACGGCGTCCGGACTGCTCCGGGATGTGGGGCTTTCCCACCGCGTTACCCACAAGCCGGGGGAGCTGTCAGGCGGGGAGCAGCAGCGTGTCGCCATTGCCCGTGCCCTGGTCGGCTCGCCGCAGGTGCTGTTGGCCGACGAGCCGACCGGCAACCTGGACATGAAGACCAGCGACGACATTCATTCCCTGCTGTGCGACATCCATGCCGCCCGCGGGGTTACCCTGATCATCGTCACCCATAACGAGCGGCTTGCCGCCCGCCTGGGACGGACCGTCAGAATGGTTGACGGCAGGATATCAGCGGTATGAGGACCACAACCATTAACGCGAAACGGAAACGGCATCTGGAGGTAGATTTGCTCAGCAGGCTTTGCATACTGGTGTGCTGGATGGTGCTGTCCCTCCCCACTGCGGGCTGGTCGGTCACAGGGTCGGGAGAACGGATCTCCGAGGTGGAGATCAGCGGAAACCGCAGGATCGAGACAGCCGCCATCAAGAGCGTCATTGCGCTCAAGGCAGGGGATAACCTCTTTGCCGACAAGGTTGACGCCGATGTGCGGGCGATCTTCAAGCTGGGGCATTTCCAGGATGTGCAGGGAGAAACCGTCTCCACTGACAAGGGCCTCAAGCTGGTCTACAAGGTCGTCGAGAAACCGGTTATCCGCGACATCAAGATCGAAGGAAACAAGGAACTCTCCACCGAGAAGATCCGTGAGGTCCTGGAGATCCGCAACAATGCCGTCTATTCGGCAAAGGACCTGGCCAAGACCATCCGCAAGATCAAGAAGCTCTACGCCGACGAGGGGTATTTCCTGGCAGAGGTGGAAGGGAAGACCGAACAGAGTTCGCCGACCGAGCTCCGCGTCGTGCTGAAGATCACCGAGGGCAGGAAGGTCCTGATCCAGGATATCCGTTTCGAGGGGAACACTGCATTCACGCGGCGCAAGCTCAAGGGGGTCATGGAGACCACCGAGGACTGGTGGCTGGCCTGGCTGACCGGCGCCGGCGTCTACAAGGAAGAGGTGCTCAAAAACGACCTCACCCTTATCGCGGATCACTACTTCAACAATGGCTACGTGAACGTCAAGGTTGCCGAGCCGAAGGTGGAACTGCTCCCCAGCAAGAAAGGGCTCATTGTCACCATCGGGATCACCGAGGGGGACCAGTACCGCGTCGGGCAGATCGATTTCAAGGGAGACCTGCTGGAAAAGAGTGAGGAGTACGCGAAGAAACTCAGACTGAAGACCGGTGAAGTCTTCAGCCGCGCCACGCTCCGGGCCGACGTCTTCGGCCTGACCGATATCTACGCCGACCAGGGGTATGCCTTTGCCAACGTGAACCCACTTACCAAGCTCAACCACGAGCAGAAGGTCATCGACATCACATTTGACATGGAAAAAGGGGACAAGGTCTATATCGATCGGATCAATATCTCCGGGAACCCCAAGACCCGCGACAAGGTGGTGCGGCGGGAGATCAAGCTGTCCGAGGGCGATCTCTACAGCGCAACAGCGCTCAAAAAGACCAAGCAGTCGCTGATGAACCTCGGTTTCTTCGAGGAGGTCGCGCTCACCACCGAACAGGCGAGTGCCAGCAACCGGCTCAACCTGAAGGTGGATGTGAAGGAAAAGCCGACCGGGACGTTCAGCATCGGTGCCGGGTACAGCTCCCTGGACGGTCTGATCGGCCAGGGATCGGTCCAGCAGGCCAATTTCCTCGGGCTCGGCCTGAAGGCCCATGCCTCGGCTTCCCTGGGAGGAAAGTCCCAGACCTACAACATTGGGATCACCGATCCCTACTTCTACGACACCCGCTGGACCGTGGGCGCCGACATCTACCGGACGGAGCGGGAGTATCTGGACTATACCCGGCGGGCCACCGGTGGCGACATCAAGGCAGGCTACCCACTGTCCGATACCGTGAGCACCTTCTGGGTCTACCGCTACGAAGAAAAGGAAATCTACGACGTCTCCCAGGCGTTTCTGTCCAGCGGCGAGTTTTTCGAGGAGAGTTCCACCACCAGCGCCATCACCGCGAGTCTGTCGCGCAACACCACCGACTACCGGCTCGATCCCACCACCGGCATGATCAACAACCTCTCCATGGAATTCGCCGGTCTTGGCGGGACCAACCGCTACCTCCGCTACATCGGCTCCACCACCCAGTTTTTCCCGGCGGGATTTGCCGGAGGGGTCTTTTCCCTGCGCGGGGAACTGGGTTACATCCAGGAACTCGGCAAGAGACTCCCCATCGACGAAAAATTCTACCTGGGGGGGATCAATACCCTGCGGGGGTACGACGGCAGGACCGTGAGCCCCAATATCCTCACCGAAAAACAGGACGTCAACGGTCAGGCATCGATTACCCGCGCCTACATCGGCGGGACGACCGAGGCGGTCTTCAACGCCGAATTCACCATGCCGCTGATCAAGGATGCCGGGCTCAAGGGGGTGCTGTTCTTCGATGCGGGCAACTCCTATGAGCGGGCCAGTCAACTCTTTTCCACTCTGCAGACTAGCTACGGTTTCGGTATCCGCTGGTTTTCCCCGATCGGGCCACTCAGGCTCGAATACGGCATTCCGATCAACCCCCGCGAAGGCATAGACGACAAAGGGGGCAGGCTGGAGTTTTCCATCGGCAGCTTTTTCTAATCTCAGTCAGGACAAAGGAGAGACAGATGAAAAAAGGGATGTTCAGTACGGTTGTGTTATCGCTGTGCATGCTCGTTGCCTCGGTCGTGGTTGCCGGGGCTGAAGGGGTCAAACTGGGGGCAGTCGATATCCAGAAGGTCCTGCATAACTCCGAGGCCGGAAAGATTGCCAAGGAGCAACTGGCCGCCAAGATCGCCAAGTACGAGGCGGAAAAGAACTCCCGCGAGGACGATCTGAAAAAACTCAAGGCCGAGCTGGAAAAGCAGAACATTATCTTGAACGAGTCGGCCCGCAACGCCAAGGAGAAGGATTACCAGCAGAAGCTCAAGGAGTACCAGCGCTTCATCAAGGATGTGAACGACGAGCTGCAGGGGAAGGACGATGAGCTGAAGAACAGGATCATCGACGACACCCTCAGGGTCACCCAGGAATACGGCCGCAAGAACGGCTACACCTTCATCTTCGTCAAGAGCGAGGTGATGATGTACATGGACGACAAGGTGGATGTGACCGAGGATATCATCAAGCTGATGAACACTAAGAGCGACAAGAAGTAGCCGGCGCTCGCAGTCGGCAGATTTCGCAAAGTTTCCTTTTTTGGTTGAGCGTTTTCCGACTATAAGGGATGAGAGATATGACCAAGACGCTTGCAGAACTTGCCCAATCCCTGGGTGGCAGGGTCATCGGCGACCCCGAAGCAACCGTGCGGGGACTCGGGACCCTGGACGATGCGGGGGAAGGGCAGATCACCTTCCTGGCCAATCCCCGATATGCGGGGAAGGTGGCTACCTGCCGGGCAACTGCGGTGGTGCTTCCTCCC
>Ga0208371_1000340_pt1 | contig 11810 bp, 11 predicted proteins | sample SubbioCR12Aug_1A_FD_184827 | JGI IMG/M metagenome (GOLD analysis project Ga0208371, IMG submission 184827) | Serpentinite rock and fluid subsurface biosphere microbial communities from McLaughlin Reserve, California, USA - CR12Aug_1A (SPAdes) | ecosystem: Environmental > Terrestrial > Deep... | reverse complement strand
CGCGGGGCGGTGTTGCTGACAACCGACGCGGCGATTGCGAAGAAGATTGACAAGGCCGTGTTCCCTGGCGAGCAGGGCGGGCCTCATGTCAATGTGTTCGCGGCGCTGGCGTTGACGTTCAAACTAGCGCAGACCAAACAGTTCAAGAAGTTACAGGCGCAGACGATCAAGAATGCGCAGGCGATGGCGGATCAATTCATGTTGCGTGGGTTGCGTGTTCCGTTTGGTGGAACCGATTGCCATTTGGTGAATGTGGATGTGACGACTGTCGAAGGCGAGGACGGGACGAGGTTGAGCGGAGATCAGGCGGCGCGCATTCTCGATTTGATCGGCGTCGTTGTCAATCGCAACACCATCCCTGGCGATAAAAACTCCGCCGACCCAAGCGGCATTCGTTTGGGGACGCCGTGGATCACACAACGCGGGTTCGATGAGAAGAAGACGCGTGAACTCGCGAACATCATGGCGGATGTGTTGTTGGCCTGCGCGCCGCATTCTGTGGACACCCCGCACAAGGGACGCGTCCGCAGGGCGAAGTTGGATTTCAATGTGTTGAATGTTGCCAAGTTGCGAATCCGCAAGTTGGCGGAGGGAGCGGGGATTGATTTCAAGTATAAGGAAAGTGGGTATCCACATTTTTACTACATTGATGATGAGCCAGTAGGTCGAAATGGAATTTCGACTTACGAATTGCGCGGCAAGCGCGTGAGGCAGATGTTGGATTATGCGGTGTCGTCGGATTTGTCCGCGTTGAAGAAGGGAGGGGCGCAGGCGACATCCATCGCGACGCCGAAGGGTGGGACGGTGAAAGGGACACTCGTCAAGGTGGATGATTTCACTTATCAGTTGCAAGTCCCTGTTGCGAAGGCGGGCGTGGTAGGGACGTGGCTGAGAGATCTGTCGGATGGGTATGTGTCGTTCCGACTCGATGGCGAGAAAGATTTCGATGCGAGGAGGATGCCTGGGGCGTTCGTGGTCGCGGAGGGGAAGAAGAAGGTCAAGGACGCGGACGGGAAACCTGTCAGCGAGGAGAAGGCTTGGTTCATCGGCGACCCCGCGAAAGGTCAGAAAGAAGCGAGGGGGGCGTTTGAGTGGGTCGAGCCAGCGGAAGTCCTCAAACGCACGAAGTTGTTCGGCGTCCACAAAGCCAGCGGGGCGAAGGTCATCCCGTTCGCGGGGTGGGAGATGCCCGTCTGGTATTCGTCGGTGGTGGAGGAACATCTCGCCACGCGGGGCGCGGCGGGACTGTTCGACGTGTCGCACATGGGCGTGTACGAGGTGCGGGGCGCGGACGCGGCGTCGTTCCTGGATACGATCTGCGCCAACGATTGCGGCGGGTTGCAACCTGGCGAGAGTCTGTACAGCCAGTTCCTGACGCCCGACGCGGATGTGATTGACGATACGCTGGTTTATCGCCGCGCCTGGGACAAGTACCTGGTGGTGGTGAACGCGTCGAACGATGACAAGGATCGGACGTGGTTCGAGGCGGTGCGGGATGGGACGGTGAAAATTGACAACGCCAAGCCGTGGGCGCGGACGTATGGCTACGAGGCCGAGATCCGCAACTTGCGTGACCCGAAGGCGGGCGCGGACATGCGGATTGATATCGCGTTGCAGGGGCCGCGTTCGCGGGACGTGTTGATGGCGATGGGGGTGGATGAGGATACGAGGTTACGAGTTACGAAGTTACGGAGGACGGAGTTGTGCGATGCGGTTGTTGGAGGATTTGACCTGATCGTGTCGCGCACGGGTTACACGGGCGAGAAGATGGCGTTCGAGTTGTTCGTCCATCCTGAACGGGCGGTGGACTTCTGGAACGCGACCCTAAAAGCGGGCGAGCCGTTTGGAGTCAAGATGATCGGTTTGGGCGCGCGCGACTCGCTGCGGACGGAAGCGGGTCTGCCGTTGTATGGTCACGAGATGGGATTGGGGTCTGGGGTCTCGATACGCCCCGACGAACACGGGGCTACTCGACCAGCGGGTATCTTCAATGGGCGGGATTTGGGTGTTGCGGAAGGCGGATTCGGTTCGTATGTGAAACCGTACAAACCTTATTTCATCGGACGGGATGCCTACCTTGCCCGCGAGAAAGAACGCAAGGGTGTGGTGGTGCGCTTCCGCTTCGACGAGCAGCGCGTCCGCATGGCGCACAATGGCGACCCTGTGGTGTCCACGAATGGCGAGCGGATCGGTTGGGTCACTTCCTGCGCGGTGGACGCGGAGAGATTCCTGACGGGTCAGGCGTATGTGGAGTTGAAGTATGCGAAGGAGGGGACGGTGATTGGAATTCATCAGGGAGGAGCAGTGGATAAACCGTCCACACCCGCGAAGGTGGTGTCGAGGTTTCCGAAGCTTTAGTAAATGGTAAGTGGTAATTGGGACGGCCTGAGGGGGAGGCTGTCTCGTTCAATATGCAGATTTAGCTTTTCAAACTTATCGTATCCCCGTTGCTTGGGACAATTACCGATGAAAATAAAGCATTTGCTTCCTTAAGGCAATCTACAGTGTCAGTTTCTGGAAAAAAAATATGCTGAAGCACTAGAGTTTTTGATCTAGATATGTCAGCAATTCGAGCAGCATCTTGAGCAATCATAAAACCAATTCGGTGTGCGATTTCACTATGTTGCAAAGACCCAAAAACATTACAGATTAACAACATTGAATCTTTGGCAAATTCACAAAGATCATCAAAATATTTTGTGTCGCTTATATAAGTTATTTTTATGCCATTCCAATCTATCTGAATGCCAATGTTAGGAACACTGTGTCGAAGTGGGATTGTCCTAACAACAAGATCGTTGACAGAATTAAAAGTGTAATTGACATTATTTGGAATTGGTAAAATCTCAACGTCTGCTGGAGGAGTTTCTGAAAAAAAAGGAGCATATGCGTTTTGAATAACAGGCAAAAAAGAATTATACGTGACTTGTTCTAAAGCGAGAACGAGGTGAGATTTAGTGCTTCGCCATTTTTTATAAAGTCGCTCCATAATATTTCCGAAAAACACTAACGGGACTCCGCTTGAATGATCTGCATGAATATGTGTCGATAAGATTAAATCTAAATCCGTTATCAAATGCCCGTTTGCTTCAAGCTCTTGAATAAGAGAGGCACCACATTCTAGAAGTATTTTATTCTGATTGGATTCGATTAAGGTTCCTATGGTTTTTTTGTCACCAGCAGGGTATCCATTTGTGCCTAAGAAGGTAATTTTTGCTTCCATAATTAATTTCCTTCGGATATTTTATTGTTATCGTTATTGGTGCTCCGACATTTTACTACCTTTGCGGGCGATCCTGCTCGACAGTGTCTGGCGCAACTTGGGAGGTCGCATTATGTATGTAGCATGGCGCTTAGTCTACTCGCTCACCCTTCGGGTGTATACTGCATTTCAATCTGCTTTTTCAGGCCATCAGTTCTTGACTTTGTATCACTTTTGTCTTTCAGACGTTAACAAGTATGAGAATTATTATTGAACTGATTGAAACTTTTCACATTTGGTAGCATATCTGGCTACGAATTGGTGAGTTGCTAGTTCTGGCGGAGATTCTAGGTGAAACCAAAAAGTTTCAATTACTTCATTGCGAGCGACGTTTAATAAAATGTGCGGGAACTCCCCCAACCACTGTATATTTTTCGACGGATTTATTAACTACTGATCCAGCACCAATTACAGAGCCTTCGCCTATAGTTACCCCAGGCAGAATTGTAACATGCGATCCCAACCAAACATCTTTTTCAATTGTAATAGGGGCGATTCGATGACCTTGGTGTCTAATATAGGCATCAGGATTATCATAAATATGATTGCCAGAATTTATTACACAATAAGGGCCGATCAAGGAATAATCACCGATTTGAATAGGAGCTTTAGCCGTTATATGACATCCCCAATTTATCAGAACAGTTTCACCCAATTCAAGTCCTTGGGGATAAGCAATAAACACATTAGGATATAAGAGGAGGTTCTTTCCACATTTTCTTAATGTTGTCTCATAGAACTTTACCCGCTTTTTCATTCCCAGTCCACATGCAGTTTCTCTCGACAACTTGTTTTGAACAATATGCCACTGGGGTGAGCCAAGCTTTATATTTCGTATATATTTTTCAAAAAAAAACAAGATGAAGTTATCATAAACGCTATTTAGAAACCCATTAAATCTAGAAAGAGGGAAGTCCTGCTCGAATTTTATCATTTCGCGGTACATAGTGTTTTCCTCAACTTCTAATGGTCATGATATGATTTTTTCGGCGTAAAATAGCCAATAGCGATTATATGCTGTAGCTTCACTTCTCTCAAGATTACCCGTTCTTTCATCGAATTCTTCATAGGCCAAAACTCTTAAACCGCTATTCATTAGTATTTCACATAATTCATCATAAGCAAAATAATGTATATACCGAAAAGGATTTTTTCGCAAGAACGTTTGTCCATCACCTTCAATTTGCTCAAATTCAGAATCGCCTTTTAGTAATGTAAATCTCCTGCAATTTAATGATTTTGCGGTTAATAAAACCTTTCCTGATTTTTTTAATCCAGAAACTAGTGATTTTACGGTAATTAGTCTTACACTACGAGGGATTGCGTGCAAGACGCGATGGGAACATACACCTCCCCATCCTTTTTGCCCGATCCAAGTTTCGATAGGGCCAACATGTGACCATAAAACCATATTGCTTACATGATGCCTTCCTAATAGTTCCAATGTCTTTTTTATTGATACTGAGGAAAGATCGCAAAGCGCAAGTTTTTTTTCGTTTTCTGCTATTTCTAACGACGCCCTTCCTCCTCCACAGCCATGATCTAATAAATACCCATTAGCTTCATTAATAAGGCGCAACAAATATCGTTGCACTATCGAGCTTAATTCTTCATGACGATAATTTGGATCGTTATGTTTCTTCTCCCAATATGCGATGAAGGATTCATTTCGAAGGTATTCCTTTTCAGTGTCCATTTCTATTTTTCTCTTTTATCATTTCATGGTCTAGAATTTCTTGTAGTTCCATTAGTGTATCTTCTAAGCATTTGTCTGTTGATAAACAATAATCGTGTTCTGGAACATCCTTGGGCATTCCCATTGTATTTAATATAGTCAGCGAATCCAAGCGGGCTCTTAATTGTGGAGAGGGCAATTTTTTATTTTCAAGCCTCTTTTTGATGACATCAGGAGGTGCATACAAAAGCACAACCACTATCTTTTGAAGCCAATTTCTTAATGATATTTGGCTTTCAAACAAGTCGCCTACCGTACATGCAATTGAATAATCAAGAACACTTAGTCCAACACCCTCTATAACTCTATCGCCAATCTGGATTTTACAATTCTTTGCCAAGAAACCATATTTACACCCATATTTAATGTATGCGGGTCCAATTAATCCTTTACTTTCCAAATGATCAAAAGCATTATTCGTAGTGAGAACAATTTCTTGGTGAAAATCATCCGTTTCTCTTTGCAGTCTCGTACTTATTTTGGTAATTATGCTGATGTTTGGATTTTGGGTAATTATTCGTTTAAGCAGTGTGGTTTTACCAACACCCGAATGCCCAATTAACAAGAAAAGACTATGTTTGTTTGACCACTGCATTGAGATTAATTCCCTTATTGTTCGGCTTTCTTGCGCTTGTTGCTAATAACTGAGTCAATGAAAAGTATCAAAACTCATCAAATATATAATTGAGTGAGATGGTGGACCAAGTATTGTCGGAATACTGATACGAATGGGGGGTTAAATGAGGTTCAGCCTCAGAAAAAATATCTTGGAAAGGGTGATTCTCAATTAAACATCGAATAACCCTAATAACGCCATTGTGAGTGATAGCTACGACATGATCGTTTTCGTTCATTTTTTCAATATCAATGACAAATTTTTTTACTCGTGATATCATGTTCTTTATTGGCTCGCCATTTTCGGGAGTATAGTAAGGATCAATAAAACCAGATGGAAGAAACGCCTCAGGATATTTATCCCGAATCTCTTTCTTACTATAGCCCGCCCACATTCCAAGGTCGCGTTCCCGTAATCGATCATCTATTTTTATTGAGCGGTTAGGGAAGACTTTTTCGGCCGTCATTCGAGCTCTCAAAAGTGGTGAACTCACGTGATCTGTGAAGCGGATTCCTTGCAACGATAATCCTAGTTCGCTTGCCTGATTCAAACCTTCTTGGGTTGCTGGAATATCTAATTTCCCCATATAAAGCCCGGATAAACCATAGGCAGTTGAAGCATGGCGTATCATAGTAAATTTCATTATTAATTATCCTAATTTGAAGATAGGGCGAGAGCTTCTTCGCGAAGTCTCTGTTTTTGGCCTCTCAGATAAATGAGTTGGCCGATACGCCTCAGGAAATTTTCAATCCTAAGCGTAGCTGCTTCACCGATTCCTGATAAGCGTCTTTGGCCTTATCCATGCGATGACGTTGCAATAGAAAACCGTGCATCATTCCTTCGACACGTTTCAGAACAACTGGTACACCAGCCTCTTCAAGCTTTTTTGCATACAACTCGCCTTCATCGCGTATCGGATCATACTCGGCTGTCATTATGAGAGCTGGCGGCATATTTTTCAAGTCTGTTGATCTTAAAGGTGATATGTATGGATGGCTCACATCAATATCACTGGGTAAATAATGATTCCAGAACCAAATCATCCAATCTCGGCTCATCGAATACCCAGTGGCTAATTCCATATACGATTTTGTACCTGGTAGATAATAATCTGTTGGCGCATACGCTAACCATTGATATATTATCTTAGGGCCTCCTCTATCACGAGCCATCATTGAAATTACAGTTGCTTGGGTGCCTCCTGAACTGTCTCCACCAACACCAATTCGATTAGGATCTCCACCAAAACTGTGAGCATTATTGGCGACCCATTGTACTGCCAAGTAGGAATCTTCTGTGGGGATAGGATATTTATTTTCAGGTGCTAAACGATAATCAACCGATACAACTATGCAATTGACATCATTGGTTAGAGACCGACATAGACCATCATGTGTCTCCAGATTATTGACCGTCCATCCTCCGCCATGATAAAAAACCAATACCGGCATCTGCTTCTGTGACGATGGATGATAAATTCTTAGGGGGGTATTAAATGTGGGACCTGGGATCTGGTAATTTTCCACTTTATACACCTGCTCAGGTTCACCTTTTGTAGCAAATGCTGCTGTCAATCTCTCGCGGGCTTTATTAACAGACAAAGTATAAACAGGCGGTAAACCCAAAGCCTTTGTTTCATCTAGCAATTGTTGGGCTTGCGGATCGAGTGGCATCTTAAATTCCTTTCTTTGATTACAAACGAGTATGTCAAACGAACAGTTTATTGTGATTATAATTCACATTAAGGCGATGATAACGAGGCCATCATTTCGCGAACCTCAATAAGTTTATTTTGTAAGCCAAGTCTTTCAAAACCATCTATAGCTATTTCTAAAGCTTCTTTTGCGGTATATATATCTTGTTTCTTAATGTAGAATCTTGCGTAAAGGTGATTTAATTCGGCTATTGCCCTTTTATCTTTAATTTCTTTTGCATGATGAAGTGCATGAGAAAGCCTCTTTTCGGCACCATCAAGATCGAATTGATCTAACGCGATAGATGCTAAGTGTGTCTCAACCGATACTACACCTCGAACGAAATCTTGTTTTTGAGCATCTGTCAATACCTCATCAAATAACTTCGCAGCTTCATTCAACTGGCCTTTTTCTTGCAAGCAAACTGCCATCCAACGCCTGTTTGCATTACTTGCATGGGGAGATAAGTTGCCGCGAGACAGATTCTCCTTCCATAATTGCAATGCGGTATCATATTCTTGACGAGCCAGATAGTACAATGCGCTAGCATGACGAAAATCTACTAGATTATCTGCACTCATTTCATTATTCTCGGCTAATTCCATCAGCCGAGGCAAGTATTTTTCAACATCTTGAATATTATTCTGCTTACTTGCAATATTGATGTGATATACAAGGGCCTCAAACTCAACATCCGCGTTATTGGCTTTTCGCGCAACTTCAGCCCGCAAGATGTTAATCGAGGTGGACCAAATACCCCTTACATAATAGTAATATCTAATATCTCTTGTTATTTGTATAATTTCTTCGTATCGCTTGTTCTCAAGTGCCCAATCCAAAACTGCTTCAATATTCTCCCTTTCCCCTTTTGGATCGAGGAGATTCAACCTGTCAATATCATTCCAACAGAATCCTATTCTTGATGCTAGGTCACTATACCATTTTATCCATCGCTCCCTAGCCTCTAATTCAAATCCAGCAACCTCCTTTATTTTTGAATTAACAAAAGCCTTCACGAGGGAATGCAAAGAATATTGTGGTTTGCTTAGCAAATCATCTTGGTTAATATCTATTAGCGACAATTCCGTCAAATGAGTAATTGAGTTGTCAAATGAAAATCCTTTAGATCCCGATACGGCTAGTATTGCATCAGGATATGCGCCAAACGGGAACAATTGCATTGCAAAAAGTACCGATCTATCTTCATGTGATAGTAGTTGCCAACAACGAGCAAACAGATATTCGAATAATTCTCCCCGAGCTTCATATACTTCATCTGTTATTTCATGTATTGTCTTATGCTCATATTTTATGTAACCCAGAGCAATCTCGATCGCCATCGGATTGCCGCCACAAATTTGTATTAGCGGATCAAGTTTGGAAACGTCGGCCAAATACTTCTCAAGCCCTAGCATTTTAAGGCGGTTTGCAACGAGCTCTCTGATCTCATCATCTTCCATTCCATGTAATTCAATAACATAAGTGCAGTTTCGAAATGCACGCATGTATTCGCGACTTGTAACAACTGCTTTGCTGGGTTCTGGCAATCGAATTAGCCATTGGGCCAAAGCAGAGTCGGTTATAGTTTCAAAATTGTCTACAACCAATAAGACGCGCTGGCGTCGTAAAAGGTTTTCAACCTCAAGCTTTTTGTCATCAAACTGGAAGCTGGTAAAACCAGGATAGTCTAGTGTTCTGCAAATCTCGTCCAAGAGTAGATTCAGGGTTGTTGTGCCCTCTCTACCTTTATCACTGATCCATACGACTGCATCAAATTTCGGATATTCGCCCTCACCATAGAGGCATTGTTGTGCTATTTCTCGTGTAATACAAGTCTTACCCATTCCTCCAAGGCTAACAACCAGTACAATTGCCACTCTTTGTTGTAATCCAATTACCAAATCGTTAAATGGTTTTTCCCTCATAACAAACTTGCCATAAGTAGGTGTAGGGAGGTTATGGTATACACGATCCGGCCGAGGCCGCTCACTAATTTGAGGAAAAAGTTTTCTGGATAATTTATCGGGATATGGATAACGACCAGCATGCAAGAATCTTTGTAGCCAATCCTGGTTCAGAAAGCCTCGCTTTACGGCTGCCTCAGCAATGATCTCCAATGTTTTTACATCTGGTGGGATATGGCCAACTTTGTACCTCTGAATAGAATGACCTGTAACGCCAATCGCCGCCCCTAATTCATCCTCTATATTGGGGGCAGTTTTTCCTTCACAAGTAGCGATGCTATTTATGCCTGCTTTCAATAAACGACCAAAAATCTCACTTTCCATCTTTTCTCCAAAAGAGTTTTCTGGCAATATTTTAGTCGGATACCACTACGAAATTTCGTAGTTACGGTATGAACTTTCGGAGGCCTTTTTTGATACAAGAATAATAGGATTTTGCCCTACTGGAGAAAACTATGAGAATAACGCGGATTATCGCAGTAATATGGCTTGCACTAGGATTTCTCTTTGGCTGGATAGGATATACAACGAAACATCCTGAGGGGTTTATACTAACTGAATTCATAGAAGAATATTATGCTAACGTTTCAACAGAAATGGTTAGTGTGGCATTTGTGGTACTTATTCTAGATTACCTAGATGAGGCGCGGCAAACGCGAGCGGATAAAGCGAGATTAGTTCGTCTACTCCAAAGTTCTGATAGGATTTTAGCTGCCCATGCGGTCGAGGAATTGAGAATACTAGGATGGTTAGGCGATGGAACCTTGCACAGGAAACAATTGTTTGACCTTAAGTTAGATGGGGTAGATTTGCGCGCGGTGGATTTCACTGATTCTAATCTAACGGAAGCATCGCTTGAGAATACAAATCTCAATAGGGCAATCCTAAAAAATGCAGACTTAAGCTGGTCCAATCTGAATGGCGCCGATTTATCAGAAGCCGATTTGCGCAACACCAATCTACGGAATTCCAAGTTAGAAAGAGCAAACATAAAAGATGCCAAACTTGATGGCGTCAATCTTGAGGGTTCAATCCTCAGCAGGGCGGATTTATATGGAGCGAATCTAGAGGGAATTCATCTAAAGAATATTAACTTACAAGGGGCGGATCTGTTCGGGGCTAATTTGCAACATTCCGATCTAAGCGAATCAAATTTGACTGATTGCGATCTTTCTAAATCTAATCTGCAGAACTCAATACTAAGAGGGGCAATGCTTAGAGGATCGAATCTTTCTCAAGCCAATTTACAAGATTCTTTTTTAGAAGGAGCCGATTTATCAGATTCCATTTTAATAAATGCAAATCTTAGCAGATGTAATTTAGACGGAGCAACTTTAACAAACACGGATTTGGATGAAGCCCAACTTGATGATGCAAGTCTCTCGGGTGCCCACCTTGGTAATGCTCGTTTGATTAGAGCAGCCTTAAAAAGGGCCAACCTTAAAGGCGCGGATCTAAAAGAAGCAGACCTAAGCAACGCGGATCTCAGCGGAGCCAATTTCCAAGAATCTCATCTAAGGAATACTATTTTAACAGGTGCAAATCTCCAAGGTGCCATTATTAGTGAGGAACAATTAGTGCAAGCCAAACGCTAAAAACACTAGACCATGAACGAATGATCTCATTTGCTCATTTTATGTAGTCAAAGAAGAGCAGGGTTATTGTTATTAGGGCATGGGTGAGAAAGAGAGAAGATGAATTTGGGATGATTGATAGTGGGAGCAATGTAAGTCGCTCTCGTTGATAAGGCTGGCCTCGAGGCTTCCGCTTTGAGCGCGGGTGAGTGACCTAACCAACCCCCTCCGCCTTCGGCACCTCCCCCAAATACGACATGAAAATTTGGGATGCGAACAGAATGTCACTTGTCGTATTTGGGGGAGGACTGGCGATGAGACCTGTCCATGCGAGGGAGGGCGGGCGTGGGGAGAGGGGAGTCTGCTGGCGATGAGACTTGTCCCATGCGGGAGAATGACCCCCTCTGTCCTTCGGACATCTCCCCCAAATACGACAATGATAATTTGGGATGCGGAGTCCGCGGTTGAATCGTCGGATTTGGGGGAGACCTGGCGATGAGGCTTGTCTGTACGGGGGCGAGGGGAGTCTGCTGGCGGTGAGACTTGTCCATGCGGGGGAGGGCGGGCGCGGGGAGAGGAAGTCTGCTGGCGGTGAGACCTGTCCCATGCGGGAGAGGGCGAGTGTGGGGAGAGGGAGTCTGCTGGCGATGAGAGCTGTCCATGCGGGGGAGGGCGAGCGTGGGGAGAGAGGAGTCTGCTGGCGGTGAGACCTGTCCACGTGGGGGAGGGCGAGCGTGGGGAGAGGGAGTTTGCTGGCGATGAGGGCTGTCCATGCGGGGGAGGGCGAGCGTGGAGAGAGGGGAGTCTGCTGGCGGTGAGACCTGATGTACCCTCACCCCCGACCCCTCTCCCGATTACAGGAGAGGGGGGTCTGCTGGCGATGAGACCTGTCCCATGCGGGGGAGGGTGAGAGTGGGGAGAGGGGAGTCTGCTGGCGATGAGACCTGTCCATGCGGGGGAGGGCG
>Ga0208371_1000339_pt1 | contig 12002 bp, 7 predicted proteins | sample SubbioCR12Aug_1A_FD_184827 | JGI IMG/M metagenome (GOLD analysis project Ga0208371, IMG submission 184827) | Serpentinite rock and fluid subsurface biosphere microbial communities from McLaughlin Reserve, California, USA - CR12Aug_1A (SPAdes) | ecosystem: Environmental > Terrestrial > Deep... | reverse complement strand
CAATGCCGTTCCGTAGGGGCGACCCGCTGGTCGTCCAAAACGATATAAAATAAACGTTTATGGTTATGCGGGCAGGGCTACCAGCGGGTCGCCCCTACGAAACAGTATCATTTAAAACAACTCCACATTATCCCCCAGATCCTTATCCGTCTTTTTTTCTTCCGGTTCATCCTCAAATAATTCAAAAGACGATTCTTCTTTTTCTCCATCCTGTTCGTTTGGTGATTCAGGCAATGAGATGATGGATTCATCCGGAATCAAAGCCGTGGTTGCCGGGATTTGAATCTTTCCCGCAAAAGCGGGCAGCGTTTCATTCCCGCCCTCATTACGAGCAGCCTTTTTTAAGAGTTCCGCAGCCATACCTCGCAGCCTGTCCCCAAACTCGCTCAGATGGCCTGAAAACTCTTCAAAAAAAACAAGCGCCGACTCGGCGTTTCTGATAATTGACTCAATCTTTTCAAATTGACCAGCCACTCTCTCCGCATTTTCGTTGAAGCATTCATAAGCATCCAGTATAGCTTCACTACCGGATTGAAGACTTGCAACCATGACATCTGTACCACTGCCCGTTGCCCCATGATCAAGATCAAGAACCATCTTACGGATATCTGAAATCGCCGCTATGACATTTTCAGCAAATTGATTCGACTCCTGCGACACCGTCCCCACTTCGTGGGCGAAAACTTCGATACCCCGGCCCATATCTCCAAGATGTGCGGCCTTGACAATGGCATTCAACGCTTTTCGTTTGAGGTCCAGACTGATGTTTTCCACCGACTTAACATAGGATGAAAGTGCCTGGACTTTTTCAGCTGCTTCAGAAACCCGCCCAGCGACCACTCGACTTAATGATGAGGACTCCTGGATAAGGGCGTTGAGGGATTTCAGACTGGAGGACAACATGGAAAAAGGATTGTTTCTGGATGAAAGGTCTTCACTTTCCCTTACCCTACTTCCGACGCCTTGATAAAGATCGGCCAGATGGTGCTCAATTCCCTTGAAAGACTGAACCACTTCCCTGTAAGTTTTTTCAACCTCAAGAATAATCCCATCCACTCTTTCGGCCAGCTCAAGCAGTTTATGTCCTGTCTCACGGGCCAGATTCTCACTTCGAATCAGGCCGGGTGTTTCTCTGGAGATTCGGATGCGGTTTTCAGTGATATAAAGGTCTTTTACCACCTCTTCAGCTTTCTGCCGGATGATATCGTGCATCTGCAAAGAAATGACAATCTCCCCCAGATGTCTGGCCATGGCTTCGCTGGATTCCCTGTTTGCGCTCAGAGAATCCAGAGTTTTCGCCATCATGGCTTCAATCTGCTTTGTTGATTCTTTCAGCTCTGAATCTGCTTTGTCTGCGAGTCGGGACAACCGTGATACATGGCCCCGAATTTCTGCCATGGTTTTCACGTGTTCTCCGCGAATCCTTTCAGAATCCTCAAGCAGAGAGCGGATCACGGTGTCCACATGCCCGGCAAGCTCCCTGACTTCTTTGACAAACGCCGCAAACATATCAGCCGATTCTTTGGTCCGGTTGCTCTCAATGCCGATATTAAGCACAATCACTTTCAGTAAAAGAACGATTTTGTCTGCGTCGGAACAACGTCGTGACAGAGCTTCAAGCCCATTTTGAACGTTTTCAAATATCTCAAGGCTTTCCAGCATGTTTTTCTGCTGACTTCTCAGCTGATCAACGCAGTCTTTCGCATAGTGCCCTGTTCCCGACAACGCCGATTGACCGGACGTATCGGCTGCCATGTCGATGGTCTGGTCAACCCACTGGGAAAAGCACTGGGTTTCTTCAAAAATAGTCTGAAACGATTGGCCAAGATCAAGGAAACGTGGCTCAACTTCGGTCATGGTATCTTCAAGAGATCGGACCACTTCAGACAATTGTTGACCCGTTTCCGTCATTCTGTTGTTAAAACGATCAAGGAAACCTGCGACCTTATCTTTCAGGCTCACGATTAAACGAGTTGTCATATAAAAATCCCTCCCTTGTGTTTTCACACCGGGTCGTCATTCGTAAAAAAGAAAAGCAGGATGAATGGGATGAACATTATAGTGTCCATCCTGAAAACGAGTATTTGCGCGTACGTTGGTATCACGGTGGTCAGGGTCTTAAAAGTCGTTCATGGTTGGAATTTTGCCAGAGCCCCGAACCTAAGTCAACAGGATTAAATCGTTTAACATCAAACGCCGGAGATCCAGTTCATTCCCTATGCTTTAAATGCTGACAATGCTCATTTCAACCCGAATTAAAAACCCTTTTCACCGTGACAAATGGGCAAGATCATATTATGTCTAAGGTATTCATCACAAGGCGATCCACAAAACGAACAGGAAAGGGACATACCATGATCATCACGTTTTACGGCGCAACTCGGGAAGTGACCGGTTCCATGCATCTTCTTTCAGCGAACAAAGACCATATCCTTCTTGACTGCGGAATGTTTCAGGGCCGGCGTCAAGAAAGTGAAATGAAAAACAAGATATTCCCCATTGATCCCAAAATGGTCACCAACATGGTTCTTTCCCATGCCCACATCGACCATTCTGGCCGTATTCCCCTTCTCACAGACGGGGGATTCAACGGGCGGATTATTACAACGAGAACAACAGTGGACGCCTGCGAATACCTTCTTCTCGATGCTGCTAAAATACAGGAATCAGACGCATCCTACCTCAACTACAAAACCCTGAGATCCCACCTGTACAAAATCCAGGACAGAAAACAAAAAGGCGTAACCAACAGGGAAAAGGCGGAGATCCAGAAGATTCTTAAAAAAGAGCGCCATGAACTTAATGTGGAAACCATATCAAAGCTCATGGCCGAATATCATCTGCAAACCATTGAGCCCCTCTATACGTCCGTTGAAGCCCAGAAAGCCCTGTCTTTTTTTGACGGTTATCCCTACGACACACCCGTTACCATTGGGAAAGGGATGAAAGTCACGTTCTTCGATGCCGGCCATATTCTTGGATCAGCCATGTGCCTGATCAGTTTCAGGGAAAACGGGAAAAGCTTCAACGTCTGTTACACCGGAGATATCGGTCGTTTCGACAGACCCATTCTTAAAGATCCAACCCTTCATTTCCCGGAAGAAGCACGGAATATTGATTTGATGATCATGGAAAGCACTTACGGAGCAAGGCACCATGAAACCGTGGACGATCTCAAGGATCGAATGAAAACAGCCATCACCGAAACCATTGAAAAAGGTGGCTCAGTCCTTATCCCCGCATTCGCCTACGGCAGAACACAGGACGTGATCTATGTCCTTCACGAACTTTACGATGAAGGGAAAGTACCACGGGTTCCCGTATACGTGGATTCACCGCTGGCATCCAAGCTGACCAAGGTATTCGCTGAACACCCTGAAGTCTACGATCTGGAAACCCACCAGACCTTTCTTGAGCGTGGGAAGAATCCCTTCATGTTCCCTGAACTTCAATACACGGAGACCGTAGAGGAATCCATGAATATCATGAAAGAAACACGTCCACATATCGTGATCTCTTCATCGGGCATGTGTGAAGCAGGGCGCATTCTTCATCATCTCCGCTGGAAAATCCATAATCCCAAAAACACGGTTCTTATCGTGGGTTACATGGCAGAACACACCCTGGGCCGCCGTATCGTAAATCTGGGATGGGATTATGAACAGTCAGGGCGTGTCGGCGCAGCACCGGAACTGTCCATACTTGGCAAAACATATCCCTTGAATGCCAGGGTCGTGAAACTGGGTGGCTTCAGCGCCCACGCCGACCAAGCGGAAATGACCCGCTTTCTGAAAAAAGGAAACCTGAAAGTGAAACGTATCGCCGTGGTTCACGGAGAAGAGGATCAGTCATTGAAATTTGCCGACTATCTCAATGACAACGGTTTCAATGCCACCGTGCCCCATCGTGGTGAAACCTTACGGCTGAGTTGACGTAGGGGCGGGTTCCAAACCCGTTGGGTCAGATAACCTGATACAAAAAAAAAGGGGGCCGCCAACCGCATCGCGCAATAGATCCTCGTTTCCTCGTTCCAGGGAAAATCCCCGGAACGAGGTCAAATGGTATTTATTCACTGACGGCACCTTCAATAAAATAAACGTCCTATTATTATAAGGATTGGTTCATTTGTCGGGTTTCGTTCCTCTACCCGACCTACGAGAGCCTGACGCATTCTTGTTATGCATAAATCTATCGGGTAAAGTCAGGATTTCGCCCGACCTACGGCCATGTCGATGTCATGAACCAACAACAACTGGTTGATCTGTTTATTTGCCGGGTTAATAAACCGCTTTAAACAGTTGTTTTATTATTTAACACAGTTTATAATTAAAAATTCAATCAAAAAGTACCCAATAATCGTACCGTACCTCATCATAAATAACGTAAAATGTAACATGTGGCTTAACATTTCTGGAGATACTTTCATGTGGCCTGATAGACAGCCGATCATGATATCTCCGAGTAGCATTAAGAGTTTGTTGTTCAACACTTACAATTCAGGATGATACGGAATAATGCACTCAGACCTAAAAAAGCTGCTACGGTTCACATCCCTCCAAACAAAAATCATGATCACCGCCATCATCGGCTTTCTTTTAATCATCGTTTTTTTCCTGTTCCTGTATTGCAGAACTGAAATCAACTCACGACTTGATCAGGCAGGCAATGAATTTGATCAACGTCTTCTCAGTCTGAATTACAAAATTCAAAACTTTGAAAACAATGTCAGCCGTATGAAGGAAATGGCAGCCCTTTCCCTTAGCGAAACGGACTTTTTGACGATTCCGTCGAGTTTACCTGAATCCCTTGAGTTCAAAGCTGTTAACGGCCATGTGCGAGCAGATCTTCAATCTTCAAGCTTTCCCGGCAAAAAGTTCTCAGGAATGCTGATTGGCAACTCCAACCTATTAACCGCCAAAGACTCCAGGGCATTCAAGAATGAATTCGCCATGGCCGTCAACCTCTTATCTCTGCAATACGCCATGAACCATTCGGGTGAGCCGGTGACACGGAGTTATTATTATTCCAAAACCCTCGATTTTTTTTCCATTTATCCTGCAACACCGGATGACCATTTTAAGAACCAACCCATGCCCGAGTTCTCAGCCGATTCTCCGAAAAAAGGCACCGGCGATAAACCTTTCTGGACCGGGCCAAGCATGGATCGCCATCTTGGTCGACCCATTCTCACCAGCGCCATCCACCTTTATAGTGATAACACATTAAAAGGAACAATAGGTGTGGACATTTCCCCGGATTCCTTATCGGGTTTCACTGATCCTTTTTTTAACGGTCGGGGACTGGCTGTGCTTTGCTCAAAAACAGGCCAGGTCATTTCATCCTCTGAAGGCAATAATCATTCGGTCAGCAATCCCGTAGCCCGGGACCTTAGCGACTTGCTTCCCGAATCCGAAAAAGAACGGGCTAATGATCTTCTGACCCGAACAACCCAGGGTTTCACATATAAGAACGGGTATTTTTCCCTTGGAAAAGACCTGGGTTCAGCACCTTTTCGCCTGATCTACCTGATCAGCGCCAGAGATTTTCTTATCTCCATGATCCCCAACATGTACGTTTATATCTTTTCCATTCTCACAGCCATCGCCATGTTCATTCTGGGCATTTTCATCATCATCACCCGGTTCATCAAACCCACACGGATTGCGGAAATCGCTCTCAGAAAAGCCCATGACGAGCTGGAAATAAGGGTCAATGAACGAACCACCGAGCTTATCCAGATGAACAGCGAACTCAAGGAAAGCAGGGAGAAATACCGCCAGCTTTTTATTCATGCACCTGCGGGCATCTACGAAATTGATTTCATCAGCGGGAAATTCGTCAGCGTCAACGACGTGCTCTGCGAGTACACCGGATACAGCAAAGAAGAGTTTCTCAACCTCAGCCCTTTTGCCCTTCTCACACCACAAGGCAAGGAGATACTCAAAGAAAGACTCAACACTGTCCTGCGGGGCGAAAAAATTTCCAGAAACGTTGAACTTGAAATCATCAACAAAGACGGCAGCACGTTTTCAGCGGTTCTCAACAACAGCTTCATTATAAAAGATGAAAAAATCACAGGTTCACGTGTGGTCATCCACGATATATCCGAACGCAAAATCACTGAAAGAGCATTGAAAAAAAGTGAAGAACGTTTCAGAAACCTTGTGGAGTCAACCAGCGACTGGATATGGGATTTGGATAAAAACGGGTATTTTATCTACAACAGCCCCAGCGTAGAAGCCATCACCGGCTATACAGCACAGGAAATTCTCGGCACAAGGTTCATCAACTATTTCCCCATCCACGAACGGGAAAAGCTTTACATGATTCTGATGCGAAACATCCGCCCCGGTGAACCCCTTTCAACCATCGAATGCACCATCCAGCACAAGAATGGAGAATGCCGGACCATTGAAACCCGGGGCGTTCACTATTACGACGATGCCGGTAACGTCCTCGGGGCGCGTGGCATCAGCCGGGATATCACCGATAAAAAAAGAATTGAGCTGGAAAAAGCCGAACTACAGAAAACCCTGGATCGGGCAAAGACAATGGAGGCTCTTGGACTTCTTGCAGGAGGTGTGGCCCATGATCTCAACAACATTCTTTCCGGCATCATCAACTATCCTGAGTTGATTCTGCTGGATCTCCCACCGGACAGCTGCATCAGGGATCATGTGAAGGCCATCTACTCTTCGGGGAAAAAAGCTGCCGCCATCGTGGATGACCTGATCACCGTTGCCCGGGGCGCCGCACGGAAAAATGAGATACTCAATATCAACACCATCATCGGTGAATACCTTCATTCAGCAGAATACGCCAGCATGACGGCCCTTTATCCTTCCGTAAAGCTCAAAGTCTCCATGGATAAAGATCTCCATAACATCACAACATCATCGGTTCAGATCAAAAAGGCTCTTTTGAATCTGGTGATCAACGCCGTGGAATCTGTCCAGAAAGATGGAGAAGTTTGCATCTCATCCCAGAATATCACCCTACAAGACCCCATCAGAGGATTTGATGAAATACCTCCCGGAGAATATGTCCTGCTCAGCGTGGCCGACACCGGAGGAGGCATCTCATCCGAAGATATGGAAAGGATTTTCGAACCGTTTTACTCCAAAAAAGTCATGGGCCGGAGTGGAACAGGCTTAGGGCTTTCCATCGTCTGGAACACCGTGTCCGAACACAACGGCCACATCAATGTCACCAGCGGGAATAACGGAACCGTCTTCGATCTGTACTTCCCCTCAACACGTTTTCCCGTCTCAGAAAAAAAAGAAAATGCTCTAATCGACAGCTTCAAAGGCCAGGGACAAAAAGTTCTAGTGGTGGACGATGAAACAACCCAGCGTGAAATCGCAAGTCAGCTTTTAAACACCCTCAGGTACTCCAGCGTGGCTTGTGAAAGCGGTGAAAAAGCCGTGGAATATCTGAAAAGAGAAAAGGTGGATCTTGTCCTTCTGGACATGATCATGGAACCCGGTATGAACGGAAGGGAAACCTACGAAAAGATCATCGAAATCCACCCTGAACAGAAAGTGGTCATCACAACAGGATTCGCCGATACAAGTGAAGTGAAAACAGCACAGGAACAAGGCGCTGGAGAACTCCTCAAAAAACCATACACCCTTGAAGAGTTAGGAATGGTTATCAACAGGCAGTTGAATTCGTGAATTCGGACATTTTCCTTTTTTACGATTACAACCGAAATCCGATCAGAGTAATATCATCCTTCTGCTCATTATCACCCTTATGTTCAAGCAGCGTCTGAAGAAAGGCTTTCCGCTGTTCATCGAACGGTTTAGCATTATTTTCAACAATCATTCGTTCGAAATGTTTTGAACCGAAACGAAGCCGCTTTGGACCGCCAATCTGATCCGTAAAGCCGTCCGTTATCATATAAAATGAACAGCCACCCTCGGCGTCGATATCATGATTCGTGAATTCAAAATCATCGTCAGAATTCTTATATCCCAGACTTTGCTTGCAGCCGTTTACCTTATAGCATTCCCCACCCTTAACATAAAATAACGGTATCTTGGCCCCTGCATACGTCACTTTGCCGCCGATGTGATCTATAAAACATACCGCCGCATCAAGTCCGTCATTGGTTCTGGTGTCATCATTGTCTTTGTGAAGAACGTTTTTTACAGCCTTGTTCAGTCGTTTTAATATTTCGGCTGGATCATAGCAGGATTCAGCCATGATGATATTTCTGATTTCCGTATAGGCAATAATCGTCAAAAATGCTCCGGGAACGCCGTGCCCCGTGCAATCCAGTAGCGCAATCAGGCTTCCCTTGATGTCTGCATAAATATAGAAAATATCTCCGCCGACAATGTCTTTTGGCATCCAGATAAACATATTGTCTGTGCTGACCGCTTTGATTCGTTCGATACCCGGAAGCAACGAGCGCTGAATCATTTCTGCGTATCGAATACTGTCAAGCATCCGTTCGTTATGACCTTCAAGCTCGGTATGAATGGCTTCAAGCTCGTTGTGGGTAGATGCAAGTGCGGCATGAGTGGTCGCAAGTTCGTCATGGGCTGTCGTAAGTGTTTTATTGGTGTCTTTTATTTCTTTTTGCTGGTCCTGCATTCGTTTTGACATGTACGCGATAAAAATACACACAGGAACCATTATCATAATATACAGGGCCTCACTGACAAATGATCCGGGCTGTCCTTTGATAATAATCCCCACATATGACGTTGAAAGATAGATGACCACGACGAAAAATATGGATATGGCTGAAACAAGCAGAGAGGATTGAATAAAAACAAACATGAGAATGCAAAGACAGCCTATGGGAACAAGATAACGCTGATCACTCATCACATAGATCATGTATATGGCCACAGTCATGCATACGACCACCTGAAAATGAAGAATAAAATAAATAAATCTCTTTGTAATCTGCTTTTTCAACCGGATAAGCAGCAATGCGGTCAAACTGCATGCAACAAACGACAGATAACATTGATGGATACCCATGTAAGAGTATTTCGCAATATTTAAGACCTTCGCAAGGTAAGCGACCCCGCATGGAAGTTGATAGGAAAGCATGGCCAGCAACGTATAGCGAAGTAGATTACGACGTCTTCGATTATTGACAACTTCCGGCAAACTGCCTTCCATAGAGATCTCCTGATGAAAAAGACATTTCAAATGCTATGGCTGAAAAAATTTTATAATTCAGGGTGATGGGGAAAAACGGAATCTGCATAAACACAGCAGTAAAGAAAATATTTGGATCTTTTTCAAATACTACCTAAAAACCCGATTGGAATCAAGGGGCTTTCGTCTCGGTATAAATTCATGGTACATTAATGAAAACGAAAAAATGAAAGGAATGAGATCATGATTCAAATCATTAAAGAGGATAAACGCCATTTTTCCGATTTCGGCTGGTTGAAAACATACTGGCTTTTCTCTTTCTCAAACTACTACGACCCGCAAAACATCCAGTTTGGAGCCTTACGTGTATTCAACGACGACATTGTGGCACCTGGAACAGGATTCCCCACCCATCCCCATGAGGAAATGGAAATCATCACCATCGTCCTTGATGGGGAAATGACCCATCAGGACAGCATGGGCAATAAAACCGTCATCAAAGCAGGCGATGTTCAGCGCATGTCCGCAGGTACGGGCTTAACCCATTCGGAGTTTAACCTTGCCGATCACCCTGTACATTTCTACCAGATCTGGCTTTCCCCTGATATTAAAGGCCTTTCCCCGTCTTACGACCAGAAAACATACGATACGAAGGCTTGGCAGAACCGACTTTTCCCTCTGGCCTCGGGCCAGGGATTGTCTGATACGGTCACATTTCATACCGATGCCACCCTTTACCGCTGCGTTCTGGAAACGGGAAAAAACGTCACCCACACATGTGGCACCGGCAGGCGGATATATATCTATTTGTCCGAGGGATGCATTTCAATCAATGATCAGACTCTTCATTCAAAAGATCAGGCCCGAATTGATCTGGATATTCCCCTTGAAATAAAAGCCCGGGATCTGTCCGACCTGATCCTCATCGACGTTCCTTCATGTAAAGGATGGGGTTACAACGAAGAAACACTCAAAGGTCAAAAAAAATAACGAGGACTTATCACTCTTCGTCAATATCTTTCAGTTGCTTTTCTAAACACTCTGGACAAGTGCCATGACTGAATTCAGCTTCCAAGTAAGACTGGAGATACGCTTCAAGCTGATTCCAGGCTCCTTTGTCATCCCGTATCTTTTTACAGTAGACACATATTGGAATAACACCTCGCAATGTTTTTATTTCATGCAACGCTCTTTCAAGTTCATTGTTCGAATATCCTAAACAAATCGATAAGACCGGCCTCACCTGTGCCATACCATTATGTCGTAATTCATATGACATTTTTTAGTCAGCGAAAAACTTATTTCATGTTAAAGTTTATCACATTTCCATAGATTCCAAATGAAAGGAAAAAACCAATGAAATGGGTCAAAAAAGAAGAACATTACCGGGTACCTTTGAAATCCTGGTGTGAAGATATGGAAACCGAGGCCATGAAACAGGCGGAAGATCTGGCCCAGCACCCGTCGGTGTTCAAGCATGTGGCCTTAATGCCTGACTGTCATCCGGGATACGGAATGCCCATCGGCGGAGTTATCGCCTGCAAAGATGACATCATCCCCAATGCGGTGGGTGTGGATATCGGCTGCGGAATGGGGGCTGTTCGAACGTCGCTTCCCGTGGCGGCGACGGATCGAAAACAACTCCGTGACGTGGTCACCAAAATCCGTGAACTGATCCCCTGCGGTGAAGGGAAATCACACCGGAGCAACCAAAGCTGGGAACAAATGCCCGAAGCCATGGAGGACTTCAAGGGTCGGGACTGGTACAGCGGGCATGTGAAAGATCTTGCCGGAAAAAACCTGGGAACCCTGGGAGGAGGAAACCATTTCATCGAAGTTCAGGCAGGCGACGACAACAGGGTCTGGCTGATGATCCATTCCGGGTCTCGTCACCTGGGAAACATCATTGCCAAACATTATAATAAAGTCGCGCTGAACCTGAACACACGGTGGAATTCCCATATTCCGTCCAAAGATCTGGCTTTTCTGCCGGTAACAAGTCAGGAAGGAAAAGACTATATCCATGATATGAACTTCGCCCTGGCCTATGCCCGGGAAAACCGACGTCAGATCATGGACCGTTTCATGACAGCGTTCACTTCGGTGTTCAAAGGGGTTTCGTTTGATAAACCTGTGAACATTCACCACAACTACGCGGCCATCGAAAACCACTTTGGCCACAATGTGTGGGTTCACCGGAAAGGAGCGACTTCGGCCCGAGCAGACGAAACCGGCATCATCCCCGGTTCCATGGGAACGCCGTCCTATATCGTTCAAGGGCTTGGAAACCCCGAATCCTTCATGTCCTGCTCCCACGGCGCCGGGCGGGTCATGGGACGAAAAGAAGCGTCACGGTCTTTGACACCGGCTGAATGCGACAAAGCCATGGGAGACGTGGTTTACGAACGGTGGAACAAAATCAGACGAGGAAAAGGACAAGGAGAATACGATCTTGGCGAAGCACCCCAGGCTTACAAAAACATCGAAGATGTGATTCAAAGCGAACTGGATCTGATCCGGCCTGTTGTGAAACTGTATCCGCTGGCGGTGGTCAAGGGATAGTATCAATCATACCAGTCCTCAGATTCATGACAATCATTACTGCTACATGTTTTGGTCGAAGCGTTGAACGTTCCGGTTGTCAGGGAGACATTCACCGAGCCATTGATATGGGCCGTTTTGTCTATGATAGTGTCTGAGTTGTTTACCACTGTCTTATGGCAGGTGTAGCAGGTAACATCTTCTGAAATGTGTTTGCTGTGTCTGCCGGACAGTGCGCTGGGATTGGTGTAATATCCGTGACAGGATCTGCATGTGAGATCCGTTGACGATGTCCATGAAACAGCACCGCTGACGGTTCTGCCGTTTCCATGACAATAGAG
>Ga0208371_1000338_pt1 | contig 12021 bp, 13 predicted proteins | sample SubbioCR12Aug_1A_FD_184827 | JGI IMG/M metagenome (GOLD analysis project Ga0208371, IMG submission 184827) | Serpentinite rock and fluid subsurface biosphere microbial communities from McLaughlin Reserve, California, USA - CR12Aug_1A (SPAdes) | ecosystem: Environmental > Terrestrial > Deep... | reverse complement strand
TTTCGCACATGCGGCGGATCTGGCGCTTTTTGCCTTCCTTGAGGATGAAACGCAACTGATCCTGGTTCTGCCAGCTTACCTTGGCGGGCTTGAGCTTGGCGCCGTCGAGGGTGAGGCCGTGGTTGAGGCGCGCCAGGTTGCGTTCGTCGAGGCTGCCTGCGACGCGCACCAGGTATTCTTTTTCGATTTCGGAATCCGCGCCGATCAGGTGCTTGGCGATGCGCCCGTCCTGGGTGAATACCAGCAGGCCTTGCGAGTCGATGTCGAGGCGTCCGGCGGGCGCTAGGCCGCGCAGGACGTCCGCTTTGCGGCGCGAGCACAGGCCGCGTTCGGACATCAGCTTGGAGAGGCGGATCGGTTCGGCCATAGGAAATAGCAAGGAGTAGGCTGGGGTGAGGAACGAACCCAGCATCGGTGGCAGCGGGAGAATCAGCCGGGCATTTGAAGCTGCTGGTGATGCAGTTCCAGAAGTCGCTGTAAAAGTGAGGGGGTGGAGGCGCTGGTGTCTCGCCGGCCCAAGCTACGCGACTCCAGAAATGGAAACATGAGACGAAAAAAAGCCGTTCGAGCCGAAACTCGAACGGTGTGGATTGCTACTACAAATGCCGAGTAAATTATTTGCTCTTTTTGCCTTTCGCAACGCCACGTTGCGCTTACTTGACCCACGGCACTTTGCTTCCAAGTACCACCTTCGGGCCAACCAGATTGGGAACCTGATCGAAGCCGAGTTCCGAAAGGGTGCACGCGACTTTCCCGGAAAGCGTCAGGAAATCCGGGTTTTTCTTGTCGTTGCGCAAGCTGCGCAACGTCTGGGCCAAGCAGTAGGTGTAAGCACCATAGGAAGTTACCCCGTGGCGATATTCCGAAGCCAGTTGGTCTTCCCGACACGCCTGCATCAGCACCGGCAGGTATGGGCCATGATGCCCGTAGGTTTCCAACGCTTTCTTGTGGGCGTTTTTGTCCGGGATGCGCATTGCCTGGGCATGGCCGAGACGATGCAAGGTATCGCCCACGACAATGCCGTTGGTCAGATTGCGCTCCCGGGCGGCGAAATTGCGCGGTATCCACATCGCCTTGTCGGCGTCCCAACGAACCGCGCGGTGGCGAATGTCGTCAGGTGGTACCAGGCCGCGCGTTCTGCTGCCGGCGCGGGTCATCCCGCCCGAATGGCAGCAATCGAAAATGGCGACGAAGTAGCAGTCATAAGGCAGTTGGGAATAAAGCTCGTTGAATTGCTTGTCGGTGATGGCGCGTTCGCGACTCCAGTCGAAATCGTAAGGAACCAGGCATTCATCCAGGTGATCCGGTTCGTCGAGTGGATTAAGTGCGGGAATCTGCGCGCCGTGACCGGAATAGAACAAGACCCGCTCGTCGCCGGGTTGGGTACCGTCAAGCAACCAATGCAGGCGATCCATGATGCCGCTCGCCGTCGCCCGGCTGTCCAGCACTACCCGGATGTCCTCGGGTGCAAAGCCACATTCCTGCAATACCGAACTCATCAGGAACACGTCGTTGACGCAGCCCTCCAGGCGGTTTTGCGGATCGGGATAGTCGTTGATACCGATCAAAAGTGCCTTGCGATTGGTCGAAGGTGCTGCACCCGGAAGCGGAGTCGGCGTGCGTCGCGTCGCCACGTCGGACAGCGCTTTGAGTGCGCGGGTTTTCAGTACGTTTTCCCCCTGTCCTGCCATTTCCCGCCAAGCGGTGTTCACTGTCTGCGGGTGGGTCAGATAGCGTTCCGCGTCGTGGTTGAGCAACCCCTTGGAATCAAATTGTGCATTGACCTGAATGAAGTTTTCGGCGCGGATGTGATCGTCCAGGGGGGCGGTAAGTACATGGTCATAGGGGTTGTAGAGATGGAACCAGCGCTTGGCTGGCTTGATGTCCAGCAAATAGCCGTGATAGACGCCCCGTACTGCCGGATTGCCGATTTGTGAGCCAAAGGAGACGAAATACTTGTCCTCCAACACCTCCGGCTTACGCAGGAAAGCGTCGTAGCAAAACAAGGTGCCGAGGCTGTGGGCCAACACGATGTCGCAGCCATCCATATGGTCATACAGGTTTTTTACCAGTTTGTCGCGCAACTCTTCGTCGGCGGCCCATTGGGCGACCATCCCCGCCGTCCAGCGAACCGTATCCGGAATATCGGCCAGATCACGCTTTCCGCCAAACCATCCGGCAACCGTATTTATCCAGTCCTCCGCGGTATGAACAACCCCACTGGTCAGCAATTCAACTGCACCAACAGCGTAGTCGTCCGGCCCGATACCCGCTTCCTCGAACAACTGGTCGTAATGGAGAAACTCGAACTGAAGCTTTTTTTCCGCCACCCCCCATGTCCCCAGTGACTTGATCACCGCGTTTTTCCACGCGACGGTGAAATCGTCCTTGCTGCCAATATCCTTTTCCTTGTGACCTACGCCATGCACGCAAAGTATCTTCATCTCGAACTCCTCAACGAATGGTAAAAGGGGAACAACGAAACAACGGCTGAAGTGGCGGGTTGTGGGTAGTGCCCTCCTTGTCTTTGGGAAAGGGAAAATTTATTTCTCGGCGGCGATTTGCTTCGCTTCGGCAAGCAGACGGGCGGATTCTTCCGTGTTGGAGTCCTTGAGGAGATCGGCGAGGTTGTTCAAGCTCAACAACAATTTTTCCCGGAACGCTGAGGGACTTTGGAGATATAGCTTGCGGCGGATATCAAGGGACTCACGATAGGCAATTTCAGCTGCTTTGGGGCGTTGCGTATCGTTGTAAAGCAAAGCGAGGTTATTGAGTGCCATCGCCACATGGGGTATGTAGGCAGCCGGATTGACTCTGGCGAGTTCTCGGTAGATTTTCAACGCTTCGCCATAATCGGCTTCGGCTTCCTGGTAGCGCTGGGTATCGCTGAAAAGGGCACCAAGGTTGTTGAGGCTCGCAGCAACATAAGGTAGATAAATCTCTGGGTTTCTCCGCGTTAGATTGCGGTAGGTTTCTCGCGCCTCGTTATATACAACTTCGGCATCTTTGTAGCGCTGAATATCACTGTAAAGAACACCAAGGTTATTGAGCGTTGCAGCAACATCAGGGAGAAAGGTTTCCGGATTTTCTTCGGACAATTTACGGTAGATGTCTCGTGCTTCAATATAGGTGGTCTCGGCGTGATGATAGCGTTCGGTATCGACATAAACCGATGCGATATTGTTTAGTGCGCCTGCAAGGTTATGCCAATAAACCAAGGAGTTGGGGTTTGCATTGAGCAACTTGCGGAAAATTCTCGTTGCTTCCTCATACATCCCCTCCGCTTTCTGGTGTTGTTGAGTAGCGCTATACGCAAATGCAAGGTAATTGAGCGTCACACCCAAGTCATTCTCCTTGGACGGCGTAAGGTTTACTTTGCGTCGTTTTGCTTCGACAACTACTTCGAGGATCGGAATAGCCTTGTGAGGCTGTTCATGGTATTGCAACGCCTTGGCATACCGAAACGCATAGTCCTCATTCGCCGGTTGCAGCCGGTAGGCTTGCTTGAACTGAGGCAGCGCAAGCAGGGGCTGGTATTGCAGTTCATGAACTTGGCCCAGCCGGTAGTGGCGCGCGGCCATCGTCGCCAAGAGTTTTTCCTGGCGCTGGATGAGTGTCTTCAGCAGGCTTTCCGCGCGCTCCAGGTCGAGTTTTTCCAGGGCGGTGCGAGCCGCCTGGTCTTCTTCGCTCTCGCCTTCGACGAACTGCCATTGTTTGAGCAGGGTTTGGTACTTTTCGCGCCAGGCTTTGGCTTCTTCGATGGCTTGCGCGGCGGGTTGGGCGGCGACGTTGGGGGCGACTTTTTCTTCGATCAGGCGCTTGATTTCCGCTAGTCCGTCGTCGAGCTTGCCCACGCGGGCGAGGAACTCGCCGAACATGATGTTGGTGGCTTCAACCAGGGTTTGCATTTGCGCTTCGGTGAGATTTTGCTTCTTGCCCTGGTCGCGCAGCAGGTTGGCGATGGCCTGAAGTTCCTTGGTCGCCGGGCCGCACTGGATGGTGATGTTGCCCTTGGCGCGCACGTAGGCGAAAGCGGGGCTGCAATCGCCCTGGGTAGAGGCGGTAGGTTGGGCGTGGGCGGCGCCGACCGGGAACAGGGCGAACGCGGACAGGATCAACGCGACGAGGCGTTGCGGGAGAAAGACCGATTCCCTGCTTGGCCCAACGGGCTTCTCTTTTGCAAAGTAGGGAACCGTGCAGTGCGACGAATGTGCGGGTTTCATGGCTTTTGCTTTTCGCCGGGTTTGCAGTCGAGTTTGAGGTCGCCACCGACTTGCACGCCGGCGAAGGCGGGAGAACAGTCGCCTTGGGTCTTGGCTTGCGCGGCGGGTGCCGGCTTCGGCGCGGGCTTGGCTACGGGTTTGGCGACCTGCTCAGGCTGAGCGGGCGTGACGGGTTGGGGGGTAACGACAGGCGGCGGGGCAACCGGCGCGGCTTGCCGATAAGCCAACCCCAGCCCGCCAAGCAGGGCGATGGCAGCCAGGGCCATGGCCGCTTTCGGCCACCAGTTTGGCATGTTGCTTTTTTTGAACGAGAGCGCGCCGAAGACCAGTGAGAGCGCGAATCCGGCCAGCCCGAGCGGCTGGGTGACGACGGTGACGAAATCCACTTGACTCTCCCCCGATTTGAAGCGGGTAAGTTTAGCCGAACCGGGTGGGGTTGTGACCTGGTATGTTTTACAGGTACGGGATGTACGCGGCGTAACGGGCATGTGTTACCTCGCGGCAAAGGAAAACCGGTGACGATGAGAACGCCAGCCAGTCACAGCTTTCAGTAACCTCCTTATGCCGCGCTGCTTTGCGAGATGGTAATAACTAACATTTGCGTGGCGCGGCGGCACGAGCCGAAATTGAATCCCCGATATTTTTTGCGGCAGTTCGCTTTGCATGTCGCGCGGGTTGGCGAAAGCCAAGTTTTCGGCTGCCTGCCATCATCCCGCGCCGGTACGCTGCGGGAGCTGTGGTATCGTTATTGCATAACGAAACAATCAAGGGGAGAACCATGGAACGCTTTACCATCTCGCTCGACGAGAAGCTGGCCCGCCAGTTCGACGAACTGATCGGCGAGTTGGGCTACCAGAACCGCTCCGAGACGGTGCGCGACATGTTGCGCCAGCGTCTCGAAACCGAGCGTATCCGCAAGGAAGATGCGCCTTTTTGCACCGTTGCGCTGTCTACGAGCTCAATTCCGCCAGCAAGGCGTTGCGTTGGAAGCGCTGCCCAGCAACATCACAACCGCGAATCTCTACCTGATGCCTTAAGTCCGACTTCGGCAGTCGTTATTCGGCCGCCTCTGAAAACCAATCAGGACACAGCCGCAGCCAGGATAAAGCGTTTTACCTCCTCGCCCAGCCAGATGCCGTGGCTATGCATTCGCTCCAACGCTGCCGATAAATCGACCGGGTATCCCTGTTGGGCTGCCTTCACCAGAATTCCTGCTGTTCCTGTCAAGACCAGCCCGTTTAACCGGGCGATGCGGCGACCGACGGTTTCATCAATGCAGACTTTTTCGATGCGTTCGACCAAAGCCGTCTGAATGACGGATGCCTTACCTAGATCCAGCGTGTTGTTTAGATAGATAGGGAGATCAATCGCCGTGGTGCGGACGTCCAGCCAGACTGCTTCGCGAAAGGCTGCCGCTCCAGGCGCTTGTGGTGTGGCAGCTAAAACTTCTTCAGCCACTTCCCGAGGTACGATGACCCGGTCGTAAAGGGTGCGCAGTATGTCGAGGCTACCCGTTGCCACCGATAAGGCAATCAGCGGCGTGGTATTGGTCACGAGAATCCGGCGATTGTCAGGCATTCGCCACATCCTGCGCCAGTTCATCCTGGTCCAGATCAATCATCGCGACGCCGTAGCGATGGAGTTCCAACAGGAATTCGACGCGTCCTATCCCCGCCAAGGCTGCCGCCATGCCCGAAGAAAGGCGGTGCATTTCGTAGAGTTTTGCAGCCATCGCCAGCTTGGCTTCGCGGGTGAATTCCTGCGGGGTGCAATGAATGGCATCGGGCAGGTTCGGCGGTACTTCGACGACGAAATTCATTGAGCAGTCTCCGGTTTCTGGAACAAATCCATCATAGAACAAGCCGCCAGCCCGCTCAACCGCTGCAATGACGCTCGCTTAAAACCGCTCATCCTCGCGCAAATAGCGCCACTGCCCTTCCGGGAGGTCGCCGAGCATGACCTTGCCGATGCGCACTCGTTTCAGCCCCAGCACTTTCAGGCCGACCATTTCGCACATGCGGCGGATCTGGCGCTTTTTGCCTTCCTTGAGGATGAAACGCAACTGATCCTGGTTCTGCCAGCTTACCTTGGCGGGCTTGAGCTTGGCGCCGTCGAGGGTGAGGCCGTGGTTGAGACGCGCCAGGTTGCGTTCGTCGAGGCTGCCTGCGACGCGCACCAGGTATTCTTTTTCGATTTCGGAATCCGCGCCGATCAGGTGCTTGGCGATGCGCCCGTCCTGGGTGAACACCAGCAGGCCTTGCGAGTCGATGTCGAGGCGTCCGGCGGGGGCCAGGCCGCGCAGGTGGGCGGGTTCGAACTTTTGCGGGCTGCGGTCGCCGGCGTAGCGGGTGGTCGGGACGACCAGCACCACAGCCGGTTTGTAGTCTTTTTCCGGTTGGCCGGAGACATAGCCGACCGGTTTGTTGAGCAGGATCGTGACTTGGCGGGTCTGGGATTCGCGGGCGCCCTGGTCGAGGGTGACGACGCTGGACGGGTCGACCTTGGTGCCCAGCGTGTCGACCACCACGCCATTGACCCGCACCCAGCCGCGTTCGATGAAAACGTCCGCTTCGCGGCGCGAACACAGGCCGCGTTCGGACATCAGTTTGGAAAGACGGATCGGTTCGGCCATGGGGGGATCGAAGCAGTAGAAGGCTGGGGTGAGGAACGAACCCCAGCATCGGTGGCAACAAGAAAAATCGCTGGGGTTCGGTCCTCACCCCAGCCTACGGGCCTGAAAAAGGCGGTTCAGAGAATTTCCAGCAACTCGACTTCGAAGACCAGCGTGGCGTTGGGCGGAATCACGCCGCCCGCGCCGCGCGCGCCGTAGCCGAGGTCGGCGGGGATGGTGAGCTTGCGGGTGCCGCCCACTTTCATGCCCTGTACGCCTTCGTCCCAGCCGCGAATCACCCGTCCGCCGCCGAGCGGGAAGACGAAGGGGTCGTTGCGGTCCTTGCTGGAATCGAACTTGGTGCCGTTGGTCAGCCAGCCGGTGTAGTGCACGGATACGCGCTGGCCGGCAGCGGCAACGGCGCCTTCGCCTTCCTTGAGGTCGTCGTAGATCAAGCCGCTGGAGGTGGTGATTTCAGCCATGGAATTCTCCCGGAAAAAGCCGCCATTGTGCCAGAAAAGCGCTGTTCAGGGCTTGTCCCAGCCGGGGTGACTGAAATACTTGCCGTAGTTTTCCAGGGCGTGTTTGACTTTCTCCAGGCCCTGCGGGCGCGTGTCCTGGCTTTGCAGCGCTTCGCCGCCGGCGATCAGGTCGGCGAGCACGAGGTGGAACATCGCGTCGGCCTGTTTGTCGAGCCGGCAGTTGGCGGTCATGAAGGAAACCTGCGCGGTGACGGTTTCCGCGAGCTTGGCGTCGCCGCTTTTCAGGGCGCTGCGGAGGGTGCTCATGCCCTGGCGGACCACCTCGTCGGTCGGCCATTTGCGGCCTTGGTCGAGTTTGAGCTGGGCGCGTTCTTCGCCATGAGCGGCGTGGTCGTGATGGTCGTGGGCGAGGGCGGCGGGAATGCCGGAGAAGGCCGTGCAGACGAGCGCTGCGGCAAGGAACGGACGGAACAGGGCGGACATGTATTCATTCTCCAAAAACTCCAGTTTAGCGGCAAATCCGCCACCTGTCCCGCGTCGCGACAAGGTGCGCCGAATATGGTATCTTCGCGCTTTGACCGATGTCAGTCCGGCGTTTCCCGTGAAAAAACAACTTCCTTATTTCCTCCTGGTGTTTCTCTTGCCGATCCTCGGCGTCGTGTGGTGGTGGGGCGCTTTCAGCGAAGTGCAGGTGGAGAACGGCCAGATGCGCGGCCCTTACCATTACGCCTACCTCACCCAGACCAGCGAACTGGCTAAGATGGGGGAAGCCCAGCAGACCGCGCTGCACAAGCTCAAGGAACAAAAGATCGCCACCGGCGCGCCGATTACCGTGCTGCTGACCGATCCGCGCGTCACCAAGCGCAAGGAACAGGTCGCCCAGGTCGGTTACCTGATCGAACCCGGCACGCCGGTCGCCGAACCCCTCCAGGTCGCCGACATTCCGGCGCGCCGCGTGGTGGTGGCGCGCGTCCACGCCCATCCTTCCTTCGCCCCCGGCAAGGCGTATGCGGCGCTGATCAAATATCTCGACCAGCAGGGCTTGAAGCTGGTGCTGCCGACCGTCGAAACCTACCATGACGACGAGTTGTCGGTGGAAATGGCGCTGTGAGGTGCCCATGAGCATGAGTCTGGTTACCCTGATCGCCGCCTTGCTGATTGAGCATTTCCGCCCGATCTCCAACCGCAGCCAGGTGTATATCGCCTTTACCCGCTACGCCCATTACCTGGAACGCCATCTCAACGCCGGTCAGCCGCTGCACGGCATGGTGGCGTGGAGTCTGGCGGTGCTATTGCCGACCCTGGTGGTCGGCGGAATTTACGGCGTGCTCTACCAGACCGACATGACGCTGGCGTGGGTGTTCGGCGCCGCCGTGCTGTATCTCACCGCCGGTCTGCGCTATTTCAGCGCGCCCGCCGAACAGCTCGCCGCCGCCCTGCGCGAGGAAACTCCCCACGCGGCGCGCAAGAAGCTCGCCCAGTGGAGCGGCCGCAGCACCGACGAATGGGACAGCACCACCATCGCACGAGTCGGTATCGAGTACACCCTTTCCCTGTCGCACCGCCACCTGTTCGGGGTGATCGTCTGGTTTGTCGCGCTCGGCCCGGCCGGCGCGGTGTTCTACCGCTTGGCGCAGGTCATCGGGCAAAAATGGGGCAACCTCGACGAGTACGAATTCGGCCAGTTCGGCAGCTTCGCCGCCCAGGTTTTCGAACTGGTGGATTGGCTGCCGCTACGCATGACCGCCTTGTCCTTCGCCATCGTCGGCGATTTCGAGGATGCCGTGTATTGCTGGCGCACCCAGGCCGAAGCGTGGGGTCGCCAAGGGATGGGCATCCTCCTGGCGAGCGGCGCGGGCGCGCTGGGCGTGCGCCTCGGCGAACCGCTCCCGATCGGCGGGGAAGTCGAATTCCGCCCGGAACTGGGGCTGGGCGACGATGCCGACGCCGATTACCTGCAAAGCGCCGTCAGCCTGATCTGGCGCGCCGCCGTGCTGTGGCTGGCGCTGATTTTCCTGTTCACCTTCGCCGTTCTGGTGGGGTAATTTCTTTTTCCGGCTGGGGCTTTCCCCGGCTTCCGTGACCGACCTATCCAATGAAAACCCTGATCGACTTCATGCGCCACGGCGAACCCGTGGGAGGCCGCCGCTATCGCGGCAAATGCGACGACCCCTTGAGCGAAACCGGCTGGGCGCAGATGCGCGGCGCGGTGAGCGGAGCCTGTCCGTGGGACGCGATCGTTTCCTCGCCGCTGCTGCGTTGTGCCGAATTTGCCGCCGAACTGGGCGGGCAACGCCAGCTTCCCGTAACCCTCGACGAACGCTTGGCGGAACTCGGCTACGGCGCGTGGGAGGGCAAGACCTCCGCGGAAATCGAGGCCGTCAGCCCCGGCGCGCTGTTGCGCTATCGGCGCAACCCCGTGCAGTGCCGCCCGGCGGATGCCGAGAATCTCGACGAATTCGTGGCGCGTTTCAGCGCGGCGTGGCGCGCCATTCTCGCTGCCCATGCTGGTCGCCATGTGCTAGTGGTGGCCCATGCCGGGGTGATCCGCATGGCGCTTGCCCATGCCCTGGACATCCCGCTCAACAACATGTTCCGCATCGAGGCCGCCTACGCGGGGTTGACCCGCTTCAAGATCGAAGGAAACGGCGATGAAGCCGTGGTATCGCTGGTTTTTCACGGCGGCCGGCCTTAGTCTCCTGCCCAGCGCGCTGGCCGGCGCCGCGCCCCTCACGGTGCGCGACGACCGTGGCGTGGAGGTCGTCCTGGCGGCCCCGGCGCGGCGCATCGTCACCCTCGCGCCGAATCTCGCGGAACTGGCCTACGCCGCCGGGGCGGGCGAGCGGCTGGTGGGGGTCAGCACCGCCAGCGATTATCCGCCGCAGGTTAAAGATCTCCCGCAACTCGGCTACGGGCGCTTCGACATGGAGCGCCTGGTGCAACTCAAGCCCGACCTGGTATTGGCTTGGGAAAGCGGCAATTCGGCGCTGGAAGTGGCGCTGCTGGCGCGTCTCGGAATTCCCCTCTACGTCGCCGAAGCGCGCCGCCCGGAAGACATTCCCCGTCACATCGAGGCCATCGGGCGGCTGGCGGGCAGCGCTGCGCCAGCCCAGCGCAGCGCCATGGAATTCCGCCGCACCCTTGCCGAACTGACGGCGCGCTATGCCCATGCCTCCCCGCTTACGGTATTCCTGGAAATCTGGCATCAGCCGCTGATGACCGTCACCGACCGCCACTTGATCGGCGGCATGGTCCGCCTGTGCGGCGGGACCAATCCCTTCGGCAGTTTGGCGCCGCTGCTCCCGACATTGGCGCTGGAAAGCGTGCTGGCGGCCGATCCGCAGGTGATCGTCACCAGCCTGCCGAGCAACGCCCCATGGCAACGCTACCCGGCAATGCAGGCGGTACGTAGCGGCAACGTCAAGACCATCAACCCCGATTATCTGCAACGCGCTACCCCGCGCACCCTGGAAGGTGTGCGGCAATTGTGCGAATTGCTCGACGAGGCACGCCGATGAGTAAAAAAACCGTTTCACCGCCCGCCAACGCCTGCCCGTGCGGTTCCGGCCGGGATTATGCGGCGTGTTGCCGGCCGTTCCATGCCGGGACATCCCCGGCCCCCAGCGCCGAGGCGCTGATGCGTTCGCGTTACAGCGCGTTCGCGGTGGGGGACGCCGCTTACCTGCTGCGCACCTGGCATTCCTCCACCCGTCCCGCCGCGCTGGATTTGGGCGACGACGCTACGCGCTGGCTGGGCCTGAAAATCCTCGCCACGCTGGGCGGCGCGGAACACGATGCGGAAGGGCGGGTGGAATTCGTGGCGCGCTACAAGGTGGGCGGCAAAGCCGGGCGGCTCCACGAAGACAGCCGCTTCGTCCGCGAGGGCGGACAGTGGGTTTACCTCGCCGGGGATATGCGCTGAAGCGGCGCGCTTCTTAAGGGCACTTCTATAAATTCCCGCCTTTCTGGATAATCTGAATTATCGGTACAGCCACCCGTGACCACGCCATGCAAAACAGCCTGTTTGACTTACAGAATCGCTATGCCAGCCTCTCTGAGGCAGGCGACCCACTGGAGCGGCTCAACGCCGTGATCGACTGGGAGATATTCCGCCCCATTCTTGGGCGGATTGATGCCAAGGAACGCAAAAGCGCTGCGGGCCGCAAACCCCTGTGCCGGATACTCATGTTCAAGTTGCTCATCTTGCAACGCCTGCACAACCTCTCCGATGAACGTCTCCAGTTCCAGGTAACGGATCGGCTCTCCTTCATGCGCTTTCTGGAACTCGACTTGGCCGCCGACGTACCCGATGCCCGCACCGTGTGGGCTTTCCGGGAAAGTCTCAAGACTCACGGGCTGACCGAACCCCTGTTCGCGCGGTTGAACCAGGCACTGGCCGATCTGGGCGTCGAACTCAAGAGTGGGCAAATCATCGACGCGACCTTCGTTCCCGTCCCCATCCAACGCAACAGCCGGGAAGACAACGCCCTCATCAAGGCTGACGCGGTTCCGGTGGACTGGGGCAAGAACCCTGCCAAACTCGCGCACAAGGACACCGACGCGCGCTGGACGAAGAAGGGCGGACAGAACCACTACGGCTACAAGAACCACATCAACGTGGACAAGGACACCAAGCTCATCGCCGCGCACGCCACCACCCCCGCCAGCGTGCATGACAGCCAGACCTTCGAGACCGTGTTGCGTG
>Ga0208371_1000337_pt1 | contig 12025 bp, 13 predicted proteins | sample SubbioCR12Aug_1A_FD_184827 | JGI IMG/M metagenome (GOLD analysis project Ga0208371, IMG submission 184827) | Serpentinite rock and fluid subsurface biosphere microbial communities from McLaughlin Reserve, California, USA - CR12Aug_1A (SPAdes) | ecosystem: Environmental > Terrestrial > Deep... | reverse complement strand
TCAGGGGCCGGAATATACCGGCGCTTTTTGGTCTGGCGGCGAGGCCTATGGCAGTTGTCAGGATCGGCTCAAGGCGATCTGGGCCGAAATTGCGCGTCGTTACCAAAATGAACCCGTCATTGCCAGTTACGACCTGCTCAACGAACCCAATCCGCAGAATCAGGCGCAATGGGGCGCCTATGCGCAGGTTCTCACCGATTTCATCCGCATCCACGACAGCCGTCACCTCGTGCAGGTCGAAAGCTGCTTTGCCAGTGACTGCCAGACCCCGCCGCTGCTGAATGACAGCAATGTCCTGTATGACGTTCACCATTACGACCACTGGCTGCACAGCTCACAGTTGAGCTACGGCGGCAACCTGGGCGATAGCAACATGCGTTACGGCGATGCCAGCTCGAAAGCGCTGCCCTGGGCGACGGACACCACGCCGGGCGTCTTGCTGGAAAACGACCCGATTCCCCTCGGCAATACGCTCTGGCGTCGTTACACGGGCAAGCTCTTCACCCACACCCGAAGCGACAGTATCGCTGCCATGCCGGTATTCATTGCCCATGCCAACAGCGGCAAGATCAGCTTCGATGACTTCCAGGTCATTGAATACGCGCCCGATGGCAAACAGGTGCGTGTCATTCAAAACATCGACATGGAAAAACGCCCGGCCAACCCCTACCTGCTGGAAAGCTACGTCCCCTACCTGGCATTCACCGACAACACCCGCACGCAACGGCTTTCAGGCAAAGAAGGCAGTCGTATCATCGAAAACAGCGGCCATCGAGGCAGTGCATCCATCAGCATCAGCGCCGCCGATGGCCAGTTTCTCGTGACCATGCCCCATCTCACGTTTTCGTTACGCCAGGGTTACCGTTACCGCATTTCCGGCTGGATCAAGGGCACAAACGTCACCGGTGGATCGGGTGCCATGGGTCTCCAGCTTCAAAAACATCGGGCTTATGTCACCCCGGTGGCCTACGACAAGGCCTATCTCGAACAAAGCCTGCTCGATGCGGGAGTGCAGTTTTCACTGGATCACAATGTGCCTCTCAACCTGGGCGAATTCGGTCAATCGCCGCGTAACTACACCGCCGCACGGGGAGGGTTGGCCTGGATGCGCGACACGCTCGACCTCATGGCCCAATACGGAATCTCGGGACAAAACTGGGATTGGCACAGCAACGCCTGGGGGTTGTACAGCAATGTCTACGGCTACCCCGATGCCGATGCCCTCAACCGGCCTTTGCTGCAACTGTTTCGTGCGCAAAAAACTGGTGCGCCCTGATTTCAGCGAATCGCTTCGATGCTCAAACGCTTGTCCATGATCTGCGGCGTCATCAGCGCATAGCCCTGGTTCTGCCAATGCACCAGTTCGGCGGGGGCAGAGGGGACCGCCTGAACAAAATCCTGCATGTCCTTCAGGCCGTAGCCGTAATCGCCCATCGCCAGCATGCACACCTTGAATTCCACCCCCAGGTCGGCGTAGTAGCGCATGCGATCGACCACTTCCCTGTATTTCGCCTCGTTTTTCTTCGCCAGCGTCACCAGTTCCATGCCGTGAATCACTACCTTGATGGTTTCCGGGTCGTAGCTGTAGGGCGCTTCTGAAAGCGGCAGGATCAGCGACCGCAGCCAATACAGCGCGGGTGCCATCTTTGCCGGATCATCGAGATAAAAATCGAACACCACTTTTGGTGACTGGTAAGGTGTTTGCACGAACGTGGCCTCGCCCCTGCCCGAAAGCGGCAACAGGCAGGCCAGCGTCAACGAGAACAGAAAAAACAGGCGGGCAGGCAGTCTCATGGCAGGGTTCCTTTCGGGAGGCGGTTCAATCAGCGTAGTCTGCTTTCAACTGGTTCAACAGGGCGTGATACACCCGCAGACGCGCCCCCAATATCTCACCGTCGGCTGCTGCCGTCAGCACGGCGCACCCCGGCTCCTTGAGGTGGCGACAGTTATGAAAGCGGCACTGTCCGAGGCGTTCGCGAATCTCCGGAAAAGCCGCCATGAGATCAGCTTGTTTGAGATGTTGCAGGCCGAATTCCTGCATGCCCGGTGAATCGATCAAAGCTCCTCCGCCGGGCAGAGCGTACAAGCGTGCGTGCGTGGTGGTGTGGCGCCCCGCATCCAGCGCCAGCGAAATCTCGCCCACGCTGGCACAGGCCTCGGGAATCAAACGATTGAGCAGACTGCTTTTGCCCATGCCCGAAGCGCCCACCAGCACGCTGGTCTTGTCGGCCAGCACCGTATGCAGATCCCCCAGATCACCGTGCGCACAGACTGTGGAGACCGCATAGCCCAGGCGGGAATACGCCTGCAAATACGCGGCCAGCGCAGCTGTTTCCGGCAGATCGGTCTTGTTGAGCACGATATGCGCAGGAATGTCCGCCGACTCACATGCCACCAGACAGCGAATCAGCAATTCCTCACGAAACAGCGGCACCGCCGCCACCACGATGAGCGCCTGATCGAGATTGGCCGCGATGAGTTTTGAACGGAATTCATCGGAGCGATACAGCAGGTTGTCGCGTGTTGCCACGCTTTCAATGACTCCGCTGCCGGGGTGAGTGAGGCTGAAACTCACCCGGTCACCGCAAGCCACGCCCCCCTTCTTGCCGCGCATCACACACTCGGTCACCCCCTGTCCATCATCCACCAGAAAATGCCGCCCGTGCGCTGCGACGATGCGCCCGGAACAGGCCCCGGCGGTCACACCTTTTTTACCCGCCATTACAGCGCAAACAGTGCGTCAACCTTGGCCGCGCAAATGAAATCGGACTCGGATAAACCGTCGATGGCATGAGTGACGTAGGCCACCCGGCAAGTGTTGTAACCGACGCTGACATCGGGGTGATGCCCTTGCTGGTGTGACACCCAGGCCACGGCATTCACGAAAGTCATGGTGTGGTAGTGGTCGGCAAACTTGAAATCGCGCTGCAACTTGCCCTCGACCACTGCCCAACTGCCATCGAGTTTCGGCATGAGGGCCGCAATTTCATCGGCAGAAAGCGGTGGAATGCCCCCCTCGCAGGGTCTGCATTTGCCTTTGGAAAGATCGCAGAAAGATTCGGACATGGGAGATTCCTGATAAAGAGGTTGGGGATGACGATCAGTTTGGCAATGATGCGGATCGAAGCGCTCTCCGGTCTGCCTCACTTGAAGTGATAGTAATGCTGGTTGAGATAAGCCCCCAGATTCGCCTCATCTTCGGGAAACAGCGTATTACCGAGGTTGGCGTTGCAGGTGGTGATCATCTGCGCCAGCGACGAGGCGTTTTTCACGCGCCGATTGACGCGGGTGTACATGCCACCGCCATCGCCCCCGAAACGCCCTGCGTGGCAGCTTACGCATTTTTGTGTATGCAGGGTTTGGCCTTCATGGGCGTTGCCATTGGCAAAGGGAGCGGCAAAGGGAGCGGCAAAGGCGGGCAGGGCGGCGACAAGCAGGGGAAAGATCAATATGGGTTTCATGTCAGGTGCTCTTGTCTGGCTCAGGTGAAGGGGGTCGGTGGTATGCGGCTGCATGCCGAATTGAATCGAACCAGTGCCTCCCAATCAATGCTGCCTTCCCTGCAAAATTGGGCGCTGAATTCGCTGGTGAACTGGTTGACGATTTTTGCGTGATTCTGGATGAAGAAGGCATTCCGCTCTTTCGCCTGATGTCCAAGCGGATCAATCAGATGCAGATACAGGTCAGGGTCACCGGAAACGAAAGTCCAAAAATCCTGACCGCAGTATTTGAAATAGTCGCCTTTATCGGGAGACGAATCGGTGCCGTAGCAACAGCCGTTGACCGCGATGACTTGCAGCTCGGGATTGCGCTGCCGCAGCACTTTCGCGGCCGTTTTGAAATTTCCGGTCATTTTTTTGATCTGGCTGCTGTTGCCCCAGTTCGGGCCGGATTTGATGGAGACGATATGGCGTTTGCCCTGACGATCGAATTCCAGATCGAGTCCTTCGGCGCTGGATTTCCAGCCGCCAAATGCTTGTGTATTGATGAAAATGGCCAAGCCTTCCAGAAAGTCGCCAAACAGGGTTTCTTCTTGAGATGAAAGATGGGCGTCAAGTAGGTGGCGCACCAGATCGGCAACGACCTGGAAGTCTTTCGCCCTGAAGATGTACGGATTCTTGCACTTGAGCAACTCGTCAAGTTTCAGGGCTTGCAGACAGGCGATCCGCTTGCCGTGAAATTCATCCATATGGGCTTCGATATACCGCCTGATTACGTCAATCGGGGAAGACCTCATGGTGGGGGGGGTTAACGTGAAACAGGGGCGGAGAAGAGGGGGGTCAACCGCGCAATGCGTTCCGTCGCCTTGGGGTGGCTGTCATAAAACAGCGAATACACCGGGTCAGGGGTGAGGGTGGCGGCGTTGTCCTTATAGAGGCGCACCAGGGCATCGATGAGGTCGGTGGCATTGCTGTGCCGTGCGGCGAAGGCGTCGGCCTGGAATTCGTGTTTGCGCGAATACACGCTCATCAGGGGCGACAACGGAAACAGGAAGACCGGAATGGCCAGGAAAAACAGGGCCAGCGTGGTGGCGTCGGTGGCGCTGGTGACACCCAGGCCGACGTGAAACCAGGCGGTTTCCTTCAACCAGGCCAGCAGGGCCAGCAGGCCCAGCGAAAACACGAACATGAAGACGATGCGTTGGGTGATGTGGCGGTGGTGAAAGTGTCCGAGTTCGTGCGCGAGCACGGCCTCGATCTGCGTGGGCGAGAGTTGTTTGAGCAGGGTATCGAAGAAAACGATGCGTTTGGATTGTCCCAGGCCGGTGAAGTAGGCATTGCCGTGGTTGGAACGGCGGGAGCCATCCATGACAAACACGCCGTTCGACTTGAAACCGGTGCGGGTGAGCAGAGCGTCGATGCGCGCACGCAGGGTGGGGTCATCCAGCGGGGTGAATGTGTTGAACAGCGGGGCGATCAGGGTGGGGTAGAGCGCCAGGGCCAGCAGGTTGAACGTGGCCCAGACCCCCCAGACCCACAGCCACCAGTTCGCGCCCATCAGGCCCATGAGCCAGAGTACCAGCAGCAACAGGGGGCCGCCCAGCGCCAGGCCCAGCAGGGTCTGTTTGGCGAGGTCACTGACAAATCCGCCGGGCGTCTGGCGGTTGAAGCCGAAGGCGGCTTCGGTGCGGAATTGCTGCCAGAGGTTCAGGGGCAGTTCCACGGCGGCACTGATGAGCGCCATGCTCAGCAGCAGGGCGGTGCCTGCGAGCAGGGGTGAGGGGATGTGCGTGGAAATCAGGTCGTGCAGGGTTTGCAGGCCGCCACCGAGGGTAAAGGCCAGCAGCAGGGCGGCTTCCACGATGAGATGCAACAGGCCGAGGCGCGCTTTGGCAAGGGTGTAGGCCGCTGCCGTGGCATGTTCTTCGGGGGTGATGCTATGCGCAAAGGCAGTGGGTACGGTTTTTTGATGCATCCAGACGTGGCGCATCTGTCGCAGCAGCAACCAGAGTTTCAGGCCAAACGTGAGGACAACGACCGCAAGAAAAAGAGACGTGAATGACGGCATGGGATGGGAAAAAGGTTACGCCCCTCGACAGGGTGCCGGGGCCGGGCGGCCATTTTCCCATGTCATCAGGGCAGGGTGGCGATTTCCTGTTCGACCAGTTCGAGGGATTCGATGACCTGCCGGGAAAGCTCGGTGAGTCGTTTGGCTTCCTGTTCCGCCTCGCTCCGCTGGCCTTCCTGGGCAAGATGGAAAATGCGGTGGTAGATCTTGTGCAGGATGCGGTGGGGAACATCGATGCCGGCATAGGTATCGAGATGCCCGAAATGCGCCTTGCCGGGGCCGTGGTACCACTTGCCGAAGGCGCAGTCGGTGTGGTCGAGCGGGGCGTAATCCGGTTCGATATCCAGGCCGGCCACCAGGGCATAGGCGTATGAACGCCATTTGATGTGCGCGGCCTTGGCCTTGCGCACCTCGCTCAATATGTTGCGTTTTTCCACTTCTGTCATTTTCAGGGCCTTGGGTCGGGTTATTGGGGATGGGCTTACAGTCGGCATGGTTATCTCAGGAAATTCCGACAGAAGTCAATGCGTCTAATCAAGGCGTGAAATGGCTTGCCTCGTTCCGGTTGGGCACTGTTTTCCTTGCGGCGTGGCTGGATTCTGGCTGTTAGCATCACCGGATCATGAACATCGAACAGATTCGCCTGCGATTGCGTGCCCAGGGGGCGCAAGACTGCCATGAGGAGCGCGTACTGCGCGCCTGGATACGCGCCCGGCCACTGGAAAGCGGTGCGCGCAATCGTCCGGCTGCCGATTTTTTCTCGCCTGCCGTGCGCACTGAAATCGCACGGCTTGCCGATACGCTGGCGGCGCTGGCGCAAGTGCGTTCCGTGCATCCTGGTGAAGATGGTTCGGAACGTCTGCTGGTGGCACTGGCCGATGGTCAGACGGTGGAAAGCGTGCTGTTGCCGCGTGAGGCGCTCTGTGTATCCACGCAGGTGGGGTGTGCGGTGGGGTGTGTGTTCTGCATGACCGGGCGAGAAGGTCTGCTGCGCCACTTGGGCAGTGCCGAGATCGTGGCGCAGGTGGTGCTGGCACGTGCCCGACGGGCGGTCAAAAAAGTCGTGTTCATGGGCATGGGCGAACCTGCGCATAACTTGAACAATGTCATTGAAGCCATTGATTTATTAGGTACTGCTGGTGAAATAGGTCACAAGAATCTTGTCTTTTCCACGGTGGGCGACCGGCGTGTGTTCTCGCGTTTGCCGCAGGAGAGGGTGAAACCGGCACTCGCCATTTCTTTGCATACCACCCGCGTTGAACTGCGCGCACAGCTTTTACCCAAGGCACCACGCATCGACCCGGAAGAACTGGTGGTGTTGGCCGAAGACTATGCCCGCGCCACGGGTTACCCCATTCAATACCAGTGGACGCTGATCGAAGGTGTCAACGACAGCGATGAAGAGCTGGAAGGTATCGTTCGTTTGTTGTCGGGCAAGTACGCGATGATGAACCTGATCCCCTACAACACGGTTTCCGGGCTGGATTTTCGCCGTCCGAGCGAGGCACGTGCTGCGCGCATGGCTGGTTTTCTGCATCAACACGGTATCGTCACCCGCCTGCGGCAATCTGCCGGGCAGGATATTGAAGGGGGATGTGGGCAGTTGCGCGCACGTGCCACAATGTCAGTCGCCCCGATAACTTTTGAGCATTCCCAGGGCCGGTTTCTGCCCAGCCCGTCCCCCGCCGAGGCCAAATAAACCCAGGGCACCCCTTCGTTTACTAGAGAGTGAAAGTCTGTTTATGGCGCAAGTGGATACCCATCTGGTCTGGATCGATATGGAAATGTCCGGGCTCGACCCTGACAACGACCGCGTGCTTGAAGTCGCCCTGGTTGTGACGGACAAGGATCTCAACGTGCTGGAAGAAGGCCCCGTGCTGGTGGTGCACCAAAGCGATGTTGTGCTCGATGGCATGGATAGCTGGAACAAGGGCACACATGGCAAATCCGGCCTCATCGACAAGGTCAGGGCCTCTGCCCTGAGCGAGGCCGAAGTTGAGCAGCAACAACTTGATTTCATGAAGAAATATGTGGGCAAGCGGGTATCGCCCATGTGCGGCAATTCCATCTGCCAGGATCGCCGTTTTCTGGCGCGCCACATGCCTGCTCTGGAAGCGTATTTCCATTACCGCAATCTGGACGTTTCCACCCTCAAAGAGCTGGCTGCGCGCTGGCGTCCCGAACTCAAGGATGGCTTCAAAAAGGCCAACAATCACACTGCGCTGGCAGATATCGTCGAATCGATTGAAGAGCTGCGCTATTACCGCGAGCATTTCATCAAGATGAACCCATAACGGCCTGGAAGCCGTTGCGGTAGAGCTGTTACGCGCCCTGTCATGAGCACACTGCCCGAGAGGAAAGCATGAAACCCGGCACCCCGTTTGTTGTTGAAGTCAATCCACGCATTCCACGCCGTCTTTCCCGGTTGTCCGAGCTGGCCGAAAACCTTTGGTATGCCTGGGATCGGCCTTCGCGCACCCTGTTCGCGCGCCTGCACCCCGGGCTGTGGGAGGCGGTGAACCACAACCCCAAGGCTTTTCTCAAACGGGTGGATGAAGAGCGCCTGACCGAGGCGGCCGAAGACCACATCTTTCTGGGCAACTACAACCGGGTGTTGTCAGCTTTCGACACCTACATGAGTGAGCCGCTGCGGCGCGATGTGCCGCTCGATCTGAAGCCGGGCGACCTCATTGCCTACTTCTGCGCCGAGTTCGGTTTTCACGAAAGCTTCCCCGTGTACTCCGGCGGCCTGGGCATTCTTGCGGGCGACCACTGCAAATCGGCCTCTGACATGCGTCTGCCGTTTGTGGCCGTGGGGTTGCTGTACCGGCAGGGCTATTTCTCGCAGCGCATCGACAATGACGGCAACCAGATTGCCACATATACCGATTCGGAATTCGACGACCTGCCCATTCACCCCGCCTCGCGCGCCGATGGCAGCGAGGTGCATATCCAGATGGAGCTGCCTGGCCGCATGGTCGAAGTCAAAGTCTGGGAAACCCGCATTGGTCACGTGCGTCTGTGCCTGCTCGACACCGATTTGCCCGTCAACCGCCCCGAAGACCGTTACATCACCCACCAGCTTTACGGCGGTGACAAGCACACCCGCATCCAGCAGGAAATGGTGCTGGGCATCGGCGGCATGCGTGCGCTGGAACAAATGGGCATCAAACCCACGGCCTATCACATCAACGAAGGCCATGCCGCCTTTCTGGTGCTGGAACGTACCCGGCGCAAAGTGGAACAGGGGCTGCCTTTCCATGCGGCGCTTGAAGTCGTGGCAGCCTCCACCGTGTTCACCACGCATACCCCGGTTCCTGCCGGGCATGACCACTTCGGCGAAGACATGACCTGGGAATACCTCGGTCGCTGCTGCAACGACCTGGGCATCAGCCGTGAGGAATTCATGCAGCTGGGCGGCGCGGGGCACGGCCAGGACTTCAACATGACCAAGCTGGCCCTGCATGGCTCGCGGCATCACAACGGCGTGTCACGTATCCATGGTGGCGTGTCTTCACACATCTGTTCAGACATGTGGCCGCAGATCGCCCCCGGCGATTCGCCCATGGACTACATCACCAATGGTGTGCACGTCGCGACCTTTCTGGCGCAGGAGTGGCAGGACCTGTTCGACAACAAACTGGGCTACGAATGGCGGCGGCGACTCACCGATGTGGAGTTCTGGCGCAAGGTTGAGTCGATTCCTGACCACCATTTCTGGTCGGTTCACCAGTCGATCAAGGCGCAGATGCTGCATGCCATCCGCCATCGTGTCACCCAGCAGCATCTGCGTAACCACGGTTCTGCTGCACACCTGGAGCGCATGCTCAAACTCGCCAACCCGCTTGATCCCAACGTGCTGGTCATCGGCTTTGCACGCCGCTTTGCTACCTACAAGCGTGCCACGTTGCTGTTTGAAAACATGGATTGGCTGCGGCAGATCATTCATGACGCCAATCGCCCGGTGTTGTTCATCTTCGCAGGCAAAGCGCACCCGGCCGATCATCCGGGGCAGTCGCTGATTCGCCGCATCCACGAAATTTCGCGCTGGCCCGAGTTCGAAGGCAAGCTGCTCATGGTCGAAGGCTACGACCTGGGTCTGGCACGGCGGCTGGTTTCCGGTTGCGACATCTGGCTCAACAACCCCATCTATCCGCTGGAAGCTTCCGGCACCTCGGGCATGAAAGCCGGTTTGAATGGCGTACTCAACTTGTCCGTTTCAGATGGCTGGTGGGACGAAGGCTACGACGGCACCAACGGTTGGGATATCAAACCCGCACCAGATTATTTCGATGACGCGCGCCGCAACCGCGAAGACAGCCAGACGCTGTACGAGCTTCTGCAAGACCAGGTTATTCCCATGTATTACCGGCGCAATGAACTGGGGTTTTCGCCCGAGTGGGTACGCATGGCGAAACGCTCCATCGCCACCTTGCTGCCGCGCTTCAATGCCACGCGCATGGTCATGGAGTACGTCAACAAATTTTATGGTGCGGCCTCACAGCAATGGCGGCGCTACTCCGACGACAACTTTGCCGGTGCACGCGATGTGGCGGCCTGGAAAACCAAGGTGCGACAGGCCTGGCAGGGGGTGTCCGCACAACGTCTCGACACGCCGCAAAAACGCCTCACCTTTGGCGAAGCCATGCAGGTGCGTGTGGCCGTCAACCTCAACGGCATGGCTCCCGAAGACGTGCGCGTGGAACTGCTCGTGGGGCGCGCTTCTCAGTTGGCCCAGGATCGTGCTCTGCAGGTCATTCAGATGACCCCGAACGGTTGGGAAAATGGCCTGTGCATCTATCACCTGGAATTGATGCCGGAGCTGTGTGGGCGTCTCATGTACCGGGTGCGGGTCTACCCCTACCACGCGCTGCTTACGCATCCTTTCGAAACCGGTCTGATGGTCTGGCTGTAATGCGCAAAGCTGTCAGGGGCAGGGCTCCACACGCATGACTGCTTTTCTCGCCATTGGCGTGGGAGCTGTGCTGGGTGCGTGGCTGCGCTGGGGGTTGGGGCTCTGGCTCAACCCGGTATTTGCCACCGTCCCGCTGGGCACGCTGGTCGCCAACCTGAGCGGCGGTTACCTGATTGGTCTGGCGCTGGGCTTTTTCGCCCAACACCCCGGTTTACCCCCCGAGTGGCGGCTGTTTTTCATCACCGGGTTTCTGGGGGCACTCACTACGTTCTCCACGTTTTCTGCTGAAGTCTTCACCTTGTTGAGCCGTGGCCAAATAGCCTGGGCCCTCACCGCCGCAGGCACGCATCTGCTGGGCTCACTGGCCATGACCGGACTGGGCGTGTGGAGCTTCCAGCTCTTCAAAACGGCATTGGAAGGAAGGGCATGAGCATCCTGTGTATTCGTTTTTACGTGCTGGAAGGCATGCGTCACGCGCATCAACCCATTGGCGAATGGCTGTTCGCACAAGCCGCAGAAGTCGGCATTTCCGGCGGTACGGCTTTTCGCGCTTCTGCCGGGTTTGGTCGGCACGGTCTGCATGAAGACCATTTTTTCGAGTTGGCGGGCGATTTGCCCGAAACGCTGGAATTTTTTGCGCCGCATGAAGCCATTCGGGCGCTGATTGACCGCATTGCGCTGACGGGACTGAAACTGCTGTATGTGACTTATCCGGTCTCGGTGGGGGTCACCGGGCAGTGATGTTTTCGTCAGACCGGCGTTCGGTATTCCGGCCCGCCCATGCCGCTTGATCTTCCCGGCCAGATTGTTCTGGCCCTCGCCTCGTTCATCGCCAACTGGTTTTCAGCACTGTCTGGCGGTGGTGCCGGGCTGATCCAGTTTCCCATGCTCATCTTCCTGGGGTTGCCATTTGGCATCGCCCTGGCGACACACAAGGTTGCCAGCGTCTTTCTGGGCCTGGGCGCGTCGTTGCGCCACCTCAGGGAAAACCATCTGGAACGGCGTTTCTCGCTGGTCATTCTGGGTGCCGGTCTGCCCGGTGTGGTGTTGGGCGCATCGACCATCCTGCATGTACCAGAACGTCCGGCCATTCTCGCGCTGGGTGCGCTGACCATGGGGCTGGGGCTTTATTCCGTATTCAAACCGAAACTGGGCCTGGAATTTGCCCCCCGCAACCGTGAAGGGACGGGGTTGTGGACAGGCATGGCCGGGCTGTTTGTCGTCGGCTTTCTCAATGGCTCGATCACCTCGGGCACCGGCCTGTTTCTCACCCTTTGGCTCATCCGCCATTTCGGCCTCGATTACAAACGGGCCGTGGCTTACACCCTGATTTTGTGCGGATTTTTCTGGAATGGCACCGGGGCTGTGGTGCTCGGCGTATTGGGCACGGTCGCCTGGTCATGGATGCCTGCATTGCTGGTGGGCTCAATCGTTGGCGGCTATCTCGGCAGCCATGTCGCCCTCGCCAAAGGCAATGCCTGGATCAAGCGCGCATTCGAGATCGTGACCCTCGCCATCGGTTTGAAACTGTTACTGGGGTGAGACGTGCCATTTCAACTGCGGGCTCAAGAGGTGTGCGGGCGTTTGCAGGCCCGCACAACG
>Ga0208371_1000335_pt1 | contig 12090 bp, 8 predicted proteins | sample SubbioCR12Aug_1A_FD_184827 | JGI IMG/M metagenome (GOLD analysis project Ga0208371, IMG submission 184827) | Serpentinite rock and fluid subsurface biosphere microbial communities from McLaughlin Reserve, California, USA - CR12Aug_1A (SPAdes) | ecosystem: Environmental > Terrestrial > Deep... | reverse complement strand
TGTGGCTGAGATACCAGCCCGAAAGCGCCTTGGCGAAATGGTTCGCCCAGCGCACCGGGAGCAACGCGAAGAACAAGCGCGGCAAGCGCATCGCCATCGTCGCGGTGGCGCGACGGCTGGCGATAGCCTTGTGGCGGTACTTGAAGACCGGCACTACCTGATGGCGCCGGGTTAAAGGCGGCGTAGGAAGCACGGGGCGGTAGCATCGAAGTACAGCTGTAAAGCGGAAGCGGTCACGCAGAACTGGATTGGGAAACTTGGAAAGTTGAAGCGAACAAGCCCGTTACCCATCCTGATTGCCCAGGCAACCGACACTAACGACTTGAAATTAATCATAGAAGGATGGGTGAAGCGTAGCGCACCCATCGAACCAAAAATGATGATTTTCAATCTGATGGGTGCGCTACCGCTTCACCCATCCACCGTTTTTCTATCCCGTTGTTTCATCATGACTGACTGCCAGGCGTGAGACCATTGTTTTATTCATGCCGCCACCATGCGAATAATGGTGACCAAAAAACGTACAAACCCCGCCTCTTGGTCAGAGGCGGGGTTTGTTCCGTTCAAATCATTATCGACAGGCGTTATCGGAATAGTACAGCCATCCACCAACTAATTTGCCGTGGGAAATAGGCCGTCCCAGCAAATGCAATAAATCATGGACAGATAAGGTTGGCGGTTTTCATGCGCCGCGCTACCACCGGCGGTTGCACTTAAGGTCAATGGAGAAAAAGCGGTGTCGACTGTAACCCCTGCGGCTGTAGTGAAATTATTAATTGTATTTGCGGGCGTACCGGCACCGGTTATCTGCAGCGGACGCGATAACCAAGAGCTATTCGCTACCGGTGTCGCCAAAGTATTTGCCTGATAGTCCGCAGTTACCATTTCCATGGTAACTGTATGATTGTGGGTAGGCAATTGAGATTGCATAGTCAGCGCAATACCTTCGCTGCCGTAATATGACCCTGCCGTCCGAGCGGTTAGCCCCGGACCTTGACCGGCACCCATCACCGCACAGCCCCGCAGGTCGGGCACGCCGAAGGTGGTTCTAGCGTCGCCGCCATAGGTAGTGCCTAAGACCGCATATAAAGCCTGATATTGCTGGATAGGACAGAGTTGGCCGGTGCATTCCAGCCAGCCCTCCGGTGCAAACAGAAATCCAAAAGCCCTAACTTCTCCAATATATGCATCCATAATTATTCCCCTTAAGAGCCTTGCGGATAAAGTCCGTTCGTCGCGATGATGTAGTATAAAGCCAGACTCGGCATGATGTTGTCATGCGACTGGCCAGCCCCTGTGTCGCTTATCGTACTGTCGGCGGGATTGACCTTGGTTGCAACCGTCGTAGCCAGGCCGTCCTTAGCATACATGGTGTTCGCGCCCGTGGTATTGGCGAAGGTCACGGTCGATGCAACCGTTGGGCTGGTGGCGGCCGTGCCGGCGGTGTTGAGCGTATGGGTATGGGGCGGCATGGTGGCTTCGCTTAAGCTCACGAATTCCGTTCCCCCTTTCTGGGCTAACGTCCTCGGGGCGAGGTTTGCGACACCGGTGCCCTGATTGATGCACAAGCGACCGCGCAAATCCGGGAGCGCAAATGTCGTGACGCCATCGCCGCCATATAGCGTGCCCAGCAGAGAATAAAGCACTTGGTATTGAGTGATCGAAAGCAATGAACCGTTGCAAACAAGCCAATTCTCCGGTGGTTGTTTTTGGATCAGTCCAGCCATAATGCGTATTTCGCCAACATAATAATCAGACATGTTTTTTCCTTAATCGTAGGTTGGGGTTAAGGGCGCGTAGGATAAACACCTTGATACGCAATGCACAAATTGAGCACCGCAAAGGGCTGCATGTTTTCATGCCCAGCGCCGCCCCCGTCCGCCACAACACTGCCGGGGTTCAACGGCACCATGCCGGCGGCGTTCGCCGGCGCCGCATATAAATTCTGCGGTGTCGTCACCTTTTTGTTGGCGCCCCAGGAAGAAATATAGTTTCCCCCAATAGCAGCCACCGTTCCCTGTGCGGCAATCCCCATCACGTTATGCGTATGCGCCGGGATTTGCGCCTGGGTGAGAGCGACGGTTTCCACGCCGCCGGCCTTCCCCGTCTGGTAAGAAGTCCCTTGCTTATTCGTGCCCCGCCCTACGCCCGTCCGCCCCCTGAGGTCGGGAAGCGCAAAAGTTGTTTTACCGTCCCCGCCATAGGTCGTGCCGAGCAAAGAGTTAAGGGCGGCATATTGTTGAATTTGCAGTATGGCGCCGTTACAGGCCATCCATCCCTCCGGGATTTTCGCGTAAGGAAAAGCTCTAATTTCACCTAAAAACCAATCGCCCATTGTTGTCTCCTAAACGATAGTGTTGCGCAAAAGTCCAAGCCGGGGCGGGCGCTTCCAACCGTGCCCGTTTCGACCTGGGTAAAGATTCCCTCATCCCCAGTCATCGCTACGCCTATGCCGTGAACTTGGAAAGATGCTACACCGAACCGCTCTAGCGGCTCAACCTGTTAAAAGTATCAGCGTTGCGGCTACTAACTTATCAAGATGTTGTCGTATCTGATTGTTTTTTTTATGAATCAGATATTCAGCCAATTAACGAAATCCACTAAAAAAATGAAAAAAATCTTATTGCCCCAAAAAAACGTCTTGCAAACCTGTTATTTCGTTCCTTTGCCCCCCCTCAAAAAATGTTTTAGATGGTATGCTTGGCAATATCAATGTGTTGATTTAATGCCGGTAAATGATATCAGGTACCATTTTGTGCGAGGGTGGATTAGACTACATTTTTTGTAAATATAATGATGTCTCCCAATAGCACACCCTGAAAACACTGCATGAAATGGTGAGAATTTGTGAGCGAAATGTGAGTGCTTTGAGCCTTGGCTTGTGATACACAGAAATATGTCAAATGAAAGAGAACAGTCATTCCCGGATAGGGAGCCGGTCGCAGCCGCGCGGCGAATGTGGAAAGCCATGGAGCTTAGGATTACGAACAAAATAGCGGCGCTGACCGCCGCCCCGATAAACAAGGCGGCTTTGCGTTTACTGTTGCTTATTCCGGCATTCTTGGTAGCTACCTGCGCGTTTGCCACGCCAGCGGATTCCGCGAATAGGGCGACAGTGCGCATCGCCAACCTTGGCGCCACACTGGAGCTGCGGGAAAGTGCCGCGCCTGCCAATCTGCCTAGCTACCCCGGTATACGCTACTTCACCACCCCGGACGGCGCGGTGGTGGCGATGGCCAATCGCCTGCTGGTAGTCGTGAAAAACCGGCACACCCTTGATGCGATCCGTGCCCTGCCGCAAGTACTTGACCATGCACCGCTGGCACAGCTTGAGCACTCTCATATCGAATTGCTGGAAACCGCCGATGTGGCAACGGCGTTGGCGTTACTTGCGCCTTTGGCGCAAATGCCGGGGGTAATCTCGGCCCAGCCTGACCTCTCCCAGAATATTGCCCTCCAAAAAGGGGGCTACTTCAACGCGGAACGTTTCGACTTGGCTGCCGCCATCGGTCTGCACGACGCTTGGCGCCACACTCTGGGGAAAGGCGTGCACATCGCCATCATCGACAGCGGGATCGACCTGGCTCATAAAGATTTGCGTGGAACCAAGCTGATTGCGGGTTTCGATGTCGAGCGCCGTTCGCACAGGATTGCACCGCAGAGTGCGCAGGAAACCCACGGCACTCGCGTCGCCGGGCTGATTTTTGCCCGCCACAACGGGTTTGGGATCGACGGCGTCGCGCCGCAAGCGGGGTTGGTCGCTATCCGGTTAATGAGCGGCTGGACTTCCGCCACGGTGATCGCCCTCCAGGCGGCAGCGCAGGCCGGGGCCGACGTCATCAATTGCAGTTGGACGTTTCCCTTGATGCTTGATCCAGTGGCGCATCTGGTGGATGAGCTTGCCAGTCGTGGCCGCCAGGGCCGGGGAGTGCTGCTGGTCGTCTCTGCCGGGAACCGTCCGGTTGAAATCGCCGCCGCGGAACAGTTCCCTGCTTACCCTGCTCTGCTCGCCGTCACCGCAGTGGATCATCGCGGTGCGCCGTCCGGTGCGGCCTACGGCTCAGGCGTATTCATCGCCGCACCGGGTTTGCTCAAAACAACTGGGATCAACGCTAACGATTATGGCGCATTAGGCGGGACATCCGCCGCCGCTGCGGTGGTTAGCGGAGTTGCTGCGCTGATGCTGGCGGTCAATCCGCAACTCGACCGCGCCCAGATAATGAAAATACTTGCCGACACCGCCGACCGCAGTCCGCCGGGCGAATTTGTCGCTGGTCGCTCGCCCTTGCTGGGAGTGGGGCGCATCCACGCCGGACGGGCGGTAGCCGCCGCCGTTGCCACCAGGAAAGAACCCTCATGACCGACACCGAAATCGAACCCTTCGATCCATCCATCCTGCATTCCGACAACCTGCCGGCCTTGTTGCAAGAGCTGAACATCAGCCTGGCGCTCACCGCCTTTCAAGCCAATCGCATCATGCTGGTGCGCAGCGATAGTTCCGACATTGACGTGCTGTTCCAGGAAATTCCCCGCCCGATGGGCATGGCCGTCACACAGGATAGGCTGGTGCTGGGCAGTTGGGCACAGGTGCTGGATTATCGCCGCCACGACGAATTGGGGGCGCAGATCGACGAGCGGGTGGATGCCTGCTTCGTGCCGCGCGGCTCGCTGGTCACCGGGCGCATCAACATCCATGACATCGCCTGGGGCGACGAAGGGCTATGGTTGGTCAATTCCGCCTTTTCTTGTCTGGCAACCCTCAGCCCCGACTACAACTTCGTGCCACGCTGGAAACCCCATTTTATCGGCGATCTGAAGCCCGACGACAATTGTCACCTCAACGGCATGGCGATGCGCGACGGCCAGCCCGCTTTCGTCACCACCTTTTGCCGCGACGATAAACCTAGCGCCTGGCGAGCTTTCGAAGGTGACGGTACGCTGATGTCGGTGGCCGACAACCGGGTGATTGTCGATCAATTGCATTTGCCTCATTCACCGCGTTGGATAGACGGCTGGCTGTATTACTGCGAATCCGGTCATGGTCGCGTGTGGCGCTGCCGCGAGGATGGCACTGAGCGCACCCTGGTCGCCGAGTTGCCCGGCTATACCCGTGGTCTCGATCATCTGGGCTCGCTGCTTTTTGTTGGACTATCTCTCCCTCGCACTTCGCGAGGCGCGCCGCCCATACCCTTGCTGGATCGCATCGACAAAGCGACTAGCGGATTTTGGGTGATCGACCTCGAAAAGCTCAGCGAGGTCGCCTGGCTGACGTTCAGCGGCGACGTACAGCAGATTTACGATCTGGTGATTTTGCATGACATGACGTTTCCCCATATCGTGGAATGGAGCAATGAGAAACTCGAACACTGCTATCGCTACCCGCCATTGGTTTAATCGGAAATACGATGGACAATGATCATGTTGCTGCCAAATAGGGAAAAAGCGAATATCGACATCGGGAAACTAACCGATTACGTGTTGAATCCCAACCATCCCGAGGGTCGGCACAAAGCTCGCGTATTTCTTTCGGCGCTCGGTCTCAAGGCCGAGGACGGCGAGTGGCTGGCTGATACGATATTGACCCATCTCGGGAAATCGGAAGCCGTGATGCAAAGTAGTACGAGTTGGGGCGAAATATTCCGCGTAGACATGGAGATCGTTCGTGGAAAAAGATGTGCAAAGGTACGTACCGGCTGGCTTTGTATGCCGGGGGGTGCAAGATTTACCACTTGTTTTGTGATTGGGGAATGCGATGAAACTACTTGACGTTGTAGCAACACTGGAAGCCATTCCGGCAGCGCATCTTGCCAAAGGGCAGGTTGGCACTATCGTTGATGAACTGAGCAGGGGGGTTGTACTGGTCGAGTTTGCCGATCTTGGCGGCATCGCGTATGCCATCGAACCCATTCCTGTCGGCAAACTTATTGAGCTTCATCATACTCAGGCAATGGCCGCCTAGTAGGCTGTCATGATGAAACAACGGGACTGAAAAACGTAGGATGGGTGAAGCGTAGCGCACCCATCAGATGGGAAATCATCATTCGTTGTTCGATGGGTGCGCTACGCTTCACCCATCCTACATTTTTGGAGTGAACACCATGATATTACATACGACCTGTGTCGAGTATTTAGGCGATTACCGGCTGTTTCTTTCTTTCGATAACGGCGAGTCGGGCGAAGTGGAGCTAAGCGCTCGCCTGCACGGCGAAGTATTCGCGCCACTCCGGGACAAAACCCTATTTGCCAGCGCCTGCCAGCACCCCATGGCGCATACGGTGGCTTGGAGTAACGGGGCCGATCTGGCACCTGAGTATTTGCTTGACCTCATGCGTAGCCAGAGGCTGCGAGCGGCGTAAGGAATAAATACCGCCCTGGCCCCGGTCGTTGACCACCGTTACTGCGCTCAGCAACTAAATTAACCGAATATTTTTTAGAAAGAGACCATCATGAAAAAGCCCCTCGTCACTCTGACTCCCCTGATCAAGATTGCCTTGCCCGCCGCTGCGGCGGCGGTGGGGTTGGTGATGGTCGGGGGCGGCGCCCAGAGCCGCACCGCCAGCCGTAGTTCGCGTAACCAGAAGCCGGTCGCGACGGTCGCTGTACCGAAGGCGGTTGCGCCGACGCGCGATCCGCTGTTTGCCTTTTCCTCCCCGCCGCCCGAACACGCCGCCGGGCAGTCAGCCAAACGGGCGGTGGAGAAGACAACTGTTGCGGAATCGTGGTCGGGAGCGCATCCCCGGCGCGGACACACGAGCGGCGCGTTGCTCAACCGACTCAATGAAGAAGTAGGCTTGTTGGGGAAACCGGGATTGGCGACGTACGTATGCAACATGGGCGCGCACTCCTGTCAAAGCGGGCCAAATCAGAATAGCACTTGCAATTGTAATAGTGGCTGCTCTCAGTCATGTAACCCGGTCAGCAACACCGCTCCCGCTTTCGTCACCGGCACCACCGCCTCTTTCTCGGTGGCCGGAAACTCCACCAATAATGCCATTTCCAGCTATCTGGCGGTCAACGACACTGACACCGGCCAAACCTTGACCTATACGGTTTCCGTCGCCACCAATAACGGCGGCAGCGTCACCACCGGCACGACCGCAACTTCCGGCGCCGGTTCGCGCACCCCGACAGGCTGGTCATATAGCCCGGCTAATGCCTTTGTCGGCACCGAGACCTTCACCATTCGGGTCAGCGACGGTACCGCCACCGCCACCCGCGCCTTTAGCATCACGGTGACCGCCCCCGGCCCCACCCTCACCAGCGCCACCTACAACGCCAGCACCAACGTGCTGACGGTGACCGGCGCCAACATGACCACCGGCGACACCATCGACGCCACCAAGCTGACCCTGACGGGAGAGGGTGGCAACACCTATACCCTGGCCGGCGCCTATTCGGTCACGGCCGGCAGCGCCACCAGCTTCAGTGTCACCTTGAACGACACCGATGCCCGCAATGTCGAAGGCCTGCTCAATTACGACGGCACGGTGTCGGTGACCAGCACGACTTATAACCTTGCTGGGGCCGCCAGTTGGGATTCGTCGCGCGCCACCAGCGCTGATCTGACCGGCAACGGCGTCACCGTCAGCAACACCCAGAACCCGGCCATCACCAGTGCAACCTATGATGCCACCACCGGCGTTCTGACGGTGACGGGCAGCAATATGGTGGTCAAACCGGGGGTCACCAACGACATAACCGTCAGCATTCTGACCCTGAAAGGCGAAGACAACGCCACCCGCACACTGACCACGTCCAACGTGGAATTGACCGACAGCACGGGGTTCAGCGTCACGCTGAACCCCGCCGACAAAGCAGCAGTCAACCAGCTTCTCAACAAGGCCGGCACCACCTCGACCGGAGGGGCAACCTATAACCTCGCGGCGGCGCTCGGTTGGAATACCAACATCAACGACGGCAATCTTCAGGACAATACCAACCCCGTCACCGTCAGCAACGTACCCGCGCCGACCATCACTTCGGCCACCTATGACGCCAGCACCGGCGCGCTGGTGGTGACCGGCACCGGCTTGCTCAAGCTCACCGGCGCGACCAACGACATTGTCGCCAACAAATTCACCGTCACCGGCGAAGGCGGCGCAACGTATACCCTGACCGACACCGCCAACGTCGAAATCACCTCCGGCACGGCGTTTACGCTCACCTTGAGCGCCACCGACAAGGCTGGGGTCAACCAGATCGTCAACAAGAACGGCACTGCCTCGACCAGCGCCACCACCTACAACCTCGCCGCCGCAGAAGACTGGGCGGCGGGCGCGGATGCGGCGGTGGTTGTGGCCGATCTCACCGGCAACGGCGTCACCGTCAGCAACGTCGCCGCCCCGACCGTCACGTCGGCCACTTACGACGCAGCCACCGGTGTATTGACCGTGACCGGCACCGGCTTCCTGAAACTCTCCGGTGGGATCAACGACATCGACGTATCCAAATTGACCCTCACCGGCGAGGGCGGAGGCACACGCACACTGACCAGCAGCAGCGTGGAAATCACCTCCGGCACCGCCTTCAGCATCACCCTGAACGGCGCCGACCAAGCCGCCGTCAACCTGCTCGTCAACAAAAACGGCACCAGCTCGACCAGCGGCACTACCTTCAACCTGGCTGCCGCCGAAGACTGGGCGGCGGGTGCGGATGCGGCGGTCGTCGTCGCCGATCTCACCAGCAACGGCGTCACCGCCAGCAATGTCGCCGTACCGGCCATCACCTCGGCAACCTACGACTACAATACCAACATCCTGGTCGTCACCGGCACCGGCTTCCTGTCTAAAACAGGGGCCACCAACGACATCGACCTCACCAAGCTGACCTTCACCGGCGAAGGCGGGGCCACCTATACCCTCACCAACGCCACCGGCGTGGAAATCACCTCGGGAACCTCGTTCTCCGTCACCCTCAGCGGAGCCGACCTGACCAACGTCGAAGCCCTGCTCAACAAGGACGGCACCTCGGCGGTCAGCGGGACGACCTACAACCTGTCGGCAGCGGCCAACTGGAACGCAGGCGACTCGACCGGCGGCAGCGACACCACCAACGCCATCACCGTCAGCAACTACGCCGCGCCGACCGTCACCTCGGCCACCTTCGACGCCGGCACCAACATCCTCACCGTCACCGGCACCAACCTGGTTTCCAAGAGCGGCGCCACCAACGACGTAACGGTCTCCTTGCTCACCCTTACCGGCGAAGGCGGGAGCTACGCCCTGACCACCTCGGATGTGGAAATCACCAACGCCACCACCTTTGCCGTCACCCTCAACGCCGCCGACCAACTGGTAGTGCGCGGCCTGTTGAACAAAAACGGCACGCAGTCCTCCGGTGCCACCACCTACAACCTCGCCGCCGCCGAAGACTGGATGGCGGGCAGCGCCGCCGCGACCGTAGTTGCCGACCTGACCGGCAACGGCATCACGGTAGCCAATTTCCCGACGCCGACAATTACTTCAGCCGTGTACGATTCCGATTCCGGCGTGTTGACGGTCACCGGCACCAACCTCTTCAAAAAGGTGGGTGCGACCAACGACATCGTCATCAACAAGCTGACTTTAACCGGTGGCACAGCGAATACCACCTACACCCTGACCAGCGCGTCGAACGTAGAAATCACCTCGGCCACCTCGTTCAGCGTCACCCTGACCGGCACGGATAAAACCAATGTCGATGCGTTGCTGGATAATATCGGCACAACTTCTTCCGGCGGCTCCACCTACAACCTGGCCGCCGCCGATGGCTGGTTGGGCGGAGCGGATGCAGCGGTCAATATTGCCGACGCCGTCAATGCCGTTACCGTCTCCATCTCCCCAAAAATCACCTCCGCCACCTACGATGCCGCCACCGGCACCCTGGTGGTCACCGGCACCAACATGCAGGCCAAGGCGGGCGCACTGAACGACATCACCGCCAACAAACTGACCTTCACCGGCGAAGGCGGGGTGACTTACACCCTGACCGATACGGCCAATGTCGAGTTGACCAGCGCCACCTCGTTCACGCTGGTACTCAGCGCGACCGACAAGGCCGCCATCAACCGCATCATCAACAAGAACAGCACCGTATCGACCGGCACTACCACCTACAATCTGGCCGCCGCCGACGACTGGGACGCCCAGGTTACCACCGGGGATACCTCGGATAGCGTCAGCAACGGCGTCACCGCCAGCAACGTGGCGACACCGGCCATCACCTCAGCCACCTATGATGCCAGTACCGGCGCGCTGGTGGTGACCGGAACCGGGTTCCTGTCGTTCTCCGGCGCCACCAACGACATCGTCGCCAACAAGTTCACCTTTACCGGCGAAGGCGGCGCGACCTATACGCTAACCGATAGCGCCAGCGTCGAAGTCACTTCGGGTACCGCATTCACGCTCACCCTGAGCGCCACCGACAAAGCCGCGCTCAACCAGATCATCAACAAAAACGGCACCGCCTCGACCAGCGCCACCACCTACAACTTGGCCGCCGCCGAAGACTGGGCGGCAGGCGCGGATGCGGCGGTGGTGGTAGCCGATCTTACCGGCAACGGCATCACGGCCAGCAATGTGGCGGTGCCGACCATTACTTCCGCCACCTACGACGCCAACAGCGGCGCACTGGTGGTGACCGGCACCGGCTTCCTGAAACTCTCCGGCGCCGTCAACGACATCGTCGCCAACAAGCTGACCTTTAAGGGGCAGGGCGCCGCGACGTATACGCTGACGGATACCGCCAACGTGGAAATCACCTCGGGTACCACGTTCACGATGACCTTGAGCGCGACCGACAACGCAGCGGTTGGTCAACTGCTCGACAAGAACGGTACGTCATCGACCGACTCCACCACCTACAACCTGGCGGCAGCCGAAGATTGGGCGGCGGGCGCCGATGCGGCAGTCACCGTAGCCGACCTCACCGGCAACGGCATCACCGTAGCCAACGCCTTTGTCAAATCCCTCGCCTACAGCGCCACTACCTTTGCCGAAGCCGCGGCCAACGACGGCTCCATCACGGCCACCAGCACCATCACGCTGACCCATGAAACCTTTACCGGTGCCAATGGCGCCGCGCTGACCGGCGCCACGGTGAGCAACGTCCCGGCCGGATTGACGGCGGTGCTGGTCAAAGCCAGCGCCACCACCGCCACGCTGAGTTTTACCGGCAATGCGACCGCCCATGCCAATGCCAATGATATTGCCAATCTGACGGTCACCATGGGCAACACCACTTTCACCGGCGGTTCCGCGGTCGTCGTGACCGGTGCCATCACCAATAACCTGGTGATCGACTTTGCCGACCCGGCGAGCAGCGGCGGTACGGGCAGCACCGGCACCACCACCCTGCCCACCGGCGGCGGCAGCGCCTCGCCGAGCGGCGGCCAGACCCTGATCGTCACTGAGAACGGCAAGGACGGCACTACCATCAACCTGCCGACAACCCCCGGCAGCAGCGGCAACAACATCGTCCAGGTCAACCTGCCCGGCACCGGCACCATCGCCACCAATAGCACCAGCAGCGGCACCACGCTGGGGGTCACCCACGTCATCCTGCCCGGCACCACCACCTCGGTATCCGCCGTCACGGTCGATAGCGGCAGCGCCAGCTTCACCGCCACCAAGAGCGGTCAAGCGGTGGCCGGCCTCAAGAACGGCATCATCGTCGTCTCGGGAACCGACAGCAGCAAGGTCACCGTCGACACCACCGGCGGCGCCCCGCAGATCGGCGTCGCCAGCAGCGACACCATCATCGTCCCGAAAGGCACCCAGAACGTCTCCGGCACCGTCGTCAACCTGCCCGCCCCAGCGAGCAGCGGCGGCAGCGCGACACCGGTCACCGTCAAGGCCGGCGACCAGACCATCACCGTCCAATCCAGCCAGAGCAACACCACCATGACCTTCCAGGTGGTCGATATCGGCGGCGTCAAAACCCCGGTGCTCGCCATCAGCGGCTCGGCCCAAGTCAGCGCCACCACCGACAACCAGCCCCTGGTCAGCGTCGGCGGCAGCGTCATCCACAGCGGCAACAGCGGCACCGGCAGCCAGAAGTGCAACACCATCATCCAGGCCAGCAGCGAACTGTCCAAGGACGTGGTTCACGTCA
>Ga0208371_1000334_pt1 | contig 12092 bp, 12 predicted proteins | sample SubbioCR12Aug_1A_FD_184827 | JGI IMG/M metagenome (GOLD analysis project Ga0208371, IMG submission 184827) | Serpentinite rock and fluid subsurface biosphere microbial communities from McLaughlin Reserve, California, USA - CR12Aug_1A (SPAdes) | ecosystem: Environmental > Terrestrial > Deep... | reverse complement strand
CCCGATTCCTCGAAACTTTCCTGGAAATAACGGGCATCGGCACTGGAAACGCCAAAGGCAGCAAACACCACCACAAAATCGGAAGCCGCCTCGCCCAGCAATTTGGCCTGACGCACAATCTGTGCCGCGACACGGTTATGCGGCAGACCGCCACCGGAAAAGAGGGGCAGTTTCTGGCCGCGCGTCAGCGCGTTCATGCCGTCGATGGCAGAAATACCGGTCTGGATGAACTCACGCGGATAGGCGCGGGAAGCCGGATTGAGGGGTTCACCGTTGATATCGCGGCGGTCTGCAGAAACCAGCGGCGGACGCTCATCACGCGGCTGGCCGGTGCCATTGAAAACCCGCCCGAGCATGTCCGCCGACACAGGCAGGCGAAACGGCTCGTCGAGAAAGCGGCTCCAGGTATGTTCCAGATCGAGCCCTTCGGTGCCGTCGAACACTTCCACCAGCACGCTCTCGCCAGAAGTGCGAATCACCAGTCCATTGCGCAAACGACCGGCATGATCCTGCAACTGCACACGTGAACCGGCCGCCACACCGGGCACCCCGGACATCACCACCAACCCGCCATGGGTCGATGTGGCCGTGCAGAATTCGACGTTTTTCATGAAGCGGCTCCCGGCACAACGCTGTCATTCAGGGCAATGCGCTCGAATTGCGTGGCAATGAGGGCCACTTTGACCTGCAGCGCACCCAGGTCGTCTGAGCCATGCTGACTTTTCCAGCGCCGCGCCTGCGAAAACAGGGGCATTTCCATGAGGATGCGCACCGGTGTGCCCTGTTTCACCAAGCGCATGCCGTGACGATGGATGTCCAGCAATCCGGCCAGCAACATGAACTGTTTGTGCGGTGAGGCAAAACAGTCGACTTCGTCAGTGGCAGCCTGCTGCAACACCCCCTCTTTGATGAGCCCGGCCGATTCGAGCGTCCAGCGCTGTTCGCCGGACAACGCTTCCATACCCACCAGATTGACGATGCGCTGCAATTCTTCCGAATCAGCCAAAAGCTTCAGCGCCTCGGCGCGCGCCGCCTGCCAGCCGCCATCGACCTGTTCGTGCCACCAGCGCGCGGCATCGCTGACATAGCCGGAGAAACTTTCCAGCCAATCGACTGCCGGGTAGTGGCGCGCATCGGCCAGCTCTTTGGAAAGCGCCCAGAAGGTCTGGATGATTTCCTTGGTATGGCTGGTGACCGGCTCTGAAAAATCACCGCCGGGCGGTGAAACTGCGCCGATGAGGGTGACAGAACCTTGCCCGCCCCCCAGGGTTTCCACTCGCCCCGCGCGTTCATAAAACGCCGCCAGACGCGAACCAAGATAGGCGGGATAACCCTCTTCCACCGGCATGTGCCCCAGTCGCCCGGATACTTCACGCAGCGCCTCGGCCCAGCGGCTGGTGGAATCAGCCACCATGACCACGTCAAACCCCTGATCGCGAAAATATTCCGCCAGCGTGATGCCGACATACACCGAGGCTTCGCGCGCCACGACCGGCATGTTGGAGGTATTGGCCACCAACAGGGTGCGTTCCATCAACGGCCTGCCGGTATGCGGGTCGGTGAGATGCGGCATGGATTCGAGCACATCGGTGAGCTCATTGCCGCGTTCGCCACAGCCGACATAGATGACGATTTCGGCATTGCACCAACGTGCAATCTGATGCTGCAACATGGTCTTGCCTGCGCCGAACGGGCCGGGAATCGCCGCCTTGCCACCCTTGAGCAAGGGAAAAAAGGTATCGAGGATGCGTTGCCCGGTAATCAGGGGAGCCACGGCGTGGTCACGGCGCACGAACGGACGCGGCTGGCGCACCGGCCAGCGGTGAAACAGACGCAGTTTTTCAATATGCCCGCCCGGGCTGCGCAGGCGGCCAATGACCTCATCGACGCGGTAATCACCTTCTGGTGCCAGCTCCAGCAACACACCATGCAAGGTCGGGGGGATAAGAATGCGATGCTGGATGGACGGGGTTTCCTGCACCGTGCCGATGATTTCACCGCCCGATACCGCCATGCCCGCGCGATGTTGCGGATGCGGCACGAAATGCCAGAGACGGTCACGCGGCAGGGCATCGACGTGAATGCCTCGCGCCATGCGGTCGCCGCACTGCGCGCGCACGGCCTGCAAGGGACGCTGCACACCATCGAAAATAGCCGACAGCAGCCCTGGCCCGAGCTCCACCGACAGCGGGTAGCCCAGACCTTCTGCCACTTCACCGGGCCGCAGGCCAGCCGTGTCTTCATACAACTGCGCCAGCGCCGTACCCGCATCACGGCGGATGACTTCACCAATCAGACCAAGCGCACCGACACGCACCTGTTCACCGATCACACTGCCCGGCAGATCGAGTTTGACCAGGGGGCCGTTGATTTCGAGGATTTTTCCCATGGCTGTCAGGCTGGGCCCTACTCCTTCCTTCCAAAAAGCTGCTCCATGACCACCCGCGCCAGCTCGCTTTGCAAACGGCGTTCACGTGCCTCGTAAGTCTGGTCATAACGCGCCCGGCCATCGGCCAGCAGCACACACAGCCCGCCCAGGCTGTCATGCCCCAGCAGCACACGAGACACGTTTCTGCCCGGCGCGGCGCGCGCAACCCGTTCCGCCCAAACGGAATCCAGCCGAGGTTGATCTGCCGCGCGAATCTGCACGATCAGGTCCCCCGCTGGCAGCGCCTGGGCGGCGGCGGCCAGCCACGATTCCAGCAAAGGCAGATAACGCGCGTCATCATCGACCAGATCCTGAAATTCCAGACGCACTTGCGCCAGCGTGGCTTCGGCCAGGGCTTCGCGCAAACGGTCGAGTTCAGCAGCAAAACGGCCTTGCGCTGCCTGTGTCTGTCGCCGCACCAGCCGTTCGGCAGAAGCCTTGACGGCGAGAATCTCGCGTTCTTCTTCGAGTCGCAGTCTTTCCGTGGATTCGGCATGCAAACGTTCCCGCGCGATGCGGGCATGTTCATGCTGCTCGCGCACCAGGCTCTCGGCCTGCTGCATCAACGCGCTTTCCAACTGAAGAATCTGGCTTTCGTTATCCATGATTATTTCAAGGCATCCGGCCCCAGCACCGTGCGCACCACCTCATCGACAGCAGGGGAAAAATCCTGTGGGGCGTGCAAGGGGGGTAATTCGGTGACGACGATGCGCCCACCACTGTTGCGCAACTGCGTCAGCATCGGGCCACCCGCATGGGCGAGGTGACTTTCCAGAAGCACCAGCGCCTCGCTGCGGCTGCTGACCAGTCCGGCCAGCACATTTTCAACCTGGCTGGCATCGGCATCGGGGTACAACTCTGCGCCAATGAGGCCAAAGCCTTCCACCAGACCGGCATGGCCCATGACCACGAGGCGTGCACCAGGCAGGGTGGTGGGGTGTGCTGTCATAACTTGCCCAGCAGCAAAATGGACATGACCAGGCCGTAAATGGCCACGCCCTCGGCCAACCCCATGTACACCAACGTGCGTCCGAACATTTCCGGTTTTTCGGCCGTGACCGCCAGCGCGGCTGATCCGATGGGGCCCAGCGCCAGTGCCGCACCGATGGCGGCCAGCGCGGTGGGCAGGCCAATGCCGATCAGAGCCAAGCCCTTGCCCAACGAGATTTCGGCTGCGGGGGCAGCCACCGCCGTCTGCGCCAGCGCTTCCTGTACCCCGAGGAACAGACTGCCAGCCAACCCCAGGGTGAACAGCACAAGATTGGCCACCACACTGCGTCTGAGCCAAGGACTGGCAGGCAACGTGCGAAAGCGTTCGTGGTGATGTGCGCGGTGATGTGCGCGGTGACGTGCGCGGTGACGTAATTCCAGCCAGATACCCAAGGCCACCATGGCCACCACAGATCCCCCCATGAGGGCAATCAACCAGGTCATCTTCTTTCTCCTTGAAATCAATCCTGTCTAAAAAGACATGCACGCCCGGACAACACCAACGGCTTGAATGCCACACCATCACCGCTGAAAAACCGTGAAAAGCCTTCGTAATACATCAGACGCATGGCCTGAATGGCGACGATACCGCCTTCAAGCACGATCACCACGATATTGCCCAACACCTCGGTGAGCAGTTGCGTGGTCGGCCCCAGGCCCTGAGCAAGCGCAAACACGGCCAGCGACAGCGCGACATGGTTGAGGCTGAATGCCGCCACACGCATGAATGACAGGGTATTGGCAAACAGGTTGATGCCCGTTTCCAGCGTTTCAATCGCCGTCACCAGCAGCCGCTCCCCCCAGGGTGAACGGCTTTCCATACCAACATGCAGCGCCACGAAACACAACCCGGTTGCGCTCAGCACACTGGCCGGAAAAGCCCAGTCGACCCACCCGGCGAGAGAGGCGATCCAGCCCAGCGCCCCCAGGTAAAACACCAACCCGGCCAGACCGCCCGCTGCCCCCAGTGCTGCCGCCCGTTGTCCCTGTGCCAGACGGTTATGAATATTGACCACGAAGGTCAGCACCAGAAAAACCGCCCCAAGGCCAATGGCCACCGTCAGCAGGTGGGTGGGCGCATGCATGGGCGACAACCAGAGCGGCGCGATGACGTCTTCGTGCCCAAACACGCTGCCATAGGCAACACCAAACCCCATGGATGCAGCGCCCGCAGCCACACCGACCCAGCACATGCGCCCAAGACGATGCCCCAGCAGCAGGGCCATCAGCAAAATCACCGCACCTTGGCCCACATCGCCAAACATGGCTCCAAACAACAGCAGGTAACCCGCGGCAAACGGCAGGGTGGGATCAAATTCACCATAACGCGGCAAACCATAGCTACGCACCAGCGGTGCAAAAGGCTGCAACCAGCGTGGGTATCGCAGCAAGGAAGGTACTTTTGCCCGCTCATCGGCCTGTGGCGCACGCACTTCGCTCAAAAAACGTCCATGAAACCGGGTCGCCAAGGCGGTTTGCAGTGCATTCAAGCCCGATTTCGGCATCCAGCCGGTCAACCTCACCAACTGCCCGCGCTGGCCAACCCCCGTATGCGCGGCTTCGGCCAGCGGGCGTGCCAAAACCAGCTGCATGGCGGCTTCGCGAATGCGCTCGCCATACCGTTGATGCTGGGCGGCAAGGAGCACCTGCGCCTGTTGCCATTGCGATGCCAACGTTGCGCTGCGCTCATCGAGGTAACGCCGGGCTTCCTCAGGACGGGTGCGCAAGGCATCGGGAATATTCATGTCGCGCCAACCGGATTGCGACAACAAACCCGCCACATCACTGCCACGCGGGCCGACGATCACGGCAAAAACCTGCTCGCCCGAACGGTCGAATTCGGCCAGCACATAGCCCCCCAGCGCCATGGCCTCTTTCAGACGAGGCAAGTTACCCACTGGCACAGAACCAATGCGGACGTTGAGTAGCGAATCGGGGTGGAACAGCTGCGAGAGGTCGAGGTTCAACCCATGCAACCGGGCAAAACTTTCTTGCAAAGCCCGCAGATTGCGTTGCTCTTCGCTGATTTTCGTCAGGGTTTCCACCGTTTCCGAAAACGCCAGCCAGACATGCTTGAGACGTTCATTCGTGCCTTGCAGACCGGTCAGCGCGGGAGCCATCGCGTCATCGGGCACAACCGGGTCAGGTTCTTTGACGAGTTCCTGCAGTTTTCGCAGACGGGATTCGGCTTCCAGAAAGGCTTCGCGATACGACATCACCGGGTGATGGGTGGGGTATTCGGTGGGGTATTCGTGATGCGTCGATTCATCCCCCCCTTCATCTGGCGAAACAGGTGCAAATTCACCGTGCCGCGCCAGAAGCAGGGCCGCATCCTGCGATTCACTGGCGAGAAACCAGAGGGTGACGCGAACCATGGGGGCCGCACGAAACATCAGGCGACTCCCGCCACGTGGGCAATGGCTCGTGAGGACAAGCGCAGCTGCCGCCCGCGCAAAATGGCGCGCACATCGCGCAAGCGACGCTCGCGCAACATCAAATAGGCAAAAGCACGGGTAAACGCTGGGCCCGATTTGCGCAGGATATGTTCCGCAAGCAGCAAACGCCGCTGTTCCAGGCGTCGCGCCACCTCGCTGATTTCCGTGGCATCGGCCAACACGGTACGCAAAGAATCTGGCAAGGCAGACAACACTGCAGCGATATCCGCCTTGGTGGCGAGATTTTTAAGCAGGGAAAGCGACAGGCCGTAATGTGCGTTGACCAGCAGGTAGAACACCTGCGCAGGCGGCAGGTTGTAGTTGAAACGGTAACGCAGTAGCCAGACGAGGTTGATGCGGTCGATATAACTCCCCATGAGCCGGGCAAAATCAGTGCCCTGTTCCGCTTCCAGCGCCTTGGCATGACGCGCCAGCCCTTCGTAATAGGCGCGATCAAGGGCCGCATCAAGCAAAAAGGGATCATGGCTTTCTTCAAACGCCAGGCGCGCCTGGCGGACAATGGCCGCGTAACTACCCGTCTCCAGGTATCGGAACAGTTCTGCCAGATCTTCGACATGCGCCATGGCTTCGCCGTCGAGACGGGCAAAACTGCCCATGGGAGTGAGACGTGCCAACAAGAGCGCAGGCCGTTCAGCGATCATCTTGCCGCGTAGCAGCGTTTTCAGATTGGAGATTTCAAAACGCTGCGTCCAGTAGAGCAGAAAGGCACGCGCCACACCTTCCAGAGGTCGCAACAACACCCGTGTTTCATCAAGCACGCGCGCAACGATGCGCTGTTCCAGAGAATGAGCGTCTTGCCCCAGGTAACCGCTCGCCAGTTGCGGCAGACCTTGCTCGCTCAACACGCCTGCCACGTCACCATCGGCAGCATCGAGCAGACGGATAAAGTCGAGGCGTTGCCACAAGCGGGCTCGCAGCAAACTGACTCGGGCGTTGAGATAAGCGGACATGGTGTGCCCCGGATTGCCGGGATGGTTTTCTGGAAACCTAATGTTCCGGATCCAACAAAAATGCCAAGGCCATCTTGACGGCCAGTTGTTCGTGCTGGGCCGTCATGTCACGCAGCGCTTTCTGGCGATCATCGAATTTTCGCCCCAGCTCGGCCACGGTCTGTTCGGCACGAATACGCGCCTCAGCCAGAAAAGGAGCCCGCAGGGTTGCCTTTTCCTGCTCGAAACGCGCCTGCGCCTGACGTGCCTCTTCAAGCGACTCATCGAGCATGCGCTGACGCTCGGCACCCGCTTGGGCAATCAGCGCACGCGCATGCGCTTCAGCCTCCAGCAGCCGTTTGAGTGCCTCCTGCATCACATTCCCAGCAACATGTGCCCACCGGCAAAGGCCGTGAGCAAGCCCGCCGCACGCACCCAACGGCCATCTGGCAAGGCTGTCGTAGCGAAAAACCCCAGGGTATGCAACGAGGCTGTGGCCAGGATAAAGCCGGACATATAGCGCCATAACGCCACCATCGGCATCTCGGTACCGTGCGCATGACCATGAAACAGGGCAAAGACGGCGATGAGCAGCAAACCAACCCGCCAGGGCAGACGCACAGCCAATGCGGTGAGCAGGCCCAGCCCCAACACCGAGAGGGCAATGCCGGTTTCCACTTGAGGTAGCGGCACGCCCGCCTCGCCCATAAGCCCCCCCGCAGCCATGGCCGCAACGAACATGAGCGGCGGCAACAGGCGTTGCCACACGCCATGCTGCTGGGCGGCCCAAAGACCAACCATCACCATGGCCAGCAGATGATCCAGCCCCAGAAACGGGTGTGCCAGGCCACTGGCGAACCCCTCGCCAAGAGGCAGGCCGGTGTGGGCACTGGCGGGCAGACTGAACAACAGGAACGACAAGGCAGGAAGTGTGCGAGGCGATTTCATAAAAATTCTCCAGAGGAACGCACGATTCATTTCACTTTGACCTGCACCAGTTCTTCGCCATCGGGATCGGTGACGTGGACGGCACAGGCGATGCAGGGGTCGAAGGAGTGGATGGTGCGCAAGATTTCGATGGGCTGTTTCGGGTCGTGCATGACGTGATTGTCCTGCAGCGCAGCCTCATACGGCCCGGCCTGACCGGCGGCATCGCGCGGCCCGGCATTCCAGGTGCTGGGCACCACGGCCTGGTAGTTGGCGATGCGCCCGTCTTCCACCACGATCCAATGCGACAGACCGCCACGCGGGGCTTCGGTGAGGCCGACACCGTGCATGGCTTTTGGCCACGAAGCGGGTTCCCAGTACTGCTCGTTGAAAGTGCGCACATCACCCGCCTTGATGTTGGCAATGAGGGCGTCGTACATGCCTTGCATGGCGTCGGCCAGAATCTTGGTTTCGAGCGTGCGCGCGGCGGTGCGCCCCAGGGTGGAAAACAGGGCCTGCACGGGCACATCGAGATGTTTCAGGGTGAAATCGACCAGTTCCTTCGCTTGCCTGTTGCCGGTAGCCACCATCATCAGCACACGCGCCAGCGGCCCGACTTCCATGGGCTTGCCCTTCCATCGCGGCGATTTCAGCCAGGAATACTTGTTGCCTACATCGAGCTGTTCGTAAGGCGGTTTCGGCCCGGTGAAGTTGAACTCGGTTTCACCCTTGAAGGGATGCAGTCCTTTGGCATCGCCTTCCTGGTATTTGTACCAGGCATGGGCCACAAACTCCTGGATCTCGTCGTCGGCATCGAGATTGATTTCATGCACTTTCGACAAATCGCGGTTGAGGATGACACCACGCGGAATCAGGAAGGAGGCGGGTGTCCACATGTCCTTGCCGGGCAGGTCGCCAAACGAGAGGAAGTTGCCCACGCCTTCGCCGCGCGCGCCCCAGTCCTTGTAAAACCCGGCGATGGCGAGCGTGTCGGGCACATATACCTGATCGACGAATTCACGCATCTGGCGAATGACGTTCTGCACAGTTTGCAGGCCGACGAGGTTGACGGCCGTGGCATCCTGCCCGCCCCGGTAATGCGGCCCCTTGCCGGGGTGATCGACATGCACGCTGATGGCTGCGGGCGTGCCCCCCACCAGGAAGTTGGGATGCGGGTTCTTGCCGCCGAAGATGGCGTGCAGTTTGACCACTTCGCGTTGCCAACCCAGCGCTTCAAGGTAATGCGCCACGGCCATGAGGTTGGCTTCGGGCGGCAGTTTATAGGCCGGGTGCCCCCAGTAGGCATTGGCAAAAATGCCCAGTTGCCCCTGCTCGACGAAGGTCTTCACCTTTTTCTGCACGTCGCTGAAATAGCCGGGGGACGATTTCGGCCACCCCGAAATGCTTTGCGCCAGTGCGGAAGTGGCCTTGGGGTCGGCCTTGAGGGCAGACACCACATCGACCCAATCCAGCGCATGCAGGTGGTAGAAGTGCATGACATGGTCATGTACGTACTGCGCGGCAATCATCAGGTTGCGTATCAGCTCGGCATTGGCCGGAATGCGGTAGTCGGGTATGGCACGGTGCAGGGCGTCTTCGACAGAACGCACCGAGGCGATGCCATGCACCAGCGTACACACACCACAGATGCGCTGCGCAAAGGCCCAAGCGTCACGCGGGTCGCGCCCACGCAGGATGATTTCGATGCCGCGCACCATGGTGCCGGCACTGTAGGCGTGGGTGATCTTGCCGCTGGCATCGGTTTCCGCCTCGATGCGCAGGTGGCCTTCGATGCGGGTGATGGGGTCAACGACGATGCGGCGGGGGGAGGAGGAAACAGGGGTTTCGGTCGCAGTCATGATGTCCTCAAGCTCTTAAAAAAACTTCCAGGATGGCGTACTGCGCTTCGGCTTCACGGGTCTCGGTGCCCTCGCCCTGAGCCACACGCTGACAGGTGCGGGCCATACGGGCGTGCATGGCCGCATCCCAGGCAAAACTTTCACCGGCTGTCACGGTCTTGACGCAACTCACCGCCGCCTTCGCCACAAAGTGGCCCGACTGGGCTGTCCAATCGGCATCGCGCCCGCACTGGGTAAAACTCTCCACCCTGGCACTGTTCGCTGCCTGCAGCAGGCGCTCGCGTTCCTGCTCGGGCAGATCGGCACGCTGCGCGCCTTCAATCGCCGCACGCACACGCATATCTCCGGAAAGATCCAGCACCCGCGCGGCGAAACGACCGGCGGCCTGACGCTGTGCGGCCGTGTCCAGACCACTCAGGGCCACCTTGAATTCCACATCATTGTGAATGCTCATGATCGCCTCCTAGGCCACCCGGTCTTCAACCAGATGATCGGCAATGGTTTCCGTCAGACCGACCACGGGAATGGCCATCTGGTAGTGCTCCAGGCCTTCTTCCAGAACGATGCGGCAGTTCGCGCAGGCCGTCACCAGCGTGGTGGCCCCGGTCGCTTCGAGCTGGGCTTTCTTGCGCTGGAAAGCTTTCAGGCGCAGCGCCTCTCCCTCTTCGATGGCCGATGCCCCGCCGCCGCCGCCGCAACACCAGTTGAATTTGCCCGCGTCGGGCATTTCCACAAAATCTTCGGCCACCATTTTCATGAGGTGGCGCGGCTGCTCGAACACGCCGCCACGACGCACCAGCTGGCAGGGGTCATGGAAGGTCAGACGCCCTTCTTCCACCCCTTCAGTACGGATCAGATCGTCGGCACGGAATTCATCGAGCACTTCCAGAATGTGTTTGACCGTGAAGTCATAAGGTCGGCCGATGAGGTTGGCACCTTCCCAGCGCAGAGCGGTATAGGCATGGCCGCATTCCGGGCTGATGACCGTTCTGACCTTGAGCCGCTCTGCGCCCTCGACGATGCGCGAGACGATGACCTTGGCCAGGTCGGATACGCCGATCTGGATGCCGCTGTTGGTGGCTTCAAAAGCGGTGGAGCACAACGTCCAGGTTTTGCCTGCCTGACGCATGATGCGGGCAATGGCGGAAAGGTATTCGGGAAAGTTCATAATCTCCATGGAGGAGAGCAGCACCATGTACTCGGCCCCTTCGACATCCAGCGGAATGGGGATACCGGTTTCGTCTTCAACATGTTTCATCTGTGCCTTGACCGCAGGCAGTTTCACACCCATCGGGCTACCTACGGTGATGGTGCGCTGCGTGGCCCCGACAATGCCCTCGGGCGCATGCCCGGAAACCGCCATGCCCTCGCGCAGTTTGCGCACCATGTAGACGATGTCGTTGCCCACCGGGCAGACCAGCGAGCAGCGCCCACACATCGTGCAGCTGTTGTAGACGAGTTCTTTCCAGTCTTCGAGTTCGTCATCGGTCACGGGTTTGGATAACCCTGTCCACTTCGCCAGGCGGCCCAGCAGGGTGTATTCCTGCTCGTAGATGCGACGCAGGGGTTCCAGCTTGTGAATGGGCGTGTATTTGGGGTCGCCCGTCTCGGTATAAAACAGGCACGCTTCGGCACACAGGCCGCAATGCACGCAGCTACTGAAGTAACTGGCGATGGGCGCGTCGATCATTTCCTTGAGGACGCTCACGCCTTTTTCGAGGGACGCACTCATACCGGCACTCCTTTATGTCCATTCACAGCACCGTTGAACCAGCGCGAGCCGAATACGGCAAAAGCATGGAACAGTTTGCTGAAGGGCAGCACCACCAGCAGCACTTCCACCGAAAGAATGTGCAGAGCCAACATCGTGGTGTAGGGCAACAACAGGTGCTGCACGGCCATCCAGCCTGTCAGTACCGGCAGGAAGGTCACGCCCCAGGTGAACCAGTCTTCAAACGTGGAGAGAAAACGTTTCAGCGGCTTGGTCATCCGGTCTGCCAGCACGACCAGCATGGCCACCAGGGTCAGCACCGCCGTGAAATCGACGAAACGCGATGGCAACCCTGGCCATGACAAGCCGGTGAGGTCGCCAATCAACTTGATATGGGGTGCAAAAAACACCACCACCACCAACAGGCCAAGGTGGAAGACATAGCCCCCGATGTAGCTCGCTGGTGAACGGGCAAGCATGCCGGGCGGCGGCAAGGAGCGGCGAAACACGGTGTGCAGCCCCGAAGCACCCTGCGCATAACGGGGGGCAGACAGATCACGCTTGCGCCCCAGGCCGTATATTTCGATGAGCCGCCAGAACACCCCAAACAGAAAGAGGCCTACGGCGATGTTCAACCCGGTACCTCGTACCCAGGTCAGCAATTGCAGTTCGTTCATGCGGGTCTCCTGGCTCGGCTTGATGTTTATTTTTCAAGGTCGGGCAATGTCGCGGTTTCATGGGCCGCACGGGCTTCAGCCTGCTTGCCGCGATTAGCCACACTCACCGCCATAC
>Ga0208371_1000333_pt1 | contig 12097 bp, 9 predicted proteins | sample SubbioCR12Aug_1A_FD_184827 | JGI IMG/M metagenome (GOLD analysis project Ga0208371, IMG submission 184827) | Serpentinite rock and fluid subsurface biosphere microbial communities from McLaughlin Reserve, California, USA - CR12Aug_1A (SPAdes) | ecosystem: Environmental > Terrestrial > Deep... | reverse complement strand
CCAAAACAAAACGGAAGGATTACATTATTTTGTTGTCAGACTATGAACTGGCAACAGGCCCCCTTGCTCCTAAAGATTCTCTAATTCATATGAACCACGAGTTGGTCCAGTTCAGATCCTTTTGCGAATCAGCATGGGCTGAAACACATCACCTTGTTCAAGAAGCCCGAAATCATCAAAAAAAACGTAGCGAAACGCCTTGATCTTCAAACCACACAAAACAAAAATGCCCTGTCATATGTCATGATCAGGGCATTTATAAACTACTAATAATGACTCTAAAAATCTAATGCCGCACAGGATTATACTCAGGCACGATTTGTTTTAATCTCTCAATAATAGCCTCGGTATTCTGATCTTCAGCAAGAGCAGCTAGTTTGCCGATATTTCCGTTAAGAACCTGAAGATTCTGATGCGATCCACGAAGCACCATAATCTTCCTATGCTCTGTTTCAACGATACCCTCACCCTCGGTGATCAATTCTTCGTAAAGCTTTTCGCCCGGTCTCAACCCAACATAGTCAATTTTAATATCCTTATCCGGTTCCAGGCCGGACAGCCGAATCAGATCCCGGGCGATATGGTCAATCTTTATCGGATCACCCATATCAAGAATAAAAATTTCGCCGCCCTCCCCCATGGCTCCAGCTTGAAGAATCAACTGAGCTGCTTCCGGGATGGTCATGAAATACCGCGTCACATCGGGATGGGTTACCGTAATTGGCCCACCCTTTTCAATCTGTCTTTTAAACAAAGGAAGAACACTTCCGGCACTTCCCACCACATTCCCAAAACGAACGATCATGAATTTCGTCCGGCATTTTTTATAAGCTTCCTGATTTTGAATCAGAATTTCGGCAATCCTCTTGGTTGCACCCATCACATTCGTAGGCCTCACAGCCTTGTCGGTTGAAACAAAGACAAACCGATCCACGTCATATTTTGTGGCACACTCGGATAAATTGAACGTTCCCAATATGTTATTTCTAACCGCTTTCCAGGCATGAGATTCCAGCATAGGAACATGTTTGTAAGCTGCCGCATGAAAAACGATTTCCGGTCTGAAATCCTGAAACACCCTTTCCAGTTGCGTCATGTTCTGGATATCTGCAAGAAGAGGGACGATACCAAAACCTTTGAAATGGGTTCTTAATTCAAGGTCGATCTCAAAAAGAGGGCTTTCTGCCCGTTCATACAAAAGAATCTGCTTTGGTTTGAAACGACAGATCTGCCTGCAAAGCTCAGAACCAATGGACCCACCCGCTCCTGTTACAAGAACAACACGCCCCTCAATGTAATCTCCTATTCTGCCCTCATCAAGCCGCACATCTTTTCTGCCCAGCAAATCCGAATACGACACTTCACGAATCGACCCGATGGAAAAATTCCCATTGATCATCTCATCAGGTCCAGGCAAGGTTTTAAACGGAATACCACTTCGTTTGCATTGTTTGACGATCGCCCTCATTTGTTCTGCTGATGCAGTTGTAATCGCAATCAAAGCCTCATCAGCCGAAATTTTTTCATTAACAGAACGGATATCGCTAATTTTCCCAAGAACTTTTACCCCATGAATCAACTTACCAATTTTGACAGGGTGATCATCAAGAAATCCCACAACCTCATATTTTTTCCCTGCACTATCCTTGATCAGCCTGAATATTTTTTCACCCATGGCACCAGCACCAATGATCAAAAGTCTTTTTGGCTTTGGTTCGTCCTCATCTTCTACTTTTATTAAATATCCGCTGACATGCTCAAAAAACATTCTAACCAGTAATCGCAAGCCGGAGATCGTTAGAATTGTAAAACAAAGATCTATAACAAAAACCGATCTTGAAAAACCGCTGAAACGGTTGTAGAGCAACAAAAGGCATACGATTATACAGCTACTTACAACCGATGAAAGAACAATATTCATCACATCGCGAATACTTGTAAAACGCCACATCCCTCTGTAAAGATTAAATAAATAGAAACATGCAATCTTAACTATTACAATCAAAGGAAGGATTTTTGCACACGCAATAAACTGAACCGAACTAATTTTAAAATCAAAACGTACGAGGTGTGCTGCATAATAACACAAGCAGATCGCTAAAATATCAAGAAGCAGAATAACAAACAAATTGCGGTATAAACGAATTCTTGTCATAAATTCAACCAGATTGTAGTATTTAATATTAATAAAAAAGACGCATAAATCGTAGGTAAACCATATGAAGTAATAGAAAAAAAATAGCTTTAAAAATTCTAAAAAACGGCAAAAAGTATTAATAATAATAATTAATTTGACGCAATTAATCAACTGTAAAATGAAAATGTCTTCATATGTATAATATAAATCAGTAGTGTCCGGTTAATAATTCAAAAATCAAACATTTAGAAAAAATATTTTTCACCGTTCTGGTCAACCGGTCACTTGAGTTTTAATTAAAAACTTTGCACGCATTCGCACGATAGCAGAAAAAAGGATACTCAATAAAAAGAAAACTAAAAGAACAAAAATCAGCGGTACAAGCCCACAAGGCACAACAATAATTGCACACACACCCACAATAAACTGAACAAGCCCATAACAAAGTGATACTTTCCAATGGGGGATCCCTAATTCGTTAGCTAAAAGCTGGTATACGTGTCTTCTGTGGGGCACAGTCAAATCATCACCATTTTTTATCCTTACAACCATGGTAATTAGCTCATCTGCATAAAACGGAAATAAAAAAGCTGCAGCACAAATAAAAGAAGTTAAATCTTTTGAAACAATAACAACCAATGATCCAAAAGAAAAACCGAGAAGAACACTCCCAATATCCCCCATAAAGACCTTTGCCTTTGGAAAATTAAACGGTAGAAACCCTATACAAGCGAACGTAATTGCATTGCATAGCATAACATATTCAGAACCGACATTCCGATAAGAACCAAAAAAAGCAAGAAGAGAAAATGCCACGACTCCGGATATACCTGCAATTCCATTGATACCGTCCATAAAGTTATAAAAATTTACTGTACCAACAACAAAAATTGATAACGGTAATACAAGACAATATATTAATATATTAGCATTATTTAAATAAACAAAATTTACGAGAAATATCAAACAACATAAAAAATGAATAAAGAGTCTTAATTTAGGATATATATGTCTCTTATCACCTAAAAAACTCACAATGGACAACACAAACCCTGAAAACCAGAAAGAAAATGGAAGATTCAAATAAAGCCCGCAAAAAACAAAGGCTGCAAGAATTCCAATTCCCCCACCTTTTGGTACAATTCTATTATGCGAGCTTCTATCATTTGGAACATCTACAATTCCAAGTTCAAACCCACGAGCACTTATCAACCAAGCTCCGGATATTCCCATGAGTGTGCATATAATTAAAACTATGAACATATATAGCTTCTTGTTCCTCAAAACCTATTGAAAAATCCTGGTTTAACCGAATAGCACTTTTATCTTTGAAAAATCCACTTAACTTCTCGATCTAATCCTTCACTTAGATTCTCAACAGGTTTATAATCAAGAATCCTTTCAGCTTTCTCACAAGAGAACGTAAGGGATTTACTTAACTTTGAGACTGTTTCAGAATCAATTGGGACATTTAATCCTGTTGTTTTTTTTATGAAATCACCAATAGATCCAATAGCTTTTGAAGAAAAAGGTGATATATGCCAAGGTCTCCAAGTCGTATTCAAAGAATTGCAAATTTCATTAATCAACTCCTTAAAAGAATAATCTCGCCCATCAGTCACGCAAAACACATCGCTTTTATCAAGGCCTTGGTTTGCTGCTCTAAAGGCTGCCTCTGCTGCATTCTCAGATGAAATCATGCTTCTGATATTTTTACCATCCCCAAAGTAAAAAAAAATTTTCTTTTCTAAGGCCTTTATTAGTTTTTGTACATTTCCCCTGTCCCACGGGCCATATACAACAGGGAATCTAAGAACAACACCAATTGACCCAGCATTATTCATGCATTCCATTACAATCTTTTCAGCTTGTAGTTTACTCTTTGCATATGGGGACTCTGGATTGCACAAAGATTGTTCATCACCATGAAAGTTTCCTTTATTACCATACACACCTACAGTACTGTAAAAAATAAAACGTTTAACTTTTTTATTTATACATGAATTGATTAATTTTTTTGTTCCATCAACGTTTACGTGATAAAATTCCAATTCATCTTCTATAGTTTTCGTTTTCTCATGAACTTTACCTGCAAGATGAAAAACAGCGTCACACCCATCGACAAGATTTGTTAAAACATTAATTGAATCAAGGTTCCCTTTAAATATTTTTACTCGACCATTCAACTCAGTATCAATATTATCCTGTGGAAGCAAAAGGAGGTTAACATCATAACCTGACATCAACATCCTTTTAATAAGAGGTTTACCAAGACACCCAGTACCACCAGTTACAGCAACTTTCATTTATAGAATCAAACCTCATATTTTAAATAATTATTGTTTTGTTCGCACCACTAAAAAAATCGCAACTTTAGTCTTTAATGCTTTTTGTTAATCTAAAATATTCTTCAATAACCAAATTATTTACAAATGAAGCTTCAAAATAAGCATATGATCGAATCATTGCTTTTTCTCCCATCTTTTTACGTAATTCTGGAGAACGAATAAGTGTTAATAAAGCACCTTCTAATTCTGTCTTATTTTTAGGTGAAACTAAAATCCCCGTTTCTCCATCAACTACAGCATCAATAAGCCCTGTTATCCGGGTAGCAACTGTCGGCAACTCCATTGCTCCGGCCTCAATGACAACACTACCAAATCCTTCACGATAGCTCGGCAAACAAAATATGTCTGCTGCCGATAAATATCTTTCAGGATCATTTACAAAACCCATCGAGTGAATATTTGGATTAATTGATATTTCATTCAGAATATTTGACGGTAGAGGATCTCGTTCCGGCTCAAATTGACCAACTAATAACAAGTGAAGATCATTATTTTTTTCCAATAATACCTTCATTGATTCAATTAATTCTATAATTCCCTTATCTTTAGTTACACGTCCGACAAATACAATTACAATGGCACTTTCAGAAATTTTTAATTCTGAACGAACATTCATACGATGGCATGGTTTTGAAGCCAACGAAAACCTCTCAAGATCAACACCGCTAATGGAACCGCCTCCTAAAACACATATCTTTTTGGGATTAACAAGACCTTCATTAACAAGAAAATTTCGCTGAGAGATACTATCAGCGTAAGTGATTGTATCCAAAATCGCTATCAATCGATCAGATTCTCTTGCAGCAAAACGTACAGCGCCAGAGAGCTCAACCCACGGTTGCCCGGTATAAGTATGTATTCTAATTGGGGTTTGTGTTAAAAACCCTCCAATAGCCCCTATTAGACCAGCTTTCGGGGTACTAGAGTGAATAATATCAAATTTTTCTGCCTTTAAAAAATCAATAAATTTGAATAAAGAAATCAGGTCTTGTATAGGATTTGGAGTGCGCATGATTGGGATAGGGAAACATCGAACCCCAATTGAAGAAGAAAGTTCATCTAATAAAGGGCCTGGAGTTGAAACAATTGTTACATCAATTCCAGCCTCCTTAATGCTTTTCAATTGTTGACGCAACAGCATTGCAAAATGGACGGGAACAGTTGCTATACGGCATAATTTCAAATTACTACCCTACCTTTAAATGAATAACATTGATGCATATTTAATTTTTTGACATTTTCCATGATGTAACAAGATCACGAATGCCCTTTTCCATAGAGACAAGATGACTATACCCGAGAGAATTTTGAATTTTTTGAATCGAATATACAGTTCGAAGAGTCATGGCATTAATTCGTGATGTCGTTAAGGGGAATCCTGGTATCAAATCAAACAACGGGGCACACAACCTAAGAAATCTTTCAGATATTCTTACACTGGGTTTTGGGCGCCCAAGTTCATCTGCAATCACGTCTATGAAGGATTCAATTGGAAGATAATCTGATAAATTATATATTCCAACATCAAAAGTGGATTTTCTACCACACATGGTCAGTGCCTCAACTACATTATCCACATGAATATAATTAGCCGATGCACCTGTACTGCCGATATAAAAAAATAAACCTCTATCAACCATTTTAATCAACTGGAATAGAGATTGATTCTTCATTGTTGGTCCATAAATATTGGATGGACGTAGTATTGTACACTGAAATGCTTTTTTTAAAGCATAATCTATAACTATCTGATCAGATTTTGCTTTTGAAGTTTCATAAATACCAATGGGATTCCCATGTGTTTCTTCAGTTATTAAACCATCAGATTGGGATCCATAGACACCTACACTGCTTAATTGGACCCAATGTCCTATTCTATTTTTCGCTGCTTCACATAAATTTTTCGTTCCGGTTAAATGAGTTTCATACATTTTATTTTCGTCACGTGTCTCACCGGCACAATGATAAAGTACATCAACATTTTCAACGAATGAAGCTAATTTATCAACTGATCCTGTTAAATCGCCATAGTACAAATTTATTCTGTTATGTTTGAACTTAGTTGAGGCATAACGAGTCAAAATTCTAACGTCATCTCCATTTGCAATATGCTTTTCAACCAATGTTTTTCCTATAAAACCGGAACCCCCTGTAATTCCTACAAGCATGATAAATTTTACCTCAAATACTTATTAAGTATAATTGCATCTTAACATTGAAACTAACTTTAAGAAAAATTCACCATAAACCAATGACAATTCATTAAAGTGCATAATGTTAATATATCAATGTATGTTGGTTATATTTCATCTTAAAACAAAGTGTGCATTTTTTTTGATAAATATTTTAAAATTCGGTAAATTCATAATATAAGTTACTATTAATCCGACAATAAATGCGTGAATAGTAATTTGAATTGATGTTTCAATACCATAAATATGTAAAATAATACTTAAATGCGTAAGTAATAATACTCTAAATAGCTTGTTTGAAGTGTAATTATAGGCATAGGTAAACATATACCCTAATACAATTAGTGCTGGAATAGTTAAAAATGGACCAAATAAAATAAATAAAACTCCGAATATTGTGTATGGTTGTGTATTTGCATGAGCCCAAAAAGAATAACTATCACCAAAACCAATTAGATCTTCATGCATTAAAACATTATTTAAAAGCTGAGATGATGGTATATACGCATTGGGAAATGGTGTCCCAGGGAGTACAATATTTAAAAAAGCTTGAAAAACATAAACAGCATAGTGAAGTGCATATTCAGCACTATAATTCTCAAAAAAATGTGTAAAGATTATAACATAATTTTGAAAGCTTGAAGACAACCTACAAAAAACGACTTCAATTTGTTGAAGGATGCCATTCGCTAAACTTTTATTCAAAAACGACATATAAGTATCTATATTAAAAAATAAACCCTGCATGTCATTTTGCCTTTTTACAGTTCCATATACAAAAAGCGGCACTATCATAATAAAAAGGAAAAAAAACATACTCCAAGAAGGCCAATAAATTTTTTTATTGGAATTATAGTAAAATGCTAATGGATAAAGAAATAAATACTCAAAGGAATTTAAAATTGCGCCTTTACTCGTACCTTGAAGGAGTACCAAATTGTACATTAAAAATAAAAAAAGGTATGCTATTTTATATTTTAGTCTATTTAGTGGATTATGACCCAAACTATAAAAAACAAATGGGCATATTAAAAAAAAAGCTCTATCATTAAAAAGAAAAGCAAGGAGATTTACATTTTTTACAGAAGCATTTGAAATTGCGTTAAAGCTATCAATACTATCTCTAATTGCTAAAAATACAACGAATAAAGTTATAAATAATAATCTTCCAATATTTTTATATGGTTTAACGACAGGGTTTGTTTCCATCGTAATCTTGGATTTGTTAATCTTAATACTATCGCCTATAAACATTCCAAAATATAGCATAATTAGACTTATTATTAAAAACCAAATAGCCACTGGTAGAGCATCAAAATAAATTGAGTTGGGCCCCGGAGCACCGAAATATAATGTAAAATCATATAAACTATATTTATATGATATATATACCATTGGTAAGGAATAAAATATTGCTACATTAAAACTTAGAATGATTGATCCAGGTATTCTTCTGTATAAAGGCATATTATTAATGAATGATACCAATAGATTAAAAGCAATTACAGCGATAGTTACTCTAACATCTTTTGATATGATTATTGTTAATATTGATAGCAATATACCAAATACACTAAACATAAAAAATAAATTGTTACCAATTTTTTTGGGGTCAACGGTTCTTAAAATTATATTCCCTATAATTTTCATTATTTCAACTTATCAATTTTTTTTGGGGGCCATAAACAGCACCCTTCATAATGCCTCTCAAAGGCAAAGTTGTTTTATTACTTAAAGATTGGGCAACGGCGTCAATGCACAAACCAATATAAAGCCATATCATATTTATTAATGCATACTTAGAAAAACGATTTTTCTTATAAAAAATAATGTATTCCACTGTTTTTCTTTGATGTTTCTTGTCAAGGACATCACGATTGGCTGGAGAAAAATTATGGGCCAAACGAGCTTTGGTGTTTATAAAAAAATGGTTCCCAAAAAAATCAATTGCGCGTCTGGAGAATTCAAAATCCTCTATCATATGAAATCCATTACGAGTATCAAAACGAACGTGGTCAAAAACTTCCTTTCGCCATGCAGATAATCCTCCGGAAAGGGCATTGGACTCTATAAGCATTTCCGATTCGGAATTTGTCTTTGCATATATCATCGGCCGCCTGTCCTCAAAAATCCCCCGATGAAAAATTTTGTGGAAAAGTAAATAAATATTATCTACTTTGGGAGGGTTGGTTACAATCCCTGAACAACCCAACATATCTTGTTTTTCAAAAAAACCGTTTATAATTGATTCAATATAATCACGTTCAAGCACGACATCGTCCTCTAGAAAACAAATGATATCTCCATCTGCGTATTTCAAAGATTCCGCCTTGGCAGCAACCAACCCTGGGATCCGGGGATCATGAATATAAGTGAGCTTCATTCCCGGTGTTTTTTTAGTTGATTCAAGAACCACATCACGGCTCATTGTATCGTTACTTTGGTCCACAATGACAAGTTGATCCGGTATGCGTGATTGATCGACAATCGATTCCACTGCTGCCTGTAAATCCTCAGAACGATTTTTTGTGGGAATGACGGCTGTTACTAATTTTTTATTCACAATACCAAATGGTTGCATTTAACCTCATCAATGGTGTGTCTTTGTAATTGTCCGAATTATCGATTATATCCCTTTTTTCAGAGCCCATAACCACCACATGTCGGCTATAACCCATTTTTAACCTTTCAAAACCAATACTGATTCTATCTGGAGGAGGCTTTGGGGCATTGTTCACCGGCACAACGTCATTACAATCTGACATTGAAGAATGATTCGGAAATAAACTGGCGATGTGCCCATCTGGTCCGGCTCCAACCAGAACAACATCAAAACAAGGAATGCTTTCAAGAACTTTTAAAAAGTATAAGACGCCTTCTGCCAACCCCAACTCAGAAGGAATACGATGAAAATTTGTTGCGGCAATTCGACCTTTTACCAATAGATTTTCCTCAATCATCCTATCGTTTCGTAAAGGATCATTGGCTGGAAGGCACCTTTCATCACTGGGGTAAAGGTGGATCGCATCCCAAGGCAAGTTTTCTAATACAAGCTGTTTAAATATGGGTATAGGAGAACGACCGCCCGGTATCACCATATGGCAAATTCCTCTTTCAGAAACAGCCGCACGTATACACTGAGCTAAATAAGCAGTCAAATCATGCGCCAGACTTGAGCGATCTGCATAACAACGAACTATAGCATGACTTTTATTCATTATTGCACATAGATTCAGTTTCGATATTACTCAGTCCCAATAGTCTGTTCCATCTTGGAAGATTTCTGTCCAGATAGAAATAAGGTTCTTCTGATGAATTTCGTCTTTGGTTTACATTGTTCAATGTTTGAGCTAATTCATATGGATTTGTAACATAAACAACGTCTCTCAACCCGCGAAGGGGGCTCATGTTTAAACTATTTCCATCCAGAATTTGAACCACAGGGACATTCGAAAAGTATGCATCGACAGCAGCTGAAGTAACATTACTTGTAAAAACGACATCACATTTTCCAATCAACTCATGTAATGGGGCATTTGACACCTCCAATTGTAATGACGGAAAAGCACTCATATCAACAGGGCAGGCAGGATGAGGCTTAAACAAAAAAAACGTGTCGGCTGTCATTAAACATAAAGCTTCTGACAGCCAGGTTAATAATAGCTTGTTTGTTTTCGAAAGGAAGTCACCACAAACCAATACTCTATTTGAACATTCATTATTTTTCTGTGTTTCATTTTTGTAAATTTTTTGATTTAAAAGATGTTGAAAGCGAAGTGCTTCAACTTCAGTAAGCTGTTGCTGGGGATACCCATGATCAATCATTATCTTTGTAGCAACTGGACCATTTAGAGCCATCAGATCAGGAACAGGTAATTCATTATTGTTTACTTTTTTATGATCATAGTATCTCTGATCGTGAAAATATCTGAGATCCCAGTAACGAACACTGGTATGAGGAACACCAATCAACATTCCATGACCTGACGATTTCCAGAAATGAATTAACGCCATTTCCCAAGGCTGATTTTCCTGGATATAAACGCCTATACGCTGATGAGGTATTTGATTAAATACTTTTTCAAAAAGAGCGATTCGAAGACAATTGACCATTGCTTCTTTTCCCCTCAGTGAATCGACCCATTCATCTTTCAGCAGTGTCCAATAATCAAATTTGGTTTCATCACTAAATAATGGGCTATTGATAATTGACAGTTGATTGTGAATTCGACCCAACCGGAAATAGGTCTTCAATGCATCCCTGAAAACAGAAAAATTAAAACAGGATTCCATTAACATATGGCATTGTAAACCACGTGATCGTTTATTAAAAGCTTGAAGAAGGTCATGAGCTTTTCTGAAGGTCGGGATCGATTCCTGATAATAATAATTATGAAACCAATTGGCTTTAACCTCAAATAGAGCCAGTTGATCAACTAAAGATGTCCAATAACCTGATATGAACGTTTTTGTTGTGAATGATCGACGGTCCAAATGGACAAGGATGTCTATGAAGCTGATATCGCCGCTTAATGATGCGGTGGGTTGATTCCTTCTTATTGAATAAAACGATCCTTTGAGATAGTTCAGTGATAAAAAAATGAGGGCTTGGAATAGATATGGCAGGGCGGAGTAAAGTCGTCTTGCTATCGTTTCTGGGTTATCTATCTTTTTTTTCCGATACTCCCATTTAAATCCTAAACCAGCTCTTTTACAGTATTTTTTTAATAATAAAATGAGTTTCTTGTTATCCGTCACCAAGTTCACAGCTGCCACCCTTTGTTCTATAATATATTGTTCAAGAACAAAAGATTTTATGACATTGTCAATCTGTGATTCGGCAGATGCATTGAACTTCTGAGACAGTGAAGTCATCCACCAATAACTCAGGCCAGGCCGCAACTCCAAAATGTCTAAAAGTCGTTTACCATCTACGGACTTTTCTCCGATATCGTAAACCCATGCAAGAAAGCGCGATTTAAGCGAAACAGATTGTTCTTCAACCAATCTGGGTATTGAGATAACACGCTTATCACTATTGCTCTCAAAACAACTCCAAAGTAATGTAATGCAATCACCTACTGGTGGAGATCCTTCGGCATCCCAGATCAATATATTATGAGGTTTATCCGATGAGTCACTCAAAAATCAAAGCTCCTGCATCAGCCGTTCAACTCTTTTTAGATCATCCGGCGTATCAACAGCCTGGGTGCTATGTATTGTAGGAGCCATCCTGACTTTAAGACCATGTTCCAGAATGCGCATCATATCTACAGATTCTGCCACCTCAAGGGGGGTCGGTGCCATACGTGTGTATTCTATCAAAAAATTCCGCCTAAAAGGAATGATACATACCTGTTTGCCCATGGGGACATGGTCGACCTTGCATCTGGTTGGTATCGGCTCACGAGAGAAGTACA
>Ga0208371_1000332_pt1 | contig 12155 bp, 8 predicted proteins | sample SubbioCR12Aug_1A_FD_184827 | JGI IMG/M metagenome (GOLD analysis project Ga0208371, IMG submission 184827) | Serpentinite rock and fluid subsurface biosphere microbial communities from McLaughlin Reserve, California, USA - CR12Aug_1A (SPAdes) | ecosystem: Environmental > Terrestrial > Deep... | reverse complement strand
GCGTCGATAATCGGCTGGTGGGAGGCCGGGTCGCGCAATTTTTCCGGTTGAGCCACGTTCAGGCCGTGTGCCAGCGCCACATCCTTGACCGCGCTCATTCGCGATTTCATGCCGCGTCCCGCAGGCCGGTCTGGCTGGGTCAACACCAGCGGAATGTCGTGCCCGGCCCCGATCAGAGCTTCGAGGGCGGTGGCGGCGAAATCCGGCGTACCAGCAAAGATGAGGCGCATGACGGTTTCCTACGTGAAAGCCGGGGCCTTGCCCTTGCTCATCAGCAGCAACCCCAATTGTTTGGTTTCATCCCAGGCATCTTCGCGCAACAGCCCCTTGGCGGCACGATCGAGCCGGGCCAGAGCGAGCATGGCGCGCGCCAGACGCGCCGGGTCGGTGCGTTTCAGGGCACGTTCCAGTAACCCCTGACGGCTTTCCCAGACTCGTAGCGCGGCCATCAGGCCAGCCAGACGCTCACCCCGTTGCAGGCCAGTAGCCAGACGGTAAAGGGTGCGGATTTCGCTGCCCAGCACGGCCAGCACATAGGGCAAGCCTTCGCCTTCGGCTTTGAGCCCTTCGAGAATGCGGCAATAACGCGCGGCATCGCCCTTGAGAAAAGCCTCGGACAGGTCGCTGACGTCATAACGGGCGACATCGGCCACCGAAGCGCGCGCCGTTTGCTGATCAAGCGGGCCGGGCGGTAACAGCAGGGCGAGTTTTTCGATTTCCTGGTGCGCGGCCAGCAGGTTGCCCTCGACCCGCGCGGCCAGCCAAGCCAGCGTGTCACGGTCAGCCTTGAGGCCGTGGCGCGACAGACGCTCGCCGATCCAGCCGGGCAACTGCTCCAACGTCGGCGGAAACAATTGCAGCCAGACGCCCGAAGCATCCAGCGCTTTGACCCATTTCGCCGCCTGGGCCGCCTTGTCCAAACGCGGGGTGATCACCAGCAACACGGTCTCTGTGGGCGCATGGGCCGCCCAGGCTTCCAGCACCTTGCCGCCTTCGATACCCGGTTTGCCAGTCGGCAGCCGCAATTCCACCAGACGGCGGCTGGCAAACAGGGAGAGCGAGTCAAATCCCGCCGCCCAGCCTCGCCAGTCAAAACCCGATTCGGATTGCGCCGTCTGACGTTCGTCATACCCCTGAGCCAAGGCTCCCTTGCGAATCTGCGCCAGGGTTTCATCGATCAGCAGGGGTTCATCGCCGCTGATCAGCCAAACCGGTGGCAAGCCGCCCTTGAGCGTGTTGGCCAGTTGCTCCGCACGCAACCGCATGGTTTTTCAGCGCTTCAGGTAAGACAGACGGCGCAGGGCTTGGCGCAGCACTTCCTGTTCCATGCCGCGCCACAGCGTGGCCTCTTCCGCCTGTTTGGCAAGAATCAGGGCGTCGTCATAGGAGTAATCGCGACTCTGCTCCAGGTTCATGGGGGCGAGGAGTTCCTTGCCCTTGCTGTCGGTAACACGCAGGCCAACCTTGTAGGTCAGCCGATATTCACGCACCTTGCCGCCGCCAGACAGGGAAAGAATGCTCTTGTCACGGCGTTCTTCCTGCACTTTGATCACGATCTCAGGCGTTTGATGCGCCGTACTCAACTTGCCTTGCGAAGCCAAGGTATGACGCAACAAAACCGCCAGGGCGGTGCCTTCCGATGCCTCAATGCGGGCATGGGCAAACGGCAACTGGGGTTCGCCACGCAACTGGAAGCCACAGCCTGCCAACAACCAGGCCAGCAGCCCCACCTGAAATACGCTGATCCACATGCGCGCCATGCCGATTCCTTTGCTTACACCACCACGTTGACCAGTCGCCCCGGCACCACCACGATCTTTTTCACCGGTTTGCCTTCCAGGTGTTTCTGCACTTCCAGACTGGATAGCGCCACCTGTTCGATGGCATGCTTGTCGGCCTCGGCGGCCACCTTGAACTTGCCGCGCAGTTTGCCGTTGACCTGCAACATGAGCTCCACCTCGTTTTGCACCAGGGCGGCCGCATCGGCCACCGGCCAGGGCGAACCCACCAGACAGGCACCGGGCTTGAGCGCTTTGATGAGGATGCGGCAGATGTGCGGCACGATGGGCGCAAGCATGAGGACGACGGCTTCGAGCGCTTCCTGCTTCACCGCGCGGGTCTGTGCACGGGTCTGTGCTTCATCGGCAGTCGTTTTGCCGAGTGCATTCATCAGTTCCATGATGGCGGCAATGGCCGTGTTGAACTGGCGGCGACGTTCGATGTCATCCGTGACCTTGACGATGGTCTGGTGCAACTGGCGGCGCAACACAGCCAAATCTTCCGGCAGGTCTTCAGGCCGTTCGCCGCCACAACAGGCGTCGACCACGCCGCTTTCGACATGCTCATGCACCATCTTCCACAAACGCTTGAGGAAGCGGTGTGCGCCTTCCACACCGGCATCCGACCACTCCAGGCTTTGTTCCGGGGGGGCGGCAAACATCATGAACAGGCGGGCAGTGTCAGCACCGTACTGGTCGATGAGGGCTTGCGGGTCGACGCCGTTGTTCTTGGATTTGGACATCTTTTCAATGCCACCGATGACCACCGGCTGGCCGTCGGCAATCAACCGGGCGGCAATGACGTGGCCTTTGGCATCGCGCTCAACCTCCACCTCGGCGGGGTTGAACCATTGTTTTTTGCCCTCGGGTAAATCCCGGTAGTAGGTCTCGGCCACGACCATGCCTTGCGTGAGCAGGTTGGCGAAGGGTTCATCGGTGTTCACCAGCCCTTCGTCGCGCATGAGCTTGTGGAAGAAACGGGCGTAAAGCAGGTGCAGGATGGCGTGCTCAATGCCGCCGATGTACTGATCGACGGGCAGCCAGTGGTTGGCGCGGCCATCGAGCATGGCGGTATCGAGGTCAGGGCAGGCATAGCGGGCGTAGTACCAGGACGATTCCACAAAGGTGTCCATGGTGTCGGTTTCGCGGGAGGCCGTGCCGCCGCACTGCGGACAGGTGCAGGTCGACCACTCGGGCATTTTTTTGAGGGGGGAGCCGATGTCGATTTTCACGTCTTCGGGCAGCACCACCGGGAGCTGGTCTTCGGGTGCCGGTACGTCGCCGCAGGTCGGGCAGTGGATGATGGGGATGGGGCAGCCCCAGTAGCGCTGGCGGCTGATACCCCAGTCACGCAGGCGAAAGGTGGTGCGTTTTTCGCCCAGATTCAGGTTTTTGAGCACCAGCGCAATCTTGTCGATGGCGTCCGGCGAGGTGCGTCCGGAGAAATCGCCGGAATCGAACAGCACGCCCTGCTCGGTGTAGGCCGCCGACAGGGGGTGAGGCAGTTCGCCCGCATTTTCGTCCACTCCGGGCTGAATGACGGCCTTGATGGGCAGACCGTACTTCTGCGCGAAGGCGAAATCACGCTCGTCGTGCGCGGGCACGGCCATGACTGCGCCTTCGCCGTAGCCCATGAGTACGTAGTTGGCCACCCACACCGGCACCGGTTCGTTGGTGAAGGGGTGATGAACCACGAGGCCGGTATCCATGCCCTTCTTTTCCATGGTGGCCATGTCGGCCTCGGCGACGCTGCCTTGTTTGCATTCGGCCATAAAGACGGCCAGCGCGGGATTGTTTGCTGCGGCCTGCTGCGCCAGGGGGTGCTCAGCGGCAACCGCGACATAAGTGACGCCGAAGAGGGTGTCGGCGCGCGTGGTAAAGACCTTGAGCACGGGCAGCCCATCGGTGTGGCGGGCATTCAGCGGGAAATGGATTTCCACGCCAAAGCTCTTGCCGATCCAGTTCTTCTGCATGGTTTTGACGCGCTCTGGCCAGCCGGGCAGGGTATCCAGCCCGCTGAGCAGTTCTTCGGCGTAGTCGGTGATACGGAAGAAATACATGGGAATGTCGCGTTTCTCGACCAGCGCACCACTGCGCCAGCCGCGCCCGTCGATCACCTGTTCGTTGGCCAGTACGGTGTGATCCACCGGATCCCAGTTCACCGAAGCCATCTTTTTGTAGATCACGCCTTTTTTGAACAGGCGGGTAAACAACCATTGTTCCCAGCGGTAGTAATCCGGCTTGCAGGTCGCCAGCTCGCGTGACCAGTCGATGGCCAACCCCAGGCGTTTCAGCTGCCCGCGCATGTAATCGATGTTGGCGTAAGTCCAGCTGGCCGGAGCGACGTGATGCGCCTGGGCGGCGTTTTCGGCGGGTAGCCCGAAAGCATCCCAGCCCATGGGTTGCAGGACGTTGTAGCCCTTCATGCGGTGATAACGCGCCAGCACGTCGCCGATGGTGTAGTTGCGCACATGCCCCATGTGCAGCTTGCCCGAAGGGTAGGGAAACATCGACAGGCAGTAGTACTTGGGTTTGCCGCTGTCTTCGCTGGCTTTGAAAATCTGTTTTTCATCCCAGTGCTGCTGGGCTTCGGGTTCGATGGTTTCCGGGCGGTATTGAGCGTCCATGTGGGGCTTGGGCTGGGGCTGTATGAAGCGTCGGATTATAGCCGTCCGCGCGGGTGACAGGCCGGGGGAGCGGCGTTTATACTGCCAGACCTTTTCGGGTCGAGCTGGCCTGGTGAGGCCTGAGAAGTGAAATGTGAAACGTGGGTTGTCCAAGGTAAAAACGCACCATTCACCGCACTGTTCACATTTCACATTTCATTTGTTCAATGGGGGAATCCTGAATGTCCAAGAAGCATCCTGTCGTTGTCGTGACCGGTTCCTCCGGTGCAGGCACCACCACCGTCAAACGCGCTTTCGAGCACATTTTCAAGCGCGAAAGCCTCAATGCCGCAGTCATTGAAGGCGACAGCTTCCATAGCCTGGGCCGTACCGAGTTCAAAGAGGCCATGCAAAATGCCGAGGCTTCCGGCAACAAGCATTTCTCCCATTTCGGTCCCGATGCCAACGATTTCGACGCACTGGCCACCCTGTTCAAAACCTACGGGGAAACCGGTGGCGGCAAAAAACGCTATTACATCCACAGCGATGAAGAAGCCGCTCAGCTGAACGCCCGTCTGGGCACCAGCCTGAAACCCGGCCAGTTCACCCCTTGGGAAGATCTGCCCACCGGCACCGACATGTTGTTCTACGAAGGCCTGCACGGCTTGGTCGTGACCGACAAGGTCGACATGGCCCAACACGTCGATCTGGCCATTGGCGTGGTGCCCGTGGTGAACCTGGAGTGGATTCAGAAGATTCACCGCGATGCGGCCGAACGCGGCTACTCCGCCGAGGTGATCGTCGACACCATCCTGCGCCGCATGCCAGATTACGTGAATTACATCACCCCGCAGTTCTCGCGCACGCACATCAACTTCCAGCGCGTGCCTATGGTGGATACCTCCAACCCCTTCATCGCCCGTGACATTCCCACCCCGGACGAAAGCATGGTAGTGGTACGTTTCGCCGATCCAAAAGGCGTGGATTTCCCCTATCTGCTCAACATGATTCCCGACTCGTTCATGTCTCGTCGCAACAACATCGTGGTGCCCGGCGGCAAGATGGGCTTCGCCATGGAGCTGATTCTGGAACCGCGCATTCACGAACTGGTTCGAGGCAGCCAGTCGTAAGGCTGCATCCACCCCAACGAAAAACCGGGCGTTGGCCCGGTTTTTCGTTGGGCGGCAGCAACCCGCAGAGCCCCTCTTCATGCGTATTTTCTCGCTACATTCCCTCGCCCCGTCGCTTCTTGCCTGGCACCACAAAATGCGCCTGCCAGGGCGTGTCTTTGAGATAAGCGGGCAACTTGTCGGCTTCGAGTGGGTCGCCGAATAAATATCCCTGCACACTCTGGCAACCGTTTTCGCGCAAAAATTGCAGCTGAGCAGGGCTTGTCACCCCCTCTGCCACCGTATGCAACCCCAGACGACGGCCAAACGCGATCAACGCCGCGACCAGTTCGCGTTTCTGGCTGCTGTGTTCGATCTCTTCGATAAACGACAAGTCAACCTTGATACTCGACAGTGGCAACTGTTGCAACAAACCAAAAGAGCAGTAATCGGCACCGAAATCGTCCAGCCCGCAACGAAAACCGGCTGCACTCAGGTTGTACAACGCACGCATGCCCTCCTCGTCACCACTGACCGCCCGCTCGGGAAACTCGAAGGTGATGCGGCGCGGCTCCATGCCGCTGCGTTCCAGCAGATGCAAGATAGGGTGGACATCTGTCAAGGCCGAAATCTGCCGCGCTGACAGGTTGAGAGTCAGGTTGACACGCTCGAATCCCGGTTGGGACAGCACCTCGATGGCCTCACGCAGGGAGTGCAACCCCACAGCAGGCATGATGCCGAGCTGTTCAGCAATATCCATGAAGCGGCTGGCCCCCAGCAGGCCCTGTTCGGGATGACGAAAACGCAATAACGCCTCTATCCGCTCGACCTGGCCACTCATCAGAGATATTTCCGGCATGTAACGCAGTTCGAAACGCCCCTTGCTGATGCCATCCATGAGCGCGTCTTCGAGGCTCATGCGGCAATGCGCCGATTGCTGGTCTTCCTGGCTGAAAAAACACGACCGTCCCCGGCCTTCGCGTTTGGCGGTGTACAAAGCGGTATCTGCCGCTTCCAACAAGGCTTCAACGGTTTTGCCATCATCAGGGTAGATGGCAATGCCGATGCTGGCACCGATGGTCACCTCGCGCCCCCAAACGTTGTAAGACAGGGAAACCGAATGGATCAGCTTGGCTGCCACCATCGCTGCGGCGCTCTTCACATCAGCGGCCTCAAGCAGAATGACAAATTCATCACCGCCGCGCCGACTCACCATGTCCATGTCGCGCACACAGGCACTCATGCGTTTGGTGGCCTCGATCAGCACTTGATCGCCAAAAGCATGCCCATAAACATCGTTGACCGGTTTGAAGTGATCCAGGTCGAGATATAACAACGCCATGTTGCCGCCACGACGATCCAGGCGCGCCAGGGCGCGTTTCATCCGATCCATGAACAGGGCACGGTTGGGCAGGCCGGTCAGCGTATCGAAATGGGCCAGGCGACGAATGCGATCTTCTTCGCGCTTGCGTTCGTTGATGTCGGAAAACAGGCCGACGTAGCGGGTGATGCGCTTGCCCGCCTCCTCCACCGCGATGATGGACAGCCATTCCGGGTAAACCTCGCCGTTTTTGCGGCGATTGATGATCTCGCCCGACCAACGCCCCAGGCTGCGCAAGCTTTCCCACATATTTTGAAAAAACAGAGGGTCGTGATGCCCCGATGACAACATACCAGCAGGCAGGCCCACCACCTCGTCATCACGATAACCGGTCACTTCACGAAACATGGGATTCACCGCCAGGATGCGCCCGTTTTCATCCGTCACCATCACACCCTCGGTCACACTCTCGAATACCAGCCGGGCCATGCGCAATTCACGCTGGTTCTGCACATCCTGCAGGCACTTGCCGATGGCATCGAACAACAGGGTTTCGTCGACCGGTTTGAGTACGTAGCGGTCAATACCGGTATTGATGGCCTGACGCAGATGTGCGGTTTCGGCTGAAGAGGTCACCACGATAATCTGCGCTGTGGGGTCTTCCTGCTTGATGGCCTCGCTCATCTTCAGGCCATCCATGATCGGCATCATGATGTCGGTGACGACCAGATCGGGCACCCAGGAATGCCATAGGCTCAAGCCATCGGAACCATCGGCAGCCGCAGCCACCTCCGTAACCCGTTTGCCCACCATGTGCTTGATCTGGGTGCGCAAAATGGCGTCATCCTCCACCACCAGCACACGGGCTTCGTATCGACCTAGAGCGTCTTTAGGCAGTTCGCGCATGAAGTGTGCGGACAGGCCCCTGATTCTGCTGGGCCTTATCCCGTCAGTCATCCTTGGGGGACAATGCCGCCATTATCACTGAATCCTTTTGCGCCGATATGGAAATCATGTGCCGTTTTCAGCTGGAATCTGCCCGACGTTTACCCCTTCTTCAAGAGGGGCATCCCTGTGCTCGGGTGCATGGACATTCCTTTGTCATCGAGGTGCATGTCAGCGGCCCCCTTGACCCGATTCTTGGCTGGGTCGTGGACTTCGCCAATATCGAACAAGCCTGGCACCCCATCCATCAGGCACTTGATCACCGTTATCTGAATGAAGTGCCCGGTCTGGAAAACCCGACGAGCGAACTGCTCGCCAAATGGATCTGGGCCCATCTGAAACCAGCCCTGCCCGATCTGAGCAAAGTAGTCATCATGGAAACACCCCGCTCAGGCTGCACCTATACCGGCGACTGACCCCGCTGCCCGCAGACAGGCCATCCTGGTGCGCCATGCACCCGGCCAGTGCACTGCAATCGCCCACACTCCGCACCATTTTGTCGTCAACCCCATGAATTCGTGCCTGTTTTTCACATGGCACGCACATTGCTAAAACCCAGGCAGGCTTCACGGCCCTGAATTTCCGGACAACGGCGTCCGTTCCCTCTTGGGAGCGTGACGCCGTTTTTTTTGCCTGAGGATTTCACATGGCTCAAGTGCTTCCCCCCAAGGTGTGGCCCCCTGTTGCGGCACGCATGAAACTGGTTCTGGTCGGCAACGGCATGGCTGGCATACGCACGCTCGAAGAGTTGCTGCGCGCCGCCCCCGGCCTGTATGACATCACCGTGTTCGGCGACGAGCTCTGGCCCAATTACAACCGCATCATGCTGTCGCCGGTACTGGCCGGCGAGCAAACCGGCGAACAGATCGTGCTCAACCCGCGTGACTGGTACACCGCCCACGGCGTCACGCTTCATACCGGCAAGCGCATCGTCAAAATCGACCGCAAGCGCCGCTGTGTCGAAGCCGAAGACGGTACGCGTGCAGACTACGATCGCCTGCTCATTGCCACCGGCTCCAGGCCGTTCATTCTGCCCGTGCCCGGTGCAGAACTACCCGGTGTACTGGGGTTTCGTGACATGGCCGACGTGGAAACCATGATCCATGCCGCCAGCCAATACCAGCACGCCGTCGTCATCGGCGGCGGCCTGCTTGGCCTGGAAGCAGCCAACGGCCTCAAGGCACGCGGCATGAATGTCACCGTGGTGCACCTCGCCAGCTGGTTGCTGGAGCGCCAGCTCGATGAAACAGCGGCACGACTGCTGCAACAAAATCTCGAAGCGCGCGGCCTGAAATTTCTGCTGAACACACAAACCGCCGCGTTCACTGCGGGCGAAGATGGCCGCGTCGCCACCGTAAAATTCAAAGATGGCACCTACCTGCCCGCCGACCTGGTGATCATGGCGGTGGGTATTCGCCCCAACACCGCCCTGGCCGAATCCGCCGGGCTGTTCTGTGAACGCGGCCTCAAGGTCACCGATACCCTGCAAACCGTCACCGACCCGCGCATCTATGCCGTGGGCGAATGCGTCAACCACCGGGGTATCGCCTACGGTCTGGTCGCCCCGTTGTTCGAACAGGCCAAGGTCGCCGCCAACCACTTGGCCGAACATGGCGTGGCGCGTTATCAGGGCTCGCTCACTTCCACCAAACTTAAGGTCACCGGTATCGACCTGTTTTCTGCCGGTGACTTCAGTGGCGGGCCGGGCACCGAGGCGCTGGTGTATTCCGACGCCGCCGCAGGCGCTTACAAAAAGCTGGTGCTCAAGGATAACCGCCTCGTCGGTGCCTGCATTTACGGCGACACCCTCGATGGCGCGTGGTATTTCGACCTGCTGCGTGAAGGCACCGATGTCAGCCAGTTCCGTCAAACCCTGCTGTTCGGCCAGCAGCACATCGGTGATTCCGGTCACGGCCCGGCGCAGCGAGTGGCCGCCTTGCCCGATTCGGCGGAAATCTGCGGTTGCAACGGCGTATGCAAGGGCACCATCGTCGCCGCCATCCGCGACTTGAAGCTTTTCACCCTGGACGAAGTGCGTGCCCACACCAAGGCCTCGGCCTCGTGTGGCTCATGCACCGGTCTGGTGGAAGCCGTGCTGGCGCACACCGTCGGCGGCGACTATTCCGCCGCGCCCAGCAAAAAACCGCTGTGCGCCTGCACCGAGCACAGCCATGACGAAGTCATCGCAGCCATCCGTGACCACCAGCTCAAATCCATGCGTGCGGTGTTCGATTTTCTCGAATGGCAGACCCCGGATGGCTGCGCTACCTGCCGCCCGGCGCTCAACTATTACCTGCTGGCGCGCTGGCCCGACGAATATCAGGATGATGCCCAGTCGCGCTTCATCAACGAACGTGCCCACGGCAACATCCAGAAAGATGGCTCGTTTTCCGTGGTACCGCGCATGTGGGGCGGACTCACCAACCCGAAAGAACTGCGCGCCATCGCTGACGTGGCAGAAAAATTCCAGGTGCCCGAGGTGAAAGTCACCGGTGGCCAGCGCATCGACCTGTTCGGCGTAAAAAAGGCCGATCTGCCTGCCATGTGGGCGGATCTTTCCGCCGCCGGATTCGTCTCCGGCCATGCCTACGGCAAGGCGCTGCGCACCGTCAAAACCTGCGTGGGCGCGAAGTGGTGCCGTTTTGGCACACAGGATTCCACCGGTCTGGGGGTGAAGCTGGAACAGCTCACCTGGGGGTCGTGGATGCCGCACAAATTCAAGCTGGCGGTCTCGGGCTGCCCGCGAAACTGTGCCGAAGCCACCATCAAGGATTTCGGCGTGGTGTGCGTCGATTCCGGCTATGAACTGCACGTCGGCGGCAACGGCGGCATCAAGGTGCGCGTCACCGATCTGCTCTGCCGCGTGAATACCGAGGCGGAGGTCATGGAATACGTGGGTGCCTTTACCCAGCTCTACCGCGAAGAAGCTCACTACCTGGAACGTACCGCCCCCTGGGTGGAACGGGTCGGCCTCAACAGCATCAAGCAGCGCATTGTCGAGGATACCGAAGGCCGCGCCGCCCTGTTCGAGCGCTTTAAATACGGCCAGCAGTTTGCGCAGATCGACCCGTGGAAGGCGCGCGCCGAAGGCTCTGCCGCCCATGAGTTCACCCCCATCCGTATCACTGCTTGAAGGAAACCGCCATGAACGACTGGATCGAAATCGCCCAACTGGAGGACATCCCCCGTCAGGGTTCGCGGGTCGTGCAACTTGATACGGCGCGTCTGGCCCTGTTTCGCACCGTCACCGACCAGGTCTATGCCATGAACGACCGTTGCCCGCATCGCGGTGGCCCGCTTTCCGAGGGCATTGTCCATGGCGAGCGGGTCACCTGCCCGATGCACGGCTTCAAGATCGACCTGGCCACCGGCGAGGCGGTGCTACCGGACAAGGGCTGTGCGCGGGCTTATGCGACACGGGTGGAAGACGGTCGGGTCTATCTGAAGCTGCCCTGAGGAGAACGCCATGCTGTTCGGACGACGCACCAAGAACCCCATCAAGATCGCCGACAAAGGCGTGGTCGAGTGGCGATATGCCACCTGCGGCTACTGCTCCACCGGCTGTTCCATCGAGGTGGGGCTGAATGCCGAGGGTCGGGCGGTATCGTCGCGCGGTGTGGCCGATGCCGACGTCAACCGGGGCAAACTGTGCCTGAAAGGGCTGTTCGAGCACGAACTGTTCAGCTCGGCGGGGCGGGGGCTGTACCCCAAGATGCGCCCCCACTGGCACGACGATTGGCAGCACACCAACTGGGATACGGCGCTGGACACCCTGCATGACGAGATACAGCGCATCCAGTCGCAATACGGTCCGGATGCCTTTGCCATCATCTCCACCGGGCAGATGCTCACCGAAGAGTTCTACACGCTGGGCAAGCTCACGCGCGGGTTGATCGGCACCAACAACTACGACGGTAATACCACGCTGTGCATGTCCAGCGCAGTATCGGGCTACAAACGCAGTTTTGGTTCAGACGGCCCTCCCGGCTGTTATGACGATTTCGAGCACACCGATTGCGTCATCGCCTGGGGGTCGAACCTGCCGGAGCAGCACCCCATCATCTACTGGCGACTGAAGGAGGCGCAGGAAAAACGCGGCTTCACCCTCATCGTCGTCGATCCGCGCGTCACCATGCTGGCGCAGAACGCGCATCTGCACCTGCCGATCACCCCCGGCACCGATGTGGTGCTGCAAAACGCCCTCATGCACGTGATTTTCAAGGAGGGCTTGCACGACCAGCGCTACATCGATGCCAACACCACCGGCATCGAGGCGTTGCGTGCGGAAGTGGAAAAATATGACCCGGTCACGGCGTCGAAACTTTGCGGCATCGACGAAGACACGATCCGCGTCGTGGCGCGCACGTTTGCGAGAGCCACAGCGGCCATGCAGATC
>Ga0208371_1000331_pt1 | contig 12159 bp, 10 predicted proteins | sample SubbioCR12Aug_1A_FD_184827 | JGI IMG/M metagenome (GOLD analysis project Ga0208371, IMG submission 184827) | Serpentinite rock and fluid subsurface biosphere microbial communities from McLaughlin Reserve, California, USA - CR12Aug_1A (SPAdes) | ecosystem: Environmental > Terrestrial > Deep... | reverse complement strand
GAGCCATTTCGAAAAATGGGGGCTGTCGCGTCGTTGACGAGCAGATATTCCATATCTATCAAATCATAAGGATACATCGGCAGCGAATCTAGGTTTTTTAACGGGAGGGCCATGCTTGAAATGGTGTCAGGTCCAGTCACTACGCCGGGTATTTGCATAGGGTCCCGTTCTTCAAGTAAATGGCCTACAAGCTCAACAAAAGCGATATCACCGGGTCCACGGATAATATAGTCAATATCCGAATTTTGGATCATTCGATGCGTAAACGCCGTGGCATGCATTCCCCCCACGACAATTTGACTTTTGGGCCAAATCTTTTTGCAGATCCCCATCAGTCTCTGATTTGGCATATGCCCATTTGAGGACCCGAGAGAAATGGCTATAATATCCGGTTTAAAACAGGTATCCAATAGCGTCTTGGTAACAAATGAATCGAAATCCGTTTCCGTTTTCTCAGGGTTAAAAAATACTTTATGCAACTCCATCATAAAATCAAGAAGTTGTATTTCAAGGAAAGGAAAGGCCTGACGACAGCATCCTGCGATCGTCATTATCCCAAGGGGGAAAGTTAAAAATATGTTGCTATCGGTTTGAACATTAGACAGTAACTCATCAATAATATTGGTGGGTGTCCAAAAGCCATTTATAAACAATAGGTTATTTAATTTTGGCTTTAAGCTCATCTTATTCCTTATTGTGCTCTAATAAGTCCGATAGTTCACCGGAATAGTGTAGCATATCGAGTTCGGAACCAATTGCATCCGTATGGGCAATGGCTGTTATTATTAAAACGGAATTGGGCATTGCGCTGCTCAATATGGTTTGATCCGTAATTTTCTTTCCATCCACCACACAATTGAGACGCTTGAAAGGATTTGCATCGATCAACCCGGAAATGGCGCATTTATTTAACCCTGCCGACGCGTACAAGTACAAAAACTCTCTACCGATGCCCCACGCATATACCGGTCTTTGGGATTCCATCAATTTTTGTTGTATGGCAGCCTTTTTCCTATCCAATCGCTCCAGTTCATTTGCCACATATGTTTCTATTCCTTTCACTAAGCGGAAACACTTTTGGGTTGTCTTTTTGTTACCATTTAAGCGAAAGATCACGGATAAATTCGGCATCATCATCTTTTCGCTCATTATGGGGGTTTCATTTTTTAAGGAACCAACAAGTTCAAAGCCATGCTTTTCAGCTAACATTAATAGGTGTTCAAGATCAAAATGTTGTATGTGTTCTCTAATTAAAAACCAGAAAAAGTCAAAAAAATATGTCGTATCATAACGTGAAGCATCCGGAACGCCGATGTAAAATAAGCCTCCATCTACCAACACTCTTTTTGCTTCCTGAAAAGCCCTTCCAGGTTCTGCAAGGTGTTCCAAAACTTGATCCATTACTAAAAGATCAAAGTAATGGTTATCAAAAGGGATTGATTCCGCGCTTCCGAGCTTAATCGTATAATTGTTTTTTTCTCCGGAAAAATTGACATAATTTTTGGATGGATCAATTCCCGAAAGATTTTTAATGCCTTTTGCGTCCAAATAATCTAAAAATCCGCCCATACCACAGCCAATGTCCAATACTCTTGCATCCGTATTAATCAGACTTGACAATAGATCATACACTTGATCGTATCGTTCTATCGCGTATTTATCATAAATTTTCCGGCAATCATGCTTCTTAATTGTTGCGCCCAAGTGGGTTGGCGCATATTCTTCATCATAGTATTTCATAAGATTAATACGATCAGTTGGTGACAGCATATTAAATATATGGCCACACTGTAGGCACCCATTTAACTTTACTGTTTGATAAAGCAATGAGCCATCAAAATTCCCGCAATTGAGTTCAAGCATGTTCATAGCGTTAAGAGAGCCACATATTGGACATGCAAAGGATTCATTGACGTTCATTTTTCATTCTCTCCATCAACATTTCTGCGTATTTGTCAATATCATCCGGTTGCCCATGCGATAATTGGCCGCAATGGCAACATACAGGATGCTCCTTGCGGTTTTTCGTTAAAAACATATTTTGATATTTTAAAAGTTCTTCTCCCTGCCAGATAGCCTTGACGCGATGGGTCCTTGTATCTCCAATAAGCAGTTTTCTGGACCAATCGAGGAAGCATGCGCTGGCGGAGCCGTCCGCATTGATCGCAAAAGAATAAAAAACATAAGGGCAAACCAAAACTTCCTTTATTTTTTGCCCATATATTCCATGTTCCTTATTGACCTCAACATCCTTAAGTTCGAATTGCGGCCAGCAGGCCATAATGTGCTCGATAGAAACTCCATCGGCAATCTCACCGAATATTTCGAAAAATTTTTGCTTATCGTCTTCGGACAGAATATCGCCATTTATTTTTATGATGATTTCACATTGTTTTTTGTTCTCATAAAAAAGGCGGATGTTATCCACAAGCTTTTCAAAATCTATTTTATGCTTTGAAAACGTCCAGTATTGTTGGGCATTGATGCCCTCGATAGAGATATTAATCCTGTCGAGTCCAGCCGCAATAAGTTGATTTACTCTTAGCGGGGTTAACAAGACAGCATTCGTGGTTGTATCTATTCTTTCGGCGCAGTTTTTATTTTTTGCATAATCAATCATTTCGGCCAGTTTTGGATTGAGAAGCGGCTCACCATCCTTGTAAAGTCGTAACACTTTAATCGGTTTATCAAAATCACAAATGTCATCAATGATCTTTTTATATAGTTCAAAATCCATGATTCCGTGGTTTCTTCCGGGAATTGTTTTCATAAGGGCTCTGTCGCCGGTTGGACAAAATTTACACTGAAAATTGCAGGTGTCCGCAGGATCGACATTAATGATAAAGGGGACCTTTAACGGAATTACCGTTTCTAGCTTGGTCCGGTTGATTAAATCAATTCTGGGTTTAATTTGCATTAGCCCCCCAAAAAGCCATTGGTTCGTAATCGGGGTATGAATACCGGCCAAAATCCAAATCTATGGATTTTCCTGTTTTCATGAGATATTCTTCAACAAGCCGGCGGATGGAGATCGGCTCTCCACTGCAACAATTAAAAAGCCCCTGTTGTTGGAATTGAGTGCTAATCTTGACAATTTGTTCAGCTGCTTTTTCCACGGGTAGATAATCTCTTATTTGTTCGCCGCCCGACATCGGAAAAACGGTTTCTCCCCGAGAAATTGCCGATTCCAACTGTTGTAAAATGGAATTTTTGGATTGCCCCTCCCCATAAAGATAGAAAAGTCGTATCCATTTCCAATCAAGAGGATATTTTTGTGACAAACTGCTGATAAATTTCCTGAGGGTATCCTTGGCCAATCCATAAGCGGTGCACGGCTCAGTCGGCGTTTCTTTTGAAAGGCAACCGTCTTTTAGTCCATACTCAAAGCAGGTTCCGATTACCGAAAGATGTCGAAGGCCATTTTCAACCATGTTTTTGATAAAGAAATAACTTTCAAAAAGATTTTTTTCAAAATGGAATAGTTCTTGGTAGTTTGGCAGTCCAGCCCATGCAAGATGGATTAAAAGATCCGGCATTCCGAAAAAACCATAAAAATCATCCATTGCCATGGAAATATCCACTTCTCGCTTTTCAACAGCGTCGAACCAGTCAAAACGTTTTCCTGACAGCATATGCAAAGATGTGGCGATTACCGCATGGTTCTGCTTTAACAATTCTCGAACGACATAAGATCCGACAAACCCATTTGCACCCGTAACTAATACTTTCATGTGATCCCCTTGAAGCTTTTATCTATTAGCGGATGATTCTGATCCTTTTGAGAGATAGCTTTAAGGGGTAAAGGCCATCGGATCGCTAGGGCAGGGTCATTAAATCGCAAACCGCGCTCATGCTCCGGGCTGTAAAAAGCGGATGAAAAATAAAACAACTCGACGTTATCCGTCAGAGATTGAAATCCGTGAGCGAATCCCTCTGGAATAAAAATCAGCTGGAATTCCTTTTTGGATAATTTGATACCGCACGAGTGCATAAAAGTGGGAGACCCTTCCCTGATATCCACCATAACATCAAAAATCTCACCCTCAATGCATCGAATAATTTTTGTTTCGGATGCCGGTGAAAGTTGATAGTGTAACCCTCGGATTGTTCCTTTTTGCTGGGTTACGGAATGGTTTATCTGTACTATCTGCTTATCAAAGCCGATTGTGGAGAATTCTTTTTGGCAAAAGGTTCGCGAAAAGAGCCCTCTTTCATCCACAAACGGTTCAAGCTCAACAGTATAAGCGCCACCTAATGATGTTTCAACAAATTTCATTTTTTTATAACCCACTGGACAGTCAAAAGTTCCTCTGTCATGCCGGACTTGATCCGGCATCCAGGTTTGTTAACCAATAGAGATTACACTGGATTCCGGCTTTCGCCGGAATGACGCCGGAGAAAATTCAACATTAATGATTTCAAAATGTTACGAGAACTTTTGACTGTCGAGTAACCCACTGTAATCTTTTATTTGAGTTATAGTCGTTTTAGCTAGTAAAGAAGGGTTTTCCTGATACGTCTTATACCAGTCGACTGTCCACTTCAGCGCATCTTCTATCGTTAGCTTGGTGGCCCACCGCAATCTGCTTTTCGCCTTTGAGCTGTCGAGTCTTAAACAGTTTGCTTCATGGGGTTGATTCATATTATCGGTTATGTTACAGGCATTTTTGCCCCATAATCGATTTATATACGCTGCTATCCATGATACGCAACGATCTTCAGGATTATAAGGGCCAAAATTCCAGGCTTCCGAATACCCCGGACCTTCAAGATACAGTTTTTCCGCCAGAATCAAATATCCATTTAGCGGTTCAAGAACATATTGCCATGGCCGAATGGCTTGCGGATACCGAATACGAATTTGCCGGTTTCCAATGAGCGCCCTCATGATGTCTGGAATAAGGCGATCTTCCGCCCAATCTCCACCGCCGATAACATTGCCGGCCCGCACGGATGCTAACGCAACATAGGGGTCATTAGTGCCTCGCTTGTTAAAAAAAGAGTTCCGATAACTGGCAGTAATGAGCTCGCTACATCCCTTGCTGCATGAGTAAGGATCAAAACCACCTATGGCATCCGTTTCGACATATGCCGCTTGGGGGGTGTTGTTTTCATAACACTTATCGCTGGTGACATTTATTATTACCCGCGCCTCACCGGCTTGCCGGATGGCCTCCAGCAGGTGAACCGTGCCCATGATGTTAGTGGAAAAGGTCTCCAGGGGAAACTGATAGCCATGTCGTACAAGAGACTGGGCTGCCATATGAATAACAATATCGGGATTGCAGGTTTTAATTAATTCTTTTACGCGACGAAAATCAAGAATATCTCCTTCAATGGAATTCATTCCATATTTTACATCGGCCAACTCGTAAAGACTTGGAACGGTGGGGGGAGGCAGGGAATATCCGGTTACTTCGGCACCCAGGAGCTGGAGCCACAAGGAAAGCCATGACCCCTTGAATCCGGTGTGACCGGTGATAAGAACCCGTTTGTTTGTCCAAAAGGCTTTTGTTACCATATCTTCCAGCCGGCTTTTTTTTGTTTCCACAAATCATTTAGATAGTCCATATCTCTTAGCGTATCCATGCAAGCCCAGAACCCGGTATGTTTGTAGACCATCAATTGTCCCTCTTCCGCAATTTGTTCCAACGGACCTTCTTCCAAATCGCAGAGGTCATCCGTTGAAAGGTAATCAAATATTTTTCTGTTGAATACAAAAAAACCACCGCTGACAAGGCTTTCATCATTTTTTGGTTTTTCACGGAAGTCTTCCACCTGATTACCGTTTACTTTCAATTTGCCGAACCGTGCTGCAGGATTAATTCCGGTCAAGGTTGCCAGCTTCCCATGCTGGTGATGGAAGGCCAGCAGGTCAGGGATATTCACATCCGACAGACCATCCCCATAAGTCATCATAAAGGTATCTTCCGATATATATCTTTGCAGCCGTTTCAGTCGTGCGCCCTTAAGTGCCCGTTCTCCTGTGTTTGCCAGCGTAATCTTCCATCCTTTCTCTGCATGACATTGGTGGATGCACAGATGCTCAGGTTTTCCAAGTTCAATGGTAATGTCATTGTTCATGAGCTCATAATGACAAAAATAGTTGCGGATCATTTCCCCCTTGTAGCCCAAGGCGAAGATGAAATCGGTAAAACCATAGTGAGCATAAATTTTCATGATATGCCACAGGATGGGGCGGGGACCGATATTTACCATGGGTTTGGGACGAAACTCCGTTTCTTCACGAATTCGTGTTCCAAGGCCGCCACACAAGATTACGGTTTTCATAAAAATTATCTCCCCATTTTTTGTGCTTCACGATTTTTGATAGTAAATTTCCCAAGAGTTACTGTTTGCAATTCCCGGCACAGGCTACTCCCAAAACCGCTCGTGCTTATTTGATCTTGTATGTTTGAAAAGATAGTCACTTGATTCTACGAGTTATATTTTTATCTGTGCACTTTAAAAGCAATTTATATGCCAGAAATTGAAATAGTATATAATTATAATGTTATTAATTAGTTATGGCGTAAAAGGGCCGAAAAACGATTCATAGTCAAAAAAAAGAGGTCATGGTTTTGACATGTCGGAGGGGAATCTTAGCACGCTGGCTGGAATATGTATATCGCCTTGTAATTGAGAAAGTTGTGGATGTCAAAAGCGGGTATCATCAATATTCAGAAGAGGGCGGTTCCAAGTTGGCCAACCGTGTTTAGAAGGTTGTCCCAACTCGTCTCCTCGATTGGTCGGTGTTGAGATCCTTACGGACCGTCAATTGCCTGACAGAATACCCTCTTTCTTTGACGACAAGACGGCTTTGTTCATCTCATCAGCAATAACGAAACATGGCGAAGCGGTTAGTCCGGCTGGGGAAGCAGTTCCATTCCGACTATCTTATTTTGTTGGCATAAATGATGCAAAGAATGACTGGAGACGTGCTGCTCAGAACTTCACTGGCGATTCATTCGTATAGCCGGCATGGAATGTTTTAGGTCAGCTTGCAGGGGTCTCCCTATTATTTAATTTAGGCGAATGGAAAGACCATGGACGGAAAAGAGCTGGAAAACCAAAATCGGCCTCTGGAAAAGAAAGCTGCCGGCATCGAAGCTTTGCCGGCCGATTTCACGGGTGCCTATGATTGTTTTTCCATGAACAGTGAGCAGGGTGCCTTTTTCCCGGTAAGCAAACCGCGGCGAGTGCATTGGTCCGTTGCCTGGTCTGATATCATGATGACCATGTTCATTCTGTTTGCCGTTCTTTATATTTATCAGGCGGCCAACCGGGATTTTCGCTACGGTGAGATCGGGAAAACCCAATCCGAGACAACAGGTGATAATAAGCCAAAGTCGATTCCGGGAAAAAATAAGCAAACTCCTGACGCGCATAGCGAATTTAAACTGGAGATGATGACAAGCGTTGAGCATCCGATGGAAAAGGTCCGCCTGGAAGCATTGAAAGATATGGACCAGATTAAGCTGATGGAAGACAAGGCGGTCCGGATCATTTTGCCGGCGGATCTTTTATTCGATACGGGCAGGGCGGAATTGAAATTGCAAGCGGAGAAGTCCCTTTTCGAGGTGGCCGCGGTGATCCGGGAAACGGATGACGCTATCAATGTCGTTGGGCATACGGACGACGTGCCGATTCATTCGGACCTGTTTGCTACCAACTGGGAACTCTCGGCCATTCGTGCCTGCACGGTCACCCGCTTTCTGATTGAGAAGATGAATATTCCCGCCGAGCGTTTTTATGTCAGCGGGTATTCGTTTTATCAACCGATTAAGCCCAATACCGACTTAAAGAATCGCGCTGAGAATCGGCGTGTCGAAATAATTTTAAGCAAAAAGAAGCCGAATGGGATCGAACCGGGTCCATAAAGCGAGGGGCAGTGGCAGGGCGCTTCGAGGAGAGAGAAAAATTGTATGAATGCAAATCTCAATCAACGAATGGAACTGATTAAAAGGGTGTTATCAACACATCGGAATAGGGTCGGATTGGTGTTTTTTCTCCTTTTGTTTCTTTCCGGACTTTTTATCGGTGGGCAAGTGGGGTTGTTTTTTAATCTGGCCGGCTTTCTTATTGTGTTAGGCGGCACCATGGGTGCCGCGATGATCAGCTTTCGGATGGAGCGTCTGGCCGTTGTCTGGAAGGTTTTAAATGTATCCTTTCGCTCAAGGCAAAAGAAGCCCGAGGAGATCATCGAAGCGCTGGTGGATCTTTCTTTGAAAAGCAAACTTAAGGGCTTGTTATCGCTTCAAGAGGATGAGGAAGAGGCAAGCGTCCTTTTTTTAAGGCACGCGCTGGGACTTTTAGTGGATGGATATCCGATTGCACAAATCCGGGATTTTTTAAATACGGAAATGTTTTTTTTTAGAATGCGCCGAGAGGAAATCGAGAGAATCCTCAGAACGCTTGCGGAAAGTTGCCCCTCCTTTGGGTTGGTAGGCAGTGTGGTCGGATTGATAAGCATGCTGGTGGGGGTCGGTGACACGGCAACCATTCTTGCAACGATTCCCATCGCACTGACATCGACGCTTTATGGCATCCTGTTAGCAAACTTTTTCTTTTTGCCGCTCGCCTCGCATATTCGTGAGCGGACGGATCATGAGCTTCTTTTGCAGAAGATTATCCTTGAAGGGGTGGTGGCCATCGGAAGTAACTTGCATCCACGTACTTTGGAAATGAAGCTCAAATCCTTTTTAACCCCCTCTTCCCGGAAGGGAAAATTGGTGTCAATAGAAAGAATCAGGGAAATGTTTAAGGTCGAAAAGGAGCTGGAAACCGAGGAATTTGTTGAGATACCCCTGCCTGAATCAGAACCGATTCCAGAATAGGCAGGTTTTGAAAACAGAGTTTGCCGGCTTTTGTAGCGCAAACATGACAAAAAAGCCCCGGCTCTCTTCCCGGCATTCGGTTCCGGGGCCGGGGCTTTTCATTATAGAAAATTATTCAGAAAAGCCATAATGAAAAATGTCATAGAGCGTGTTTCCGCCGAGAAGTTCATCAATTTTGCTTTGAATTTCCTGGCGCTCATTGCTCTTCAGCCAATTTTGCCAATCTGAAGCGGATTGCCAGGTGCTGATGACTAAAAATTCCTCCGGATCATTGTAATTGCGCATCGTCTCTCCCGAAATATAACCGGGCTGCGCTGTGGCCATCTGCCGCATTTGCTTAAAAAGCGGGATCATCTGTCTGGCTTTGTCTCCCGGAATTTTCCTTTTGATTAGAATCCTGACAGCCATAATCATTCCCCCCTTTATAGGTAGTTGGGTTAATAAACCATATCGACACCTGGCAAAGAAGATCCACCTTCCTTCTTTCAAGACCATAATACAACTGCCGTTTCCGGTCAACAACAGTATCGTGATTCGTATTGCTTTTACTTTTTATTACACCCTATTGTAAGTCGTATGCCCCGTGTTTTTAGAGGGGACTTATCATCTGTCGGCAGTTTTGGGTTTGACATATCAAATACTCATCGTTTATATAATTCATATCCATTGCATTATATTAGCCCATAACGGCTTTTGGCATGAGTGCCATTTGACTGATTCATTTTGACGCACTGATTCATAAGCCGGAAGCGTTTTATCTATTTGATTTTCCGATTTTTACGAAAAGTTATAAGAATTGAATTAAATCACCGGAAGAGCGGGTGAGGAGCTTTCGACATGATGAAGAGATTGTTGTTTACAGTTGCTGGGGGCTTACTCCTTTGGACAGCCATTGCCGGAACGGTTGAAGCCGGTCAGGTGGTGACGGATTCACATCGGACTTGGGCCAGGGTTGCAGTGGCTCAGGAAAAAACCCTGGGGGGGATCAGTCCTCCCGGAACCCTTGCCGTCTTATACTTTATTAATAATTCAGAGATGCCTGCACTTGACCCCGTACAAAAGGGGCTTGCCTATATGCTGATAACCGATCTTTCCAAAGTTGAAGGACTCCAGCTTGTGGAGCGTGCAAAGCTTCAGGCGCTGGTGGAAGAAATCGGCTTTGGAAAGTCTGGATTGGTCAATTCCGAAACCGCCCCTCGGGTTGGACGTCTGTTGGGGGTATCGCAGGTCGTTGGCGGTAAGTTTTATCCTTCCGATTTGGAAAAATTCGGGATTGATCCGGCCATTCTAAGCACTGGTGACGAAAGACTTTTGGATCTCTCCGATACCAAGGGGCTTCTCGAAGAGATATTTCGAATGGAAAAGGACGTTCTGTTTGAAATCCTGAAAAATCTGGGGAAAATGCCCACGACGAAGGAAGCCGAGGCGGAATTGAGAAAGCCCATGACCTCCAGCTTAGAGGCTCTTATTTTTCTGTTCAAGGGTCTCAACGAAAGTGATTTGGGCAATTATCAGATGGCCGCAAATTATTATCGAATGTCCCTGAAAGCAGATCCCGCGATGATGCCTGCCACGGAGTCTCTGAAAGAATTGGAGGTTCTGGGGCTGCTCGGCAAAACAAATGACTCACGGACTTTTTTGCGATCCCTCCGTAACCGGACTTCGTTGACGGATCAGTTGTCACCCGATCAGGCGGTACGCCGGGTGAGAACACCCTTAGAGGTTGAAAGACGTCAGAGTTTGAGGCCCCCAAAGCCCGATGACGTGGACGATGACAAAGACGGTTTTACAGAAAACCAGGGGGATTGCAACGATATGGATACGTCCATACATCCCGGCGCGGTTGAAATATGCGGGGATGGCATTGATCAGGACTGCAATGGGAGCGATTTAACCTGTCCGGACGATGTGGACCACGATGGCGATGGCTACACGAAAAATCAGGGGGATTGCAACGACGGCAACGCGGGTATTCATCCCGGCGCCACGGAAATATGTGGGGATGGTATTGATCAGGACTGTAATGGGCAAGATGCGCTTTGCCCCGATGACATCGACAATGACGGGGATGGTTATTCGAAAAATCAGGGGGACTGCAACGACGGGAACGCGGGTATTTATCCTGGCTCATTAGAGATATGTGGTGATGGTATTGATCAGGACTGTGATGGGAGTGATTTGAAATGCCCGGAGGATATTGATAATGATGCCGATGGGTTCACCCCAAGGCAGCAGGACTGTAATGATAACGATCCGAGCATACACCCCGGTGCCACAGAAATATGTGGAGATGGTATTGATCAGGATTGCAATGGAAGTGATACGCTTTGCCCCAATGACATTGACAATGACGGGGATGGTTACACCGAGAATCAGGGGGATTGCAACGACGGTAACGCGAGTATTCATCCCGGCGCAACAGAGATATGCGGAGACGGCATCGATCAGGACTGCAATGGGAGTGATACGCTTTGCCCTAATGACATTGACAATGACGAGGATGGTTACACCGAGAATCAGGGGGATTGCAACGATGGTAACGCGAGTATTCATCCCGGCGCTACAGAGATATGCGGAGACGGCATCGATCAGGACTGCGATGGGAGTGATACGCTTTGCCCCAATGATATAGACAACGACGGTGACGGTTATACCGAGAACCAGAGGGACTGTAACGACAACGATCCGACCATCCATCCTGGAGCAATAGATATTTGTGGTGATGGTATAGATCAGAACTGTAATGGGAATGATTTGCTTTGCCCCGATGATGTTGATAATGACAGCGACGGTTACACCGAGAACCAGAGGGACTGTAATGACAACGATCCGACCATTCATCCCGGAGCAATAGATATTTGTGGTGATGGTATAGATCAGAACTGTAATGGGAATGATTTGCTTTGCCCCGAGGACATCGACAACGACGGCGACGAATATACGGAGAACCAGGGAGATTGCAACGATTCCAATCAATCCATATACCCTGGGGCATACGAAGATTGTTACGATAATGCTGACAACGATTGTGATGGAGCTACTGACTTTGAAGATTCCGATTGCATGTAAGAGAATGAAAAATGCACTTTTTCCCGAAAAGGATTAAAGCGATGAAGAAAATAGTCTGGATGATAGCGATCTGTTTCCTCTTGGCAAGTGGAGGCGTCGGTTATGCGGTCGATGTCAGCATTCAAACCGGCATGAATTTCAACTGGTGGGACAGCGACGTAGGCCACCGCGGAAGTCAGACGTATATTCCCGTCACCATCTATTCGGAACAGTCTAATTTTTCAGCAAAAATATTAACCTCTTTTGCTCATAC
>Ga0208371_1000330_pt1 | contig 12160 bp, 9 predicted proteins | sample SubbioCR12Aug_1A_FD_184827 | JGI IMG/M metagenome (GOLD analysis project Ga0208371, IMG submission 184827) | Serpentinite rock and fluid subsurface biosphere microbial communities from McLaughlin Reserve, California, USA - CR12Aug_1A (SPAdes) | ecosystem: Environmental > Terrestrial > Deep... | reverse complement strand
CAGCGAATCGGTGGAAAGTGCGGCATCTCCTCCCTTCCACTGTGCCTTGAGGGCGGCTACCCCGGCTTGGGCCGCGACAAAGCCGTCGGCGCAGACGGCAATCCCGCTCGGTATCTCTACCACCTTCCTCACCCCCTTCACCTTCAGGGGCGCTGTCTTGCCATAGGAGGCGACCGTGGCTCCGAACTGCGGCGGATGGGCCACCGCGGCCACCAGCATGCCGGGAACGACCACGTCCATTCCGAAGATGCAGGAACCGTCGGCCTTGGCCCTGGCGTCGATACGGGGGACCCCGGTGCCGATCAGGCGAAACTCGGCAGGCGACTTCAGCCGCGGGTTCTCGGGCGGCTTCCTTTTGGCTGCCAGCGGCACCAGCTGGCCGAAGGAGCAGGCCTTGAGGGTCCGCTTGTGGCGGACAATCCCCTCGCTCACCGTGCAGTCGTCGGCTGGAACGCCCCATTTCTCGGCAGCCGCGGCGACGAGCATCTGCCGCGCCGCAGCACCCGCCTTCCGGAGCGGTTCGAAGAGATGGCGGATGCTGGTGCTCCCCCCCGTGGCCTGGGTGCCCCAGACCGGGTCGCGGAAATGGTCGGCAGCCGGGGCAAAGACCACGGCGATGTTCTCCCACCGGGCGTCCAGCTCGTCGGCGATCAGCATCGGCAGCGAGGTGGCGACCCCCTGCCCCATCTCCGACTTGGCAACGTAGACGGTCATCGACTCGTCCGGCATGATGGTAAACCAGATGCTGGGGGAAAACTCGCCGGCCGTTGCCTCCTCTGCCGAAAGGATGCGGCTACCGAAGGGGGTCATGGTCACCGCCACGGCCAGCCCGGTACCGAGAGCGGTCTGCTGGAGGAACTCGCGCCTGCTCATGGTTCGCTTCATGGTTTCCCCCCCTTTCCGCCGGCAGCGCGCCGGATCGCCTTTTTGATGCGCGGGTAGGTGCCGCAACGGCAGAGATTTCCCTGCATGGCGTTGTCGATCTCCTGCTCCGAGGGATGGGGGTGTTCGGCCAGGAGCGCCGCTGCCTGCATGATCTGGCCCGGCTGGCAATAGCCGCACTGGGAAACCTCTTCGGCGATCCAGGCCTGCTTCACCGGGTGCGTCTCGGCAAGCCCCTCGATGGTGACGATCTTCTTCCCCTGCACCGACCCGACCGTGGTGATGCACGAGCGGCGGGCCATGCCGTCCACGTGGACGGTGCACGCACCGCAGAGCCCCTCGCCGCAGCTGTATTTGGTGCCGGTGAGGCCGAGTTTTTCCCTGAGCACCCAGAGGAGCGGCGTATCCGGGGGGACATCGAGCCGATGCCGTTTCCCGTTGACCGAAAGTGTAATCATAATCCCTCCTTGCCAAGCCGAATCTGTATGCATAACTATACCATGCAGCACATTTCTGACAATAACCGGCCACTTGCACTTCAGCACTCTTTGGCTAGAATGGGGAGAGGAGGTTTTCCATGACCATGTTCCGACATCTGCTGGCTCTCTTCGCCCTGCTGCTGTTCGCCATCCCGGTCCGGGCCCATTCCCCCTACCAGAGCGATACGGAAATCGTCACCGGCGCCCAGAGCGCCTTCGAGGAGATCCTCGATCTCTGGCGAGCCGGCAAGTACGACGAACTGTACGAACGGACCCGTGGGAACGGCAAGGTGGCGAAAGAAGATTTTGCCCGGCGACTGGAAAGGGCGACACTGAAACCTGCCTGCTGCTGGCAGAAGGTGCAAAACCTGTCGGTGCACGTGGAAAGCGATGACCTGGCTGCAATCCGGGCAACGGTCGGCCTGGAAGGGGGGTCGGAGATCGAGTTCAAGACCCGCACCTTCAAGCTGTACCGCGAGAAGGGACACTGGCGCATCGGCCAGACCGACATCCTCTCCCTGGCCGGTGCCTCAAAGAAAAAATCGAGCAGAAAGTAGCGGTTTCCCCCCCTGTTTCCCGGATTCACACCAGGCGTGGCATGCGCTCCTTCCGGTTGACGTTGTGCGCCGATTCCGCTAGGCTGCCTTCATGAAAACGACAACACCCGAACTGCTCGCGCCGGCCGGATCGCTGGAGGCCTTTTTCGCCGCCATGGAAAAGGGCGCCGATGCGGTCTATGCCGGCCTGAAGGACTTTTCCGCCAGGGCCAAGGCCAAGAACTTCACCCTTTCGCAACTGGAGCGGATGCTCGCCTATGCCCATGCCAACGGCCGGCGGATCTACGTCACCATCAACACCCTGGTCAAGGAGCGGGAACTCCCCCAGCTGATCGAGACCCTTGCCGCCCTGGAGGCGATGGGCACCGATGCCGTCATCGTCCAGGACCTGGCCGTGGCCCGGCTGGCCCGCCAGTTCTTTCCCGGCCTGAACATCCACGCCTCCACCCAGATGACCATCCACAACACCCCCGGTGTCCAGCAGCTGGCCGACCTCGGCTTCCAGCGGGCCGTGCTGGCCAGGGAACTGCACCTGGACGAGATCCGCAGCATCGTCGCTGCCAGTCCCATCGGCATCGAGTGCTTTATCCACGGCGCCCTCTGCTTCTCCTTCTCCGGCCAGTGCTATTTCTCGTCGTTTCTGGGGGGGCACAGCGGCAACCGCGGCCGCTGCGCCCAGCCCTGCCGCCGCCAGTACCGCTACCGGGGGAAGGATGGCTACTATCTCTCCACCAACGACTTCTCCAGCATCGAGCTGATCCCGGACCTGGTGGAGGCGGGCGTCGCCTCCTTCAAGATCGAGGGGCGGATGAAGTCGGCCGAGTACGTGGCCTGCGTGGTCGAGGCGTACCGGTCGGTGCTCGACGCCGCGAAACCCCAGTTGCCGGCCACCCTTGCCCGGGCCAAGGAGCTTCTGAAGCGCTCCTTCGGCAGGGTCCCTACCAAGGGGTTCCTTGCCTCGCACCAGCCGACCGACATTGCCACCCCGTCGCTGCGGGGGGCGACCGGCCGCTTCCTCGGCGAGGTCAGCGCCATCAGGGGCGGCCGCCTTACCCTGACCAGCCGCGACCGGCTCCATATCGGCGACCGGATCAGGATCCAGCCGAAGACCGACATGGCCGGCAAGGCCTTCACGGTCAAGGAGCTGTTCGTGGCGAACCGGCCGGTAAAGCTGGCCGGCGAAGGGAGCACGGTGACCATCCCCACCCCCTTCCCCTGCGCCGTGGGAGACGCGATCTTCAAGGTCTCCTCGGAAACCGCCTTCACCATGAGCGAGAACGCCTGCCAGAAGCGGCTGGACAGCGCCGGGCCGGCCAAGATCTCCTGCGACCTGCACCTCTCCCTGACGGACGACCGGTTGCGGATCGAGGCGGAGTGCGGCGGAGTCGGCAGGCAGATCGAGTTCCCCCTGGAAGGGCTGGAGCCTTCCCGCACCGCCGACATGGCCGCCGTGCTGACCGCCCAGTTCGCCAGGACCGGCGACACGCCGTTCGCGCTCCGAACGCTCAGCGCCCCGGCATTCCCGGCGGTCATGATCCCGCCTGCCCGGCTGAAGGAGATCCGGCGCGACTGCTACACCCAGCTTGCCAACACGGTACTCCCGGCGCTGAAACAGAGCCGCGCCGAGCGGGTGCGCAAGGCAAAGGCCACCCTGGTGGGGAGGCGAGCCACGATGACGGGCCGGCTGCCTTCGCGGCTGACGCTGCGCCTGGAGCACCTGCGCGACATCTCCCTGATTCACGCCGAGGGCGTGGCCGGTGTCAGCCTGCCGGTCTCCCGGGCCAACCTGCACGAGCTGCCCTTGGCGAGCCGCCGGCTCAAGGGGAAGGAGGAGCGGGTCTCCTGGCGACTCCCCTTCATCATCTTCGACCGCGACCTCCCCTGGTACCGCGATGCCCTGGCAACCCTTTCCCGCAGCGGGTTCCGCCGTTTCGAGGCCACCAACCTCTCCCACTTCCCGCTCCTGGAGGAGATCGACGCCGAGATCAGCACCGACTACCGGCTCTTCTCCCTCAACAGCCAGGCCATGCTCGCCTGGGAAGAGCTGGGGGCCACCGCCTGCACCCTCTACATCGAAGACGATGCGGAAAACCTGGCCGAGCTGCTGGCCGCCGACCTCTCCCCGGAGCGGCGGATCATGATCTACGGCCATGTGGCGGCCATCACCTCCAAGATCGCCATCAAGGGGATCAAGGGGGACACCCCGCTCCAGTCCGACCGGGGCGACGGCTACCGGGTGACCGTCAAGGACGGTCTCACCGTGGTCACCCCCACCACCCCCTACTCCTTCACCGCCTTCCGCGAGCGGCTGGAGGGGCTCGGCTGCGCCTCCTTCGTCATCGACCTGACCCAGACCCCGCCTGCGGACCGGCAGCGGGTGCTGGACGCCTTTGCCGCCAGCCGCGAGCTGCCGGGCACCTCGGCATTCAATTTCCTCACCGGGCTGGTCTAGGCCGGCGTGCGGCCGTAGCGCCATCTTCACCGCAGGAGGTCCGTCATGAAAGAAATAATCCAGATCATCCAGGCAGACATCACCACCCTCAGTGTCGACGCCATCGTCAATGCGGCCAACAATACCCTGCTGGGAGGGGGCGGGGTCGACGGCGCCATCCACCGGGCAGCCGGGCCGGAGCTGGTTGCCGAATGCTCGACCCTGGGGGGGTGCGTCACCGGCGACGCCAAGATCACCAAGGGCTACCGCCTGCCGGCGCGGCACGTCATCCATACCGTCGGGCCGGTCTGGCACGGCGGCGGCAAGGGGGAGCCGGAGCTGCTCAGGAGCTGCTACCGCCGCTGCTTCGAGATCGCCCGCGAGAACGGCCTTACCTCCATCGCCTTCCCGGCCATCAGCTGCGGGGTCTACGGCTACCCCATGGACCAGGCCTGCACCATCGCCATGGAAGAGGCACGGGCAGCCCTCGAACGCGACCCCGCGCTGCAGCGCGTCATCTTCACCCCCTTTGGCGACGCAGCCGCGCAGCTCTACCGCGACACCTTCGACCGTCTCTTTGCCTGAGCAGTCCGGACCGAGAATCAACCAGAACAGACACTGGAGGATGCCATGAAAAAGCTACTGATCGCCCTGTCGACGCTGCTGCTCACCGCCGGGATCGCCGGCGCGGCTTCGCCCGAGCCGAAGATCGATGGGAAGGCCGTCGAATACCGGGTCGGCGATATGCTCCTCAAGGGGTACCTGGCCACCGACACCTCGTTGAAGGGGAAGCGGCCCGGCGTACTGGTGGTGCACGAATGGTGGGGGCTGAACGACTACGCCCGCAAGCGGGCCAGGATGCTGGCGGAACTAGGCTACACCGCCCTGGCCGTCGACATGTACGGCAAAGGGAGGCAGGCGGGCCACCCGGAACAGGCGGGCGCCTTTGCGGGCGCAGTGATGCAACATTTCGACGTCGGCGCCGCCCGCTTCAACGCGGCCCTGGAGCTGCTCAAACAGCAGCCGGAGGTCGATCCGACGCGGATTGCCGCCATCGGCTACTGCTTCGGCGGCGGCGTGGTGCTCAACATGGCCCGCCAGGGGGCCGACCTGAAAGGGGTCGCCAGCTTCCACGGCAGCCTGGCAGCGGTGCGGCCGGCTGAGAAGGGGGCGATAAAGGCGAAGATCCTGGTATTGACCGGTGCGGACGACACCATGGTCCCGACGGCGCAGGTGGCGGCCTTCAATGAGGAGATGCAGGCGGCAGGGGCCGACTTCCAGGTCATCAGCTACCCCGGCGCCAGGCACAGCTTCACCAACCCCGATGCCGACCGGATCGCCAAGGAGTTCAAGCTCCCCATCGCCTACAACAGCACGGCTGACAAGGCTTCCTGGGAGGAGCTGAAGAAGTTCTTCGGGGAAATCTTCGCCGCGCCCAAGGCACCGCAGGGGGCAGTGATCAAATGAAAGCGGTCGTCCAACGGGTAAGCGAGGCAAGGGTCGAGGTCGACGGTGCCGTCGTGGGTGCCGTCGGCCGGGGCCTGCTGGTGCTCGTCGGCGTGGCCCAGGGTGACACGGAGCAGGATGCCGCCTGGCTCGCCAGAAAGATCGTCGAGCTGCGGATCTTCGAGGACGCAGCCGGCAAGATGAACCTGGCCCTGGCTGACGTGGGAGGCAGCCTCCTGGCGGTCTCCCAGTTCACCCTGCTGGGCGAATGCAGCAAAGGGAGGCGGCCGTCGTTCACCGGCGCCGCCGCTCCCGACGAGGGGAAGCGGCTCTACGAATATTTCGTCGAGCAGGTGCGCCAAACCGGCACCCCCGTAGCCACCGGCATCTTCCAGGCCGACATGCAGGTCCACCTCGTCAACGACGGCCCGGTGACGTTTATTCTGGAAAGCCCGTAGACAAGCATTCACCCCATTCTCCACCGTTGCAGCATCAACCCCCATTCCCTCATTAAACACCGCCACATACTGTTATACAAGCGAATCATATCTTTTCATCACGCATGTCTCACTGACACGACCCCTCCAGAACTCCGCGACCCCAGAGCTCCCCCTCGGGAGTTTATACATCTTTCAACGATTTGATTATTCCCTTGAAGATCTTGTAAGCCATCTTCTGAGAGTCTTCGTCCAATTCCCGAATCATATCTTCAATCCCTTTTGCACGCTCTCCAGCATCGTTGAGGTGCATGAAATCGAAAAAGGTCATCATCGGCACGCCGAGAGCATCGGCAATCTTTTCGAGCCGGTCTATGGTGGGGTAGTTCTTCCCGACTTCGATTCTACTGACATGTTTTTGTTCAACGTCGATGATCTCGGCAAGCTTTTCCTGGGTCAGACTGCGGGACTTGCGAATTTCCCTGATCCTCGCACCGAGCAATTCTTTTGTATTTTTCATGAAATCCTCCGCCCGTAGTATTGATTTAGGTGGAAGAAAATAAAACATCTGCAAATGGTATAAACACATTGACATAACCTTATATAATGGGGTAAACATCAATGTCATATCGGCTATTAATTCGATAATCCCTTTTTTGATGTAGATGGATACTCTCGCTTGAAATGCAACAGCAAGGAAGAAAGCCAGTGACAGATATTCTGCTTGTTGACGACGACCAGGATTACCTGCATCAGTTCGGGCGTTTTCTGAAAGGTGAAGGCCTGTCGGTCCACTCTGCCCTCAGCGGAGAAGAGGCCGTCGCCTGTATGGAGCAACAGACGTATCGCGTGTTGATAACCGACTTGAACATGCCGGGGATGGACGGCCTATCTCTCTCCCGGAAAGCTGCCATCACTTCGCCGAAAATGCCTGTCATCATGATTACCGGCAGCATTTTACCGGAAATCCCTTGGCTGGCAGAAGAGGCTGGGATAGCAAAGGTTCTTGCCAAGGCAGTCAATCCGGAAGAACTGCTGATGGCAATCAGGGAGGTTCTGGAGATATGAAGTAATGGGGTAGGATGAGCCGGGGACTGATAGTGGACAAACTTGATGAAGTTATTGTTGAAGTTGCGTAAGTAATGATGCTTATTGAAGTGATTGTCATGCAAAGACCACCATAATTGTAACGTCTTTGCATATCATTGAACATGATGCACTTTAATGCAATGAAATCAGGTAAATAACATCTGAACTGCACCAAGTAAGTGTTGAACTATTTGACTGGATACATTAACATCCCCACCAAAATTCGATGTAACCTAAGGGCGAACGTTAGTAGGGTTGCAAGTACGATTAGCACGCCATTTTTGTTGTTTCGGTTCCGGCTGCTGAAGACTGACTGCCGGAACCGTTTACCCGCGGTGCGGGAGAGGAGGGGAGGTCATGTCCGTCATCGCACGAGCAATCGCGGTGGTGTTCCTGTCTGTATGTGCCGGCGAAGCTTATGCAGCTACCCAGGCAGAAATCGATGCGGCACGGAACAAGGGGCTTGCCTGGCTGTACACCAGCCAGAAAGGCGACGGTAGTTGGAAAACCACCGGCGGCTTGCAGAGTCAACCCACTGCCGCCGCCCTCGAAGCCCTTCTCAATGCAGGTGTCACCAGGGGGCGACCCTTTGCTACTGCCCAGTCCTGGCTTACCAATGCCGATTCCCTCTCCACCGACAGCCTTTCGCGCCAGACCATAGCACTCTACAAAGCCGGTGCCAGCGTCACGGCACTCATGACCCGTCTCACCGGCATGCGGCACATTCGAACCAAGAGCTGGGGCGCCTATGACCAGTATTACGGCAGTTTCCCCGATACCTCCCTGGCACTTGATGCTATCGCCATCACCAACACCACCTATGCCGACACCAGTACCTCGCTCGGGTTCATCATCGCCAGGCAGAATGCCGATGGCGGCTGGGCCTTCACCTCCATCTACGGCGAACCGGGAACCTCCGTCAGCCGGGTCATTCCCACCAGTCACAACGTTGCCACTTTCAGTCGTTATAAGGCAAAAGGTTGGGGTGTCGATACCTACATCACCAATGGTGTCAACTGGCTGGTCGCCCGGCAAAAACCTGATGGCGGATTTGCCGACGACCTGAATGCGACAGGTGGCAGTCCATATGAGACTGCCCTTGCCCATATCGCCCTGAACGAAGCGAAGAAGGCAGGCAATGCCGCTGCCATAGCTGCCCAGACGGTCATGGACAACGCCCTGAACTTCCTGATTGCCCAGCAACAGGCAGACGGCAGTTGGGGCGGCGACCCGCTTTCAACCTCTCTTGCCTTGCAAACTCTCCCCGCAGTGACCCTTACTGATACAGATAACGACGGCATTCCCGATGTTGTCGAGAATGTCCTCCTTACCAACCCGTCAGTTGCCGATGGGCGGGACCTCAATAGCGGAAATGGCGACAGCGTTGCCGGGATCACTGCTTCCGTTCTGTTGGCTACTATTCCGGTCAACCGCAGTTTCAGCATGTCACTCATCGTCAGCGGTGGGACCACGCCCTATAGTTGGAGTCTGGTGTCGGGGAACCTTCCCGCCGGGCTTGCCCTTGGCAGCGCCACCGGTACCATCAGCGGCATCCCGACAGTGGTCGGGACATTCAACTTCATCTACGTGGTAAACGATGCAGCCGGCCTCAATGCCACCACCAGCAGCCGGATTAACGTCGAAGCGTTGCCGGTCATGGTGCGATTGCCCTTCATCAGCTATTTCGACACCCTCCAGGCTGCCTACGCAGTCCAGCCTGACGGCGGCAGCGTCACCATACAAACCGGAAACGTGACCCTGAATGAAGACCTCGTCTTCGACCGTGAGGTAGTGGTGAATCTCAGTGGTGGCTATGACGACATCTTCACCACCCGGACCGGAGCAACCGTCCTGAATGGTTCCCTTACCATCAGTGGCGGTACAGTCACCGTCGACGGCCTCACGATTCAATAATTCGAATCAATCAGCGGAGAACTTCGTATGACCATGCCTGTTATGTCCATATGCCGAAGAGGGCTTTCCATCTGTACAACTCTGCTGACCCTCACGCTCTTCACCAGCACTGCCCATGCCGGACACCGCGATCCGGTTCCGCTGCCTGACGAGGTAATCTCGCGTATCGCCGGCCAGCAGCAACAGCCTGACGACCCGCTGGTACTGGCGCTCAGCCATCACCTGGATGAGGCAACAGATCTTCTCGGGAAAATGGATGGGGAGACGTCGGCCGACGAATCCGCGCTGGCGAGCAGGCGGATGCTGCTCCATGCCAAGGGGAACGAACTGGAGGTTGTCAGGAAGGAACTCCGTGCCCGTTTTGCCGCCACCAGGGAACGCCTTGCCGCGCTGGGGCTTGATCAGCAGGTTGCTGCGTGGGACAAGCTGCTTCGCAACGTTGAAAACCGTTTTGACCGGGTAGACCGCTCATTGACCGAAGTGCGCATTGCCCCGGACAAGCATGGTCGAGGAAAGGCCATAGCCAAGGCCCGCAAGGAACTGCACGAACTGCACGGGAAAGTACGGGAGCAGGAACAGGCTATCGGCAGCTCACCACTCCCCACCTGGACCTCAGAAAACAGGCCGTTTCAAAATCCCGACTATGACCACGCTGCTCCACCAGCATTCCTTATCTCCCAGCCACGCACCCTGAACAACCTCTATGCCTTCGACGGCACTACCCTGCTGGCACCGCTCCCCGATCCGGTGCCAAGTGAGGCTCTCAGTTGCGGTTACACCGCCGCCGACCTGGGAGAGAATCAGGAAGTCAAGCTGACCACCGAGATCAGGGCACTGGCCCAGCAGCTTGGCTACTCCCCGGCCAGAATTCTCGAATATGTTGCCAATGAAATCAGATATGAGCCGTACTACGGTTCGCTCAAGGGGGCGACCGGCACTCTTGTCGCCAAGGCGGGCAACGCCACCGACCAGACATCACTCCTGATCGCCCTGCTCAGGGCCTCCAATATCCCGGCCCGCTACGTGAAGGGAAACATTTACTCTGCAAACGAAGACCGTCTACTGCGCTGGCTTGGGGTCAAGACACAGACTGCTGCTGCTAATATGCTTAATGCCGGAGGTATCCCTACATATATCAATTCCAGCACCGGTACGGTACAGTTCACCCATGTCTGGGCCGAAGCTTGCGTTCCCTATGCCCACTACCGCGGGGCGAAATTCGACAACGCCGGGCACCGCTGGATACCGCTCGACCCGAGTTTCAAGGACAAGACCTATCAGGCCGGGATAGCCACCAACGTTAGCTTCGATTTCACCACCTACATGGCTACCCGCAGCAATACCCTGCCGTTCGAGTATTACGAACAGCAGGTGGAAACCGCCATCAAGAGCCTTGCGCCCAACTACCAAAACAATACCCTTGAAGACGTGCCGTACAAGGGAGTTCTCCAACAACGTAAGATTGACATCCTCCCCGCTTCGCCACCGTATGAAATCTACAACTTCCCGGCCTGGGGTAGCGGCATCACCACCGCCGACACAGCGGAAGTGCCGGACAGCCATCGTATCAAACTCGCCATCTCCGCCATGAACAGCGGCGGAACACCCCTGGCAACGACAACTCTCTCTCTTCCCGAGACGGCGCTGACCCGCACCACCCTTTCCTATAAGGGAGCGACCACCGGCGACCAGACTGCCCTTGATGCCTGGAAGAACGATGGCAACCTCGATTCCGCTATCCCCTGTACGGTCAATGTGGTTCCGGTCATCAAGAGCGAAGGAGTGGATAAGGCAGCAGGGACCACCGCCGTCGGTTTGTGCACCACCGACAACCGACTGACCCTCACCGTTTCCCTGGCCGAGCTGACTTCACCGACCCTCAACACCATCACTTACAACAACATTGGTGCCGCAAATTACCATGCCCTGCAAGCATATGCTTTCCAGGCATCGGACAGACTTCTCTCCGAACGGAGCAAGCGGCTTCTGGACACGGTCAAGGTAACTGCCAACCCCATGACCAACCTGGAGGAGACCGAAGGTGAATTTTTAAATATCGTGGGGCTGAAGTACCTGCGCTATATCTCCGACGCCAACAAGCGGATTGGCGAGCTGGATGGCGGAAGTGGCGAAAGCGGAAACCACCTTGGGCTTGCCTGCGCCCGGACAAAGGTTCAGTATCTCTTCGACCTGCCGTTTACCGTAAATCGTCAGGGATATCTCCTGGATATGCCGGGTGGACTTACTCGCAATCGCGACATCTCTACCGGCAACGGGGTCTGGAAGTCATTTCAGCTCTCCGGATTAACCGGTTCCGCCTATGAGTCGTTCATCTGGCAGGAAAACTCTCGTCTTGACGCAGTCTCTACCGTTCGCGGCATCCAATATGCCAGGGAGAGCGGCATCGAGGTCATGACCCTCACCAGCAGCAACTGGGCTGCCAACAGTTCCAAGTTCACCACCAATACCAATACTGCCCTGAATTATGATCCGGCACAGGTTACCTCCATTTACACCAACTATATTTCTCAAGGGTATACCATCACCATCCCTCGTAGCCTCATCCAGTACCAAACCTGGAAAGGGGCAGTATTCATCGGCGAGAAGAACAATCTCGCCGTTGACGGTACCATGCGCGGCACCTACGCCATAAACCAGTATGCAGGCTCTTTCACGGTTTCCAACCCTGTTCCATTCGTCTACAGCCCAACGCTCGACACGGGATATGTTCAGGCGTTCTCTCCTTTGCCAGACACCACGCCGACCATTCTTAGCAATGGAGCAATAAGCTTGGGGCAAACTCCGTTCAACACACCCAGCGGTGACCCAATCAACATGGTCACCGGCAACATGTACCACATAGAACGCGACCTTTCCCTTAAGGGGCGGGGCGGTCTGCCGCTGGTCTTCGAGCGTTCCTACAAC
>Ga0208371_1000329_pt1 | contig 12164 bp, 11 predicted proteins | sample SubbioCR12Aug_1A_FD_184827 | JGI IMG/M metagenome (GOLD analysis project Ga0208371, IMG submission 184827) | Serpentinite rock and fluid subsurface biosphere microbial communities from McLaughlin Reserve, California, USA - CR12Aug_1A (SPAdes) | ecosystem: Environmental > Terrestrial > Deep... | reverse complement strand
CCCGCCCCACCCAGCAGCAGCGGCAGCAGCGAGCCCCCGGCAGCCAAGAGCGCACAACCGGCAAGCAGGCAAGAGGCGCCGATTGCCGTCGCCCCCCGGGCGGAGAGATCGCCCATGGGCAAGGGCCGGTGCCGGGTACGCGCCATGATGGCGTCGATGTCCCGCTCCAGGACCTGGTTCAGGGCCGAACTGCCGGCGCCCAGGAGAGTCACCCCGGCGCACCCCAGCCAGAATGGAGCCTGCACCACTGCACCGGGGAAAAGGAGATAGCCCCCGGCAGCGGCGACGCCGTTCAAAAGGGCCAGCGGCAGCCGCAACAGTCGCGCGACGACCGTCATCACCTGATCCCCTCGATGTATTCCACCAGGGCCTCCACCTCGTCCCGCGTCAGGTCGGGATACGCCGGCATGACCGGCTGGAAACCCTCCACCACCATGGCCCCGGGAGCAACGACGGATTCCCGCAGGTACGCGTCATCCACGGTCACGGTCAGCCGCCTCCCCTTCTGCAGCACCGTGGTCTGACTCTGGTAGAGCCCCTTGAACGTAGGCCCCACGCCACGGCTGCCGTCGATGCTGTGGCAGCCGAGGCACCCCTTCTCCCTGGCCAGCTTTGCGCCGTCCAGTTTGGGAGCAGCGGCGGCACTGGTGCGCAGGGCATCGACCATCGTCGCGATCTCGGCGTCGGTCAGGAGAGCGGCAAAGGAGGGCATGATCGGCGGGAATCCCTTTACCAGATCGGCGTTCGGCTCCCGGATCGACCTGCGCAGATACTCCCCGTCAACCGTAACGACCCGCTCAGTGCCGCCTGTCAGGACCCTTACCTGCCGTCCCCAGATCCCCTTGAATGTCGGTCCCGCCTTTTTGGTGCCGTCAAGGGAGTGACAGCCGAGACAGCCGTGCTTTTCCAAAAGCTCCTTGCCGGGATGGTCTGCCTCTCCCGAAGCGGGCCGTTTGAGCCAGTCGGCAAATTCCGCCGCAGGGAGCGCCTCCACGGTGGTGATCATCGACGAATGCTCGAGCCCGCAGTACTGGGAGCAGAAGATATCATAGGACCCGGCCTTGTCGGCCACGAACCAGACATGGTTCTTCATCCCCGGCACCACGTCGCGCTTGACCCTGAAGGCGGGGAGATAGAAGCCGTGCAGCACGTCCACCGAGACCAGGTTCACCACCACCGGCTTCCCCACCGGCACGTAGAGCTTCGGGCTCGTCCTGCCGTCGGCATAGGTGAAGCTCCAGGACCACATCCGCGCGGTCGCGGTCACCGGCAGGGCGTCCTTCGGCACGTTGCGCAACGCGAGATAGCCGGCCCAGCCGTAATAGAACATGGCCAGCACCAGCAGGGTGGGGAGCGCGGTCCAGACGATCTCCAGCCAGATATTCCCCGCTGCCTGCGAGGTCGGCTCGGGCGCGCGGGAGCGGCGGTAGCGGATGGCAAAGCCGACCATGGTCGCGGTGATACCCAGCAGCAACAGTGCCGAGACACCGAAGATGAAGATGAAGACCGGGTCGACTGCCTGGGTTGTGGTGACGAACAGAGGGTTCACGCCAGCTCCTCTAGCGATAGAGCACATCGAAAAAGGTGAGGCCGATGAAGATGGCCAGGACCGACAGGGCAACGAAGAGGAGCCAGCGCAACAGTCGCCCCTCGTAGCGCATGTGCATGAAAACGGCGATCACCAGCCCCCCCTTGGCGGCGGCAATGGCCAGGGAGATCCAGACGTGGCCGATCCCCACCTGGTGGCGCGCGGCCCAGACGGTCAGCGCGGTCAGGAACAGCAGCCCCGCCCAAACGGCGATCAGCTTTCGGTAGCTTATGATGTGGTGTTGTTCACTCATACCCTGAATCCGTTTGAAAGCTTTCGACCTTGCCAACCGGGCACGCCCGCCCCTACAGGATCAAATAATACAGCGGGAAGATGAATATCCAGATCAGGTCCACCAGGTGCCAGTAGAGGGCGCCGTTCTCCAGCAGCACGAAATCGCCGGCATGGATCGTCCCCATTCGCACCCGCACCGCCACCAGGGCGAGAAAGAAACCGCCGATCAGCACATGCAGGCCGTGCAGGCCGGCGGTCAGATAATAGAGGCTGTAGAAGACCGACTCGCCCGGAGGCCCCGCTACGAGCCGCTCAGAGCCGGGATAGATGCCGCGGCCGATCTCGATACTCCACTCCAGGTACTTGTTGCCCAGGAAGACCAGCGCGCAGAGGATCGTCCCCACCAGCAGCCGGAAAGCCGCCTGTTGCCGGTTCCGCTGGATGGCGGTCACTGCCATGGCGGCCAGCAGGCTGCTGGTGATGAGAATGACCGTATTGACCGTGCCGAAGGCCAGCTGCATCTCCCGCCCCGCAGCGCCAAACTCCTGGGGATAGCGGGCCAGGTAGGCGGCATAGAGGAGGAAGAGGCCGCCGAAAAGGAGCAGCTCGGTAAAGAGAAAGAGCCACATGCCGAGCTTGGCGCCGGCATAATCCCTGTGCAACGTGACGCTCATGGGATTCCCGCCCCCTTGAAGTCATATGGCCCGTGGGTGACCACCGGCTCCTGCTCGAAGTTCTCCGTGGGAGGCGGCGTCGTGGTGGTCCACTCCAGCGTTGCCGCGCCCCAGGGGTTTTTGCCGATCGGCTCCCCTTTCAGCAGGCCACGGAAGAGGTTTGCCAACAGCAGCAGCAGACCGGCGACCAGTATCCAGCTGCCGATGGTGGAAGCCAGGTTGAGGGGAGCGAACTCGGGGAGATAGTCGTAGTAGCGCCGCGGCATCCCCTTCATCCCCAGCACCATCATGGAGAAATAGGTGATGTTGAAGCCGACGAACATCATGGCCCAGGCCACGATTGCCGGCTTCTCCGCGTAGCGGCGGCCGTAGAACTTGGGGAGCCAGTAGTGCATGGCCGCGAGGAAGGCGAAGACCGCACCGCCGAAGATGACGTAGTGAAAATGGCCGACCACGAACTGGGTGTCGTGGACATGGATGTCGGTGGCGGCCGCACCCAGGATCAGCCCGGTCAGCCCGCCGATGGAGAAGAGCAGGATGAAGGAGAGGGAAAAGAGCATCGGCGCCTCCAGCGAGATCGACCCCCGGTAGAGGGTGGAGACCCAGTTGAAGACCTTGATGGCCGACGGGATGGCAACGATGAAGGTGAGGAAGGAAAAGACCAGGATCGCATTGTCGCTCATGCCGCTGGTGAACATGTGGTGGCCCCAGACCAGCGACCCTGCCGCGGCAATGGCGATGCTGGAGAAGGCGATCATCTTGTAGCCGAAGATCGGCTTGCGGGAAAAGACCGGCATGATCTCCGAGATCACCCCCATGCCGGGCAGGATCATGATGTAGACCGCCGGGTGGGAATAGATCCAGAAGAGGTGCTGGTAGAGGAGCGGGTCGCCGCCCCGGGCCGGATCGAACAGGCCGGTGCCGAGCAGGCGCTCGGCAATGATCATGACCAGGGTGATGCCGAGGATCGGGGTCGCCAGGATCTGGACCCAGGCAGTCGCATAGAGCGACCAGACAAAGAGCGGCAACCGGCCCCAGGTCATCCCCTCGGCCCGCAGGCGGTGGATGGTGGTAACGAAATTGAGGCCGGTCAGGATCGAGGAGAACCCGACCACGAAGACGCCGAAGACCGCCAGCGAGACATTGGTGCCGGTCCGGGAGCTGAAGGGGACATAGAAGGTCCAGCCGGTGTCGGGGGGACCGCCGCCCGTAAAGAGCGAGGCGAGGATGATCCCGGCACCGACGATGTAGAGCCACCAGGAGAAGAGGTTCAGGCGCGGGAAGGCCACGTCGCGGGCGCCGATCTGGATCGGCATGACCAGGTTGCCGAAGGCGCCGGGGAAGCCGGGGATGATGAAGAGGAAGATCATCACCACCCCGTGCACGGTAAAGACGGCGTTGTAGGTCTGCGGCCCCATGATGGTCCGGCCGGGTGCCATCAGTTCGAGCCGGAGCAGGATGCCGAGGATCACCGCCGCCAGGAAGAAGGCGAGCACCGAATAGAGGTAGAGCAGTCCGATCCTCTTGTGATCGGTGCTGAAGATCCAGGCGGCAACGCCGCGTCTGCCGGTGTCGTTCCAGAAGCTGTCGGTCGTCGGGAGATCTGCTGCCGGGCTCATTCGCCCCCCGGTTGCCGGATGCGTCGTTTTCTGCCGGCCAGGAGCAGGAAGGCGAGGAAGCCGCCGGCACTCAGGATGACCACTGTGGCGCTGACCCGCAGCAGGTTGAAGACATAGGTCTTAGCGGTCGGATCGAAGCTGAAGCAGTAGCCGACCACCGTGCGGATGGTGGTCCCCACCTTGCCGTCCCGCGCCTCCAAGAGCGCCAGGGTCAAATCCTTGGGAAGATAGGTTGTGCCGTACAGGTAGCGGACGATCGTTCCGTCACGGGCGACGACGAAACTCGTCACCGGATGGATAAAGTCCCTTCCCGCACGCCGGAATTGAATCCCTGCGGCATCGGTCAGCCTGCGGACATTCAGGGCATCTCCGGTGAGAAAATGCCAGCCGTCCGCCGGGAAGGGGGCATTCATGCCTGCCAGGTACATCTTCTTGGCATGTCCCGCCTGCACGGGGGTCTCGTTCTCGTCGAAGCTGACCGAAAGGACGCGGTACTCCTTGACCGGGATTCTCGTCACCGCGGGCAGGGCGCTGGCCAGACCCTGCTGCTGGAAATTGCAGACATTGGTGCAGCCGTAATAGACGGGGAGGATGATGGTCGGGCCGTTGACCAGCTCGGCCAGGCGGACCTGGCGGCCGTTATCGTCGCGAAAGGTGAGGTCGAGCGGGATGCGGGCACCGAGATGTTCGTCCACGCCGAGTGGGGCCGCTGCCCCCTCCCCGATGGGTGCCCCGCCGTGACGATGCTTTTCGAGCTGCTCTTCCGTATGTGCCCCGCAGAAGGAGGCCGTCAGCAGCAGAAGCAGCAGCACTGCCGGCACCAGCCGGCAAGGTCGTGGGGATATGATGACGGATGCGCGTGCCATGTCTCTAATAATATCGCCGATCTTTCTCATGGCAATCCGAGCAGCCCCGGAATCTGGTTGACGTCCGTCAGCCGCCAGCGCGCGGCACTGAAATCCCCGCCGGCATTCATGGCTCCGGGAAGTGCAGCAACCGCCAGGCCGGCACGGGCGGCAGCCGTTACCCCGCGTTCAGAATCCTCGATGGCAAGGCAACGGCCCGGTGCCAGCCCGGCACGCCGGCAGGCCGCCAGATAGGGCTCGGGATCGGGCTTGGCATTCCCGTAATCCTCCCGGGTGAGGATGAAGTCGAAAAAGCCGAGCAGACCGCTCTCCCGGTGCATGTGCAGGAAGTTCTCCCGCCGGCAGCTCGTCACCACGGCCATGGGCATCCGCCCGTGCAGCACGGAGAGTACCTGGACCACCCCCGGAATCGCCTGCGCCTCAAGGCCGAGCAGCTCCCGGTAGCGCTCGTCGCGCCAGCCCCGCAGCTCCCGTTCCCCTTCGGCTGCCAGCGACAGCACACTCTCTCCGCGCTTGAGCGACAGCTCGCAGAACGCCTCCAGCGTCAGCTCGATGCCGGCCCGAGCCAGGGCATCGGCATTGGCGCGGAAATAGAGGTGCTCGGTCTCCATCAGCACCCCGTCATTGTCCCAGAAGATAGCGGAAAACATCCCCATTTGCTCCCTTGGTTGCGGAATCGGCCCTTCGGATCGACTCTGCAGAGATGGCACATAATTCTTTTTTCGCATATATCCAATATAGCATCTCTCATCGTCAAAAAACCGCCCGAAAAACAAAATCCTGTTTCCGAACAATTAAAACAATTATTTCACAAAGTTATAGTTTAAGTAAAACTCAAGCACCAAATTGAAACAAAAATTAGTCTAACCAGCAACACAACTGTGACATAACATATTGTTTTATTTTGATTTTTTGTGTTTTACCACTTGCATTCCCCGGAACAACTGCATATAGTATGATTAAATATGACAAGGAGAGTGAAAGGAGAACACCATGAAGTGCCCTGTTTGCAAAACCCATGAGCAGTATTCGGAGATAGACCTCCATCTGGAGGGTTTCTCGGAGGGAATCATCACCTGCAGCATCTGCGGCAGCATCTGGTCGGTCAATCACGGCATGACCGAAATCGTCATGGACGCCCAGGAACAATCGTTTCTCTCAGCGACCTCCGAATGCGTCGAGGCCGATGATTACGGCGTAGCCGCCTAGCAGGTTGTTGAAAACGAAGTTTCAGCGCAGCTAAAAGCAGCCATCTCGCCGCCGTCCTCGAAAAGCCGCCTTGTGCGGCGTAGCGCTGTTTATGCCCTGTGGGTACTACGCCTCCGCGGGGCTTTCTGCGGGTGCGACGATCTGACCGTTTTTGAACAACCTGAGTTTTCCAACAACCTGCTAGACTTCCCGCCGGCCCCGCAGCCGGCAGACACCGATACCGCGGGCCAGTGAAAGGTTCGCGGTTTTTTGTGCCCGAACGTAGCCACACCGCTCCGGATCAGACGATGATCCGGCCGTACTCCCTTTCCACGGTTATCTCCACGGGCGTATCCCCCCAGTCGTCGCCATCCACCTGGATCGGCTTCACCCCTTCCACGCGCACCCGGTCTGCCTGCAGGGTCAAGAAGACGTCGCCTGCGACAGGCGACCGCCCCCGCAACAGATCGGCGACCAGACGCAGATAGGCGCCACGGGTGGCCGCACGCACCGCAACCAGGTCAAGGGTCGGAGAAAAGATGCTCGCCTGCGGCGCCAGCAGGAACGAACCGCCATAACGCGCCGTATTGCAGACGAACAGGGTATGGCAGGAAAAACGTCCCGTTGCCGTGGTCACCTGCGCGTGCCCCCGGTCCCAGGAAAAGGCGTGGCGCACGGCAGCCAGCAGATAGGCCCCTTTCCCGAACCGCCGCTTCTGCGGGAGCGTAACCCCGCGTACCACGTGACCGTCCAGGCCGATCCCGGCCATGAGGAAAAAACGGGTCTCCCGGCCATTCCCGCGGATCAGGCCGGCGCTGAACGGCCGGGAAGAGCCGGCGACGATCCGGCGGACAGCTTCTTCAGGGGAGTCGATTCCGAGTTCGCGGGCAAGCACATTCACGGTACCGAGCGGCATCAGCGCACAGGTCGCACCGGAACCGGCGAGCCCGTTCAGAACGGCGTTGATGGTGCCGTCTCCACCTGCAGCCACGACCAGCGGGCCGCCGGGCAGGCGGGAGGCACGCGCGGCCAGGCCGGAGATCCCGGCGAAATCGTCGGCCAGCCACGGCTCGGTCGCCACTCCCCCGGCACGAAGCTGATCCAGCACCCGTTCCAGAACCTGCCCGGAATAGCTCCCGGCCCCCTTGTTGGCGATCAGCACGCACGCTTCCGTCATGACCCGTTCCGCACCTGCACCATCCCCCGTGCCGCGACGGTCACGCCAGGTTGAAGTTGTTCTGGTAGGCGAGCAGGGTGTTGATCATCAGGGCCGCGACGGTCATCCTCCCCACCCCTCCCGGCACCGGCGTGATCCAGGCGCACTTGGGCGCAACCGCCTCGAAATCCACGTCCCCCACGATCTTCCCGGTCTCCAGCCGGTTGATCCCCACGTCGATCAGCACCACCCCTTCCTTCACCATATCCGCGGTGATGAAGCCGGGGATCCCCACCGCCACGATGACGATATCCGCCCGTTGCGTCTCGTCCAGGAGCAGCTCCCGCGGCGTCTCGATGTGGGCCAGGGTGACCGTGGCGTTGCCGATGTCGAAATCGTTGGAGAGCATGATGGAGATCGGCTTGCCGACGATGTTGGAGCGGCCGATGACCACGCAGTGCTTCCCCTTGATCGGGATGCCGTAGAACTGGAGCAGCTTGCAGATCCCGTAGGCGGTTGCCGGCCGGAACGCCTTCTGCCCCAGGGTCATCCGGCCGAAATTGGTCGGGTGGAACCCGTCGATATCCTTGTCGGGCGAAATGGCGTTGATGACATGCTGCTGGTTGATGTGGCGCGGCAGGGGGAGCTGGACGATCAGCCCGTCGGTGGTCTGGTCCCGGTCCACCTCGTCGATCTTCTCCAGCAGTTCGGCCTCCGAGATGGTCTCGGGAAAGCGGAGCAGGCTGCTCTCGAAGCCGGCCAGCCCGCAGGAGGCTATCTTGGACTTGACGTACGATTCGCTCGGGGCATGCTCACCGACCAGGATGATGGTCATGTGGGGCTTGCGCAGCCCCGACTCCACGTATCCCGCCACCTTTTTCGCAATCTCGGCGATCAGGCTTTCGGCGCATACCTTGCCATCCAGCAGATTCATGGTCGCTACCTCCTTCGGCAGTCACAGGGGTTGAACGTCACCCCGTTGTACCACACCGCAGGGAAAAATCCTTCTCTGTATACCGTCGGCTCCGGTCAGTATCGTATCTCCAGCGCCGGCTCGGCCAGCGCTGCCAGCTGCTCCCGCAGCTGCAGGATATGCTCTCCCCAGTAGCGGGTGGTGTTGAACCAGGGGAAGGTGCGTGGAAACGCGGGGTCCTCCCACCTGCGGGCCAGCCAGGCGCTGTAATGGAGCATGCGAAGGGTTCGCAGAACCTCCACAAGCTTGAGCTCGCGTGGATCGAAGTCGTAGAACTCGCCGTATCCCTCGATCAGCTCGGCCAGCTGGGCGATCTGCCGCGGCCGTTCGCCGGAGAGCATCATCCAGAGGTCCTGCACCGCCGGGGCCATGCGCGCATCGTCGAAATCGACGAAATGCGGGGCATCGTCGCGCCAGAGGATGTTGCCGCTGTGGCAGTCGCCATGGGTCCGCAGGTAACGGACCGGCCCTGCATCGGCCATGATCGCGTCGATGGTCTCCAGGAGCTGGGCCGTGACGGCGTCGTAGCTCGGCCGGTACTCGTCGGGGATGAACTGCGCGGCAATGAGGGCCACGCTGTCATGCCCGAAGGTGCGGCTGTCCAGGGTCGGCCGATGGACGAAAGGGCGCACCGCGCCGATCCCGTGGATGCGGCCGAGCATCCTGCCGAGGATCAGCAGGTTGTCCAGGTTGTCGAACTCCGGCGCATGCCCCCCCTGGCGGGGGTAGAGGGCAAAGCGGAACGGCTCGCAGTCAAAGAGGGTGTCGCCCCGGCCATTGCACCACGGCGCCACCACCGGCAGCTCGTGTTCGGCCAGTTCCAGGCTGAACCGGTGCTCTTCCAGGATCTGCTCGTCGCTCCAGCGGCCGGGGCGGTAGAACTTGGCGATGAGGGGCGGCCCCTCCTCGACCCCCACCTGGTAGACCCGGTTCTCGTAGCTGTTCAGGGCAAAGGTGCGGCAGTCGCAGTGAAAGCCCTGGGACTCCACGGCGTCCATGATGAAGCTCGGGGTAAGGGTCTGGAATGGATGGGTATTTTCAGTCATACGGTTTGTCCCCAATGGCGGCAGATCGGCCTTTGGTCACCATACCACCAATCACGTCAGGAACCAAGGAGAAGCGCATCCAGCCGGGTCGGTGAAGAACGGGGCCAGGTTCGAGGTGAAGAACGGCGGGTCGCGCCGCAAAATCATTGCCACGGCGGGATCGCGCTTGAATTCCCGCTCCAGGAACCGGCGCACCTCCTTGCGGTCCCAGCCGCCGGGATGGCGAAACCCGGTATAGAGGGAGAGATCCCCCTCGTAAAAGGGCTCGGTGGCATGGATGCCCGCCTCATCGCCGCAAACCGGCATGTTGAACAGGGCGAGGTTCAGAAAGCCGATCGCGTCCCGGTTCCGCTTCACAAACGCCAGGGTCTTGCGCGCCTCCGGCTCGGTCTCCGCCGGGGTCCCGAACAAGAGGTAGAGATAGACACCGATGCCCGCCTGGCGCAGGTTCGCCAGCACCTGCGCCGCCAGCTCCAGATCGATCCCCTTCTCCAGCCGGTTTAGCACCCCCTGGTCTCCCGACTCCAGCCCGAGCTTGAGCATCACGCACCCCGATTGCCGCAGCGCCCGACAGAAGCCCGGATCTGCCAGTTTCCGGCCGAAACGGGCAAACCCGTACCAGTGGACCCCTGGCGGCCGGTCGGCAAGCCCCGTAAGCAGCGCCGGGCTGACGGCATTGTCCAGGAGATGGAGCAGGACCGGCCCGGTCCGGGCCACGAGTTCGCCGATCTCGTCCAGTGCCCGGCCGGTCGGAACCGGAAGGTAGCCGTTCCCTTCAGCACGCTCCGGGCAGAAGGAGCAGCGGTTCCAGTAGCAGCCGCCGGCGGCGCTGTAGGGGAGGATGAGCCCCGGCGCCAGATAGTCGGCGAGCGGCAGCTGGCCGTAGTCCGGCAGGGCATGAACCGCCGCACCAGCCCCGCTGCCGCAGATCTCCATAAGCGGGAGTTCCCCCGGACCTGCCACCAGGTCGTCCACCAGCCCGGCAAAGGGGTTGCGCCAGCCGGGGCGCCTCAGCCACGAGGTGATCAGGCCGCCGCCGAGGACGATCCGGAGCCGGGGAAACCGCTCCCTGAGGAAGCCGACCAGGGCGAAGGTGCAGAGCGCCTGGCTCAGGTAGTTGAGGGAGATCCCCACCACGCCGGCATGGGCCGCGGCCGGGTCGGCAAGGACCTCCTCCAGGCGTCGGCTGAAATAGGGGAAGAAGGGGTTTTCCCGGTGCCGGTCGGCCGCCCGCAGGAGATCCGCGCTCCTGATGGGGGAAAGGCTGCGGTCCTGGTAGTCGGCAAGGCCGGGGACGATCCCGCTGTCCCCGCAAGAGGCGGCAAGAAGGCGGTTTACCTCCCTGACCGCCCGGTCGTAGCGGTCGGGCGACAGGAAGGTCCGGCTGTCGCGCAGCGCAGCCAGGTTGCGGCCGACGTTTTTCGCTGCCCGCCGGGTCCAGGTGTCGGCGGCTGCCGGCGCCTCTCCCAGGAGCCAGAGCATCCCCTCCAGATTGGCATCCAAAAGACGGCAGAGGATATGACGGCTCTGCAGGGCACCTGCCAGCCGGGCAATGCCGGCCGGCGGTTCACAGGGCTTGGCAACGGGTGGGTGAATGAGCAGCATGGGGGGAATTATGCGGCAGCCGGCAGATTCCGGCAAGGAGAATCACTTGAACAGCCATGCCGAGCTGAAACAGGGAAAGAAAAGTCACGGCTCCCCATTTCCGCGTCAATCTGCTACACTTTTCCCATGTATCCGATCCCTTTCAACTCCGGCATCCGCAGCCTCCTTCTCTGCCTGCTGACGCCGGTAATGCTCCTGGGAGGTGCGCTCTCCGCCCCGGCAGCAGACCTGTCTGCCGCGATCAGCCTGCAGCGCCACCTTGCCAGCGGCAGGCTCCCTGCAAGCGTGAAGCAGCAGCTCGACAGCGACGGCAGCTGCACCGTGCTGGTGCTGATGGCCGACGACGATGTCCGCTCCGAGGCGGCCCGGCTCCGCACCGCCCTGAAGACCACTACCGACACCGACGAGATCCTGCGCGACAGCGCACGCCTCCTCAAAGAGAAAAAGGGGCGGCTGCTGGCCGGGCTCTCCCCCTTCGACCATGAACGGCTGGCCGATTTCGAGCACTTCTCCGTCCTCTACCTGCAGTTAAACGATACTGCCCTGGCCCGCCTGCTGGACGACCCCGATGTGGCAGGGGTCCGGGAGAACCGCCGGCACCGGCATTTCCTGACCCAGAGCCTGCCGCTCATCGGCCAGCCGCAGGTGCAGTCCCGCGGCTATACCGGCAACGGCTCGTCCGTGGCCATCCTCGACACCGGTGTCGATTATACCCTGACCGCCTTCGGTTCCTGCACCGCGCCCGGTGTTCCTGCCAGCTGCGCGGTGATCTATGCCCAGGACATCGCGCCCGACGACAACAGGCTCGACGATGACGGGCACGGCACCAACGTGGCCGGGATCGTCGCCGGCGTCGCCCCGGACGCCGGGATCATCGCCCTGGACGTCTTTCGCCGCGACTATGCCTACGACAGCGACCTGCTGACCGCGCTCAACTGGGTCCTGGCCAACCGGAGCACCTACAACATCGCTGCAGTCAACATGAGCCTGGGAGGTGGCGAGTACAGCGCCCCCTGCGCCAGCGACATCCTTGCCGGCGCTGTTGCCAGCCTCAGGAGCGCCGGGGTCATCTCCGCAATCTCTTCGGGGAATGAGGCCTATACCGGCGCCATCGCCTCGCCGGCCTGCGTTCCGGCCGCCGTATCGGTGGGAGCGGTCTACGACTCGAACCTGGGGAGCCGCAGCTGGTCGAACTGTTCCGACAGCACCACGGCA
>Ga0208371_1000328_pt1 | contig 12166 bp, 11 predicted proteins | sample SubbioCR12Aug_1A_FD_184827 | JGI IMG/M metagenome (GOLD analysis project Ga0208371, IMG submission 184827) | Serpentinite rock and fluid subsurface biosphere microbial communities from McLaughlin Reserve, California, USA - CR12Aug_1A (SPAdes) | ecosystem: Environmental > Terrestrial > Deep... | reverse complement strand
GGGGCGGCCCGGCGAGCGACTTGAGATCCCTTCGCCGCCGCTACGACGTGTCAACTATTCGTTGCTTTTGTTGGTGCCCTTGCGCAAAATCGCTGCCCATTCAAGCTGTTACGCATCTTCCTCCTCCTCTGCCTGGCCTATCCCGTGACTGTCTACGAATTTCCGCTCAATGAACGTATCCGTACCTGGATGCGTCTTGAGGATTTGTTTGATAAGGCTATGTTTTTTATAGAGTCTGAAGATGGACGTTCGCATCACGCTGGGCTGCTCGCCATTTTTGAAATCGTGGATGTCACCGCGCGTTCAGAGCTCAAAAACGAACTGATTCAGGAATTGGATCGTCAGCGCCAGGGGCTTGAGGCCTTGCGTAGCAACCCGGCTGTGGATACGGCCCGGCTTGGTCAGGTGCTTGCAAGAATTGCAGTCGTGACCGCTGAGTTGGTGGGGATGTCCGGCAAGGTGGGGCAGCATGTGCGCGACAACGAATGGCTTTCCGGCATCAAAGGGCGTGCCTCGATTCCTGGCGGTGCCTGTAGTTTTGACCTGCCGGTCTACCACTATTGGCTGCATCGCGCGGAAAACGAGCGTCGCGAAGACCTGCTTGTCTGGCTCACGCCGATGTTGCCGATTCGGCATGCTGTGGATGTGGTGCTGCGCATCCTGCGTGAGAGCGGCAATGTCAGTGCCCATGTGGCAGTGCAGGGCGCATTTCAGCTGATGCTGGGTGGGCGTAGCGCCCAGATGTTGCGGGTAGGGATGAACGCCCCCTGTTCACCCGAAGTCAGTGCCAACAAATACGCCGTCAATATCCGTTTTTTGATTCCCGATACGGCGCAAAAGCCGCGTTTGTGCGATCAGGACATCCGTTTCGAACTGACCTTCTGCAATCTTTGATCACCGGGGGTTTTCCGGCGGTCAAAGGGCATCACATCAATCCAGAGAAGACAGCCGGGTAGCCCGCAACAGATCGAGTTTACCCGCCAGTGGCTTGGAGATTGCGGCGAACTGCCCGCGATAGCGCGCTTCCAAGGGATAGGAATCCGGTAGTTTCAGCGCCAGAGGATTCTGCTGCAGGTTGTTCACCCGGAATTCGTAATGCAGATGCGGGCCAGAGGCGAGACCGGTTGCACCGACATAACCGATGATTTGCCCCTGCTGAACTCGTGTACCACGCCTGATGCCTTGCGCGAAGGTAGACAGGTGGCCATAGGCCGTGGTGTAGGGGGACTTGTGATTGAGCAAAATGAGATTGCCATAGCCACCCTGCCGTCCGGCAAAGCTCACAACAGCATCAGCCACGGCGCGAATCGGCGCACCTTTGGGGGCGGCGTAATCCACGCCTTTGTGCGCGCGCCAGATGCCGAGGACGGGGTGGAAACGTGCGGCGGAAAAGCCCGATGAAATCCGGTTGAAAGGCATGGGTGACTTCAGGAAGGCACGTTTCAGGTTTTTGCCCTCGGGTGTGAAGTAGCCTTCACGTCCTTGCGGATCTTTGAAAAAGACGGCCTGGTAACGCTTGCCCTGGTTGGTGAACTCAGCCGCGAGCAGGCGACCGGACTTCACCATCTGGCCTTCGTGGTACAGGGCTTCATAGACCAATGAAAAACGGTCACCCCGGCGCAGGTCACGGTGAAAGTCGATATCGCTGGAGAACACTTCGGCCAGTTCCGAGGCGATGCTGTCTGGCACATCGGCCGCATCCGTCGCGCCATAAAGCGAGCTGACGATCTCGCCGGATCGCAACACAGGCAGCGCCTCCAGGGAAACCACCTTCTGCTGCAACTGGAAAACTTCATTGGCACGGCTGACAGTCACCAGCGTTTGATCCGCCTGAAGATAGCGAAACGACAGGAGACGCCCGCTGGACGTGACGCGCCCCAGTACGGAGCGCCCGGGAATGAGTTTGGCAAAGGCCTGGGAGCCGTGAGCGGCTTGCAGGAAACGGCGCGTATCTTCTTCGCCCACGCCCAGACGGGTCAGCAGCGAGGCGAGGGTGTCGCCGCGATTGATACGTTCTTCACGCCAAAAATCAAAGCTGCCGGAATCCAGCGCCTGTACTTCGGGAGCAAGCGCTTCTTCAACGACGGTTGCTTGCGGTGGCAGCTCCATGGCGGTGTCCGGAGCCAGACCAAAGGCGGCAACCACCCCCAGAAAGGGCAAGGTGGCCAGGGACAGCAAAAGCCGTTTTCTGAGCAGCGGTGAGGAAAAATCCATGAGTGTCGCCTTCTCTGCAAAACCTCGCCGAGGCTAACAAAAAAACGCGGCCAAAGCCAGCTAAGATGATGATGAAAAAGGATAAATTGCTGTTTTAAAGAAGGGGAAAAGCCTGTTTTGGCTTGCCCCTTCCCCGGTTAAAAGTAGGGTTTAGCGTTCCGCAGCATCCAGCATGGCGTTCAATTTTTGTGCGGGCGCAAAGCCAGGAATGCGCTTGCCGTTGGACAAAATCAGCGCGGGCGTGCCTTCGATATGCAGTTTCGAGCCCAGCACCAGATTTTCATCGATGGGGTCATTACAGGTCGGTTTGCCCTCTGGCAGTTTGCCTTTGAGCATCAGATCCAGCCAGGCTTGCGAACGGTCTTTGGCGCACCACACCAAGCGTGATTTGCGAGGGGCATCGCTGTGCATCGCCAGCGGGTAGAGAAAAGTGTAGAGGGTGACGTTGTCGAGCTTCACGAACTCCTGCTCGGCTTTCTTGCAATAGGGACAGTCGGGGTCAGAGAACACGGCAAGCTTGCGCTTGCCATTGCCGCGCACCACCTTGATCGCATTGTCCAGAGGCAGGTCTTCCCACTTCACAGCGGTGAGTTTGTCCATGCGCTCCATCGTCAGATTCTTGCGTGCCTTGGTATCGAGCAGGTCGCCCACCAACAGAAATTGCCCCTTCTCGTCGGCATAAACGATTTGTGGACGTTGCTCGATTTCCACGACGACTTCAGAAATGCCTTTTAGGCCCGTAGTGCTGACTTGCACGATTTTTGCGCCGGGGGAAAGTGTCTGCACGGCTTGGCGGATTTCGGGCTCGCCCGCGCATGCTGTTGCGCCATAGAAGGCCAGCAGCAGAATCGAGGCGGAATGAAAGCGAGGCAGCATGGATAGGTTCCTTAGAGTGTGGCGTGACGTGTCAGCGCCTGGTTGAGCGGATCGAGCCAGTGGGTCAGGCTCATGCCGGTATTGCGCAAGGCACGGGTAAGTGGGTCATGACGGGCAAAAAGTTTCTTCATGCCGCCAGAAGTGGTCTGCATGCTGATCACATCTTCACGCCGCCGTGCAGCATAAGCCGTCAGGCGGCTGATTTCGCCGGGGTCGCCGCCGCAGGACAACACGTGCGACAGCAGGCGGGAATCGCGAAAACCCAGGTTGACGCCCTGTCCGGCCAGCGGATGAACGGTATGAGCGGTATCGCCCAACAGCACCAGTCCGGGGCGAACCCATTCGTGTGCCAAGCGGCGTTTCAGGGGAAAACCCGCTGCCGGGGTGATGCAGGCCAAAGCCCCCAGACGGTGTTTGCCAGCGGCAGCCACTTTTTCTGCCAGCGCTTCTGGAGAGAGATGCTGCAATTCATGGGCCTGTTCTGGCGGCGTCGACCAGACGATGCTGATGCGTTTGCCCGGCAAGGGCAGGTACGCCAGGACGCCATCGTCGCGAAACCATTGCCAGGCGATACCGCGGTGTGGGCGTTCGCAAGCAAAGTTCGCCACCACGCCGACGTGCTGGTAATCCTCCAATGTGAGCTCGATGCCAGCCTGTTGCCGTAACCAGGAATGGGCCCCATCGGCCGCGACCAGCAGACGGGCACGGAGGCAGGTGCCATCGGCCAGATGCACGTCATGTCCCTGTTCTCCCCAGGTGACGGACTCGGTGGCCGCATGACTCACTTCGATGTTGGGTGTATCGCGCCATGTTTGCCACAAAGCCCATTGCAGGCGACGGTTTTCGGCGATCCAGGCGAGCTCCGGCAAACCGGCATCGAGCGCATCAAAACGCAGATGGCCATCGCCATCGCCATGAATGCGCATTTGCAAAACGGCCTGGGCACGAATGCCGTTTTCCGATGCGTCATCCCAAGCCCCCAGGCGGCGCAACCAATCGACATTGCCAGGGCTGTAGGCATAAACGCGGCAATCCCAATCTTGTGGGGGTAATGCCGGGGGATGTGGTTCCAGCAGCGTCACGCGATGTGGCCCATGGCGCAGCGCCGCAGCCAGCGCCGCACCGTTGAGCCCCCCGCCGAAAATGGCGATATCGGTGTGCTTCACCATGATTGCGCTCCGAACATCATCTTGCGGGCAAACAGGCTCTTGAGCGGGGGCAGCATGTCCAATGCGGCCAAAGCGTGGCCACGGGCGTGACGCAAGAGCGCATGGTCATTGGAAAAACCAGTGACCAGTAGATCGGTCATGAGGGTGCCGCCGAGAATATCCGCACGGCGCTGCGCTTCGTACCCCATCAGAGGGGTTTGCCCCAAGCGGTCTGCGGGAATGTCAAACAAGGCTTCAGCCAGTTTCCAAGCATCACGCACGCCGAGATTGAAGCCTTGCCCGGCGACCGGGTGCAGCACATGCGCCGCATTGCCGATGCGCAGTATGCGCGGGGAGTGGTGGGCACGCGCGAGAATCAGCCTCAGGGGAAAAGCCGAGCGGGGGCCGGTGCTCAGAAAACGTCCCTGACGATGGCCAAAGGCATCTTGCAACGCTGTCAGGAAGGGGGCAGCTTCCAGCGCCAAGCGCGCCTCGACCTGATCGGCGGGCGTCGTCCAGACCAATGCGTAAGTGTGCCCGGCCTGGGGCGTATCGCCATCGACAAGGGGTAACAGCGCAATCGGACCTTGCGGGGTAAAACGTTCGTAGGCGCGATGCTCGTGCGGGCGCTCTGTGCATACCGTAGCGAGCACAGCCGACTGACCATAGTCCTTTTCATCTCGCAACGCGGCGGGCAAAGTCTTGCCGCCTTCAGAAAGCACCACCAGTCCGGCGGTCAGCAGGTGGGTTTTGTCGGCCTGTTCATACCGCACCATGCCGTAGGCTGATGTACTGCGTGCTTCGACCACGCGCGCACCGGTTTCCACGCGGGCCTGTGATGAGCGCAGACGTTGTGCCAATGCAGCGTACAAATCGCCGTATTCCGCCACATAACCGAGCGCAGGCACACCCGCTTCATCCGCCGAGATTTCTGCACGCCCGAAACCGCCGCGCTGCGAAACGTGGATACGCTGGATGCAGGCCGCCTTGGTGGCCAGCGCATCCCAGGCATCGAGGTGTTGCAGGATCAGACGTGTACCCTGCGACAGGGCCAGTGCGCGCGGGTCGGACACCGCCTGCAGGGTGTCGCGCGCTTCGAGCACCACCACGTTCAGGCCGCTGTCATCGAGACAGGCGGCCAGCGCCGCGCCCACGGGGCCGCCGCCCACGATGACGATATCCGCGTGCAGACTCATGCTGCGCGCTCAAACAGCGCGATGGATTCGACGTGCGCCGTATGCGGGAACATGTTCGCTACCCCGGCAGAAACCAGCCGATAGGCTTTTTGGTGAACCAGCACGGCGGCATCGCGCGCCAACGTGGCCGGGTTGCACGACACATACACGATGCGCCACGGGGCACCATCGCCCTGACCTTGATCCGGCAAGGATTTCACCAGCTCGATTGCACCATCGCGCGGCGGATCGATGAGCAGCTTGTCGAAGTGCCCCAGCTCGGCATAGCTTTCCGGCGTCATTTTGAACAGATCCGCCACGCGGAATGCCGCACGCTGCTCCAACCCGTTGCGCCGGGCATTCTCTTCGGCGCGCGCCACCAGCCCGGCGCTGCCTTCCATGCCAAACACATGCGCCCCCAAACGAGCGATGGGCAGACTGAAGTTACCCAACCCACAGAACAGGTCGGCCACACGTTCGCCGGGACGCGGATCGAGCAGGCGCATGGCGCGGCGGATCAACATGCGATTGATGCCATGGTTGACCTGGGTGAATTCGGTTGGGCGGAATGGCATGAGCAGGTCGAACTCCGGCAAGCGGTAACACAGCTCCGCGCCTTCGAGCGGATAAAACGGATAAGCCGTATCCGGCCCCTTGGGTTGCAACCAGAACTGGATGCGGTGGCGGTCGGCGAAGAGCCTGAGGGCTTGTTCGTCCTCGGGAGACAGCGGTTCAAGAATGCGCAGCACCAGCACATCCACATCCTCGCCTGCCGCCAGTTCGATCTGCGGCAAGCGGTCGCGAATCGACAGCCCCCCCACCAGGCTGCGCAACAGTGGCAGCAGCGCAGAAATACGCGCGGGCAGCACCTCGCAACGGGTCATATCGGCGACGTAACTGCTCTTCTTCTCGTGGAAGCCGACCAACATACCGCCCTTTTTGGGCACATTGCGAACCGACAGCCGTGCCCGCGTGCGATAGCCCCAGGTCGGCCCGTGGATAGGCGAGAGCATCGACTCGGGCGTGACCTGGCCGATGTGCTGAAAACAGTCTTCGAGCACGCGCTGCTTCACCGCCACCTGTGCAGCCTCGTCCAAATGCTGGTGCGAGCAGCCCCCGCAAATGCCGAACGAGGGGCAACGCGGGGCAACACGGAAGGGACTGGCCTTGATGAGTTGCGTGAGCTGCGCCTGCTCGAAATTCGGCTTTTTGCGGTAGCTCGATGTGATGCAGATTTCACCGGGCAACGCGCCATCCACAAAGATGGCCTTGCCTTCCAGATGCGCGACACCACGGCCTTCGTGGTCGAGCGATTCAATAGGTAACAGGGGCATGGAAGCTGGTACGACACAAAGGTACGACACAAAGAGGCGTGGATTGTATGTTTGGATGAAGGCAGGGCACAAAGTGAACGCATCGAAAGTGACGGATGGGGTACCCCAAACAAAAAGGGGTGCCGCGCCCGGCACCCCTTCGTTGAGCGAACGGCCCGGTTTACACCAGATCAGCCACCAGCGTTGCGCTGTTGTGCACCTCAAGGTGAGCCAGATCCACCGTGCTGCCATCGGCGAACTGAAGCACCTCAACCTGATAGATGCCGTGGTTGTAATACTGGTTGACCACGGTCAGGCTGTCATCGTGGCCGACCAGTTCCAGATACAGGTTCTGGCCATCGCTGCGCAGGGTGACGTTGCTGAAATCGAGCCCTGCACCCAAACGGATGACATCGTGGTTGCCTGCTGAGGCGTCGTAATCCACCACGCGGTCATCGCCATAGCCGGTGCCGAACACATACGTGTCGTTACCGCCGTTGCCCTGGATTTCGTCATCGCCCGCGCCGGTGTCGTAGGTATCGGCCCCGTTGCTGCCATAGACATGATCCGCGCCCGTGCTGCCGGTCTGGGTGTCCCCCGTTTGCAGATCACTCACGCTATGGGCTGAGCTGCCGGGTGTCAGGCTGCCAAGATCAATCTGGCTGCCGTCACTGAATTCCAGTTTCTCAACCGCATACAGGCCGTGGTTGTAGTACTGGTTCACCACCGTCAGGCTGTCTCCACTGGCCAGTTCGATCACCAGATTCTGGCCGTCCTGGCGCAAGGTGAGGTCGTCTGCCGTGATGCCCACGCCGAGACGGATCACGTCGTCGTTGCCGGAAGTGGCATCGTAGTCGGTAATAACGTCGTCTCCCGTGCCTGACTCGAAGACATAAGTATCGTCCCCGGCATTGCCCACCATGGAGTCGTTGCCTGCACTGGCGTCAAACACTTCTGCACCGTTGCCGCCTTCGATGGCGTCATCCCCGCTGGTGCCGGTGGATTCGGGCGTTGTACTGCCCGGGGTGCCGGTGTTGCCGTTGAGCAGATCACTCAGGATGGCAGGGGAGCTGCCAATGTTGAGCTGGCTCACGTCGTACACCAACCCGGTCGCCACCATTTCGAGTTGCTCAATGCGGTAGAAGCCCAGGTTGTCTGATTTGAACTGGTTGAAGATGGCGACATAGTCTGTGTCGTTATCGACGATGCCGACGTACAGGTCTTCACCCTGTTTGACCAGATAGATGTCATCGACAGTGAGATTGCCGCCGATACGCAGGGTGTCAATATTCCCGGCGGTGGGGTCGTAATCGACGAGGTTGTCTTTGCCCGAGCCCGGATAGAAGAGGTAGCTATCGTTACCGCCATTGCCTTGCAGGGTGTAGTTCTCCAGCCCCAGGTCGTAGGCAGTGCCTTGATAGGAACCCCAGACGTTGGTGCCATCCGGGGAACGGGTCCAGCCGCCGGGGGGCGGGGTGATCTGCGGGACATGGGTGATGCCAAGATCGAAATCATCGCTGACACTTAACCCAGCCGCATCAGTAGCGGTGACGCGCACAGCGATCTGGCCGACGTCATTGCGTGTAGCCGTGCCGCTGAAGATGCGTGTAGTGGCATCGAAGCTCAGCCAGCTGGGCAGCGGGTCACCATTGGCCAGGGTGGCGGCTTGATCGGCCAGGGCATGGCTGAGCGTGGGGGCGTCGTTGACCGCAGCGACGTTCAGGGTGAAATCGTCGCTGACATTCAGGCCTGCCGGGTCGGTGGCGGTGACGCGTACCGCCACATCGCCGGTATCACCGTTGCCAGGGGTGCCGCTGAAGGTGCGCGTAGCGGTATCGAAGCTCAGCCAGCCGGGTAGGGTGTCACCATTGGCCAGGGTGGCGCTATAGGTCAGCGCGTCGCCATCGACATCGCTGAAGGCATCTCCCGCCACGGTGAAGCTGAAGGCGGTGTCTTCGGTGGCGGCTTGATCGGCCAGGGCTGCATTGACCCGTGGCACGTCATTAGCGCCTGTGACATTGACACGCAAGTGTCTGGCTCGTGGTGGCCTGCCCATCACTGACGGTCACAGTAAAGGTTTCGCTGGCATCCGTCTTCAAGCCTTCGATGGCCGCATCGTTGGGGGCAAAGCTGTAAGCCCCAGTGGTGGTGTTGACAGTGAGCGTGCCGTAATCACTGGTCTGACTGACTACGTGATCACCATCGCTGTCGATAACCCCGGCAATACCGTAGGTCAGGCTATCGCCATTTGCGTCGGTGCCCGCCAGCGTACCGGTGGCTGCAGTGAAGGAATCATTGGCGGATGTATCGGTGTACAGCACTACAGGGGCGTAGCGTTGGGCGTAGATACCCGCACCATCGCCATCCTAACCTGAAGACATCCAGCTCACCACGAAGCCGCCGTCGCTCAACGCTGTGATCGTGGGGGAATCCTGATCACCCGTCGTATAGGTATTGACCCTGAATTCCCCGCCAACAGGTACGTGCCCAGCGTGGTTGTCGGGGGTAATGTCGAGTTGAATATCATTGGTTGGTGTCGGCATGGGGTACCTCTCCGGGTGGTTTTAAATAAACGGCGAACCAGAAAGCGAATTGGGTGCCATCGTTTTTTTTTTTGCAATCAGTGGGTTATCCCCATGTCACGGGCTGCGTCGGTTTTGTTTGTAAATTTTTTCGACGCGGTACTTTTCGAGACATGCGTCGCCCTGTAGGCATGGCTGTGGGGTTCTGGGCCTGAATAACCGGGGTTTTTGAGGAGCAGCGCCCCGCATTGGACATTTTTTCTGGCCGGACAAGACAGGTAGGGGAATCTGGTGTGTAAGAAATACCGACAAAGGCCGCAGGTGCGAAAAAACGCCTCCCGATCACGCCACAACGGGGATGCGCACGCCTTCAGGTGCGCCGATAAAGGCGAATGGGTTGAGAAACTGTCGTCGCCAGAGGAGGGATCGTTCCACGACGCTCAAATGGGCCTCGTCGCACAGGGGCTGCCATTCACGCTCAATGATCTCCACTTGGTGATTCACGATATGGATGGCTTCTTCCTGCTTGAGCAGGAAGGATGAGGATGCGTTCACGCAGGTGGCGATCTGGCTGGTGCGGTCACTGCCACGAATCAGCATGGCTTGCGATGCGTGTTGTCCGGTGCGTGATTGCGGGCAAAGGTCGTAGGCGGGGGTGAGCGTCAGATGGCTTCCATGCCAGAAAGCGGCATGATTTCTGGCATGGTCGTCGGTGTTGCCGCACAGGATGTTGAAAACCATCCGGCCAAACAGCTCTTGCAGGGTTTCTTTGGCGTCGGCAAAGCGATGGCGGATGATTTCTGCCAGTTTTTCGTAACTGGCGTAGGCGGCCATCATTTCGTCCAATTCCAGCAGGGTCAGCGCCGAGACCATGGCACGCCGATGCCATTGCGTTCCCTGTCGGATGCGGTCGAAGCGCTCAATCAACAGCACATCTTTGCCCAAGGCCGACGTCAGTTGCACGGGTGCAACATTCAGTCCGGCTTTGTTTGCCAGCCGCATGGCGATGAATTCTGCTTTGACGATGTTGTAGAGGTCGTTGCTGGCAGAAAACTTGGCGATGAATTTGCGGTTGCCCTCTTCCAGGAAGACTTTGGGTCGAGCGCCCCCCAGTGACGTGCCATGCAGCAAGGCCTGATCCAGCTCGGGTGAGAGAGGGTGCCCCTGCTCAACTTGTTCGGCAGCACGGGCCAGTGCTTCGAGTGAAGGTTGTTGTGTCTGCCGAGGAACGTAGCGGGTTGGGGTGGTTTGAAAATCGAGGGCCCCGATGCGGTCAGAGCCTGACTCCAACAGGTAGGTCAACTCATCCAGTTCGACATTCGCTGTATTTGTGGTGCCCAATTTTTGGTTGATGAGCACGCGGCGCCCCCAGGCATCCGGCGAGGCATCGCGAAGGCAATTCGGCATGTTCAGGCCGGGCAAGAGCGGTATGGCACCGGGCCGTAATGGCAATTCAGGTGTGTAGAGGGCGATGGCCTCTTTGCGCGCCAGATAGCTGCGGCCATAGTTGAACACGAGCTGCGCCCCTTGCCGGGATAACAACCCGGCTACGACGGGTGTGTCTATGTTGGGTAACCAGACCCAGACGTAGGCTTCCGAGTAGGGGGATGTGGTCTCAGAAGTCATCCTTCACTTTCTTGTGCGCGGTTCTGACCGCCTTGGGCAGCAGCGCCATTTTCTCTTGATGCCATGCGAGGTGGGATGCGAGCTCGTGTGGAGTTTGTCCGAATAGAGGTACGCCACATATCGCGGCCACTTCGAATACGGCACCAATGGAACAGCCGGGATCTCCCCGTTCAATACGCTGAAGCAGCGCGCGGGAAATACCTGCGCGGGTAGCAAGATCGGTTGTGGTGTGTGCCCCGGCAAGGCGAGCCTCACGAATGATCTGCCCCAGTAGACGCAGAGCATCAAGGCTGTATTGGGAATAGGGGCGGGTGGTTGGCTTGGTCATATATGGATCATTAACGAGTCTTTATTGCGCAAATGAATCATTTATGGATCACTTTGCCGAGGCGGTGTGCCCCTGTCAAGTTGCTGTGGAAGCATCCTTTTGTCTTGCCTGTCAGCTGGTTGTTTTCGGTGAACTCGACCGGGTTGCCAAACAGGCGCTTATCGGCCCTATTGATCCGGCCCGATATTGCTTCGATGGTGGGTCGGACTTCAGTCCCGACCCACAGCCCATAGTTGGCTGGTGCTGTTGACGGCGGGCGGCGATCAGCCTTCTGCCCAGGCCTCAAGAAACTCGAACCAGTGTTCCGCGCCGATCTCCTCCAGGCTTTGTCGCACCAAGGCGATTTCGGCTTCGTATTCGGTGGCGGTGAGGGTGCCGCGCATTTTCATGAAACGCAGGTACACCAGCCAGGTGTTCACTACGTCGGTTTCGCAGTAGTCGCGGATGGCGTCGATCTTGCCCGCCTGATACGCCGTCCACACGGCGCTGCCATCCATGCCCAGCTTGCCGGGAAAGCCGAGTAGTTTGGCGAAGTCGTCCAGCGGTGCGTTGGCACGACCGGTGTACATGGCCAGCACGTCCATCAGGTCGATGTGGCGGGTGTGGTAGCGCGAGAGGTAGTTGTTGAACTTGAAATCGCGGTTGTCGTCGCCCCAATCCCAGTAGGTGGGAGCGGTCACGCCGTGCAACATGCCACGGTAGTGCAGCACCGGCAGGTCGAAGCCGCCGCCGTTCCAGGAAATGAGTTGCGGGGTGTATTTCTCGATGCCGTCGAAGAAGCGTTGAATGATCTGGCCTTCGTTGGCATCGGGTTCGGAGAGCGAGAACACGCGCAGGCGCTCGCCTTCGCGCAGTACGCAGGAAATGGTGACGACACGGTGCAGGTAATGCGGCAAAAAATCCGAGCCGCCGGTTTGCTGGCGACGCATCAACAGCGCCATTTCTCCGGCTTCATGGTCAGAGA
>Ga0208371_1000325_pt1 | contig 12203 bp, 9 predicted proteins | sample SubbioCR12Aug_1A_FD_184827 | JGI IMG/M metagenome (GOLD analysis project Ga0208371, IMG submission 184827) | Serpentinite rock and fluid subsurface biosphere microbial communities from McLaughlin Reserve, California, USA - CR12Aug_1A (SPAdes) | ecosystem: Environmental > Terrestrial > Deep... | reverse complement strand
CTCGATGGAGAGGTTGCGCGACGCGCCCGCCATGATCTCCCAGCCATCCAGAGACCGCCCCTTGAGGAGCGATTCTATCCGTTCGATGATCCCGTGCAGCTCCATAGTCCCTCCCCGCAGCTCATTTCCGAAAAGTAGACTATAGCCTCTCTTGGTCCAATTCTCAACCCGGCAACTGTTGCAGCCCGATTATCGCAGCATCCGAGGCGATTCGGCAGATCCGGCGGGCACCTTGCCGAATTATGAGAATTTTCTTGGGATATCATTTTACAGACTGCCTGCCGGTGAGTATATTTTTACAGTCACCATCGGACAATTCGAACGTACTACGAATCAGATCAGGGGATTAACCATGGATACGATCTTGATCAGCTACCGCAGGGAAGAGAGTGCCGGCCACGCCGGCCGGATCTACGACCGGCTTTGCGAAAAATTCGGCCGGGACCGGGTCTTCATGGATGTCTCTGCAGTCGAGCCGGGCCTGGATATTGCGGAGGCAATCGACCGGACCGTCGGCTCGTGCGCCGTGCTGCTGGTCGTGATCGACAAGAAATGGCTGGGATGCGTCGATGCCGCCGGGCAGCGCTGCCTGGACGATCCGCAGGACATTGTCCGCCTGGAGGTGGGAACGGCCCTGCGGCGCAAGATCCGGGTGGTTCCGGTGCTGGTGCAGGATGCAGCCATGCCTGCCGAGTCAATCCTCCCGGAAGACCTGAGACTACTGGCTCGCCGCACTCCGATCGAGATCAGCGAGAGCCACTGGGAATCAGAGCTGTCACAACTGACAGGCACCCTGGGACGAATTCTGAACGGGACGACAGCTGCTACGCCTCCCCGGCCGGAAGTTCCCGAACCGAAACCTGCTTCGCCAAAACAGAAGATCCGTCTCAACTGGGTGATCAGCTCGATCACGGCAGTGGTCGTGGCGCTGACCGGGCTGCTTTCCAGCATCGAATCGTTCCGCGATGCCTTTGTCCGGGTGTTCAAGGGATCACCGGCACAAACGACCACGGCAACATCGCCGCCAACCGGCACCACCGTTGCGCCACCCGGTGACAAGGGCACGGCAGCCGTACCGGACTCTGCCCCGAAGGAGACCGTCACGCCGGGACATCCAGCGACGCAAACACCGCCTGAACCTGCCGGGCCCGGATTGGTCACGGTGCCCAATCTCTCCGGGCAGACCCTGGACAGGGCCGTTGCAATACTCAAAAAAGCTGGACTGGTAGCGGGAGATATCCGGGAGCGTGAAACCGGCGCTGCCGCGGCAGGAACCGTGATCTCGCAGTCGCCGCGGTCCGGCAGCACGATTGCGCGGGGAAAGCCGGTGCGCCTGGTCACGGCGGTCCGGCCGCCTGAACCGGCGCTGGTGACGGTACCGAATGTCGTGCGCCAACCCCTGCAGCGGGCGGCACAGATGCTGGTGGCCGCAGGGCTTCGGCCAGGTGCCGAAAAAACGCGACCGACCGACCAGGTGCCTGCCGGCACAGTCCTCGACCAGAAGCTCAGGGGCGGAACCCGGGCGCAGCGGGGGACGGCGGTGGACCTCTTGGTCGCCGTGGCGCCTGCGCCGGGCGGTGCGACAGGGGATTCGGGACAGCCTGCCCACAAGGTGGTTGCCAGGGGGAATCTGGATGTCCAGCAGACCTATCTGTTCGACCTGGATACGGGGAGGGTAACACCGAACGATGCGGACTTCTGGTTCGAGGCACAAACGGCAACGGAGCGCTATCTGACCCCCAAAAACGGCGCCGCAATGGCGGTCTCCACCCAGCGGGTCGACTACGAGGTCTGTGCCGCCGCAAACTTCAGCACCCAGCGGTTCCCGGTGGACAGGCTGCCGGAAAACCGCTTTTTCTGCGTTCGCACCAGTCAAGGCAAGATCGCCATCATCAAGCTACGGGAACAGGTCGGGCCGAACCCCGGCGTCATGCGGATCAGCTTCGTCAGATGGGAATGAGGGAAACGGAAATTCCCCAAAATTTCCCCGACCCCGGATTTTACAAAGGAGCACGTAATGGTGGCTTCAGGCAGACGGGTTGCAGCGAGCTTGACGATACTTCTATTCCTGTGCGGATGCCATGTTTCGCTGGCCGATTCAGAGACGCGGCAGACGGCCGGGAGCACGACGCCGGGCACCCACACCTGCGCAATCAGGGTGAAGGGAGTTGAACGGCGCTATCTTCTCCATGTCCCGCCAGCCTACACCCCCGCCAGGAAGTGGCCTGTGGTGGTCATGTTCCATGGTGGCGGTGGCACTGCCAGGATTGCCATGCGGGAAACGGGATGGGTGGATAAAGCCGACAAGGAGGGCTTTCTGGCCGTGTTCCCCGAGGGAACGCCCCCGGACGCGTCCCGGCCGGCCCGTTTCCGCGACAATCCGCAGACCTGGAATGACGGCTCAAAACGGGCCAACGTCGGCGCGGTGGAACGAGGCGAGGCCGATGTGGAATTCGTCTCCATGATGCTTGCGGACATGAAGGCGCACTTCAGCGTGGATGAACGACGGATTTATGCCACGGGTTTCTCCAACGGAGCGTCCATGACCTTCAGGGTGGCGCGGGAAATTTCGCCACTCATCGCCGCAGCGGCACCTGTCGCTGGTTCCGATTGGCTGGAAGACAAGATCCCGGTGCGTCCCGTGCCCCTCCTGTACATCACCGGCACTGCCGATCCTCTGAATCCTGTGGAAGGCGGAGAAATCCACATCGGCCAGAAGGTCTTCGGTACGAAACCCGCAGTCCGGGAGATGATCGGGAATTGGGCGAAGATACTCGGCTGCTCGGATGAAACGCGCGTGGTATATGCCAAAGATGGGGTAACCGGAACCGCATACGGCCTTCCGGGCGAGGCCGCCAAACTCGTGCTCTACACCATCGAAGCGCACGGTCACCACTGGCCGGGCGGGAAGTCATCACTGCCAAAGAGGCTGGCGGGAAAAAACAGCGCGAAGATTAAGGCAACGGACGTCATCTGGGAGTTTTTCAGGACAACTCCGCATACGAGATGAAAAGAGAGGAGGAGTTGCACATGCCGTCTGCCATTGAGCATTACACCTGTGCATCGGCGGAAGATATGCTGGACAAGCTGAAGCGGACAAATGATTTGTGGCGCGGTACCCGGCAGTTCTGGGTTTTCCGGGGCCTCTGGAATGACGATTTCACCCTCATCCCCAGCGCGCTGCGCAGTTCCCCTCCGGCAAAGCTCGGCTATACCTTTGCCCCGAAGAAAGGGATCCAGCCGACCAACCAGGAGCAGATGGAGGCCGAGTTCCGAAGGCTGCACGAATTTTATTGGTCCATCGATGCGCAGGGTCTTCTTGCGCCTGTGGACAGCAACCTGCTCCGGACACCCAAAGGGTGGCAACAACTCGAAAAGAAGATCACGAATCAGGGATGGCCGGTCGATGAACTGCTGCCACTCCTTGCCCTGGCACAGCATTACGGCGTGCACACGCGCCTGTTGGACTGGAGCGACAAGCCGCTTGTCGCGGCATATTTTGCGGCAAAGAAGTCTGTCGAGAAGGCCAGCGGGCAATTCCTCAGCGTCTGGGCGCTGAATCTCGACTGGGTAGTAAACACGGCATTCCCGGGCAACTCGAACACGTCCGTGTACATAGTCACGGCACCCCATGCCTCGAATCCCAACCTGCATGCCCAGGGTGGCATCTTTACGACGGAAATGCTCACCAGGACCGCTTTTCCCAAACCGGTAAACTGCACGCCGGTCAACATCCTCATTGAAAAGGAATGGAAGGCTCTGCGTTGCACGGACCCGGTTATGGGGCATTTCAGGCTGCCCAGCTCCGAGGCGAGGAAACTGCTCCGGCTGTTGAGCCAGGAAGGGATAAACGCGGCAACAATCTATCCGGGATACAAGGGAGTGGCCGATTCGTTGACCGAAAGGGAGTTGTGGGACATCCCCGAAAGGGCGACGTACTGGATGAAATAGACCCGCAGACAGGAGCCGGGTAGCCGTTCACTCCCACACTGCGGGTCGGGTTGCAGGGATTGTCGTTCGAAAGGTCAGAGATCCATGATCATGGCGATCTCGTCGCAGTCGGGGAACTTGACGCACTTGACGCAGTCGCCCCAAACCTTGTGGGGGAGTTCGGATTTGTCCACGATGCGGAAACCGAAGCGGGCAAAGAAATCCGGCTTGTAGGTGAGGCAGAAGACCCGCTTCAGCCCCAGGGCGCGGGCCTCGTCGATGCATGCCTGCACCACCTGGCTGCCGATCCCCTTCCTGCCCGCCTCTTCCGCAACGGCCACGGACCGGACCTCGGCAAGATCGTCCCAGACGATGTGCAGCGCCGCCGTGCCGAGAATCACCCCATCCTCTTCGATGACGAAAAAGTCGCGGATCGCTTCGTAGAGCTCGGAAAGCGAGCGGGAGAGCATGTCCCCCCTGCTGGCAAAATGGGTGAGCAGTTTCTGGATCGGTTTGACATCCTTGATCTGTGCTTTACGAAGCATGGCGCTGCGCCTCCTCTATCAATTCCCGTGCATGCTCTCTGGTCGTATCGGTGATGGTGACCCCGCCGAGCATCCGTGCTACTTCGGCGATCTGTTGCTCGGCCGAGAGCAGTGCCACCCTGGTGACCGTGCGCCCCTCGTCCTGCCCCTTGCCGACACGGTAATGGCGGTCGGCAAAGGCCGCAACCTGGGGGAGATGGGTGATGCAGAGGACCTGCTGGCCCGCGGCGACCCGCTTGAGCTTCTGCCCCACCAGGGCCGAGGTGGCCCCGCCGATGCCGGTATCGACCTCGTCGAAGACCAGGGTCGGAACGTCGCTCTCGGGATGGAGCTGTTTCAAGGCCAGCATGAGCCGCGACAGCTCCCCACCGGAGGCGATGCGGGCCAGGGGTCGTGGCGGCTCGCCCGGATTGGGGGAAAAGAGGAATTCGACCCGCTCCAGACCCGTCGAGCGGGGCTCGTTCAGCTCTTCGAACGATACGGCAAAGATGGCATGGGGCATGGCAAGGTCTGCCATCTCCCGCGCCATTGCCTTGCCGAGGGCGCCGGCCGCCTCCTGCCGGGCAGCGGAAAGCAGCTTCCCCTGCGTGGCCATGCACCGGCCGAGTTCCGCCAGCCGTGACTCCAGCTCGCCCCGTGCCGCAGCGACGGAGCCGAGCTGGGCCAGTTCGCCATCGACCGCCTCCTTGAAGGCAAGAAGCTCCTCGACGGTCGGGGCATATTTCTTTTTCAGCCGGCCGATGAGGTCGAGCCGGTCGTCAAGCTGCTGCAGCCGGGCAGGGTCCGCTTCGATGCGGCCGGCGTAGTCCCGCAGCGTCAGCGCCGTGTCTTCCAGCTGGAGATAGGCACCTTCCAGGGACTCCCTGACCGGGGCAAGCCGGGGATCCAGGGCCGTTACCTCGCCGATCCCGGATGCCGCCCCCTTCAAAAGCCCCAGAAGCGGCGCGTCCCCGCCGTAGAGCAGTTCATAGGCCCCCTGGGCAGCGCCCATCAGCCGCTCCGCATGGGCAAGCAGCTGCCGTTCCCGCTCCAGTTCCTCTTCTTCGCCGGCCTGCAGCCGGGCATCGGCGATCTCCGCCGACTGGAAGCTCAACAGGTCGATCCGCCGCTCCCGTTCCCGCTCCCCTTCGTCCAGCTCGGCCAGTTCCCGCTCAGCCTGGCGATAGCGGGCGTGCAGGTTCCCGTACTCCTGCCGGAGAGCGGCGCAGCCGGCGAAATCGTCGAAGAGGAGCAGGTGGTTGTCCGGTTTCAAAAGGGTCTGCGCCTCGTGCTGGCCGTAGATGTTGATGCAGCGGTGGGCGACCTCGGTCAGGACGCCCAAGGTGGCCAGGCCGCCGTTGAGAAAGATCCGGTTCTTGCCGGTCTTGGCCACGACCCGTTTCACCAGGAGTTCGCCGTCCCCTTCGATCCCGTTTTCGGCAAGGAAAGTCTGCAGCTCCGGCCGGCCGTTCAGATCGAACACCGCCTCCACCGTGGCCTCTTCGGCCCCGGACCGGATCAGCTCGCTGCTGGCCCGCCCCCCCATGAGGAGCGACACGGCATCGACGATGATCGACTTGCCGGCGCCGGTCTCGCCGGTAAGGACGTTGAGCCCCGGACCGAAGGCCACGTGCAGGGTGTCGATGATGGCAATATTCTTGATGTTCAGGTCGGTCAGCATTGGCAATCAATCATATGCAGGGAATTTTACCGTTCGCCCCATTTCAGTTTCGTCCGCAACACCTCGAAAAAGTTCCTGGTCTTGGAACTGACCAGCCGCGAACAGTGCTGGGCCCGGCGGACCATGATCATGTCGCCGCTTTTCAATTCTACCCCAACCTGGCCGTCGAGGGTAAGAAATATGTCCTCGTCCTCCAGGGACTTGACGGTGATGTTGATAAGGGCGTCGTCGGCAACCACGATGGGCCGGTTGGTGAGCGTGTGGGGGCAGATCGGGGTGATCACCAGGCAGTTCATGGCAGGATGGATGATCGGTCCGCCCGCCGAGAGCGAATAGCCGGTGGAACCGGTGGGGGTGGAGATGATCAGGCCGTCGGCCTTGAAGGTGGTGAGATGGTGGCTGTTGACCAGGGTCTCCAGGTCGATGATCCGCGCCAGGGCTCCCTTGTTGATGACGATGTCGTTGAGCACCTGGTGGCGGGCGATCTCTTCGCCGCTGCGCAGCACGGTGGAGTCGAGCATCATCCGTTCCGAAACGCTGTACTCTCCCTGCAGGCAGTCTTCGACGATCGGGTAGAGCTCGTCCAGGGTGATCTCGGTGAGGAAACCGAGACTCCCCAGGTTGACCCCCAGGATCGGGATGTTGCGGCCGCCGATGAGCCGGGCTGCCGAAATGAGGGTACCGTCCCCCCCCAGCACGACCACCAGATCGGCCTGATCCGCGATGGCTTCCTTCTCGATGCCGTCGGGGAGACCGAGGTGATGGGCCAGGTGTGCCTCCACCAGCGGCGGCACCCCGCGCGCCTTCAGCCAGGTTACCAGCTCCCCGGCAACCACCTGGCAGCGCGGATCGTGCATCTTGGCGACAATGGCAACCCGTTTCATGGATGCGCTCCTATCATGGCGGTACGGCTGAAGAGCAACTGGATTCTTCGCCCGGCAGGCACTGCGCGGAGATCGACGCCGCCGAGGCGGAAAGGAACCGTTTCCGGACGGAAACTAACTAGCACAGTTCATTTTTTCTGTCCAATGGAAATTCCGGCGTTTGCCGCTATAATGAGTGATGATTCAGACTTCCGCAATTGAAAACCGCCAACACACAGAGGGCCTGCATGGATTACCTACCTGAAGGACAGATGGAGACCGCCGAACTGGACAGCATGATGCTGGTCATCAAGGCCTTTCTCGAACACCTGGAATACAACCTGGGCAAAGACAAGTATTCGGCAAGCCGCTACGACATCTACAATGCCCTGGCCTATGCGGTACGCGACCGGATGGTGGAACGCTGGCTCGATACCCAGCAGGCCTACTACAACAGCGACCAGAAGCGGGTCTATTACATCTCCATGGAGTTCCTGATGGGGCGGACCCTGGAGAACAGCCTGATAAACCTGGGGATCTACGACGAGTTCAAGGAGGCCATGACCTCGCTGGGGTACAATTTCGACGAGATCATCGACGACGAGCAGGATGCCGGGCTCGGCAACGGCGGCCTGGGCCGCCTGGCTGCCTGCTTCCTCGACTCCATGGCCACCATGAGCATCCCGGCCTATGGCTATGGCATCCGCTACGAATACGGCATCTTCCGCCAGAAGATCGTGGACGGCGCCCAGGTGGAGCTCCCCGACAACTGGCTCCGCTATCGCAATCCCTGGGAAATGGACCGCCAGGAGCACCTCCATCCGGTCAAATTCTACGGCAAGGTGATCACCACCACCGATCGTCACGGCCGCACGGTCCACAACTGGGTCGATACCGAGGATGTCATGGCCATGGCCTACGATACCCCGATCCCCGGCTACCGGAACAACACGGTGAACACCATGCGGCTCTGGAGCGCCAAGTCCAGCCGCGAATTCGATCTCAAGTTCTTCAACGAGGGGAACTACATCCGCGCCGTGGAAAAGAAGATGCTCTCGGAAAACATCTCCAAGGTCCTCTACCCTGCCGACAACGTCCTGGAGGGGAAGGAGCTCCGTTTCAAGCAGGAATACTTCCTTGCCTCGGCCACGGTCCATGATGTACTCTACCGCTTCAAGAAGATGCACAAGGATATGAAGCTCCTGCCGGAAAAGGTGGCGATCCAGTTGAACGACACCCACCCGTCGCTGGCAGTGCCTGAATTGATGCGGGTTCTCATCGACCTGGAAAAGCTGGACTGGGACGATGCCTGGGGGATCACCAGCAAGATCTTCGCCTACACCAACCACACCATCCTTCCCGAAGCGCTGGAAAAATGGCCGGTCTGGTTCTTCGAGCAGATCCTGCCGCGCCACCTGATGATCATCTACGAGATCAACAACCGCTTTCTGGAAGAGGTGCGCAAACGCTTTCCCGGCGACAACGACCGCGCCGCGAGGATGTCGATCATCGAGGAGCACTGGGAACGGAAGGTCCGCACGGCCCACCTCTGCATCGTTGCCAGCCACTCGGTGAACGGTGTGGCAGCGCTGCACAGCGAAATCCTGAAGAACGCCCTCTTCAAGGATTTCTATGAGATGTACCCGGAACGGTTCAACAACAAGACCAACGGCATCACCCAGCGCCGCTGGCTGAAGAAGTCCAATACTCCCCTCTCCGCGCTGATCAGCGAATATATCGGCGAAGGGTGGATCACCGATCTGTTTGAGATGAAAAACCTGGTTCCGCTTGCCGAAGACCCCGTCTTTGTGGCACGTTGGCAGCAGGTGAAACGGGAGAACAAGGAAAACCTGGCCCGGTGCATTGCCCACCACAACCGGCTCTCGGTGGATGTGGGCTCGCTCTTCGACTGCCAGGTGAAGCGAATCCACGAGTACAAGCGGCAGCTTCTGAACATCCTCCATGTCATTACGCTGTACAACCGGATCAAGGAAAACCCCGACAGGGACGTGGTGCCCCGGACCGTCATCTTCAGCGGCAAGGCGGCCCCCTCCTATTTCATCGCCAAGCTGATCATCAACCTGATCAATGCCGTGGGCAACGTGGTGAACGACGACCCGGATGTCCGCAATCGCCTCAAGGTGGTATTCCTGGCAAATTACAGCGTCTCCCTGGCAGAGAAGATCTTTCCGGCATCCGACCTCTCCCAGCAGATTTCCACCGCCGGCACCGAGGCGTCCGGCACCGGCAACATGAAGTTCGCCCTGAACGGCGCCCTCACCATCGGCACCCTGGACGGCGCCAACATCGAGATGCGGGAAGAGGTCGGCCCGGAAAACATGTTCATCTTCGGGCTCACCGCCGACGAGGTCGGAGCCGTCCGCCGGCGCGGCTACAACCCGCGGGATTACTACAGCCACAACCCGGAGCTGAAAAAGGTGCTGGACATGATCGCCGAGGGCTTCTTCTCCCCCCAGACCCCGGAACTCTTCCGGCCGATCGTCGACACCCTGCTCAACCAGGGGGATTATTACATGGTCCTGTGCGACTATGAATCGTACATCGCCTGCCAGGAGCGGGTGAGCGAACTCTACCGCGACCCGGCTGCCTGGGCGCGACAGTCGATCCTCAACTGCGCCGGCATGGGCAAGTTCTCCAGCGACCGGACCATTGCCGAGTACGCCGAAGAGATCTGGGACGTCACCACCCTGGAGGTGGAGGCAACGGTGCAGCATTGCCTCCACGAAGGAATCTGCCTGGAAAAACATTGATTCACCCGACTCCCATGGACCTTTTTGCCGACGCCGCAACACGAGATTCACGACAGAACGCCCCGCTGGCCGAGCGAATGCGCCCCCGCGCCCTCGACGAATATGTGGGGCAGGAGCACCTGCTGGGGCCGGGCAGGATGCTGCGCAGCCTGATCGAGGACGACCAGGTCCCCTCGCTGATCCTCTGGGGGCCGCCCGGTTCGGGCAAGACTACCCTGGCGCAGGTCATCGCCAACGCCACCAAGGCCCACTTCATCTTCTTCTCCGCCATCCTCACCGGCGTCAAGGAGATCCGCGAGGTCCTGAAAGAGGCCGAGGACGAGCGCAAATACCACGGCAAGCGGACCATCCTCTTTGTCGACGAGATCCACCGCTTCAACAAGGCCCAGCAGGATGCCTTCCTCCCCTACGTGGAGCGGGGCATCTTCACCATCATCGGCGCCACCACCGAAAATCCCTCCTTCGAGGTGGTGGCACCGCTCCTCTCCCGCTGCAAGGTACTGGTGCTGAACCCCTTAAGCGACGACGAGGCCCTCGACATCCTCCGGCATGCCCTTGCCGATTCCGAGCGCGGCCTGGGCTCGCTCAATCTCTCCTGCGACGACGACGCCCTCGCCTTCATCGCCCAGCAATCGGGTGGCGATGCCCGAATCGCCCTGAACACCCTGGAGACCGCTTCCCGGTTGGCCAGGGATGGCCATATCGTCCTGGAAACCGCCAGGGAGGCGTTGCAGAAAAAGGCACTCCTCTACGATCAGTCAGGCGAAGAGCATTACAACGTCATCTCCGCCTTCATCAAGTCGATGCGGGGTTCCGACCCGGATGCCGCTCTCTACTGGCTGGCGCGGATGATCGAGGCGGGCGAGGACCCGATCTTCATCCTCCGCAGGATGGTCATCCTCGCCAGCGAGGATATCGGCAATGCCGATCCCCGCGCCCTCCAGGTGGCGGTGTCGGCGCTGCAGGGATTCCAGCTGGTCGGCATGCCCGAAGGGAGGATCATCATGGCCCAGGCAACGACCTACCTGGCAACCGCGCCCAAGTCCAACGCCTCCTATGCCGGGATCGACGCGGCACTGGCCGAGGTGAGATCGAGCGGTGCCCTGCCGGTCCCGCTGCAGATCCGCAACGCCCCCACCAGGCTGATGAAGGAGCTCGGTTACCACAAGGGATACAAATACGCCCACGACTTTACCGAAGGGTACGCCAGCCAGGAGTATCTGCCGGAAAAGCTGCAGGGGCGGATCTTCTATGCCCCCCAGGGGCATGGCTACGAAAAGACCATCAAGGAACGCATGGCATATCTGCGACAACTGCAGAAACAGCGTGAAGGAGAGACAGAATGAAGAAGATCGGCATCTTGACCAGCGGCGGCGACTGTTCGGGAATGAACGCCTGCATCCGGGCTGCCGTCCGGACGGCGCTCCGGATGGACATGGAAGTGGTGGGATTTCGCAAGGGATATCTGGGGCTGATGAAGGGGGACTGCATCCCCCTCGATACCAAGGCGGTCTCAGGCATTCTCCACCGTGGCGGCACCTTCCTCCAGTCTGCCCGCTCAGAGGAGTTCCGCACCCCCGAGGGGCAGAAAAAGGCAATGGAGATCCTCGCCAATCTCAAGATCGACGGCCTGGTGGTCATCGGCGGCGACGGTTCGCTCAAGGGCGCCCAGGCCCTCCATCGCCTCGGGATGCCGGTGATCGGGGTCCCTGCCAGCATCGACAACGACATCCCCTATACCGACATGGCCCTGGGGGTGGATTCCGCCCTCAACAACATCATCTACGCCGTCGACTGCATCAAGGATACGGCCAGCTCCCATGCCCGGGCCTTTGTCATCGAGGTGATGGGACGCAATTCCGGCTACCTTGCCAGCATCGCCGCCATTGCCTCGGGCGCGGAATACGCCCTGGTGCCCGAACGGGAGACCGACCTTGCCGAGATCTGCCAGCAGCTGCGGGCACGCTACGAAGAGGGGCGCGACAACGCCATCATCATCCTGGCGGAGGGGGCCGGTCACGGCGACGAGATTGCCGCTACCATCAAGGACGCCATCGGCTTCGAGACCCGCGTCACTGTGCTCGGGCACTACCAGCGCGGCGGCGCCCCGACGGTCTTCGACCGGCTGCTGGCGAGCCGGTTCGGCAAGAACGCCGTCGAATTCCTGGCAAACGGCCAGCGTGGCGTCATGGTCGGGCTTTCCTGCAATTCGGTCCTCTCCACCCCCATCGATGATGTGGTAAAAGGTGAAAAGCGCCCGCAGGACGAGGTATTGCGGTTGGCAGAAGTACTGGGTATCTAAAACGAAGTTTCAGCGTAGCTAAAATCCCAGGTTGTTCAAAACCAGTCAGATCGTCGCACCCGCAGAAAGCCCCGCGGAGGCGTGGCAGCGCCACGCCGCACAAGGCGGCTTTCGAGGACGGCGGCGAGATGG
>Ga0208371_1000324_pt1 | contig 12222 bp, 18 predicted proteins | sample SubbioCR12Aug_1A_FD_184827 | JGI IMG/M metagenome (GOLD analysis project Ga0208371, IMG submission 184827) | Serpentinite rock and fluid subsurface biosphere microbial communities from McLaughlin Reserve, California, USA - CR12Aug_1A (SPAdes) | ecosystem: Environmental > Terrestrial > Deep... | reverse complement strand
GTCATTAATACCGTTTGGACCTCCCGGAACCTTGGGGGCCGACATGACGCTGGGGATTGACTTGTATGCGCTCGCTTACCTGCTGGCTGTGCTTGGGGCTGCTTGGATTCTGTTTCGTTAATCCCGTAACCTGTTACGGTTACGAGCCCTTAACAAATTGGAAACCCTCCGCATATTCCCCGCCTGGAACGCAACGGCTCGAACTGGAACGAGCACCCCCTTATGACCCCTCCCGGCCTGCTTCAAATCAGCCTTACAATCCCGTAACTCGCCCCCCGGTTATTGACGAACCCAATAGCGTTAAAGTCCCGTTACGTTTCCCCGCGAATGATCCGCGATTCCCTAACGAGCCAGAAATCCGGCTACCGAAGCCTTCGCCTAACATTATCCCGCTTATCCCCCCCTGGTTGCCGCCCGCTGCTGGCATTCCTTTGTTCCTGTGGCCCAATGAGCCGGGAAATGGTGAATTGCAACCGAATCAGGTTTACGGCCCTCAACCGACTGACTGCGCGGCGGCGCTTTCTGCTCGATCGCATGCCTCCGGGTGCTTTGAAGGTGGTGGGCAACCTTGCGGCTCCGGTGGCTGCGAGGGCGGGGGCTGCTGGGTTTCGTGCGGGACTATGGTTTCCGGTTCCGGTGGATTGAAATGTACATCTGAGATTTGTGGATTCGTTCCTGAGGGAAGTATTCCTCCTGGTCATAAACCCCCGATATTTGACTGTAATTCCGAAACAGGTGATTGTGTTTTGCGTCTGCCTTGGGACGGATGGACCCCGCCTTCCGACTTACCCCCTGACGAAGCAAACAAGCCCTTTCAGTACCCTATCCCTGATGAGGTCTGGCCTGACCCGATTCCCGAGATAGATTTACCTGCCCCTCAAACCTCGCCGGGAGTGCCTATTCCCCAGCCCGATGGCGGCACGATTCAAGATGATTGGCGCCGTGAATTCACTCAGCCGGACCCCGTTAACAATCCCGACCAGATAGAGGTTCGGGACACACCCATTCGGCGCACCACGTCGCCCCCGCAATTAGACCCGCAAGGAAATCCGATCCCTGGATCTCAAACCACGACGGTAACAACAGGGCCATCGGTTGCGCCCTCCATCCAGACCCCGGCAGAGGAAATGCCCGATCAATGCCGGGATCATCCCGAAACGTTGGGTTGTGCGACCCAGGGCCAATTACCCGAAACCCCTGTCCTCCAGAATTACGCGCCTCAGCTCGACTTTTCGCCCTCTTCCGTCTCCTCGTCCTGTCCTGCTCCTGTTTCCTTTACCGCCTTGGGTCATTCTTTTCAAATCCCTTACGATCTTCTTTGTGGGTTTGCTACCGCCATTCGTCCTTTTGTTATATCCATGGCCCTGATCTCCGCGTTAGCGATTGTTTTCATGTAACTGGGGGTTTTTATGATTCTGTTTGCTCCTTTGCTTGCCGGTGTTTTCCAGTATGCCGCCATGCGCTTTGTGTTCTCTCTCGGCATCGGATATATATCTTATGCTGCCTTATCGGCAATCGGCGGCTCGATAATCAGCCAGTTGAATGCCGCATCTGGTAGCCTGACCGGCGCGCCCGGTCAGATAGCCAATATGGCCGGTTTTGGTTCTGCGGTTTCCATTTTAATTTCTGCTTATACCGTTCGCATTGCGTTAAAGGCCGTGACTAAGATTGGAGTGCTGCCCAGATGATAACCCTAATAACTGGCGCTCCCGGTTCGGGCAAAACCCTGCAAGTTGTCGCCGAGCTTCTCAAGCGGGACACATCCAGGCCGTTACTTGTTACGGGCATCCCTACCCTTAATATTCCACACGATACTTTGACTGACCCTCTTGAATGGCATGAGGTTGTTCCTGATGGTGCGCTGATCGTGGTCGATGAGTGTCAAACCTATTGGCGCCCTCGGTCGTCCGGCCTCACGCCTCCCGCTTCTATTCAGGCGCTTGAGACTCACCGCCATAGAGGGCTCGATTTCATTCTGATTACTCAATCTCCTATGTTGATTGATCCGAATATCCGGCGGCTTGTTACTCGTCACGTTCATGTCCATCAAACATTTGCCGGCCGGTGGCGCACGGAATGGGCCGAGTGCCAAAACGATCCCTCACGCCTCGGTTCTGGCATTAGATCCCGTTACGTTTTATCCAGAGACGCTATGAGCGCTTATAAGAGCGCCGAGATTCACCACAAGCCCAAGTTTAAAATTCCTGTTCAGTTGTATATTTTGCCCTTCTTGGCCCTCAGCATTATTTTGGGAGTTTGGTATGGGTATACGCGCATTAGTAATAATGCCGTTGCGGATATAGAATCCGCGCCGATTCCTGCCGTGACTGCGGACCTTGCAAGCGGGGGAATGGGTCAGTCTAAGCGGCAGAATTTACCTGCCGACTTCGAGCCCAGGGTTAAAGCCCGGCCCGAATCCGCTCCCGCTTATGATGAAATTCGCGTTGTTGCAGCTATGCCTAATCTCGCCGGTTGCATTGCCAGTAAAACCAGGTGCGTTTGTTACACGCACCAGGGAACCCCATATCCTGCCGCTGATAGCATTTGCCGGTACCGCGTTTTCACCCGAGATTTTGATCCCTATTACCGCAAGCCCGAAAACGCCAAGGACAAGGATGTTGCATCTAATAACAAAGTTAAATTATCCCCGTCTTCGTCTATCGATTCTTTCGAGTATCCGATCCCGGAAGCGCCTGCTTCCTGGCCGAAAGGCAATTCCCAGTTTCAAACCCTTCCCCAAAAGCTTTGATGACCCAACCGCACCCGTGCGGGCCGTAGGCCCGTGCGGGGTGCGGGTGGGCACTGGCCTCATCGTTACAGTAACGATTTATTCAAAACCCCCTTGAATTTTATTTGTTATGCGTTACGATATAGTTACGTTAAACAAAAACGAGGTTGAGAATGAAACACCCCTCTGACTCGTCAACGGTTGACTTCTTCGGGAAGCGCGGCAGGATCGCAACAGGTAACGCTATGTCAAATGCGGAGAGACAGGCCGCTTACCGTGCCAGGAAACGCGCCCAGGGTCTCAAGCCCCGCGTTACTTGGCAGTCTGACTCCAGTCCTGTTGCGGTTGACGCCAGTGTTTCACATGAGACACATAACGAAAATGCCAGCGTTAATGACGCCTTGCGTGGGCAGCTTTCGTTACTTCAAACGCAGTTTGAAGCGTTACGCGAAACGTTACAGCAGGAAAAAACACGTAACGAACATTTGCTTTCCGAACTCAAGTCTGAACGCAAGAGAGTGGCCGGCCTGAAAGGGCAGATTGCCAAACTCAAGTAGTCACAGTTTTTAATCCGTTAGGAGTAACGCAAATGGCCGATAATATTGAAAACTTGACGCTTGAATTGCTTAAGCGCATTCAGGCCGAGCAATCCGCCTCAAGGGATCGTGATAATGAAATTCTGTCAAGGCTTTCATACATCGAAAGCGGCTTGTCACGCATTTCCCGCGATCAGTCACTTAATTATTCGGAAATCGTGGATGACCGGCACATCGTTGATAAGATGCGGGACCGCATCAATCGTATCGAGCGCCGTCTCGATATCTGTGATGATGCGCCCTGATGTGGAAGCGTGACACGTAACACCTGCAATACCCCTCACCGGCCGCATGGATGCGGCCGGTAATGCAAGCCAAGCGGGCAGTTAACCGGATGTGGCAGCGCAATCCTTGGCGCTTGTCGTCACCTGATGCTGTAGCTGTTTCCCATGCAAAACCCTCCCTGCGTCCATCTCCGGCCTGTTGCGATGCAAAGCCCCGTAGGTTCTGGGGGCCAGTGCATGGAGCAGGGCAAAATACGTCTGTAAGCCTTCAAGTTCGCAAAACCTGAAATGGTTGCCGCATGGCGTCCAAATGTATTCCCCATGGATGAAAAACCCTTTCCAGACTGGCCCGATCGCCTCAAGGCATCCGCCGCGAAGAATGAGCGCTTCCCGCACGTAGTGCGGCATATTGACCCGCCACGCCCGAGCCGCCCCCGGCTGGCGGCCAAGCCAATCGGCGACCTCACCCGGCGCTAAAGGGGTGCGCTGCCTTAACTCGTCGAAACTTTCGCGTCGTAGGTGCCAGATCGTGGGGTAGACATTCATGGAAGGCCTCTTTTTGTTACCAGTAACATCTTTGCCGGCGATTGATCATTAAGCGCAATTCACACCCAGGGAAAAACATGGACCACATTAAATTCCCAAAGAGGGCAACATCTCTTGCAGCAATGTTGAAAACGCCTTTTGCTATTTTTCCAATACCTTGAAACACGTCAAAAATCGTGCCTGTGAGCGGTTTTGTATAATAGGCATTATGCGCAATGCCCCCTTGTTCAATCGTTGCTCCAGCGTCATCGTAGGCCCTAGAATCGGCATCATTTGTTAAAACTCCAGCCATCGCCACAATTGCCGCTGCATTTCTAAGCCATTCCTGCCAGCTCTTACGGATAGTTTCGCTTTTACTATGCTCAGCACTCCAGGCGGCAAAAATGATGGGGGCCGGTAATCCGGTTCCTTCCATTATTCTTTCAAGTGTTTTATCGCTTAACGCTCCCCTTCCTCCCTTCATGTCATAAAAGCCGCCACGACTTAATCCTAAGTATTTTGCGACTTGCTCAAGGCTTGCAAGTCCTTGTTTTTCTTTAAGAATATTTAGTGTTTCGTCAAAGTTCATTTGCGTTTACCTCTGCCGGGAGTTTAGTTCAGTCGGAAAATTCTTGACAGTCGGAAATTTTCCGACTAGATATTGTCGTAATTTTTACGACACTGGACCGGCCATGAAGCTCGGCACCTGGCACCACGTAGCCCACCACTACGAAAACGAAATCTGCCAATTTATCCTGGATTCAGGCGTTGACGGACCTGATCGGTTTTCTGCTGGTTATCCAGACATCAATTCCCGCCTGGTTTTCGTTTCAGTTCATCCACGGCTCGATCAAGCCATGTATGCCCTTGCCGAGGTTCGGGAGCGCTTGACCTCCGAAGGCTTCCCCTTCATCCGCGTCACCCACCGCCCCCTCCCCCCTAAAGTCATCCCCCAGTTTCCCCCCGTGAAATCGTCTAACCGGGAGGCAATGACAGAAACCCAGCGTCCGGCTGGGAATTCTTTTTCTTCCTCTTCCAGGTCTCGGGTGTCCGGTCGGGGGAATCGTGGCGGCTATGTAACACCGCCACTTTGTGCAATGGGTTGCACTGACATTGATCCAGATCAACGTTTTCAGGGTGCGCCACTTAGTCTCATGGGTGAGACTCGAATTGATCCAGATCAACGTTTTCGGGGTCCAGTCTGATGCTTCTCGACTGGATCACGGCCCGTCTTCCTTTGCGGCTTTTCACCGAAGAGCAGCAGGCCGGCTTGCGTAATCTCACCGATCGGATACAGCGTTACTGCCCCCAGACCGGGGAAGTCAAATTTGAATCCCAAGCCTGGGACTCGATCCGCTCTGACTCCCATCAAGTTGTTTTCCGGGTCGGGTCTACGGATTTCTGGTTACAGGGCTCCCCCGCTCGTGCCATCGGTGACGGGGATGCCGTCTTCTCCTCTGGCCCTGCCGCCGCGCTCGATGTCCCTGGATGTGTTGATCGAATGATCAATGTCCTGTTCGCCGGTATCGGGCCGCACCTCAAACCAGTCGCAACCCGTAACGCCTGGATCGTGACCCGAGTAGACGTTACAGGTAACTTGCTATTGGGATCACTAAGTGAAGTCCGTGATGCGTTACGTTTACTACGTAATGTCGAAGGAGGACGTTACAAAGTATCGAACCAAGCAGGGGACACCGTTTATTGGTCCGCAAAGTCCCGCTTGCAAGCGGGCAAAGCCTATGCAAAAGGCCCCCATCTGTCTTACCTCATGAAAAAGAAAGATTATGACGGTCGGCGATACAGCGACGCCGAACTTGACCAAGCCTCCCGTTTATTACGTCTCGAATTACGACTAGGGCGTGAATTCTTCCTCCGTGCCGAACCCTGGCATACCTTAACCAAATCATATCTTGTTAGCCTCTGGGAAAATTACTTCGGGCGCATGCTCGGGGGGTGTGAAGTGAAAACCGACAACGAACTACTTGAAAACTGCATATCTGCTGCCACCACTCCCGGCCAGGGACGTTCTGCTTATGCCCTATGGTGTCTCATTAAATCCGAAGGTTGGGAACGCGCGCAAAATATGACTAATAAAAGGACGTGGTATCACAATTTAAAAATTCTTCGCGCTTCCGGTCTAGGTGATGCCGACTTTTCCGCCGGTAATGTTGTTCATCTTCGTCGTAAAATTATTGAAGTCACTTTAGCAACAAGCTGGGCCGATATTAAGAGGGTTGCATAATGCAAGACTACTTTATCGAAGGGCAAAATATCGAACATGATGACGTGTTCGTTGACATGGATGGTTGGAATGACTGGTCGTCACAGGAAGCTGTAATTCAGGAATTAACTGACTTCTTATGTGAGCTGCAACAATCAGAAGCCACCCTTGATAATATGATCGATGCGTTGAATGACGAATTAGCGATTATACGAAACTTAATCGTTACTGCGGAAGAATCCATTTCCAATGTAAGAGCATTTGTCTACCCACCTCTGGAAGACGAGCTTAATTATTAACATCGTTTACTGCGTTTTAACAAAGGTAGAGGTTTCGCCATGTCTGAATTGATCGATTTAGAATTCCAGATTAAGGGTTTGAATACTCGAATCTATGAAACAGAATCCCTCCTCGGGACTATTGATGATCCTGTGTTAGAGGATCAGGCGAACACCCAGCTTGATGAATTGACTACGGAACGGGACCGGCTAGAGGCCTTATATGATGATGCCGTTAACGAACAAGAAGGCCACGACAACGATTGTCGTGAAGAGTATTAAAGACAGGACGGCATTTTATTTTGTATTGACCAATTGAGGATATTGCAATGATTAGAATTCACTTCCCAACCGATCAATTCCGCACCATGAAAAAGAAAGACGGCAGCGGCAACTTTTACATTCAAACCGGGTATGTTTTCGAACTTGACGAACAGGGCAATGAACGGGCTTACCCAACCCCTGCCGATTTCTTCCTTAACCGGGATGACCGGGGCAATCCCCTTGGTTATCGAGCCGGACATTATTTTGTTTCTCCGTTTCAACTGACCGTTCGTGACAATCGTTTGCAGTTGTCTGGCTTTGCGCCCCTGCTTCCGCTGTCTCAGCTCCAGGACACGCTAAAAGCTGCTCTTGCTCGCGCTCAACCGCACTTGCAGATCAAGGCGGCTGCGTAACTCATGGCCAGCCCGATTCTTCAACCGGTAATAACGGCGTTAACGGGTCTTGTTGCTGATGTTGCGGCTGTGGGCGGGTTGGTGTTGGTCCCATATGCGGTTAGCAAGGGCGTTGATTTTATGGCTGATGCAATTTCCAATCGGCGCCGGTTGAAAGAGGTCAATAATTTTGTTGTTCCTGATTTCGATGCCGATTTGCAGGTTTCGGATTTGTGCCCCTCTTGTCACGAACCAAAGCCTGCTGATGACTTACTTTGTGAGGATTGTTCGCGGTCCTTGTAATTTCTGGCGTACTGCCGAAACGGCTACCCGGTCCGCTTACCGGGTTTAATGAGGTTATTACCATGCGTAAGCTTCTCTTGTCTCTCGTGATGCTGGCTCCCCTTTCGGTCTTTGCCGCTGTACCGGCTGGGGTCACCACCGCACTCAATGATGCGTCCGCTGATGTCACTACCATCGGGGGCGTTATCCTCCTGGTGGTCGTTGCAGCCGCCGTCATCTCCTTCCTTCGCCGCGTCATCCACTGATGATCGGCTGCGCTAGGTCTGGCGGCGTGATGTATGTCAGGCCCAGCGTATGTCAGTCTGGGGAGTCATCTTATTTGCTGACTCCCCAGACCATAACCATGTCCGATATTAGCCAAATCACTTGGCTGATTGTTATGGTTTGGGCCGTGGCTTGGGCTATCCGCATGATTGTCAATACCGTTTGGACCTCTCGGAATCTCGGGGGCAGTCGTGACACTGGGGATTGATTTGTATGCATTCGCTTACCTGTTGGCTGTCCTTGGGGCTGCTTGGATTCTGTTTCGTTAATCCTGTAACCTGTTACGGATATGAGCCTGTAACAAACTGGAAGCCCTCCGCATATTCCCCGCCAGGAACGCAAAGGCTCGAACTGGAACGGGCGCCCCCTTATGATCCCTCTCGATCTGCCGCGAACCAGCCCTACAATCCCGTAACTCGTCCGCCGGTTATTGACGAACCCAATAAAGTTAAGGTCCCGCTTCGTTTTCCCGCGAATGATCCGCGATTCCCTAACGAACCAGAAGTCCGGTTGCCGAAACCTTCGCCCAACATGGCCCCGCTTATTGGCCCCTGGCTGCCGCGCGCTGCTGGTCTTCCTATGCTTCTGTGGCCTACCGAGCCGGGAAATGGAGAATTACAGCCAAACCAGGTTTACGGCCCTCAACCGGCTGATTGCGCGGCGGCGCTTTCTGCTCGCTCGCACGCTTCGGGGTGCTTTGAAGGTGGGGGCCAGCCCTGTAGTACCGGTGGCTGTACGGGTGGGGGCTGCTGGGTTTCTTGCGGGACCATGGTTTCCGGTGCCGGTGCATTGAGGTGTACAGCCGAGATTTGTGGATTTGTTCCAGAGGGAAGCATTCCCCCTGGGCACAGACCTCCAATGTTTGACTGTAATTCCGAAACAGGTGAGTGCGTTTTGCGTCTGCCGTGGGATGGATGGACCCCGCCATCAGACTTGCCCCCTGACGAGGCAAACAAGCCCTTTCAGTACCCTATTCCTGATGAGGTCTGGCCCGACCCGGTTCCTGAGATAGATCTCCCCGCCCCTCAAACCTCGCCGGGAGTGCCTATTCCTCAACCCGATGGAGGTACGATTCAAGATGACTGGCGCCGAGAATTTACTCAGCCGGACCCGGTAAATAGTCCCGATCAGATTGAAGTCAGGGACGTTCCGGTTCGGCGTACCACGTCACCTCCTCAATTAGATCCTCAAGGCAATCCGATCCCTGGATCACAAATAACGACTGAAACGATAGGGCCATCGGTTGCGCCCTCCATCCAGACTCCGGCTGAGGAAATGCCCGATCAATGCCGGGATCATCCCGATACGTTGGGCTGTGCGACTCAGGGCCAGTTGCCTGAAACCCCCGTCCTCCCGAATTACGCGCCACAGTTAGATTTTTCTCCTTCATCTACTGTTGGTTCATGCCCTGCCCCAATTTCATTTACTGTCTTAGGGCGGTCGTATCAGATTAGTTATGATTTGTTCTGTGAGTTTTCAATTGCCATTCGTCCCGTTGTTATATCCATGGCCTTAATTTCCGCCCTTGCCATAGTTTTGTTGTGATTGGGGGTTACCTATGATTCTGTTCGCGCCTTTGCTTGCGGGTGTTTTTCAATATGCCGCCATGCGTTTTATTTTTTCACTGGGTATCGGGTATATTTCCTATGCCGCACTATCGACGGTCGGAAACCTAATAATCGGCCAGTTAAACGCGGCAACGGGAAGCCTGACCGGCGCGGCGGGACAAATTGCCCACATGGCGGGTTTCGGATCGGCCATATCGATATTGATCTCGGCTTATACCGTGCGAATTGCGCTTAAGGCCGTTACCAAGATTGGAGTATTGCCCCGATGATTACCCTGATAACTGGCGCACCCGGTGCGGGAAAGACTGTTCAGGTTGTTGCCGAATTGCTCCAGCGTGACACCTCCAGGCCGTTACTTGTTGCGGGTATTCCAACCCTCGGCATTCCGCATGAAGTCTTGGCCGATCCGTTAGACTGGCCTGCTATTGCCCCGGATGGTGCTTTGATTGTTGTCGATGAATGCCAATCCTATTGGCGGCCCAGGTCATCGAGCATGAACCCGCCCCTGTCCATTCAGGCATTGGAGACGCACCGGCACCGGGGTATTGATTTTATCTTGATTACCCAGTCCCCCATGTTGATCGATCCTAATATCCGGCGACTCGTTACACGTCACGTTCACGTTCATCAAACATTTGCTGGGCGCTGGAGAACGGAATGGGCGGAATGTCAGAATGACCCGTCTCGGCTGGGTTCGGGTATTAGGTCTCGGTATGTATTACCCAAGGCCGCAATGTCCGCTTATAAGAGCGCCGAAATTCACCATAAGCCTAATTTCAAGATTCCCTTGCAACTCTATTTATTGCCCGTTTTGCTGCTGGCTGTCGTGGGTGGCGCTTGGTATGCCTATTCACGCATCAAGTCCCCTCCGGCGGCTGATGTTGTTCCGGCATCTTCGTCTGTTGCGCCTGAATCCGCTGACATAGACCAGCATCAACCTAAACGTTCGACGTTGCCGGCAGATTTTGAACCCAGGGTAAAAACACGCCCCGAGTCCGCGCCTGCCTATGATGAAATTCGCATTGTTGCAGCCATGCCCAATCTCGCCGGTTGCATTGCCAGCAAAACCCGATGCGTTTGTTATACGCACCAGGGAACCCCCTATCCTGCCGCTGACAGCATATGCCGGTATCGCGTTTTCACCCGAGATTTTGATCCCTATTACCGCAAGCCCGAAAACACCAAGGACAAGGATGTTGCATCTAATAACAAAGTTAAATTATCCCCTTCTTCTGTCGATTCTTTCGAGTATCCGATCCCGGAAGCGCCCGCTTCCTGGCCGAAAGGCAATCCCCAGTTTCAAACCCTTCCCCAAAAGCTTTGATGACCCAACCGCGCCCGTGCGTGCCGAAGGCACGTGCGGGGTGCGGTGGGTATCGGTCTCATCGTTACAGTAACGATTTACTCAAAAGCCCCTTGAATTTTATTAGTTACGTGTTACGCTGTAGTCACCTTAACGAAAGGGGTTTAGAAATGAAGCATCCCGTAGATTTTCAAACGATCGATTTTTTCGGCAAGCGGGGAAGGATTGCAACAGGTAACGCTAAATCAAACGCGGAGAGACAGGCCGCTTACCGTGCGAGGAAGCGCGCCCAGGGTCTCAAGCCGCGCGTTACGTGGCAGGACGCAAATGCTTCATGTGAAACACGTAACGAAAATGCTAGTGTTAATGACGCCGCGCTTGGGCAGCTTTCGCTACTTCAAACGGAGCTTGAAGCGTTACGCGAAACGTTACAGCAGGAAAAAACACGTAACGAATATCTGCTTTCCGAGATCAAGGCTGAACGCAAGAGAGTGGCCGGCCTGAAAGGGCAGATTGCCAAACTCAAGCAGTCATAGTTTTTAATCCGTTAGGGGTAACGCAAATGGCCGATAATATTGAAAATTTGACGCTTGAATTGCTTAAGCGCATTCAGGCCGAGCAATCCGCCTCAAGGGATCGTGACAATGAAATTCTGTCCAGGCTTTCATATATCGAAAGTGGCCTGTCCCGTATTTCCCGCGATCAGTCACTTAATTATTCGGAAATTGTGGGTGATCGGCACGTCGTTGATAAGATGCGGGATCGCATCGATCGTATCGAGCGCCGTCTTGATATCTGTGATGCTGCCCCCTGATGCGGAAGCGTGACACGTAGCGCCTGCAATACCCCTCACCGTCCGCATGGATGCGGTCGGTAATGCAAGCCAAACGGGCAGTTAACCGGATGCGGTAGCGCAATCCTCGGCGCTTGTCGTCACCTGGGGCTGTAGCTGTTTCCCATGCAAAACTCTCCCCGCGTCCATCCCCGGCCTGTTGCGATGCAAAGCCCCGTAGGTTTTGGGGGCCAGTGCATGGAGCAGGGCAAAATACGTCTGTAGGCCCTCAAGTTCGCAAAACCTGAAATGGTTGCCGCATGGCGTCCAAATGTATTCCCCGTGGATGAAAAACCCTTTCCAGGCCGGGCCGATTGCCTCAAGGCATCCGCCGCGAAGAATGAGCGCTTCCCGCACGTAGTGCGGCATATTGGCTCGCCATGCCCGAGCCGCCCCCGGTTGACGGCCCAGCCAGTCGGCGACTTCGCCCGACGCCAAAGGTGTGCGCTGCCTTAGTTCGTCGAAACTTTCGCGCCGCAGGTGCCAGATCGTAGGATAGACGTTCATGGAAAACCTCTTTTTGTTACCAGTAACATCTTTGCCGGCGATTGACCATTAAGCGCAATTCACACCCAGGGAAAAACATGGACCACATCGAATTCCCAAAGAGGGCAACATCTCTTGCAGCAATGTTGAAAACGCCTTTTGCTATTTTTCCAATACCTTGAAACACGTCAAAAATCGTGCCTGTGAGCGGTTTTGTATAATAGGCATTATGCGCAAT
>Ga0208371_1000323_pt1 | contig 12242 bp, 8 predicted proteins | sample SubbioCR12Aug_1A_FD_184827 | JGI IMG/M metagenome (GOLD analysis project Ga0208371, IMG submission 184827) | Serpentinite rock and fluid subsurface biosphere microbial communities from McLaughlin Reserve, California, USA - CR12Aug_1A (SPAdes) | ecosystem: Environmental > Terrestrial > Deep... | reverse complement strand
CGAAAACCGCCGCGCCATCATCGCGCGTCCTAATGGACAATCTGGGTTTAAGCGCCCGCACTCGTCAACATTTCCAGCCCCCAGGCCACGCCAAAACCGGTGATATCGGAACCCACCGCCCCTAGCCCCCCTTTGCAACGGCTGGCGCACAGATCCATGTGCAACCAGGGGGTTTCGCCCACAAAACGCTTGAGAAACCGTGCGGCAAGGATGTGATCGGCCTCGGAATCCAGCGTGCATTGTTTGACATCGGCCACTTGGGAATCGAGGTCGTCGTCGTAATCCTCCGGCATGGGGAAAGCCACGAGGCGCTCGCCGCAGGCCTGCCCTGCGGCGATGGCACGGGCCGTCAGATCGTCCCGGTTACCGATCAGCCCGCTCATGCGCCCCCCCAGCGCCACGGCCATGCTGCCGGTGAGCGTGGCGAAATCGTAAATAGCGTCGGGGTTTTCATTCGCGGCCAGTGCCAAGGTATCGGCCAGCACCATGCGGCCTTCGGCATCGGTATGCACGATCTCGATGGTGATGCCGTTCAGGGCCGTGACCACTTCATTCTGCGTATAGGCATCGGGGGAAAGATGGTTCTGAGCAATGGCCAGCCAGACCGTGAGGTTCACCGGTAATTTCAGGCGTGTCGCCGCCAGCAGAATGCCCAGAGCGACGGCAGAACCGTTCATGTCATCGTGCATGTTGTTCATGTAACGCGCCGGTTTGAGGTTGTGGCCGCCGGTATCGAAACAGATGCCCTTGCCCACCAGCGCCGTCGTGCGCCCCGCCGTCACGTAGCCTTCTCCGCCCTGATAAGACAAACGCACGATGGCGGCATCGTCGTGAGCACTGCCGCGTGCCACCGCCAGAAATGCACCCGCCTTGAGTTTTTTCAGGCGTTTGGTGTCGTATTCCTCGATCGCCCAGCTCTGTTCTTCGGCCAATACGCGAATCCGCGCCCGATAACTGGATGGCGTCAGCACGTTGGGCGGTTGCAGGGTCAAGGCACGGCACAGACTGTTGCCTTCGGCCAGCGCCCGTTCGCGCGCCAGATCGAGATCCGGCACACCATGGAGGACAATTTCCGCCAGCGCACGTGGCGGCTTGCTGCTTTTCCACACCGGCATGGGCAGACCATTGAGCCAAGCCACATAGGCCGCATCGCGGGCGGCACGCTGGCAAAACACCGCAGTACCATGCAAAACCACATCCAGTCGTGCCGGATGCTCCCCCAGCAAAGGGGTCATGGCCCGCCGCAGGCTGCTGTGCCAGTCGAACGTCGCCCCGGCTTCATCCAGACGCACCCAGACCGAGAGACAACCGCCGGGCAATTCCAGCGTCACAGGCATTTTGCCCAGGTCGGCAGGCACTTTGTCGCGGCGCTTGAGCGCGGCCTGCACGGCTTCGTGTTCCATCGCCGCAAACCAGTCGCTGCCCGCAGGCAGGATATGTAGCACATGCGTGTTCTTGGGCTCTCTTTTCTGCAAAGGTGCCGGTTTAGTGCGCACTTTGGCCAGTAGGTTGGAGGAGAACACAGCCGCTAAGGCACCCGATTGCTTCATAAGAAACCTTTAATATTAAAAACATCAATACTATGTATTAACGAATTGACGGAGATCGGCCTGCGCCGGGATAATGCGCGCGCTCATTTTTCCCGATTGTTCCACGAAAACACGGACAACCCGGCCCACGAAGCCGGAACCCTCGCACGGAGAGACTCACCCATGTCGAACCCCACCCCCGACCACGACCCGCAGGAAACTCGCGAATGGCTCGATGCCCTGGCCGCTGTCATTGAAGAAGAAGGTGTCGAACGCGCGCACTTCCTGCTGGAAAAACTCATTGACAAGGCCCGACGCTCCGGGGCCTATCTGCCTTACAACGCCACCACGGCCTACGTGAACACCATTCCCGCGCACAGGCAGGAAAAACACGCCGGTGACGTGGCCATGGAATCGCGCATCAAGGCGCTGATCCGCTGGAACGCGGTGGCCTGTGTGATGCGCGCCAATGAAAAAGCGCCCGGCGTGGGTGGACACATCGCCAGTTTCCAATCGGCAGCCACGCTGTATGAAGTCGGTTTCAACCACTTCTTCCGTGGGCCGGAAACCGAGCACGGCGGTGATCTGGTGTTCTTTCAGGGGCATTCCGCACCGGGCATCTACGCCCGCGCTTTCCTCGAAGGCCGGGTCAGCGAAGAGCAGTTCAGCAATTTCCGCCAGGAATCTTCCGGACACGGCATTCCCTCTTACCCTCACCCTTGGCTCATGCCCGGTTTCTGGCAGTTCCCCACCGTGTCGATGGGACTGGGGCCGTTGCAGGCCATCTATCAGGCGCGCTTCCTGCGCTACCTGCACGATCGTGGCATTGCCGATACCTCGGGCCGCCACGTCTGGGCCTTTCTCGGCGACGGCGAGACCGATGAGCCGGAATCGCTCGGGGCCATCACCCTGGCTTCGCGCGAGAAGCTCGACAACCTGATTTTCGTCATCAACTGCAATCTGCAACGCCTCGACGGCCCGGTGCGCGGCAACGGTAAGATCATCCAGGAACTCGAAGCTGCTTTTCGCGGCGCAGGCTGGAACGTGCTCAAGGTGATCTGGGGCTCGTACTGGGATCCGCTGCTGGCCATGGACAGCAAGGGCCTGTTGAAGAAGCGCATGGAAGAGTGCGTCGATGGTGAGTACCAGAACTTCAAGGCCAAGGGCGGTGCCTATACCCGCGAATTTTTCTTCGGCAAATATCCCGAGCTCAAGGAAATGGTGGCCGCCATGTCGGATGAGGACATCTGGCGTCTCAACCGCGGCGGCCATGACCCGCACAAGGTCTATGCCGCCTATGCAGCGGCGGTGAAACACACCGGCCAACCGACGGTGATTCTCGCCAAGACCGTGAAAGGTTATGGCATGGGGGCCTCTGGCGAGGCGCAAAACCCGACGCATCAGGCCAAGAAGATGGCACTGGATGATCTGCGCGCCTTCCGCGACCGTTTCCGCATTCCCGTGCCGGATGACCAGATCGAGGCACTGCCGTTCTACCGCCCAGCGGAAGACAGCCCGGAAATGCAGTATCTGCACGCACGCCGCGCGGCCCTGGGCGGCTATGTACCTTCGCGCCTGCAGCAGGCCGAATCCCTGAAGGTACCGGAATTGTCTGCCTTTCAGGCCATGCTCGAAGCCACGGGCGAACGCGAGATTTCCACCACCATGGCGTTCGTGCGTGTACTCACCAGCCTGCTGCGCGACAAGGCCATTGGCCGCCACATCGTGCCCATCGTGCCGGACGAGGCCCGCACCTTCGGTATGGAAGGACTGTTCCGCCAGGTAGGCATCTATTCCTCGGTGGGGCAGTTGTATGAGCCGGTTGATTCCGACCAGGTGATGTATTACCGCGAGGACAAAGGCGGGCAGATTCTCGAAGAAGGCATCAACGAGGCGGGCGCGTTTTCGTCATGGCTGGCTGCGGCGACGTCGTACAGCGTCAGCGGCGTACCGATGATTCCCTTCTACATCTATTACTCGATGTTCGGCTTTCAGCGCATTGGCGACCTGGCCTGGGCGGCGGGTGATTCGCGCGCACGCGGCTTCTTGCTGGGCGGTACTGCCGGGCGCACCACGCTCAACGGCGAAGGTCTGCAACACGAAGACGGCCACAGCCATTTGCAGGCGGGCATGATCCCCAACTGCGTGAGCTATGACCCCACCTTCCACTACGAGCTGGCCGTCATCATCCAGGATGGTCTGCGCCGCATGGTCACGGATCAGGAAGACGTGTTCTATTACCTGACGGTAATGAACGAAAACTACAGCCACCCGGCTCTGCCCAAGGGCGCGGAAGCAGGCATTCTCAAAGGCCTGTACCGGCTTTCGGAAGGCAGCAAGCCCAAGGGCAAGGCTAAGAAAGCACGCGTGCAGCTCATGGGCTCGGGCACCATTTTGCGTGAGGTCATGGCCGCAGCCGACTTGCTCGAAGCCGACTGGGGCGTGGCCGCCGATGTGTGGAGTGCCACCAGCTTCAACGAGTTGCGCCGCGAAGCCCAGGACGTGCACCGCTGGAACCTGTTGCATCCCGACCAGCCGCAAAAAACCAGCTATGTGGAGCAGTGCCTGGACGAAACCTCCGGCCCGGTCATCGCGTCCACCGACTACATGCGCGCCTTCCCCGACCAGATCCGCCCCTATGTGAAACGTCGTTATGTCACGCTGGGCACCGATGGTTTTGGCCGTTCGGATTCACGCGAGGCCCTGCGCAGCTTCTTCGAGGTGGATCGCCACCATGTCGTGCTCGCTGCCCTCAAGGCGCTGGCCGACGAAGGTGTGCTGCCCGCCGCCAAGGCGGCTGAAGCCATCGTGAAATACGGCATCGACGCCGATCGCCCCAACCCGGTCAACGTATAAGGAAGCGTGGAGATGGCTATCAAGGAAGTCCTCGTTCCCGATATCGGCAATTTCAAGGATGTCGAAATCATCGAAATCATGGTCGCCCCCGGCGATACCCTCGCCAAGGATGCCTCCATCATGACAGTGGAGTCGGACAAGGCGGCCATGGATATTCCCGCGCCTTTCGGCGGCACCGTCACCGAAATCAGGGTGAAGGTTGGCGACAAGGTATCGGAAGGCATGCTGGTGCTGCTGCTCGATACGGCGGGTGAAGCCACGGCGGCAAGCGCCGCGCCGGTGGTGAAATCGTTCACCCCGACGCCGGCAAATACCAGCCCGGCCAACGGCGTGAGCCTGTCTGCCCCCACACAGCCCGCACCCGCCGTGCCGGAGCACATCGCCCCCAGACATCGCCCCGACCCGGTGGCGGCGCATGTCGAATTTGCGCCCGGCAGAACGCCGCACGCCAGCCCCTCGATTCGCCGCTTTGCGCGTGAACTGGGGGCCGATCTCGCGCGCATTCCCGGCAGCGGCCCGAAAGGCCGCATCACCCGCGAAGACGTGCAGGCCTGGATCAAGGGCGAACTAGCCAAACCGCGTAGCGAAGGCATGGGCGGCAGCAGCGGCGTCAATGTGCTGCCCGCACCGCAAATCGACTTCAGCCAGTTTGGCGAGACCGAAACGCAGCCCCTGTCACGCATCAAAAAGCTTTCCGGGGCCAACCTGCACCGCAACTGGGTCACAGCACCGCATGTCACTCAATTTGACGAAGCCGACATCACCGATCTGGAAGATTTCCGCAAATCGATGCTCGATGAGGCAGCCAAACGCGGCGTCAAACTCACCCTGCTGGCCTTCCTCATGAAGGCCGTGGTCAACGCCCTGCGCCACTATCCACGGTTCAATGCCTCGCTGACCACCGATGGCGAAAGTCTGATCCTCAAGAAATATTTCCACGTCGGCTTTGCCTGCGACACGCCGGATGGCCTGGTCGTGCCGGTGATCCGTGATGTCAACAAGAAAGATGTCATGGACATTGCGCGCGAATTGGCCGAGCTCTCTGAACTGGCGCGTGAGCGCAAGCTCAAGGTCGATGCCATGCAGGGCGGCTGTTTCACCCTTTCCAGCCTGGGCGGCATCGGCGGCACGGCCTTCACACCCATCATCAACTGCCCGGAAGTCGCCATCCTCGGCCTGTCGCGCGCGGAGATGAAACCCGTGTGGAACAAGGCCGCCAAAACTTTTGAACCGCGCCTGATGCTGCCGTTGTCGCTGTCTTACGACCACCGCGTCATCGACGGTGCGGATGGCGCGCGCTTCACCAGCCACCTGCGGCTGATGCTGTCGGATGTACGTCGGCTGCTGTTGTAACCCCCGACGAAAGCCGGGCGAGAAGCATCAGGAACAGACGGCCTGATTCCTGCCGATTCCTGCATACTCTCGCCCCAAGCCCACCCTTTTCGGCTCTCTCTCATGACTCAAACCATCGAAATCAAGGTGCCGGATATCGGCAATTTCAAGGACGTCGCCGTCATCGACATTCTCGTCGGCGTAGGCGACCGCATTGACCACGACACTGCCCTCATCACAGTGGAATCCGACAAGGCAGCCATGGACATTCCCTGCCCACATGCCGGGGTGGTGGAAAAACTGCGGGTGAAAGTGGGCGACCGCGTCTGCGAGGGTTCTCCCATCCTGTCGCTGGCCACAGGCACGGAGAAAAACGTGATGCCCGAGGTACCCGCCCTGGCCCACTCCCCACGCCCCACCGCCGATCTGCATGCGCAAACGCTAGTGTTGGGCGCGGGCCCCGGTGGCTATACCGCCGCATTCCGCGCGGCTGACCTGGGCCAGAACGTGGTGCTGGTGGAACGTCATGCCAGCCTGGGGGGGGTCTGCCTCAATGTCGGCTGCATTCCTTCCAAAGCCCTGTTGCACACCGCCCGCTTGATCACCGAGGCGGAAGAGATGGCTGAGCACGGCGTGACCTTCGGCAAGCCCGAGGTCAATCTCGACGCGCTACGCGCCTGGAAAGCGGATGACGTGGTGGGGCGTCTCACCGGTGGTCTGGAGCAATTGGCCAAACAGCGCAAAGTCAGCGTCGTGCGTGGCGAAGCCTGTTTTACCGGCCCGCACAGCCTCACGGTCACGCAGGCCGATGGCCACGTCCAGACCCTGACTTTCGATCACGCCATCATCGCCGCCGGTTCGCAGCCGATTCGCCTGCCTTTCCAGCCCGATGACCCGCGCGTCATGGACTCCACCGGCGCACTGGCGCTTGCGGATGTGCCGCCACGCCTGCTGGTCATTGGCGGCGGCATCATCGGCCTGGAAATGGGCACGGTGTATGACGCCCTGGGCAGCCGGGTGACCGTGGTGGAACGCGGCCCGCAGCTCATTCCCGGTTGCGACCCCGATCTGGTGCGCCCGCTCATGAAGCGCATGGAAAAACGCTTCGAGGCCATCCTGCTCAATACCGGTGTAACCGGCATGGACGCGCGCAATGATGGCATCCACGTCAGCCTGCAAGCCGGGGACAAGACCGAAACGCAGGTGTATGACCGCGTGCTCGTCGCCATTGGCCGTCGCCCCAACGGCAAACTGATCGGTGCAGAAGCAGCCGGCGTGGCCGTGAACGAGCAGGGTTTCATTCCGGTGGACACCCAGATGCGCACCAACGTGCCGCACATTTTTGCCATCGGCGACATCGTCGGTCAGCCCATGCTGGCGCATAAGGCCGTGCACGAAGGCAAGATCGCGGCAGAAGTCATCGCTGGGCACAAGGTCGAATTCCAGGCGCTGGTGATTCCCGCCGTGGCCTACACCGATCCGGAAGTGGCTTGGGCAGGCATGACCGAAACCGAGGCCAAGGCCAAAGGCATCGCCATCGAAAAAGCCAGTTTCCCTTGGGCCGCCAGCGGTCGGGCACTCTCCATCGCGCGCACCGAGGGCTTGACCAAACTGGTGATTGATCCGGCAAGCAAACGCGTCATCGGCGCGGGGTTGGTGGGCATCAACGCGGGCGAACTGCTGGCCGAAGCCGTGCTGGCGATTGAAATGGGGGCCACGGCAGAAGACATCGGTCTGACCATCCACGCGCATCCCACCTTGTCAGAAACGATCTGCTTCGCGGCAGAAATGGCCGAAGGCACCATCACCGACCTGCTGCCCGCGAAAAAGAAATAAGCGAGCGCCGCCATGAGTGCCCTGACCTACTGCATGTCCTCGAACTGTCCGCTGGCCAGTGCCTGTGCTCGTTTTGAGGATGATGCGGGCAGGCATTGCCTGCACCGCACCTACGCCGATTTCAGCGAGGAACTGATCCGCAAAACCGATGGTTCGGCGGAATGCCCGTTCTTTCAGGCCAAAACCGTGCCCACAGACTGACGAAAGCGGCAAGCCCCCGCCGCTTGCCACTTGTGCCAACGGGGCCCTCTGGTCGCCTTTTTCGGTTTCTGGGTGTGGTACAAAAAAAGCCTGGGAGCCGGTCGTGGGGCTTGGCTATGATGGCAAACCTTCCCAAGCCAATGCCTGTCCATTTCAGACGCTTTGCCCCATCGGGGCACTCCTACCGTGTTCAGACTGCTGTCCTTCCTTGTCATCCTGCTCTGTAGCCGGTGGGCACTGGCTCAACTGCCTGTGCTGAATCTGAACGGACACCATGACGCCTACCCACTGAGTGGCTACCTGACTGCACTGGAAGATCCGGGCAAAACGCTCCAGCCCGTTGACCTGACCCGCCCGGATATCGCCGCCCGTTTTGCGCCCCATCACAAACAGGGCGAAATCAACTTCGGCTACTCGCACTCTGCCTACTGGTTGCGCCTGCCGGTTTACACCTCCACAGCCAGTGCCTGGTTTCTGGAAGTCGCTTACCCCTCACTCGACCGCCTCGATATCTATTTCCACGATGCCCAGGGCTTGCCGCAACATCTGAGCACGGGCGACAAGCGCTCGTTTTCCACACGCCCCTATCCACACCGCAATTTCGTTTTTCCCATGACGCTGCCTGCGGGCGATTCGGTGCTGTATATCCGGGCAGAATCGTCCGGCAGCCTGACCCTGCCCACCACACTCTGGCAACCGGATGCCTTTCATCGCATGAACCCGGGCAATTACACCGTGCTGGCGCTGTACTACGGCACCCTGCTGGCGCTGGGTGGATACAACCTGCTGCTATATCTGTCGCTTCGTGACCGCGCCTACCTTCAATACGTGTTGTTCGTGGCAGGCATGGCAGTTGGCCAAGCCTCGCTGAACGGTTTTGGCAACCAGTTTGTCTGGCCGGATTGGCCCGCCTGGGGCAATGTCGCCCTGCCGGTCGGATTTGCTTTCGCCGGGCTGTTCGGCTCGCTGTTCAGCCGCTCCTTTCTTGAAACAGCCACGCTGGCACCCCGCCTGGACAAGGCCTTGCAAGCAGGTGCCTTACTGTTTCTCGCTGCCATGGCCGCGCAACTCATCTCGTACAGGGCAGGGGCCACACTGACTTCTTTGGGAGGGCTGCTGGTATCGAACGTGGCCCTGCTGTCAGGCGTGGTGTCCTGGCGGCGCGGGCACGCCGGAGCCCGTTTTTTTCTGCTGGCCTGGGCATTGTTGCTGGTGGGGGTAAGCATCATGGCGCTGCGCAATTTCGGTTGGGTGCCCACCAATTTCTTCACCTATTACGCCATGCAGATCGGCTCTACGCTCGATTTGCTGCTGCTTTCCTTCGCACTGGCCGATCGCATCAATATCCTGCGCGCAGAAAAAGAATGGATGCAGGCCGAAGCGCTGAGTACCAAGCAGGCCCTGGTGGAGTCGCTGACCCGATCGGAACAGGAACTGGAAGCACGGGTGGAAGCCCGCACGCGTGAGCTGGAAACCGCCAACACCCAGTTGCGCGAAAACGAAAAAGCACTGACTCACATTGCTCGGCTTGATCCGCTCACCGGTTTAGGCAACCGCATCGTTCTGGATGAAGAGCTCAATCGCGCCATTCACCGTGCCGCGCGACATCAGGCGTCTGTGGCCGTATTACTGGTCGATCTGGATGGCTTCAAACCGGTGAATGACCAATTTGGTCATGCCACGGGGGATCGGGTGCTGCAGGAAGTCGCCAAACGCTTCAAAGAGTGTGTACGCAAAACGGAAACCGTCATCCGGCACGGTGGCGACGAGTTCGTCATCCTCATCGAGGGCGGAGAAGCGGCACGGGACGCTCACGTCGTTGCGGGCAAACTGCTCGAACGTATTGCCGCCCCCATCGACACCGGCACGGCTGTCATACACATCGGTGCCAGTATCGGCATTGCCCTGTATCCGGCTGAAGGCCAAACCCCGGACCAACTCATCCATGAGGCTGACCAAGCCATGTACGCCGCCAAAACAAGTGGCAGAGGGTGCTTTTGCCGGGCAAACGGAAAATGCTCGCCCAACCGGGTTCACGCCCATTCAGACTGAAATTCTTAGCGCCTCAGCTTCGCCAACCATTCATCGGCGAGCTTGTTGGCCTCGGCCAATTGGCCGCTTTGCAGTTCTTTTTCCAGCCCCAGCAACATGTCACCAGCCAGCTTGTGACCACCTTTGCTCGCCAGGTTGAACCAGGCATACGCCTGGACAGGATCCTTTGCCACGCTGATGCCCTTGGCATACATATCGGCCAGCGCGAAATAGGCATCGGGCACCCCCTGTTTCGCCGCAGTCATATACCAGTCGAATGCCTTGTTCACATCGGTCTCGGTGCCCTGCCCCTGTTCGGTCATGATGCCCATCATGTATTGAGACAAACCATGACCTTCCTTCTCGGCAAAGGTCTTGAACATGGCAAAGGCCTTGGGATAGTCCACGCAACCGTAGGCGCTGATGGCACGGTCATAACCATCGTGCGCCCATGCAACGATGGGCTGGGCCAGACAACCTAGCAATACAGTCACTCGAATGGCGTATTTCATGGTGCTCTCCTCCTGGTTGGGACATTCATTCTGTGCATGCGACCTGTATTACACAAGTCCGTGACACAAACGCATCCAAGCAGAAAAAGTCACGACAGGAAAAGTTTATAGGCCGGATTGCGGCTCTCGTTCCAGTAGCGGTAACCCAAGCCATCGAGGAAAGCCTGGAAATCTTTCTTGTCCGTGGTGGGCACCTGAATTCCCGCCAGCACGCGACCGTAATCCGCACCGTGGTTGCGGTAGTGAAACAGGCTGATATTCCAGGCATGGCTCATGCTGTTGAGGAATCGCATCAAAGCACCGGGGCGTTCCGGAAACTCGAAGCGGTACAGCAATTCGTTTTCGGCCTGGGGCGAACGCCCTCCGACCAGATGGCGAATGTGCAGTTTGGCGATTTCGTTGTCGGAAAGATCGAGCACAGCCAGACCATGCTTTTCCAGCGAATCGATCAGCTTGTCGATTTCGGCGCGGTTGTGCACCTGGATGCCGACATAGACATGCGCCATCGCCGGATCGGCATAACGGTAGTTGAATTCGGTAATGCCGCGCGCGCCCAGCAGAGTGCAAAACGCCTTGAAGCTGCCGGGTTTTTCGGGAATGGAGACCGCCAGCACGGCTTCGCGCTTCTCACCCAGTTCGGCGCGTTCGGCCACGAAACGCAGCCGGTCGAAATTCATGTTGGCCCCCGAGGCGATGGCAACCAGTTGCTTGTTCTTCGCCTTCTCGCGCGCGGCCCAGGCCTTGAGCCCGGCGACGCCCAGCGCACCCGCTGGTTCAAGAATGGAGCGGGTGTCTTCAAACACATCCTTGATGGCGGCACAGATGGCATCGTTGGAGACACGAATGACTTCATCCACGTACAACTGACACAGGCGGAAGGTTTCTTCACCCACCTGTTTCACTGCTACGCCATCGGCAAAGATGCCGACCTGCGACAAGGTGACACGCTCTTTCTTGCACAGGGAACGGGCCATGGCATCGGCATCTTCCGGCTCCACACCAATGATCTTGATTTCCGGGCGCAAGCGCTTGAGATACGCGCCAATCCCGGCAATCAGCCCGCCGCCCCCCACGGGCACGAACACGGCATCGATGGGCATACGCGACTGACGCATGAGTTCCATGCCGATGGTGCCCTGCCCGGCGATGACTTCGGGGTCGTCGTAGGGATGCACGAAGGTTTTTTTCTCTTGGCGGGCAATGCCTTTGGCGTGGTGATAGGCATCGTCGTAAGAATCACCATGCAACACCACCGTGGCACCGCGCTTGGCCACCGCATCCACCTTGATGGCCGGGGTGGTGGCGGGCATGACGATGGTGGCTTCGCACCCCAGCACCTGTGCGGACAGCGCCACGCCTTGGGCATGGTTGCCTGCGCTCGCGGCCACCACACCGCGCTTCAACTGCGCCTTGGTGAGCCCGGCCATCTTGTTGTAAGCGCCGCGCAACTTGAAGGAAAACACCGGCTGCATGTCTTCGCGCTTGAGCCAGACGTGGTTGTTGATGCGGCGGGAAAGATTCGCGGCTTCATCCAGCGGCGTCTCGTGCGCCACGTCATACACCCGGGCCAGCAGGATGCGTTCAAGGTAATCGGTCATTGCGGTTTGATAGGGCGAAAGAAGGTCGCTATTCTCGCGGGCCTACCCGTAAACAACAAAGAGAATCGCATCATGATGACGCAAGACGAAATGAAACAGGCCACGGCGCGTGCCGCCATCGATCATGTTCCCGCAGGCATCATCGGCGTGGGCACCGGTTCCACCGCCAACTTTTTCATTGACGCACTGGCTGACATCAAGGGAAAAATCGATGGGGCCGTCGCTTCCAGCATCGCCACGGCAGAGCGCCTGAAGAAAAACGGCATTCGCGTGGTCGATCTCAACGAAGTGGGTGAGATGGAAGTCTATGTGGACGGTGCCGATGAAATTACCCGCCACATGGCCAT
>Ga0208371_1000322_pt1 | contig 12339 bp, 8 predicted proteins | sample SubbioCR12Aug_1A_FD_184827 | JGI IMG/M metagenome (GOLD analysis project Ga0208371, IMG submission 184827) | Serpentinite rock and fluid subsurface biosphere microbial communities from McLaughlin Reserve, California, USA - CR12Aug_1A (SPAdes) | ecosystem: Environmental > Terrestrial > Deep... | reverse complement strand
TTTACCACACACAGCGCAGACATGCCCCTTGCCGCCATTCTCCGACGGTCCGGCAAGGCAGGCGTTGAAAAAAAGAAAAGAAAGGATAACAGCCACGGCTGTTGTCTGTTTAAAGGAATGGAAGGCCATGGGCAGGCATCCCGCAAAGGGGAATGCTTTAAACCTCCTTAAAAAGATCATGGTAGGAAACGGTACCCTGAACACCTTTCAACCCGTTTTTTCTCAGTTCTTTGATCATAAAAATATCGTCCGGCACATCGTAGATGGAAACGATACCGTATGCCACCGAAGGAACGAACCCGAAACGGGGGTAATAATCCGCATGGCCCAGGACAACCACAGCATCATAACCAGCCTTGAGACATTGCTTCAATCCCTCTTCCACAAGAAGTTTGCCCACGCCTTTTTTCCGGTAGTCGGGAAGAACAGCCATGGGACCAAGCCCGGCCAGGCGTTTACCAGGATTTTCTCCCCGCAATGTAACTGGAGAAAACATAATATGACCGCACAGGCCACCATCATCATCTTCAGCCACAAGGGAAATAATCGGGACGCCTTCTTTCCTGAGCAGGTCTACCAATCGGGCCTCTCCTTCGGAACTGAATGATCCGGTATTGATGTCGTAGATGCGTTGAATGTCCTGTTTTTTTTCAGCCCTGATTTTCATGGTTTTCTCCTGTGATCACTTTGCCTGTAGGTATCTTTGTTCTGATTCCGAATAACAACATTATCCCTTAACGAGCCTGGTTACCACCCGAAGAACTGATGATATGAACTTCCTGCTGGGGAAAAGGTATGCTGATGCCTTTTTCATCAAATGTTGTTTTGATTGTCTCGTTAAGATCGAAAAGCACATTTCCGTAATCCCCTGTTTTAACCCAGGGGCGAACCGCAAGGTTTACACAGCTGGATGCAAGCTCAGCTACGGCAACAACCGGCGCAGGATCTTTAAGAATTCTGGAATCGGCTTCCAGGATAGCCATCACCGTTTCCTTGGCAAAAGCGATATTGTCTTTGTAGCTTATTCCTACCACCAGATCCACGCGTCGCGTGGCGTTTGCCGTTACATTGGTTATTACGGCGCTTGTGATGCTGTTGTTGGGAATGATCACCCTCTGGTTGTCCACGGTGTTTAATATGGTATTGAAGATATTGATGCTTTCAACTTTTCCGGTGACTCCGCCTGCATTGACGGTATCATTCACCTTGAACGGCCTGAAAAGAATCAGCATGACGCCTGCGGCAAAATTGGACAGGGAGTCTTTAAGAGCAAGACCCACAGCAAGACCGGCAGCACCCACAATGGTGAGGAACGACGTGGTGTTGATACCCAGCTGGCCTGCGGCGGCGATAACCACCATGATCATCAGGGCGTAATAGATGATATTTGATAAAAAACCCACCAGAGTTATATCTATTTTGTTTTTTTCAAGAAGTGTTTTAAGAAGATTTGAAATTCGGTGGGAAAGCCAGTTTCCGATCACAAGAACAAGGATGGCTGCCACAACTTTTATAGAATAATTACTGATCCAATTGATAATCACCGTGACATATTCGTTGACGAACTTATCCATAACAATGATGATCTCCCTGCGGTTATTAACGTTAACGTGAATTCGATGCTTTTCTTGTGCTTTTCTTAACAATAAGTTTTCACAACTTACATAATTTTTTCGGAAATCTCAATATCAAACCTTTGGTTCTTCAGAGCAATCGCATATCTTTATAGCATCAAAGTTGCTTGCCCTGAGGGGTCACAATGAATTCATGTTTGCCAAAAATGTCATTTCTGTTTTTGATTTCTGACAATAATGCAATACTCCCATCAGAGTGTCTGCCTCAAAAAAACGCGATAAACCATGAACAAGTGCTGATACCAACACTCCCAACAAATCACCACATATGGCACAAGGCTTGCTCATTATTTTTATGCAGATTGCAGATAATCATCCAGCATCTGAACATCAAAAAAAATTCAAAACAAAAGCTTTAAATATGTGATTTTTTATGACAGATGACCCAGCCCATCTCCTGAGCAAGAAAAAAGAGGAACTCTTCTCCCGTTTCATCAAGGGAAAGGAAGAGAATTTTTCCCAGAAACTGTCTTATCTGATCGATGAGTACCTTTTCACCTGCTTTGAAAAAAGTGCCACAGGCTTGAAGATGGGCATTGTGGCCCATCCATACGCTGTCATCGCCCTGGGTTCATATGGAAGAAAAGAGCCTTCCCTGTGTTCAGACCTGGTGGTGATGTTTCTTTTCGAAAAAACGCTGCCACCGGAAACGGAAGATCTGATCAAAGAGTTTATCTATCCTCTGTGGGATAACCGATTCGAAATTGCCCATGTGACGCGGACTGTGGAGGAATGCATCCTTTCTGCCGAAAAAAACACGGATGTTCTTGTGTCACTTATGGACGGCCGATTCATCTGCGGCATGTCCCGTTTGTTCACAACCCTTGGAGAAACACTGAGACACCGATTCGTATCTTCACGCAGAACCAGAATCTTACGCGAAATCGTGGACAAAAACACGGCACGGCACCAGCGTTTCGGAGACGCATCCTATCTGATCGAACCCAATCTGAAAGAAGGTCAGGGAGGACTCAGCGATTATGATGCCATGTTTTCCCTTGCCCGGATGACTGTCAGCGCTATGGAACCCCATGATTTCCAGCGTTCCGGCCTCCTTTCCGAAAAAGAATTCGCTGACCTCCATACCGCTCATACCTTTGTGCTCCGAGTTCGCAACATTCTTCACCATGTTGCCGGAAGAAAATGCGACCAGTTGTTTCTCGAATATCAGCCCCGGATCGCCGAGCTTCTCCATTACAAGAAAAAAAATGGCCAGGAAGCGGTGGAGCGATTCATGGGAGATCTTCACGGCAACCTTTCGATCATCAAACAACTATACAGGGTGGTGGTTTCCGAGCTTGGACTCTCAGATACCATCAAGAAAGGAACAACCGCCCCCCTTAAAAAAACAAGGGTCCGTGGGCTCGACGTAAACAGGAAAAGCGTGTTGACGTTTCATTCTCCCGAAGATCCCGTCAAATCGCCGGAACTCCTGATCAAAATATTCGGAGAAAGCGCAGCCCTGGGCATGCCGCTGAGCATCGAAGCGGTCCGCTTGATCAGAGACTTCGCCCCCAAGTTTATCAAGCCGGAATACAGGCGGTCACGATCGGTTTTAAGGACCTTTGAAAAAGTACTGCTCACAGGCACATCAGCGAACAACGCCCTTGATGATATGGTAAGGACGGGTTTCATGACCTGTTTCATTCCCGAATTCCAGGGAATAGTCAATCGGATGCAGTACAACGAATATCACCTTTTCCCCGTTGACAAGCACTCCATCATGACCGTGAAGAAAGCCGCCATGTTCGGATCACATTCCGATGAAAATCCTCTTTGTGCCCGTCTTTACAACGAACTTGATGACAAGCGCGCCCTTCTCTGGGCTTGCCTACTCCATGACATCGGTAAATGCGAACTGAACGGAAAACACTCGGAAACAGGGGCGGAAATCGCTGGTACCATCCTTCGGCGCATGGGCTACGGTGAAGAGTTCATCGACACAGTGGTTTTTCTTGTAAAAGAACACCTTTTTCTCGTTAAAACAGCCACGAGAAGGGATATCCTTGATGAAGAAACGGCCATGTTCTGCGTGAAACGGATCAAAGACGATTCGCACCTCGTCATGCTTTACCTCCTCACTGTGGCTGACTCCATGTCCACAGGTCCTAAAGCCTGGAACAACTGGACTGCTTCACTGCTTGAAGAATTGTTCCAGAAAACCCGTGATCTGATCTGCCGCAAAGAATTTTCAGCAGATCAAACCCTTGACCTGATTGAAAACAAAAAAACATCATTACGCCTGTTACTCAAAGAAAAAGGCTACGACGAAAAAGCCGCTGAACGGCAGATCCAGCTTCTTTCTCTGCGTTATTTGATCCATATGGATGTCCATACCATCGTGCAACACATCCTCCTTTACCGAAGACTTGAATCATCGCCATTCGTATGGGATATCCAGGGCATGGGCGAATCAGCTCCACGAACCGTCACCATTGCTGCACCCAACAAGCCCGGACTTTTTTCCAAACTGGCCGGTCTTATGACCCTATATGGATTCAACATTCTTGATGCCCAGATTTTCACCTTGAAAAACAACACGGCCATCGACGTATTTCACCTGTCAGCCCCTGCCGATCTATTGTTTGAGGCTGATAAGTGGGCTAAAGCCGGAGAAGAACTGTCGAATATTCTCGCGCATAACATCAACCTGCCTGTAAGACTTAAAGATATGATCAGCCGGAAACAGCCGGAGCGCCTGTTCACCGTGAAACAGCCCACCCGGGTCGAAGTGGACAACGAAACATCCGGTTATTTCACCATTATCGAAGTACACGCCTACGATTTCACAGGACTGCTCTTCAATATCACGGACACACTATACCGACTGGGCCTTGACATCTACGTGTCTAAAATCGCCACCAACAGGGATCAGGTGGTGGATATATTCTACGTGAGAAATACATACGGTCAGAAAGTGATATCTGACGAACAGATCCATAAAATAAAAAGTGAAATACATCAGGTCATTGATAACCTGGAACCTTAGGGACTTGGAAAATATAAATTATCCCTCAGTTTTCGTTTTCCATCGTACTTGACCTCAACGGCATATCGGGTTAATCTCCTTGTTTTTTACAATAGCCGGACAATGAAAAACAGGAGGAGCTGCAATGAATGTGCTTGTATTCGGGGGTGGGGCTGTGGGTCTTGGACTGTCCAGTTGTCTGATGGTTGCGGGATGGACGCCGGATATCGTGGCGAGAAAAAACACCGCCACTGAATTAAAAGCAATGGGCCTCAATCGGACTGGGCTCATCGGAGACGTTCTTTTCAAAGACGTTGAAGCATTTACCGACATAGCCGAAATCCCCGAAAAAGGGGCTTATGACTATATCCTGGTGTGCACCAAAAGCAACGATTCGGAAAACGCTGCCCGAACGCTGGCCGAACACACCGACCGGATAAACGCCAACACATGCCTGGTTCTCTGCCAGAACGGCTGGGGCAACCGGGAGATATTCATTCGCTATTTTCCAGAAAATCAGATTTACAACGCCCGCGTGATCACCGGCTTTCACCGCCATGCGCCTAATCATGTGGAGGTAACGGTCCACGTTCAGCCCGTGAACCTTGGAAGCATCCATCACAGCCCGGCAACAGAACTCATTCCCCTTCGCGACGCTATAAGAGCAGGTGGCCTCACATCGGAAATCACCGACTCAATCGATAAAGATATCTGGGCCAAAATGCTGTTCAACTGTTCGTTAAACCCCCTTGGTGCGATTTTCGACGTGCCTTATGGTGAGCTTAAGCAATCGGAGCATACTCGAAAAATCATGCAGGACATCGTCCGGGAGATTTTTCTTGTTCTTGCCGCATCGGGAAACAGGAGTTACTGGGAAAGCCCTGACGATTATTATAATTTTCTTCTGGACACCCTGATTCCCGGAACAGCCCGCCATGAATCATCCACATTGCAGGATATCCGAATGAAAAAACGAACCGAAATTGATGCTTTGACCGGGGCTGTTGTGGGTCTGGCTGAACGCCATGGTGTGGATGTTCCGGTGAACCGGATGCTTTACAGAATGATCAAGTTTATGGAGGGGCGGTATATTCAGGGTAGTTTCTAAATGGAAACTTTTTGGTGGACGATGTGGACCAAGTGGACTTGGTGGACATGGACACAGTGGACAGAAAACATATCTAAACCACCTATAATTATCTTGTCCACTCTGTCCATGTCCACACCGTCCACTTGGTCCACTGAGTCCACAACGTCCACTTGGTCCACTGCCCACAACTCAAACCGCCCCTTTCCCCTTCCCATAAATCTCCTTAAACTCCTCAGGATAATGCTTCTTCATACACTCAGGACATATCCCATGACTGATATCCGCCTGAGAATGCTTATGAATATAAACATCCACCTGTTCCCAGCTACCCTGATCATCCCTAATTTTCTTGCAGTACGAGCACAAAGGCAGAATCCCCTTGAGATTCCGAACTTCCGCCAGAGCTTCTCTCAATTCTATAATGGAACGGTCCCGCTGTTTTTCGATACTTATTCTTTCTTTGATTTCCCGTTCGAGTTTCTGATGGGTCATCCGAAGCCTTGCTTCTTCCTGCTCCCTTAAAGCGATTTCCTGTTCAAGTCTCTTGTTGACCTGAATTTCTGTTTTCATCCTCAATTCATTTTCAAAACCTGCAATCATTTTCTGGTACATATAATAAGAAACCATCAGGGTAAACGCGAGGAATACGGCCAATATCACCCTGGAATGCCAGGGTTTGTCGCTGTGCATGGATTCCTGCATCGGTGAGATGCTGATCATCCATTCCCTGCCCGCAAAATTAAAATGCCTCGTCAGAACCTTTTCATCGGAATAATCCGGCGAGATCGGAACAGTACCAGGGTATGAAATGATAAGCTCATCTTCCAGATCCTCCGACTTATCGAACAAGGACAATTTGAGGCCATGATCTTTGAAAGCTGACAAGGCTTGGTGAGCCACTTCATCAAGCTCAATAACTTCAGTGACAAATCCTTTCAGATGGCTGAACTGTCCTTCCGGCTCTTCTATCATTTTGTTTTTACTGTATATGGGCAGAACAATCAGGACAGACTCCAGCCTCCCGGCTTCCTGAATCAGGGTTATCCTGGCCGTGGCTGACAGCCCACCGGAATGGAACCCCTGGAGAACAGCCTTTCTCCTCACAGGCTCTGAAGTGATATCGAAACCCAGCGCCTTTTCACCTGCCCTCATCGGTTCGACGAAATAGATGGGCACATAATCCTCTCGGATCTTTGACCGCTCAAGCTTGCCATCCGGACCCATTTCCTTTATTTCATAACTGCTAATCCCCTGATTTTTCGCCATTGTTTCAAAGAGGTGCCTATCCTTGCCCCGAACAAGGGGGTTCCAGGACAAGGCCCTGATAGCTGGGTATCGCTTCAAAGCACCCTGAGTAAACTGCTTGAATTCATTCCGATTAACATCATCTGAATTGTAAAAAAAATCGCCCAGAAATTGAAGCGTACCCAGATTGTCTTCCAGCTGAACTGTAAGCGCATCGGCCATCAGTCTCGCATGACTCTCAAATTGAAGTCTGCTGCTTTCATTTTCCCAGTTATAGGCGGCAATGGATATGATCAGAGATAGAATAAAACCCGTAACGAAAAAACAGACCACGGGGATGTATCGTTTGAGAGGTATGGTTCGGTCTATGGGTAAATCGATTTCAACAGTCATATGTCATATCTTTATTTTTGTTATCTGCATCCGCCGTTTCGTTTGCTTCCACGTCAGGATTGCAAGATGTATTCAATATTTTTTCAACACATTCCAGCAGCATGTGTTTTGAAAAAGGTTTCTGAATGAAACTGACCCCTTCCTTGAAAACCCCATGCCGAGTGATCATGTTTTCCGTATAGCCGGACATATAGAGAACTCTGATGTGTGGGTAACTTTCCGCAAGTTTCTGGTAAACATCCGGCCCCTTCAAATCAGGCATAATCACATCTGTTATGAGAAGATCCAGATGCCCATTGTATTTCATTGCTTTTTCAATAGCGTCCCATGGTTTGTGAGAGGAAAGGACACGGTAGCCACCTTTTTCCAGAATCCGCACAGTAAGAACACACAGGGCTTCATCGTCTTCCACCACCAGAATCGTAGCCGCCCTTGAACTCGTTGTCCCATGAATTTTCTGTTCCTGTATTTGCAGTTCGTATGTCTCAGTCGCCAGGGGCAGATAAATTTTGAACAATGTCCCATGGCCAGGCTCACTGTAGACCAAGATATTTCCGCCATGCTGTTTAACGATGCCATAAACCGTGGCAAGCCCCATGCCGGAGCCCTTATCCTGTTCTTTGGTTGTAAAAAAGGGCTCGTAAATCATATCCAGATCTTCCTTGGCGATGCCCATCCCCGTGTCGCTAACGGCGATCATCACAAACCTGCCGGAAACCATGTCCTGCCTGTCTCTAACGTATTCAGCGTCGATGTCTACAATGGATGTTTCGATGCTGATTTTCCCGCCGTTGGGCATAGCATCTCTTGCGTTGACCACGAGGTTCATCAGAACCTGTTCGAGCTGAGAGCTGTCCGCTTTGATCATGGCCGGTTGATTCAGCAGGTTAAGATCCAGCTCCACATCTTCGCTGATCATTCGCCGCAGCAATTTTTCAAACCCCAGAATAACACTGTTAACGTCGAAAACCCCGATTTCGAGAACTTGTTGCCGACCAAATGCCAGCAGTTGACGGGTAACGGCACGGGCACGAACCGAGGCATCAAAAATTTCGCGCAGACCCTTATAATGGGGGTGGTCTTCCGACACTTCATCTTTCATCAGTTCCGTATAACCCAGAATGATAGAAAGCAGATTATTGAAATCGTGGGCCACGCCTCCGGCCAGCCGTCCGATGGCCTCCATTTTCTGGGATCGCGTCAGCTTTCTTTCAAGTTCGTGTTGTTTTTCCTCATCCTGTTTTCTTTGAGTGATATCCATAAGAACACCGGTCATCTTTTCAGGCTGCGCTGCGGAATTCCAGGCCACATCACCCAGAGCTCTGATATATCTCAAGTCGTTGTTCGGAAGAATGATCCTCATCTCGATCCTGAATTCTTTCTTTTCCCTGATACTTTCTGAAACCGCACTGAGAAACAGACTGTAATCATCGGGATGAATCCTCTCTTTTACCGCATCGTACCCCCCTTTGAATTCGGATGTCTCCAGACCAAAAATCGCCTTGGTTTCCTCAGACCAATAAACCGTTTTTTCTCTTATATCCCATTCAAAGGTCCCGATCCCGCCTATGCGATGGGAAAGAGCGTACCGGGCTTCACTTTTCTTAAGGGCGTCCACGGCTTTTTTGCTATCTGAAAAATCTTTCACATGGGACACAAAGTACAAAGGGATTCCTTTGTTATCCCGCACAAGGGTTATGGCCACTTCTCCATATACAGTCGAACCGCTCCGGGTAATATACCGTTTTTCAAAAACGGCCCGTTCAATACGCCCTGCCACCGCTTCATTCATGAACGCCCGGCTGATGTGAGAATCGTCAGGATGAGTGATTCTGTCCACCGTGGACCGTTCAAGCTCATCCACAGAATAGCCCATCATTTCAGCAAGCTTTGAATTAACTTTCATAAAATGCCCATTGGGAGCCACCAGGGCCACACCGCTGTTGGCCTGTTCAAAAGCACCATGAAAACGGGCCTCACGTTCAAATGCATCCCTTGACCAGCGGTCTGCCCAGCGAACCGTTACTAAAGCGGTAATTGAAGACAGCAGAGCCATGATAAAAAGAATTCCCATGTAAATCGTGAGCATCTTCTTTTTATGTTTTTCACTTCTGGCCATGAAATAGGTTGCTTTTGTTCTGGCGTAATCGGTCAAGTCCTGCGCCTTTTTTTCCAGATCCATGGCCATGCTCTGGCCCCTGGCCTTTGCTGCATTCAGGGTTTTATCGTCTTGCCCTTCGCGAACAAGCTTGGCGATATTATTGATGGTTGAAACCCACACTGAAAAGTCTCCCCGCATGTCTGCGGCTCTGGCTTTCCCTTCTTCACCCAGAATATTGGCTTCCACAGTGCGAAGATAACCGGAAGCCAGTTCTTCGAGCCGTTCCATTTTCCAGAGGGTGCTGGTGCTTTCGGACGCAGGTTTACTGGCAAGCTCAATCATCAGGAGATCCAACTCGCTGATCGTCCACTTGCATGAAAGCGCTGCATTGGATACCTGCAACGGATGATCGTAAATCGTTCTGGTGATATCCGAAAGGTATTTCACCGTATAAACCGACAGCCCCCCGAAAGAAACGAGAAGAACGATCACAAGGGCGAAACCTGTCATCACCAACGTCTTTATGTTCTTTCTGGTGGAATTGACCACATGTTCCCTTTTATTTCATAATGCCATGCTGATTCGTTAAGGCGATATACGAAATCAAATACGTTCAGATTGTTATTAATAGCCTGTTTCTGCGGATAGACTCACGAAAAGAATCATTATCGCTCAATTCTATCATGTGATTACGAAGCATTGCAAGAAGACAAAGAAAGAGAGCTTCGATTGATGGAGGGGCAGTATTTTCAGGGTAGTTTCCAATTGAAGACTTTTTGGTGGACGTTGTGGACCAAGTGGACTGAGTGGACATGGACAAAGTGGACAGCGCATCCAAACCACCTTTCAATATCTTGTCCACTCTGTCCATGTCCACTTCGTCCACATCGTCCACTTGGTCCACTGTCCACAACTCAAACGGTCATTGTTCTCTGAATTTTTTTATGATAAGGCGTTGCTGAAATAACCCAAAATCATCCTTGGAGAAACCGCTTGAAAACACCTTCACTGAAACGCTATGCATGGCTGTCCATCATCGCCGCAATTCTGACCATCAGCCTTAAAACTGTTGCCTATAAACTCACAGGTTCGGTGGGGCTTCTTTCCGACGCCATGGAATCCCTGGTCAACCTTGCCGGAGCGTTCATGGCTCTTGCCATGCTCACCATCGCCGCCAAACCAGCAGATGAGTGTCATCCATACGGTCATAACAAAGCTGAGTATTTTTCAAGCGGCGTCGAAGGAACCCTTATCCTGGTGGCGGCAGTAAGTATCGGAGCAGCGGCTATCCATCGCCTGATCGACCAGAGGCCCCTTGAGCAGATCGGCATCGGCATGGCCGTCTCTGTTGCAGCTTCGCTGATCAATTTAATAACAGCTCTCGTTCTTTTGAAAGCCGGACGGAACTACCGATCTATCACCCTTGAAGCCAATGCCCGCCATCTTATGACCGATGTGTGGACCTCTGCGGGAGTTGTCATCGGCGTCTCGGCCGCATACTTCACTGGCTACGAACAACTCGACCCCATCGTCGCCCTTCTCGTGGCGGCTCAAATCGTTTATTCCGGTGTGCGTATCGTCAAAGATTCCGTTATAGGATTAATGGATGCGGCGGCCAGCCCGGAAGACCTGAAAACCATCGAAAGCATCCTTGAAACATACAGTGAAAAGGGAATCGCCTATCACGCACTGCGAACACGCCAGGCCGGTTCAAGGCTTTTCCTGTCGCTTCATGTTCTCGTCCCCGGATCTTGGACCGTACAACACGGCCATGATCTCCTCGAAGAAATGGAAAAAACCATCCGAAGCACCATGCCCCATGTGACGGTTTTCACCCACCTGGAATCCATTGATGACCCTGTTTGCTGGAAAGATGCTGACGTGAACGGATTTGATATAAGGTAAGCGAACGTTTCGAATTATCTTGAAAAAGCGTTGGTGGATATGCAGATTTCCACACCGATCCTGTGATCGTACATATTGCCTGGACTTGTTATGTTGTCTGAGGTGATTGTGTTTCTTGAATAATACCTGCTTTCCATATGAAGCTTGGAATACTTTTCGTTAAAACGGTTAATGGGTTCCAACGTAGCGCTGATGGGGTCCAGCATGAACAAGCACATTGAACCCAGAATTTTCGATCCCAGGACCTTGTCATCGTTGGATTTTATTCCGTCTTTCATAAAAATAAACGCTTCGCCGAAAATGGCACCACCAAGGGGGGTAACAAAAATATCCTGAAGAGACGGATCTTCAAAAAACGCCTCAAGACCGTATTCGTAAAGACAGGTGGACATCATGAACGAGTAGGTCAGGGATTCGAGGCGTGTGTAGTTCTTATTCATGGCATGGGTATAGTAAGCCGCTCCGAAATAGGGATGCCCAATGTAATTCACCTCCCACTCATCATGGTCCCACACAGGCCCACCTGAAAAAACGTTCTTGTCGTATCGTTCCCATAGTTTATCCGGTGAAAGATCCTTTTTTTCTTCAGGCCATTTGGAAAAACTCTCAGGCATCACATATAAAAATGCAATGGTTCCCACGGCCATGGCCAGGATCGACCCTGAATCACTTTTGACCTGATCAATAACATCACGCTTCGCCATCACCAGAAAATCAGATCTTTTCCCATGCTTGAACAGTTCCAGACTTTCTTTGGACTCTGAAAAATAAGGAGTATACAAACATGTATCGGGCAGATTGGAAAAATTAAAACCCCTGATAAACGAATGGATGTTTCTGGTGCTGCCATGCGCTTCAGGTACGGCCACCCCCATGGTATCGGGAAGATCTTGAGAATCACCCACGGCCCAGGCATCATGGCAGATGCCATGAAGAAGGGACAAACAAAAAGCGGCGACGATAGCGCCTTGGGTGAACACTGATCGGAGGTATGTCATGACCT
>Ga0208371_1000321_pt1 | contig 12346 bp, 9 predicted proteins | sample SubbioCR12Aug_1A_FD_184827 | JGI IMG/M metagenome (GOLD analysis project Ga0208371, IMG submission 184827) | Serpentinite rock and fluid subsurface biosphere microbial communities from McLaughlin Reserve, California, USA - CR12Aug_1A (SPAdes) | ecosystem: Environmental > Terrestrial > Deep... | reverse complement strand
TCCCTACACTGATCATGGGATATTTCAGGCGGTTGGGATCATACAGGAGACCGGTACCTCCATTCCCCCTGCCGCACAGTTTTCCTCTACTCCCCGGATGTGCCGGGTTGCCTTCCAATTTGACGACTCTGCCATTTATGACCTTGGCCATGGCACCGCATTTCCAGAAGCAGATTTCACAGTACGTGGGAATATAGGTGGCTTGGACCATCCCCTGTTCCTCTGCCCAGAGGAGAAACTTGTCGGGAAGCATTGACCCGAAAGCAACGCCCGCCGATACAACCCCGGATGTTTTCAAGAATGTCCTGCGCGATAATGTGGTTGTCACAATCTGTCTCCTTTGCGGTCTTCTCCGCCAGGGAAATGGATTAGAGAAATTATATGTATTGAAAATAAGATGAAATGTGTTTCATAATAAAGTGAATTTTTCGCATCGGGTTTTGCGTATTTTGCACGGGGGTACTTCATGGAGTCAGTCTACTTGAAAACGCTTATTGAAGCTGTGGTTACGGGCAGTCTCACCAAGGCGGCGGATAGCCTCTGCATCACGCCGTCGGCAGCCTCGCGCCGGATCAAATTCCTTGAAGACCAGTATGGTGTTCCGTTGCTGGATCGTTCCGGTCCCTTACTCGTTCCTACCGAGGCCGGCAAGCTGGTTATGGAGAAGGCTGAAAAAGTGTTGGAGATAGAAAATGAATTACTGCTGGGGCTGAAGGGGATGGGGCTGAAGAGCGGAGTCAACTTCTGCTGTACAAATGCCTTTGGGATCGCTCATCTACCCGAAGTCCTCGCGGAGTTCATGCATGTAAATCCCGATACCAGCAACCTGAAATTTTTCTTTGATCGACCGGAAAACATTCTCACGGGAGTGCGAGAGAATATCTATGATTTGGGGGTAGTCGAGCACTTTGACAATTTTGCCTTTGAGGAGTTCAGCACATCCCCCTTGCCGGACGACGAGGTTGTGTTCATCAGCTCTCCCGACCTCGGCATCGGGCCTGTGAATACGTCATTGGATATCCTGGTCGATCAGGTTCTGTACGGTCGGAATGAAAACTGCTGTGCGAGCAAGTTTCTGGAAAAGAATTTGAAGTCTATGAACAGAAGCACTGATGAGTTCACGAAACATATCATTGTCGATGATCTGCAATTGATCATCAATGCTGTGCTGGAAGGCAAGGGGATTGCTTTCATTCCCAAAGGGGTAATAGAAAGGCACATAAAGGCCGGCACGATCATGTGTCATTACATTGATGGATTCACCCATGCCAGGAAAAGAATACTTGTCAGAATGCAGAACTACACGTGCAATCCGGAGATGGAAAGTTTGTGGAATTGTATTCGTTCATATTTCGGATCTGATCCCGCCAATGAACGTGCCACATCGTAGCCGGCAGATTCTGCTCTGCGGTGTCAGACGGTTTTCTGGTCTTTCTGCCGGAAGAAAGGCGTCTACCTTTCTTCCGGCAGGAGACATGGGGGGAAGCATGCGGTCACAGCTTGAACTGCCGCACCAACTGTTGTAACTCGTCGGAATTTTCGTGCAGCTGTACTGCTGCATTGACCGATTCATGGGCCCCGGTGGCAGTCAGCTTGATAACCTCATTGATCTGTTGCATATTGTTGGATATCTCGCTGGTTGTGGCTGTCTGTTCCTCGGCAGCTGTGGCGATCTGGTTGACCTGCATGGCTACGGCATTGATCTGATCCAGGATGTCACGAAGCGCATCACCCGATTTGGCCGCTTCAATGGTGCCTGCTTCCACCTGGCACACTCCCTGTTCCATGGCGATGACAGCCTCTTTTGTCTCGCACTGGATTGCTTTTATCATTTCTCCGATCTCTTTGGTTGCGCGGGTGGTGCGTTCGGCAAGGGCGCGAACTTCGTCGGCAACGACCGCGAATCCTCGGCCCTGTTCCCCGGCACGGGCCGCTTCGATGGCGGCGTTCAGCGCCAGCAGGTTTGTCTGGTCTGCAATCTCCTCGATAGTGCCAATGATCTCACCGATCTGGTCAGAACGTGTTCCCAGGCTCTCAACGGTCTTGGCCGATTCCTGCACTTTGTCAGCAATCTGGCCCATGACAGCGATAGTGGCTTTAACCACAATCGACCCGTTTTGGGCGGATTGGGTCGCGCGTTGAGCACCTTCGGCAGCCATCTGGCAGTTCTTGGCGATATCGCCGGAGGTTGCCGACATCTCCTCGCCAGCAGTAGAAACAGAAGTTGTCTGGCCTGCAATTTCGTCAGCACCCGTGGCAATCCGTTCAGAAGCGGATCTTACCTGTGAGGCGGCCGTACCAACTCCTTGCGCCGAGTTCAATACCCTGGAAAGTGTGTCGCGCAGGGCAAGAGCCATTTTCCCTACCCCCTGCAACAGCAGTTCAACCTCGTCCTTCACTTTTTCACCATGGGCCAAAGGTATGGCAACTGACGAAAAATCACCGGATGCGTACCGTTCGGTCTGCTCTACAACCTTGTGTATAGGCTGGGAAACCCATTTCCGGATCAGGAAGGAAAGCAACACGATCATGAGAATGACGACCAGAGCCGAAGCCACAACAATGGAATTTCTCACCAGCCGTGCAAGCCCGTTCAATTCATCCAGGTACGACCCCACCGCGACAATCCAGTTCCATTCCTTAAGGTGCCGATAAGCGACAACCTTATCCCGCAAGGCTGATTCTCCCGCCTCTTTGTTCACCCAGGGGTAACTGATGACACCATCTTTCTTCGCGATAATTTCACGTATAAATTTTCGCCCGTTCGTATCCTCCGAATCGATGATATTTGTTCCCTCTTTTGTCGGATGAATCTTAAGTTTGCCCTGTTCCTTCCCGTCTCGTGCATCGAGGGCAAAGATATAGCCGGTTTTCCCAATCTTGACGGTTTTGATTTTTTCCATTAACGCCTTGAGGCCATCTGTAAAATCAAGCCCTATGAAGAGAACGGCAATGACCTTACCCTGTGCATCTTTTACCGGCACATATTTGGTCATGTAGTCTTTCCCGAACATGGTTGCCTTGCCCACGAACTCATCACCCTTGAGTAACCGTGCATATGCAGGATGATTCCTGTCCAGTGCAGTGCCGATAGCCCGATTGCCGTCTTCCTTTTTCAAAGAAGTTGAAACCCGTATAAAATCGTCTCCCGTTCGCACAAAGACCGTTGCCACTTCTTTGGTAATGGCGGTAAATCGGTCAACGATAGCGGTATTCAGGTTTATGACGGTGGCTCCGGACCTGAGGACCGGTGTCTGCTTGTCGCCAACGGTCACGGTATTTGACGTATCCATGGAGAAGTTTCCGGGGAATTGGGCACTGAAAACAGACACGAGCTTGCCGGCACTATCGCTGAGGGCCAGGTGGTAGGATGACATGGAATCCACAACAGCCTGGGCTTGTTGCTCAAGAGTAAGTTCGACTTCCTGAATTGACCGTTTGGTGGTGATGTTCGTTATCACAATCGTGAATACTGCCATTACGACCAGGACAAGCACGCCCTGCCCAATTCCCAGCTTGAAACCCAGTGAATACTGCGCTGATCTCTTCATAATCACGCCTCCTCGACTGTTGTACGTCATATGGGTGGTCAGCGTTCTCGAAAATTCGATGCAGGATTCCTCAATACAATGAAAAATTATTGTGCCTTCATGATAAAATATCATGCCGGTGTAAAGCTTTCATCGTCGGAGTTATGCTTTACTTAAGCTTAAAATAAGGAAATTCTTAGTGAATATTGCCTTGTCTTTGCAACGTTCTTAAATGATGGGGATTTTAAAATATTGTTTTGTTGTTTCTCCTGGTGTGAAAGAGAAGGGATGCAACTTTTGCAGTGATTTTACCGCTGGATTTTTTCAGTGGTTTGACGAGTTCAGCGGCAAGGGTGATTCGGGCGAGGTCGGCAGGGGCGCGGAGACGGCCATGACAGTTTCCGTTCCGGTTTGAATAGATAAGACGACAAATGCCTTGATCCTTTCTGTGTACACAGGAGAATCAAGGCATAAACTGTAGTCAATACAGCGCATTACGTGATTGGCGGAAGCACATGGGAATCGAACCCACCAGGGAGATTTCTCATCCCCCCCACCGGTTTTGAAGACCGGGCCGCCCACATTTAAAGGCTTGCAGCGACGGACGTGCAGTTTGCTCTTGTCGCCCTAATGTTTCCCGTTGCTGTGGATTTGTGTAGCAATTTGTGTAGCAAATTTAGCATTAACATTTATTATGGTCAAGCTAACAATGTGCTTCTTGAATGTATATGTCCATGAGGTCGAGGTATAGATTTGAAACCTGTTTAAAATGGTATGAGCGGATTGCTCAAACCCGCATACATGATTTCGCCTTCTTGGAGTAACCCCGGATGCCTTCTCCTGGTAAATACGTTTACACCCTGCTGCCTGCAATTGTTCAAGCTGTGACGTCAATTCCTGGTCGACTGTGCTCACCCTTGCGTAACCAACCATCTCCATGACTATTCCCCTTTCGGCTATCATATGCATTCTTGATGTTGTGATAATAACCTATCAAAATGCGAATATCAACTCATATGATAGTTATTTGTGGGGTAGGTCTAGCATATCGCAAGGGCAAGGTCTATTGATAGGCTATGCTTGGGTAATGAACAGTTCGGCAAAAACATAATTGTGGCATCGTTCTTTTCTACAAGGCTGCCATTTAAGGTAAAATTCGGCGATGTAAAGACTTGAGTAATTTGAGAGAGTGTAAATGTACTAAATCGTTAAGTAGTTACCTGAAGTATAGGGGGGGTATGGGGGGATAATGCCCGTATAAAGAGTCAGACCCCCTCACGGATAAGTAGGCCAATTGCAACATTCGATAGTTTAGAAAACTTCTTCATAGTCGACCTTGCTAACTGCATCCGACAACACCTCAGCCTTATATCGTTTCCCATATCTTCCCGTGGTGATGTTTCCATTCGCATGCCCCATGAGTTCTGATATGAGAGCTTCCTGTGTTTCTACCTGCTTCAGGGTATTCGCGAATGAATGCCGAAAACTATGGAATGTTTTGAGTGTGTCGGACGTTATATGTTGGCGGTTGAATCTCTGGAACCATTTCCCGAATGCATTTCCGTAACCGTCTTCCTGCCTCCATTGCAGGTTCATCCATAGACGGGGATGTTTCTCATGCTTCATCTTGGCTACATGATCTAAGAACCCGAGGTTTATCAGCTTAGGGTGAATCGGGACAATTCGTTTACTGGAATATGTCTTCAACTTCTTATCGCCGTCATCATTTACATCGAAGCACAATATCCCGTCGATTTCTTTCACATCTTCAGTATAGAGCTGACATGCCTCGTCAAGTCTCAATCCGGAAAGCATCCCAATTAGCGGTATCCAGTAGCGTTCCGGTTTTATATCTTTCGGGGGCAAATTTTCAGCGATCTTTTTCAGATCTTCGGTTGAATATGTCTTACGTTCTTCATCTGGTCGTCTCTTCTGCTTTATCTTTAAACCGGCAGCAGGATTCATCTGGTTATAGCCTTCTTTCATACAATGTTTCATGAGGCTACTGAAACGCGATACATGTTTGTTCACCGTGGTAATGCTCATTGGTGAAAAGTCCGGAGACGGGAAATCATGCAGCATATTAAATACCTGATTGGCGGTTTTGTGAGGATAGAGCTTGTAGAGGTTGGCGGGTAGTTTTAATAATTTGTCCCTCAAATCTCTCACCATGACACGATCAATTAGAGATATTTCCAGGTCTCCAAGGATGTCTGTGATAAGACGGTATGACCCTGCATTCTCCATCGTTGTCTTCGGCCCCCATCCGTGTTTTTTGTCGTTCATGAACTCTTTGACGACACCAGATAGGAGGACTTTCTTTTCCGATTTCATTAGGCGTGGAGTGCTGGTAGGCAATGACGGAGGGGTGAGGGTGTGGGAGGATAATACAGGCAAAGCAGGGGTGATTCTTTCTCGTCTCATCAAAATGCAATTGATACTTTCGTTTGCTTGATCCTTCGTTAGAAAGCCAGACCTGAGCAGTGAAAATGTTTTGAATATACCGAATTGGAAAGGAAGGGCCGCAATTTCGGCTAACTTCCTGTCTTTGGTTTTCAAGGATTTTACAAGCTCTTTGGCATGAATGACATGGGATAAATCGGCAGGAACTTTAATGCGTAGATGAAAGTAGTCTCGCCTATTGACCAGATAAGACGACATAAACCTTGCCCCCCGGTGTAGCAAAACGGGTGTACATCGGGGCAACAAGGCTAAACTGTAGTCAATACAGCACTTTACATTGTTTGGCGGAAGCACATGGGAATCGAACCCACCAGGGAGATTTCTCATCCCCCCCACCGGTTTTGAAGACCGGGCCGCCCACCAGCGACGGACGTGCTTCCCTGAGATTGGCTGAGCTTAAATATAAATATATTTGAATAAACGAAAGTGCAAGAAAAATCGTCATACACCTGTTCTGCTGGACTATACACCGTCCGAACCCCTGACTCGACCCGTTGCTGTTCAAAAGAGTGTAACTCAATTCGACATGAATTTCCTGCCAGGAATCCGCTGAGTGCTGGTGAAATGACATTATTTGTTGTGGCATGCAAGACAGAGCTCGCTCCCGGCATCAGTGACGGACAGGTGATTTCTGCGGGGGTTCAAGGGGTTATGGCATGAAAGGCAGCCAACCTTGCCATCCACCAGGACCATCTGTTGGTCGAGCATCTGCATGTCCTTGAATGAGCGGTTGCCGATGCTGTACGCGGCGTAATCCATGCCGATGGGATGACTGCTGCCGGTGACCTGCCCGCCAGAGTGTTCCTCTCCGGGGCTGTTGCGGTACGAACCTTCCGCGATCGGTGCACTGACGCCGTCGTGGCAGACCAGGCACTTGAGGGAAAAACTGTCGATCCGGGACGGAGAGAGGGAGAAATTCGCCTTGACGATGGAACTGTACATGGATTCCGGGTCGTTACCATCGGCGCTGTTTTCCGCAGAAGCTTCCTGCCGGTCGTGTGCATCTGTTTCCACTGCCTGCGCCAGCAGGGATATGAATCTGTTTCTCTGCCCCGGCTCCTGTAGCGCGAGCGAGAAGGTACAGGCGCCGCGATCATCGTTCAGTGGCTGTTTTGCCCTGTCAATCGCCCCTGCGTGGCCGGGAATTGCCGCGGTGGCGATGGCAAGAATGAGTGTCATGAGTGTCAGCAATCTGGGAAGCATGGTCAGCGCTCCGTTTCCTGGGTGCGTTCTTCGCTGACCATTGTTTTTCAAGGCCCGTACCACAGCCCCTTTCGGCGGCCATGGCATTTAACATGCCGAATATATTGATTGAAAAGACGGTGGTTGCTGCAGCAGGTCACCATGCCGCAAACGACGAATTGGTGGGGAACTGAACAGCCCTGGCGGGTAACGGGATAAAACCGGAATGATTACGGATGATTGCTGAGAAATGAAAGAGGCGGTGGAATGTTGCAGCTTTTGAGCAGCGACCCCGGAGCCGGTTCACACGGCAGGGCAGGGGATTTCCCGAAAGGATGTTGTGTCAGGCCAGGATGCGGGGGACCGTGTTGGTCTCGGCGAAGAGGCATTCCATGAAGAATGCGATAGTGCGGTCTTCCAGCTTTTTACGCCTGACGGCAGCCGTCCGTTTCCGCGAGTGCGTGAACCCCTTTATCCTGAAGGCTTTGAGCTCGCCGCGTTCGATGTACTCGCGTACCAGCGACCTGGATACAAAGGCGACACCGCTGCCGCTGACAACGGTATGTATGATGAAATGGAGGTCGTCGTAAATGACGGTGCTCCTGAAGTCGGTGGTGGTGATCGACGATCTGGCGAAATTGTTGTCGAGCAGGTCGCGGCAGCTGCAGCCTTCCTTCCGCGTTATCAGCCGCTCTCGCTGGATTCTCTCCAGCGGGACCTCTTCACCGGAAATGTCGAGGGACGGGCTGCAGACAAAGACCATGTCATCGGGGGGGAGTTCGTAACACTGGAAGCCGGGGAGATCCAGCGGATTGATATGTTCGATGACGCCGATGTCGTAGCGGTTTTCCAAAAGCCCCCTGGTTGCTTCCTCCGGTGTCAGCAGTATGAAGTTGAGATCGACGGTCTGGGGGGAGTTGTGCAGGAACCGGTTCATGACATTGGGGAGATAGATGATGCCATAGGTGGCAGTGGCGCAGATGGCCAGACGGGACTTTTTGCCGACCTGTTTCAGTTCCTGGGCGATTTCCTTTTCGATCGACAGGATCTGTGCAGCCTTCTTGGCCAGGATCTTTCCTGAATCGGTCGGTTCCAGGGTCTGGGTGGTCCTGTCGATCAACACGCAGTTGTAATGTTCCTCAAGGTACTTGATGCGATGGGAAACAGCGGATTGGGTAATGTTCAGCGTTTCCGCGGTCCTGGAAAAGCTGCCGGTTTCGATGATCGTCAAAAGTGTTTTGAGGTACTGGCTTTCCATGTCGACCGCTTAATCATATAAATATCGGTATAAATTAATTATTGATTGGTAGCATAATCGGTGCAGGCAGGGCAAGAACTTTCTGGGTATGACGGTAATGTAACTTTTTGCATAATAAACATATTTTCATGTATGAGCGCGTTTCATGAGAGCAGAAAAAACTTTCACTTCTGCTTACTTAAAAAAAACTATATATACACATTATCGAAATTACCGTGATCCAAATCACGATGTCTGCCCAGGGGTAATGCCATGAACGCTCACCGAATCTTGGTCGTAGATGACGAAAATCTCATTTCCTGGTCCCTTTCCGTGATGCTCACGAAGGCCGGGTACGTGGTCGAAACGGCATCTTCCGGTGCAGAGGCCCTGCAGAAGTTCAAGGAGTTCAGGCCGGAACTGATCATGCTCGATCTGAATCTCCCGGATGCGTTCGGACTGGATCTCCTGGAAACGATGAAAGGGCATGATGACAACCTGCCGATCCTGATCATAACGGCGGGTACCCAGGCCGAGCTGGCGGTCAAGGCCTTCAGGCTGGGTGCCGACCAGTTCTTTGGCAAGCCGTTCAATATGGAATCGATCAAGAATGCCGTTGCCCGTGCTCTGGAAGAGAAACAGGCGAACCATGATGTCGACTGCATCGGCAACGAGCGGCGGGCAACCGTCGATCATGACAGTCTCATCGGCAACTCGTCGAAGATGGTCGAGGTATCCAAACTGATCCACGTCTGTGCATCGACGGATGCCAAGACGGTCCTCATCACCGGTGAGAGCGGCACCGGCAAGGAGCTGGTTGCCCGGGCGATCCACGAGCACAGTGCCCGCGCCACGGGACCGTTTGTGGAGATCAACTGCGCGGCCATTCCGGAGAACCTGATCGAGAACGAGCTGTTCGGCCACGAGAAGGGGGCCTTCACCGACGCCTCGAAGAAGCAGAAGGGGATATTCGAACTCGCGGATGGTGGCACCGTCTTTCTCGACGAGATCGGCGACATGCCGTTCACCATGCAGACCAAGCTGTTGAAGGTCATGGAAACCAAGCGGTTTCGCCGCCTGGGTGGGGAAGGGGATGTTGAGACCGATGTCAGGATCGTTGCCGCCACCAACCAGGACCTGCCGCGCATGGTTGCAGAGGGAAAGTTCCGTGGCGACCTCTATTACCGGCTCAACATGATGAATATCCGCCTGCCGTCGCTGCGGGAACGGATCGAGGATGTCCCGTCCCTGGTTGCTTATTTCATCGACCGGCTGAACGCCGAATATGGCCGTCAGGTCGAACGGGCGTCGGACGAGGCGCTCGAAGCGATGCTCCGCTATGACTGGCCGGGCAACGTGCGCGAGCTGAGGAATGCCGTCGAGCGGGCGATGATGATGGAGAAGGGGAAGGTCCTCACCCGGTTCTCCCTGCAGAAAGAGCCCGCCCGCGTCGATACCGCACCGGAACCTGCTGCGGATACCCCGCCGCTGGCTGCGGATTCCAGCCGGCTCTTTGCCGGGTTCCAGCTTCCTCCCGGCGGGGTCTCCTTCGAGGACGTGGAAAAGCAGCTGATCGCCCTGGCGCTGGAAAAGGCAAACGGCAACCAGTCGAAGGCTGCCAAATCGCTGAAGATGAGCCGGGATACGCTCCGTTACCGGATGAAGAAATTCGGTTTCACCGAGACCGAGTGCGACAACCAGAAGGAACTGCGGGAAAAGCTCCTGCGGGTGGCGGAGAGTTCCAACCCCACCATCATGAAATGGATTGCTTGTTGAGGCACACGAGAGATGCGAAGAACACGAAATAGTACCGCAGCTGCCTGGCTTATCGCCTGGTCGATCGCCATCATGCCCGGCGCCGCCGGCGCCGAAACCTGCGTGACCACCGACTGTCATCCGGGACTTTCCGCCATTGTCCAGCCGCACCAGCCGGTAAAGGATGGCGACTGCCTGGCATGCCATACGCGTACAGCGGCGAAACATCCGCTTTCGGGAGGGAAGAGCTTCGCCCTGGCGGCCAGCGACGAGAAACTCTGCACCTCCTGCCACGAGGCATACGGGAAGATGAAGGTCGTGCACGGACCGGTCAAGGGGGGCGCCTGTCTCTCCTGCCACAAGCCGCATGGGTCGAGTGCGCGCTACCTGCTCGAAAGCGACGATCAGACCGCCCTCTGCCTGCAGTGTCATGATGCAAAGGCCTTCAAACAGCACTACATGCACGGTCCGGTTGCCGTTGGCGCCTGCACGAGCTGCCATGCCCCGCACGAGTCGGCGCAACAAGGGCTGCTCAAGGGAGAGGTCAGGGAGGTCTGTCTCAAATGCCATGCGGATTTTGCCAAGGCGATGAAAGCGGCAGGGTTTGTCCATCCTCCGGTAAAGGACGACCCTTGCACCTCCTGCCACAATCCGCACGGTTCGGCGTTCCAGTATGTCCTGAAGGAACAGATGCCCAACCTCTGCTACGGTTGCCACGACACGTTCGCACAGAAACTGACCGGGCTCAAGGTGCCGCATAAGCCGCTCCAGCAGGCAAAGAGCTGCAGCAACTGCCATTCGTCCCATTTCTCCAACAGCAAGGGGCTGCTTCCGTCAGACCAGAAAAAGCTCTGCCTCGAATGCCACAGCACCGACGGCCTGAAATCGTCATTCGTGTTCAGGAATATCTCCGGCGTGGTGCTGAAGAACATGAAAACCGTACTGGAGGGTGACAAGAACCTCCACGGCCCTCTGGCCAACGGGACCTGTACCGGCTGTCACAATCCTCATGGCTCGAACACCATCCGGCTCCTCAAGGGGAATTATCCCCCGGCCTTTTACGCCCCCTATGCGGAGGGGAGCTATGACCTCTGTCTCTCCTGCCACGAAAAGAATCTGCTCAAGTTTGCCGAGACCAGCATCTACACGAAATTCCGCAACGGCAAGCAGAACCTGCACTATCTCCATGTGAGCGACAAGCGCAAAGGGCGGAGCTGCCGTGCCTGCCACGAACCCCATGCTGCCGACGGACCGAAACTGATCGGCAAGGATGGATCTACCTTTGGCGACTGGAAGGTGCCGATCCGTTTCACCCCCACGACAACCGGCGGCAGTTGCGCCCCCGGCTGCCACCGCAAGGTCTCCTACGACCGGGAAGCCCCGGTCGTCTATACGCCGTCGACCCGGTAACGCTTTCCAAAAACCTCTGCCATATGCGGCTCGTGTCGCCCTGAACGCCTCTTCGGAGGCGTTCTTTTTTTGTCCGGATTTCTGCACCCGGATGATCGGCAGGTGGGGGAAATCCCCCGCATCCGGATGCGGGTGGGGGATATCACCCAGCTTGACCACCTGTTCCCGCATAGGGGTGTCTAAAAAATATATCGGTGTATTATGCAAATATACGCATTATCGGCATGTTGCGGAAATATAAAGGGAAAACATAATTGTGGCATCTCGCTTGCTTAGTACTTTAGTAGTAGTGAGGCGGCGCTCGTCCTTTGGGGAGGAGAGGGTGCCGGCAAGGAAGAACAGGGTAAGCAAACAAGGAAATGCAGGAGCAGCGAAGAGAGCCGCATCAAAAAAACACTTACAAGGAAAGAGGGAAGCTCAATGAAAAACGGAAAGATTTTTGCCATCGTGTGCGCTGCAGCGCTTACTGCCGGCAGCATGGCCGGAGTTGCCATCGCCAAGCAGACCTATACCCCGGGGACCGGCGTCTCCAATTCGCCGCACAACATCAACAACGTCGTCGCCAACGGCGATGCCTCCGGCCGCGTCTGCGCCTACTGCCACACCCCGCACCATGCCATCCAGGATGGGGCGATTGCCGAATACAACCCGCTCTGGGCACACCAGGTCAACCAGGAGACCTATGAAGCCTACCAGTCCCGCACCGCAGAGTCGACCACACGGCAGGTAGTGGCTAACGACCCCCTCGTCGGACCGAGCCGTCTCTGCA
>Ga0208371_1000320_pt1 | contig 12362 bp, 17 predicted proteins | sample SubbioCR12Aug_1A_FD_184827 | JGI IMG/M metagenome (GOLD analysis project Ga0208371, IMG submission 184827) | Serpentinite rock and fluid subsurface biosphere microbial communities from McLaughlin Reserve, California, USA - CR12Aug_1A (SPAdes) | ecosystem: Environmental > Terrestrial > Deep... | reverse complement strand
ATTGGCGAGGAGCACGGGCGCGAAGACGCCGAAAAACGACCGCCAGGGCGCGCGTAGGCCCGAAGGGCCGCCTAATGGACAATCTGGGTTCAACGCCCGTGCGCTCACTCTTCCACACAGATTTCCCTGCGATACACCGCCAGCACGGTGCGTAAAAACAGCGCGGCGATCACGACCGTGCTGATTCCCAGCAAGATGCTTCCCAGACGGGCAAACGACAAAGCCCCGCTTTGTTCATACATGACAAAGCTGGCTACCGTGATGGCTGCGAGCGGGAAGGAATAGGCCCACCACGACAGAAAAAACTTCAGGCGGATGAAGTGCCCGATCTGGCTGAACAACAACAATGTGAAAAACAGGCCGCTGTAATAGAGCAGCATGGCCAGGGTATCGAGGCTGGCGGTGAGCTTGATGTAGGCGATAAACCCCACGGCCGGTGGCGCGATGAGAATGAACAGCGTCGGCATGAGGCGTTCGGGCAGGCTGCCGTGAAAAATCACGCGGTAAAAGATGATGGACAGCAAGACCGGCCAGAAAATCAGGCCCAGGCTGAAAAAGAACCAGGAAACCTCCGGCGGGGCATGACTGACGCCGACGACCGGTACCAGGATGTTGCCGACCACAGGGATGAACCAAGCCGGATTGAGATGGGTAATCTCAAACTTGTTGTGATGCATCCATTGTGACAACACCCGCAGGGTCAGGATCAGATGCAGCGCACACCCCGCCAGCCAGAGCAGATGCGAATACGAGGGGGAGAGAGGAAACCAGGCAATCGCCAGCAAAATCAGTGAGATGCTGACGGTAGGGACAAAATTCATCTTGATCGGATGCGCCCACTCCTTTGCTGCCGCTTCGCGGAATTTCAGCAGCTTTGCGGCATAGGCCGCGCCGAGCACCATAAAGCCCAGGGTGGCGAGTCCCAGCAGCCAGGGGCTGATGGCAAAGGGCAACCCCATGAGGCTTTCTGCCTTGCGCCAAGCGATGGAAAGCCCCCCCAGGCCCATGATCATGGCGAACCACGACACGGGGAAATATTGCAGGCGGGAGGGAGAGGGGGAGGGTTTCACCTCAGTTCCGCCCGGCCGCACCGAAGGAACTGAGCCCCCCTCGGGGGGAAACGAGCGGAGCGAGTCAGGGGGCTGTTTCATTTTGTGGGCCTATGCGGGAAGGGCGAACCCGAATCTGTGAGAGCCCGGATAAACCCACGTACAAACATGATTTTAAAGCGTTTTTTTGATGGAAATTATGCCTCTGATCATGCCCGGCGTGTAACCGATGGCCTTGTCATCCGGATAATCGACAGCCAGTTTGGCTTTGACATCCGGAATCAGTTTTTCCGGCGCGCCGTGGCAATTCAGGCAGACCGATTGCGTCACCAGCGCTTTGGCATAGCGATAAACCTTGCCGTTCGGGGTATCGATGAGCGCTGACATGTCCAGGGTTTCGGGCTTTTCGCCTGCGGCCAAACGTTTTTCCAGGGCGGCGAGTGCTTCGTTTTCCCAGTTGTCAGGCACCGCTTTGGGATTGCGGTTTTTGCTGCTGACCCGTTTGATCTGCATACCAGTTTTTTGCGCAGCAGCAGCGGCAATGGCAGGAGCTTTGGCCTTGCAGACGGAAATGGCTTCAGCAGGGCCGCCGCTGGTCATGGCTGCCTTGAGTTCGCCGCCCAGTGTTTTGAGCAGTTCGTTTGCGGTTTGGCGCGATTGTTCATCCAGGGGTGTGGTGTCCTGCGCGTGCGATGCAGCGACGTGGGCCATCAGCAAGATGGAAAGCAGGGTGAATTTGAGTGGCGCGTGCATGGATGTCTCCTTGTGTCTGATGAGAGGAAGGCACCCATGGTGTACGTGAAGTTCGAAAATCGCCAGCCTTCACGCCCAGCAGCGTCTTCCCCCTGCGGTATGACAGCAGTGCTGTGTGCCCGCTACGCTCAGAAAAACTGGGTGCGATCCTTGTCGATGGGCAACCCGGCCTGTTCCCACGCCATGATGCCGCCGGTGATGGACACCACATTTTCGTAGCCGATCTGGTTCAAAGCCACCGTTGCCAGGGCTGCGCGCCCACCGGTGCGGCAATACAGCACGATGGGGGTGTCTTTTTTGGCGAATTCCTGCACCTCACCAATACGAAACTCAAGAATGCCACGGGGAATATTGATGGCACCGGGCACGCGCCCGGCTTCAAATTCGCTGCCTTCGCGCACATCCAGCACGCGCACATCGCCAGACAGGGCCTCCCAAGCTTCCCTGGGGCTGATTTCCTTGATCTTCGCCCGAGCCTGGGCAACCAGTTCCATGGGAGTGAGCGCCATATTTTTTCCTTTCATATCAATGTGTTGTACGTGTATTTGAGTCACCAGCCGGGGCAACGAGAGACTGGTTGCGCATATGGTCAGCCACCTTGAGAAAAGCCGTATACAGCTCATCCCGCAAGCGCGCATCTTCCACGACCTCATCGAGCGCCAGACGCATGCAGTGCATCCACTGATCACGCGCCGTGTTGTCGATAGGGAAGGGCAGATGACGCCGACGCAGCATGGGGTGCCCGTACTTGTCGACATACAACTGCGGCCCGCCCATCCAGCCGGTTAGAAACTCGAACAGCTTCTGACGCGAATGCGCCAGATCTTCTGTATGTAATTTGCGGATATCCCAAGCCTCCGGCAGCTCATCCATGTGTTCGTAGAAGCGCGTGACCAGTTGCCGGATGGCTGTTTCGCCGCCAATGCGTTCGTAATGGGTCTGCATGGGGGGGTAGGTGTATTAGTGAACGCTAATTTTACTGCGGACTCCACGCGCCAGAAAATTTATACTCCCGCGATGCACCGAGTCTTGCTTCGCGGTGTTGGGTGCCCCGTAGCGGGGTTCACCGCACAGGCACATTGCGAACGCAGCAAAGTTGACAAAATTGCTCGGAATACTACCTTTCAACCCATTCAGCGGATAGCCATTTCCATGACTCAGCCCCAAGACTTCCAGCAGCTCATGCATTCCATCATCCAGCGGGTGGCCACGGGCCCGGATCTTTCCAAGGATATTTCTCAAGAAGAAGCTTATCTGGGGATGAAGGGCATTCTCGAAGGCAGCATCGACCCGGTGCAGTCCGCCATTTTTTTCATTGCTCTGCGCATGAAGCGTGAAACCGCCGCCGAAAATCGCGGCATTCTCGACGCCATTCTCGAAGCGACCCACCGGGTGACACCCGATGTCGATGAGCTGGTCGATATCGCCGACCCCTATGACGGCTATAACCGCTGCCTGCCCGCCGCGCCTTTTCTGCCCGCGTTGCTGGCGGAACTGGGGCTGCCCGCCATCAACCACGGTGCCGAGTCCATCGGCCCCAAATATGGTGTTTCTGCCCGGCATGTGCTGCGCGCTGCCGGTGTCCCTGTCGACCTCAGCCCTGCCGAAGCCGCACAACGGGTGGCCGACCCGACGCTGGGCTGGAGCTACGTCGACCAATCGCGTTTCTGCCCGAAACTGCATGATCTGGTCGGCCTGCGCAAACGCATGATCAAGCGCCAGGTGCTGACCACCGTTGAAGCACTTGCCAAACCCATGCAAGGCAAATGCAAAACCCATCTGGTCACGGGCTACGTGCATGCACCTTACCCGCCCGTCTACGCCATGCTGGCCCGCCACGCCCAATTCGATACGGCCCTGATCGTGCGCGGTGTTGAAGGCGGTGTGGTGCCCTCGTTGCGCCAGGTCGGCAAATGTTTTGCCTACCAGGATCGTGGCGAGGAAGTGGAAATGGATATCGACCCGCTGGCTTTGGGCATCGAACAATCCGTGCGTTCTGTGCCGCTGCCTGCCGATCTGCCCAAGGCCGAGCGCGGTGGTGATGAAGTCGCCATCATGGTTGATGCCCAGGCCACGGCTGAAGCTGCGGCGCGCACCGGTTTGGCGGCGCTGGGTGGGGAAAAGGGAGCGACTTATGACTCATTGGTGCTCAGTGCGGCGCTCATCCTGCATCACACCGGCAAAGCGGCCAGCCTCAAGGCTGGGGCAGAAATGGCGCGCGCCGCGCTCGACAGCGGCAAGGCCGTGGCGCGGGTGCGCTGATGGCATGGGTGAGCGTGGCCAGCGAGACCGAGCTGGCCCCCGGACAGATGAAGCGGGTCGAAGTTGCAGGCAGGCGTTTGTTGCTGGCCAATGGCGAAGGCCAGCACTTTTGTGTGGATGAACTGTGCAGCCACGAGGATTACTCGCTCTGGTTCGGCTGCATCAAGGGTCGTTCGCTCAAATGCAGCCTGCATGGCAGTTATTTCGACCTGGCCACCGGCCAGCCGCTCAACGCACCGGCGGATTGCGCCCTGCGCACTTGGCCGACCAAGGTCGAGGCAGGCCAGATCTGGGTGGATGCATGACGGATCACTACGCCGTTTTCGGCCACCCTATCGCCCACTCGAAATCGCCTGCCATTCATGCCGCTTTTGCTGTTCAGACCGGGCAGGACATGGATTACGTTGCTCTGCTGGCACCATTGGATGGTTTTGCCGAAACCGTGTCGGCCTTTCGCGCGGGCGGCGGAGCGGGGGCCAATGTCACGGTGCCTTTCAAGGAACAGGCGTTTGCCCTGTCTCAACGGCTGACAGCGCGCGCGCAGGCGGCGGGGGCGGTGAATACCCTGAAATTCGGTGCAGAGGGTGTGCTGGGCGACAACACCGACGGGGCCGGACTGGTGGCCGACCTCACCCGCAATCTCGGCATGGATCTGCATGGCAGGCGCATCCTGCTCATGGGGGCGGGGGGGGCTGCGCGTGGCGTGATCCTGCCCTTGCTGGAAACCCGGCCCGATACTCTGTTCATCGCCAACCGCACTGCCGACAAGGCCGAAGCACTGGCGGTGCATTTTCGTGATGGCGCAGGGGCGGTAGGGGTGCAGGGCGGCGGTTATGCCGATCTGGCCGGGCAGCAGTTCGATGTTGTCATCAATGCCACGGCCGCCAGCCTCGCGGGCGATGTGCCGCCGTTGCCCGAAGACCTGTTTGCTGCCGGTGCCTGGGCTTACGACATGATGTATGGCAAGGACACCCCCTTCATGGCCCTGGCTCGCAGCCAGGGCGCGCACGTTGCCGATGGTTTGGGCATGCTGGTGGAACAGGCCGCCGAAGCGTTTTTGCTATGGCGTGGCGTGCGCCCCCAGACTGCGTCGGTCATGCAGTCCTTGCGCAACGCCTGATGGCCTGTCCGCGCTGCCGCACTGCTGCTTCTGGAGGCCGCGTCAGCGGGTGGCGCTGGTTGCTGGCGGGCATCGTGCTGGTGCTGTACGTGCAGATTGGTTTTCTTGCTGCCGTGCTCTGGGTCGGTTATTTCAACCCTGCCCGGACGGCGTTCATGGATGCCGGGCTGGCGCGTTTGCAGGAAAAAAACCCCGAGGCCGAGTTGCGCCACCGCTGGATCGATTACGCACAGATTTCTCCGCACCTGAAACGTGCGGTCATTGCCGCCGAAGACAGCCGTTTTCTCGAACATGACGGCTTCGACTGGGAGGGCATCGAAAAGGCGGTGGAAAAAAACCTGAAAAAGGGCCGCATCGTCGCGGGCGGCTCCACCATCAGCCAGCAACTCGCCAAAAACCTGTTTCTTTCCGCCTCGCGCAATCCCTTGCGCAAAGTGCAGGAAGCCCTCATCACCGTCATGATTGAGCAGCTCTGGAGTAAGCGCCGCATTCTTGAGGTGTATCTCAATGTGATCGAGTGGGGGAATGGCATCTACGGTGCCGAAGCCGCCACCCGCCGTTATTTCAAGACGGGAGCCGGGCAGATCGGCCCTGCTCAGGCCGCACACCTGGCGGCGATGATTCCCAACCCGCGTTATTACGAAACCCACCGCAACGCACGCGGGCTGCTCCGCCGCCAGCACATCATCGCTGCACGTATGGGGCAGGTTTCGGTGCCGCGCTAACGCCAGAAACGCCAGGATTGTGCCGGGCCAATGCTGACGCGGGTAGGGTGATCTGTCAGCAGATTCAGGTGTAGTCGCTTGATGCGTCCCCGATTCAGGGCTTGCAGTAGCGGAGCAAACCAGCGTTGCTCCAGATGCCCTGGCAACGTGCTATCGCCCTGCAGGTCATCCAGCACTACAACATGGCGACGGGCAGGCGACAGGTGCGTGAAGGCCGAAGGGGGCGGGGCGATACGGAGACCGAGCCCGGTTGCACAGGTCTGTATCCAGGCTGCCCGAGCGTGAAGGTGTACGGGTAGCGGCGTGAATACTCCAGGTAATACGCCACCGCCCCAAAGCCACAGACTGTTGATCGGCAACTCTCCCCGTGCCTCTCTGGCCTGATTGAGCGGATGTTCATGCAATTTCATCTGGATTTCATTGAGCAGGTGGGCCCAGAAGGGGGCTGATTCCCCCTTGGGCAATCCTTGCGCGGCCTGGCGGTTTTCTGCCTCATCCAATGCCGTGGTGCGTAGATCGGGGAGGGTGTCGAGATGAATGTGCGTGATGCCGTCATCCGAGTACAGCAACTTCAGGCCGTGGGGGAAACACACTGTCTCCAGTAATGCCTGCAATTGCCGGTTTTCAGATGCATCGAGCGTCATGCCGCTACGCACGAACATGCCGCGCATGCCCACTTCCAGATGCACCGGGTCAAGACGTAGCCAGTAGCCGACCTGTTTTGCCGCCTGCGGCACCGGCGCGCTGAGCGCTGCCATGGGCCAGTCTTGCTGGCGAGCCAGATTCCAGACTTCGCACAGCCCCGCACTCAAGCTGGACAGCGCGGGCAGTGCATCGCCCCGGGCCAGTATCTTTTTCAGGGCGGGCGTGGGGTCGAGGCCGGATTGGGAGCGGATAAAGAGGTGAAACACGGCAGGCAGAGGCATGGCGGCGCTGCGATATTCGGGGGGGCGGAACTCTACCCGAGAAGCGCTTGAAGCACTGATCCTGCGTGGGGTTCAGAGCCCGGCGAGCTCACTCGGTCGTCAGGTCGAATCGCGCCGAGGGGCTCTGGGCTGAAAGCCCTGCAGAAACGGGCCCTAAGCAGGTTTGATAATCAGAGGGGCTGAATCCCCAGCATGCTTTTTGACCAACTTGGCGGCCTTTTTTTCCTTGGGCGTCAGTACGGCCTGTTTTTTGGATTCCTTGTTCGGGCGTTGGAGTTTGGACATGTGGCTTGCTCCTGTTCGTGGGGATGGGGCTGTGCCCTTGTCTGCACAGTAGGATCGCGCGGGCATCGGGGGCAATCTGCTTGTTGAGAAGCCCCCTTCCCCCCCTCTTATAGCCCCATTCCGGACAAAAGTATCGAACCTCAGTGGCGCATTTCTGTCTCTTTTGGGAAAGATAAATATTTGCCTGTTTTTTTCTGGATGTTGGCCTGTGATGAAGCGGTATGGCTTGGTAGACCTCCTGTAGGGCATGGCTATTTTTCAGATAGCCGAAATTTTTTGGGAACTAGTTGCCCCGGTTGGCATCCCACCCCTGTCTCCTAGCAGAAGATCACCCAGCAGTGATCAGTTCGACCGGCCTTGAAGCTTATTCAGGCCGGTCTTTTTTTGCCTTTTTTTCGGTGCATAGCCCGTAAAATCGCGGCCATGCGGCCATTCCTCGCCCTCCAAGGCAAGAATCTCTTCCACCCCTGACGATAAACCTGCCTGTGCTGCCCTACGAACTTCTCATCGGTCTGCGTTACACCCGCGCCAAGCGCCGCAATCACTTCATTTCTTTCATTTCCATGATCTCCATGGGCGGCATCGCTTTGGGCATCATGGCGCTGATTGTGGTGCTTTCGGTCATGAACGGCTTTCAGGAGGAACTGCGCAACCGCATTCTCGGTGTGGCTGCCCATCTCGAAATCAGCGGCCCACAGGGGCGTTTGAGCGACTGGCGCGGGCTGACGTTGCAAGTGCAGCAGCATGACGAAGTGCGCGGCATGGCCCCGTTCATCAATGCACAGGCCCTGCTGGCCATGGGCAGTGAGACCCGGGGGGCCATGGTGCGCGGTCTGCTGCCGGAAGAAGAAGACAAGGTGGCGGAATTTTCAGCACGTATGGCAGCAGGCAAGCTCAGCGACCTCAAACCGGGCGAATGGGGCCTCATCCTCGGTGCCGATCTGGCGCAAGCGCTGGGTGTGGTGCAAGGCGACAAGGTGGCTGTCATCGCTCCCCAGGGGGTGGTCACGCCTGCGGGCATGTTGCCGCGCATCAAGCAGTTCACCGTGATCGGCGTTTTTCGCATGGGCATGTATGAATACGACGCCGGGCTGGCGCTCATGCATCTGGCCGATGCGCAAAAACTGTATCGCATGGGCGAAGACGTGTCCGGCTTGCGCGTGAAACTGGCCGACATGGAACGCGCGCCCTGGGTATCGCGCGAACTGGCCGCCTCGCTGGTAGGGGATTACTTCATTTCCGACTGGAGTATGCGTCACGCCAATTTCTTTCAGGCCGTACAGATCGAAAAACGCATGATGTTCATCATCCTCACCCTCATCGTCGCCGTCGCCGCCTTCAACATCGTCTCCACCCTGGTCATGGCTGTCACCGACAAGCAGGCCGACATCGCCATCCTGCGCACACTCGGTGCCAGCCCGAGAAGCATCATGGCCATCTTCATGGTGCAAGGCAGCCTCATCGGCGTGATCGGTACGCTGCTCGGGCTGGTTTCCGGCGTCTTGCTGGCTATCAACGTCGAGACCGTGGTGCCCATGATCGAACAACTGGTCGGCATGGATCTCTTCCCCGCCGATGTCTACTACATCTCCAAGCTGCCCTCAAAGCTCAACTGGGGCGATGTCTGGACGATCAGCGGCGTGGCGCTGGTGCTGGCTTTCGTGGCCACGCTCTACCCGAGCTGGCGTGCCGCCAACGTGCAACCGGCGGAGGCGTTGCGCTATGAGTGATGCCAACCAAGGGGTGTTGACCTGCACCCATCTGAAAAAAAGTTATTGGCAGGGCAAGAACGAAGTGCCCGTGTTGGCGGACATTGAGCTGGCCATTGCACCGGGTGAGCACATTGCCGTCATGGGGGCTTCCGGCGCGGGCAAAAGCACGCTCCTACACGTGCTGGGCGGGCTGGATCGTCCCGATGCAGGTGAGGTCAGGGTGGCAGGCGAATCGATCTGGCTGTTGCCGGAAAAGGCGCGCGGCGATTTACGCAACCGTGCCCTGGGCTTCGTCTACCAGTTTCACCACCTGTTGCCTGAATTCACTGCCCTGGAAAACGTCGCCATGCCTTTGCTGATTCGCCGCCAGAACCGTGCCGACGCCTTGCGTGAAGCGGCGCACTGGCTTGAAGAAGTCGGCCTCGGACATCGCGGCAAGCATCGTCCCGGCGAGCTTTCCGGCGGTGAACGCCAGCGTGCCGCCATTGCCCGCGCGCTGGTCACCCGCCCGGCCTGCGTGCTTATGGATGAACCTACCGGCAACCTTGACCGCCGCACGGCAGCACGCATCCAGGATCTGCTCATGGAGATTTCCGCGCGCCATCAGACCGCGTTTCTGGTGGTGACGCACGACCCGGATCTGGCTGCGCGCCTGGGGCGCACACTGGATTTGCAGGATGGTCGGCTCGAACCCCGCCCGGTCTGACAGTTCGGGCGTTTTTTGATTTTTTATGAAGCAAGGGACTGACACATGAAACAGATCAAGACGTTATTTGCCGTGCTGGCTACGGCCTTCATGCTGGGCGGGTGTGCAGCGGCTTCGGTGGTGGATGCCGCAGCCACGGTGGCCAGCACTGCCATCAAAGTGGGTAGCACCGTGGTGGAAACCACCGTGGATGTCGCCAAGGGCGCGGTCAAGGCGGTGAGCGGCTCTTCAGAGAAACAGCCATAGCATTTCACCGTAAGCGGGCCGTCGAGCCCGCTTACCTACTTGATGTGCCGACTCGGGTCTTGGCTGCCACTCTCAAGTGATTTGTTAGCGTGCAGATAGGCGAGTCACCCAATGTTCTGGATGGCGGGCATGGTGTGATACGGCAAAGATGACGATGCCGCTTGGTTCAATGCGGTAGAAGATAGAGAAAGGGAAGCCCCTGAGAATGACGCGGCGTGTGCCAGCGATCGAAAGCGAGCCAGCAAGAGGGAAGGCAAGGGCTCTTGCGGCGGCTTCTTCGACGGCAGAGACAAACCGAGCACCGAGCCCGGCTTGTGTTTTGTTGTAATAATTGACTTCAGCAAGGAACTCATATCGTGCCGGAGTGATGAAACGAGCTTTTTTCACAGAGAAATGCGTCTTGCCTCGGCAAATACATCTTCTGCCGAATGGGTTTGTAGTTCGCCACGATCATAAGCGGTCGCCCGGCTCTCGATCTCTCTGTGCCATGTGAGTTCGATTTCAGATTGCGAGGTGTCGTGGAGGGATTCAAGGAGCATCTCAGCAAGATGAGCACGCTCTTCCGGCAACAATGTGCGAGCCTGCTGCTCCAATTCCATGAGTAGGGTAGACATGCTAATGACTCCATAACAGTGCAATGGCTGGTGTGATTCTACGTGGTGGTCGCGCGAATAGGGCGCGCACGCTACGTTGGGCTTGATATGCCGTCAGAAGGGTGGCGCCAGCTTTCTGTCAGCCCCTCCCGAAGCTCGGTTACTGCGGGCTAACTGTGCAAGCTGGGGCTGGCCGATGTGGATCTGTGCACGCAGGTGTGCCAGCTCGATTTCGAGTATCCAGTCTTCGTGCGTATCCATGAAGCGCAAGGCTTTACGGGCGACTTCGCTGGCGTTGTTGTAAAGCCCGCTATCCACCTTGGTCTTCACACGGGATTCAAGTTCCGGGGTTACAGGAACATGCATGGCACTCTCCGGTGTGTATTTGGCTGCCGCAGCCAAGGCTTATCAATCTTTGTATTTGAGCGTGCTCCCAGGGTTGGGCTGCCCTCCGCCCGTCTGCTGCGGGGAGTGGAAAAACTCGGGGCAGCCTTTCGTTTTCTCAAAATGCACGGCGCAGCGGTTGATCTGGCTCGCAGAAAGAAGCGGGGCCGTGCTTCATCCAGTGTCACATGCGTGGCGTCGGGTAACACAAATTACGGCTGTCGAACGCCAGGCTCATCTGCTCGGCGTTGGGCAGCACGATGTATTTCACTGCGACGATGTCATCGTGGTTGCGCCAGAACATCGCAAACACGGCTTTTTCGCCGTTGCTGACCACATGGGTGTTGGAATACACCTTGAACGGTTGCCCATGCTGGGTGTTGTAGTTGTTCACGGTGAGAATCATCGAACGCAGTGACGGTCTCACATCCTGTTCAAACCCCACCAGCTTGCCCATGCAAAAACGAAACTGGTAACGCCGCGCAATGCTCGGGTCGAGGTCGTAGGCGAGGATGACGTCGGCAGAGGTCTCTTCCACCCGGTCGAAATTCCAGTTGAGCATGAGCTGGCGTTTCACCTCCATCTGCCCCATGCCCGATTTGAATTCCGCCACCTCGAACGCTTGTGCACAGGCCGTCAGGCTGGCTAATCCCCAAACCAGAAACCATTTCCTTACAGTCATTGATTTGCCTTTCCAAAACCGCCACCGCCGGGCGTGGCGATGACCAGGATATCGCCGTTGCCAAGCGTGAATGCACCGATGCCGGGCAAGGTTTCGCGCCTGCCGTCGGCATGTTCCAGCCATTGTTCGCCGCATTGCCCCGGCCCGCCGCCAGCGAGCCCGTGCGGGGCCACTGTCCGGCGTGAAGCGATGAGATTGCCCTGCATGGGGGCCAGAAAACGCAGTTGACGGATCACGCCATTGCCGCCGTGCCACTGGCCCGTGCCGCCCGAACTGTGGCGCAGGCCGAAGCTTTCCACTCGTACCGGATAAGCCAGTTCCAGCACTTCCGGATCGGTGAGACGCGAATTGGTCATGTGCGTATGCACGCCGCTGGCCCCGGCATGCCCTGGCCCGGCACCCGCACCGCCGCACAGGGTTTCGTAATACTGGTGCTGGCCGTCGCCAAACGAGAGGTTGTTCATCGTGCCCTGGCTGGCGGCCAGCATGCCCAGCGCGGCATACAGCGCATCGACCACAGCTTGCGAGGTTTCGACATTGCCCGCCACGACCGCAGCGGGGTAGGCCGGGTTGAGCAGCGAAGCGGGCGGCAACCTGATTTCAAGGGGGCGCAGCACCCCGGCATTGAGCGGCATGTCTTCATTCAACAGCGTGCGAAAGACATACAGCACGGCAGAGCGCGTGATGCTGGCCGGGGCATTGAGATTGCCCGGTTGCTGTGCGCTGGTGCCGGTGAAATCGATGATGGCCTTGCCTGCTGCGGCGTCGATACGGACGCTGACATGGATGGCAGCGGCGGGTGCGGAGGGCACCATCGGGTCCAGAGGTTGGCAGAACATCCCCCCGCGCAAGCGTCCCAGCAGACGTTTCACTGCGGCCTCGGCGTTGTCTTGCACAAATCCCATATAGGCTGGCACGG
>Ga0208371_1000319_pt1 | contig 12383 bp, 10 predicted proteins | sample SubbioCR12Aug_1A_FD_184827 | JGI IMG/M metagenome (GOLD analysis project Ga0208371, IMG submission 184827) | Serpentinite rock and fluid subsurface biosphere microbial communities from McLaughlin Reserve, California, USA - CR12Aug_1A (SPAdes) | ecosystem: Environmental > Terrestrial > Deep... | reverse complement strand
ATCCGATCCGATTCCTTTTCTTACATGCTCCACATCAACACCTAAACGTTCACAAATATTAGCGATTTCATTCATAAATGATATTTTTGTTGCAAGAAGGGAGTTGGCCGCGTATTTGGTCATTTCAGCGTCTTTAACACCCATGGTGATCAACTTGTCATGATTCCGGGAAAACGGTGCATAAAGCTTTTCCATAATTTTTTTGGCTCTTTCCGTTTCCACCCCTACAACGATTCGGTCAGGACTCATAAAATCGTTTACCGCAGCGCCTTCTTTTAAAAACTCGGGATTGCTGACCACATCAAATTCGATATCAATCTGTCTTTTTTCAAGTTCAGTTTGTATAGCAGCCTTGACCTTATCTGCCGTGCCAACTGGAACTGTAGATTTATCTACAATCACAGCATATTTTTTCAGATTCGCTCCAATTTCTTTCGCAACTGAAAGAACGTATGTAAGATCTGCTGATCCATCCTCTCCTGGCGGAGTCCCAACTGCAATAAAATAGATATCTGATTCTTCCATTGCTTGTGGAAGGTTGTTTGAAAATTTAAGGAGTCCTTGCTCGAAGTTTTTAAGCACAATGGGCTCAAGCCCAGGTTCATATATCGGAAGAATCCCTATTGCGAGGTTATCAAGTTTTTCCTGATCTACATCAACACAAATGACATTATTGCCCATTTCAGAAAAACAGGCCCCCGTCACTAAGCCTACGTAACCTGTACCAATCACTGTTATATTCATTGTTTTCTCATAAATTTCATAATTAATATGTAATCAGTTATTAGCCGCCTCTTCACGGCCATGCTGCGTCATCACATTTATCCTGATCATGACTCTGTTTTCTGTATAGTTATTTTCATCACTATTTGAGTTTAAATTCCGAAAATTGTAATCAAGACTTGAACTTAGCCATCTGGCAATCTGCAAGTTTAAAGAACATCCTGAGCTAATCAATTTATCAACACGATCCGAATCATCTGGAGAAGAGTTCACATAATCATTATGCCTGTATGTGGCAAATATTGACGACGAGACCGTTCGGCTGAATTGATACTCAAACCTTGATTCCGCACCATAATACACATTAAAACCCAAATTTTCAGAGTTTAATTGGGAGTTCTCATATCCACTCGATCCTGTTAAGCTGATTGTCCCCTGTCTGAATCGCCATGAACGTCCAACATTTCCATCCACAGTCAGACCTTTTTCATTGTTCTGAGAATCAATATCCTGAATAAAATAACCAATGTTCAAAGCCATAATCCCATCTTCGCCAAAACTGTAGCGAATTCCGACAGAGGGATTATAGATCTGATAATTATTATCATCTCCTTCATCCTCATAGCTCATCATAGTATGACTATATGAACCGTTGATTTGAAGCCCACGAGATAAATTTCTCATCAACCTCAGAGTTCCAACCCATTCATCGAAATCCTGAGCGATATCATACAAGCCTTTGGTGTAAGCCAGATGTGTCTCCACACCGGTATGGGGATTAAAAAAATACGTTGAATCAATAAATGCATCATGGCTTATATTGTCGTCGTTTTCTTCATCTTCATAATTTGAAATCCCATAGACATACCCTGCGGATACATTTCGATTTTCACCAAAACGATGAACAAGGTTCATTCTGGCAGAATTGGAATAATACCCTTCACGACTGGCTCTTTCAGTGCCACTGTCCGGTAAATCAGCAATATCTTCAGATTTGACATACGAGTCACCAAGAGTTAATCGTGTGTGCTGAAAAACATTCCACCACCAGCCAACTTCACCATGATGTCTGAAGCTGTCGTTTTCAGAATGTTCGTTGTATATACTGTAGCCAAGATCATAAGCAGCAGAAAATCCAGTTCGCTGCCACCCCAGGGACGTTTGGATTCCAGGTGTGATAATAGTTATAAAATCATCTTCTTCGTTATCACTATCAAGGTTAAGATTATCATTATACTCTTCAGATAGTGATAATCGTGTGCTTGATGACCACTCAAACGCATATAGCGATGACGAACTGAAAGTAATTATAAGCATTAACAAAAACATCTTAGAATTATTGATTTTTATGTTTTTCATCATGGCACTATGATTGTATCATCTGCTTTGAGAGTGATGTTGTTTTCAAGACCTTTGCCTTGTGATAGTTTTTTGTAGTCAACTTTGATAACGTCTGTCCCTCCTTCAGGTTTTTTTCTGATAAGTATAATTTCTTTTTTTGTAGCCCATTCGGTAAAACCTCCTGCCATTGCAAAAGCCTGAATGATAGTCAATTCTTTTTGAATTGGATATTCTCCAGTCCTTGCTACTTCACCTAAAATGTAAAATCTCTGACTAGCCGGAGATCTGACAACAACTGTCACATTGGGAGAATCAATGAATTTCTTCAACAGACTTGAAATATTTTTTTTAAGTTGTAAAGGCGTGAGTCCGGCTGCTACAATATCATCAAGTAAAGGTAATGATATTTTACCATCCAACCTTACCACAATATTCTCTCTAGAAAAATCAGCTTCTTTCCAAGTTACAATATCGAGAATATCTCCAATCCCAATTTTGTAATTATTTTTTAATTCAACAATATCTATTACACCTTGTTCCAATTCTGTAGCAGTTGCTTTCTGTGGTATCTGAAACTCAATTATTGAAAACGACATTATAATGTACATAACTAAAATAAAGCAATTAATTGGTCTTTTTGTTTGTTTCATCTATAGCTCCGCCCCTTCGATTACATCGAATGATTTATTTGAATGTAATATTACTTTACAGTACTTCCTTCAGGATAAAAAATTTACTTGGCCTTCCCAAACTTAATGATCATATATGGTTGTGAATTAATTAAACCTGCAGCACAAAACTTCCAAGTTCATCGAATGGGAAAAATGGGTTTCACTTTGGCTCACCCATTCTACATGCTGGACTCCGAAGAGTTGGTAATCCACCAGAATTGACTGCATATTAGCATCAATCCCGTTTCTTTAGGTCGTACGGCAGGCTCCAAACTTGCCTTGCCCAACGATCTACCGCATAATTCCGGGCGGATTTAGAACCCGCCCCTACAACAATATTCTTAAGGAAAAGGCATTAATATTTGCAATTAACTGCTCGTTTAATATTAACGAGCTCCCACACCGAAAATAACTGTTTTAACAGTGCGAAATATAATTACAATATCCATAAATATTGACATATTTTTTATATAGAATAAGTCATAGTTTAATTTTTCAATAGCATCTTCTATGGAATCACCATATCCATAACAAACTTGTGCCCATCCTGTCAGTCCTGGCTTGACAGAAAAACGCTCAGAGTAATAGGGAATTTTTTCTTCAAGCTGATTAATAAAGAATTCACGTTCAGGTCGAGGCCCAACTAAGCTCATATCGCCTTTTAATACATTCCAGAGCTGTGGTATCTCATCAATCCGCCATTTACGAATAAAATGCCCAATACGTGTCACACGATCATCGTTTTTCTTTGCCCATACAGGGCCGGTATTTTTCTCTGCATCAGAACGCATGGAACGAAATTTATGAACTTTATATGGTTTTTTTCGCCTTCCAAGACGTTCTTGAGAATAGATTAAGGGTCCCTTGGAATCAATTTTGATTAAACAAACTGTAAATAGAATAACTGGAGATAAAACGATCAATAAAATAAGAGCCGCAAGTATATCCTCAATCCGTTTAAGTGTTGTTCTCAGCCATGTTTTATTAAAACCTTCGGAAAAAATAAACCAGGTAGGATTTGTTGAGGATACAATCAATTTTCCGGTTAACATTTCATAAAAACTGTTTCCTTGAATAATCTCTAATCCTTCAACGCGGCATTTCAATAATTCATTTATTGGAAATGCCCCACGTTTTTCGCGAATAGCAACAACTATTTTATCAACATCTGCTTGTCTCGCTTTAGTGTATAAATTCTCGTAACCACTTAATCTGATGATATTATTGTCACTTATAATCAATCCCTTTTCAGCAAATATTTCTTCAACAACACCAACAAGTGTAAATCCGCAATCTATCTGCTCTCCAATTTTGTCGATAATCCCCTGGCATATTTCACCAGACCCTAACAGAATGATTCGTTCATTTAAAAAACCCTTCTTTAAGATCGACAAAAAAATAAAACGCCAGAAGGCAATCAGACTCATCACGACAGGAAGATAAAAAAGAAAAAATCCTCTACAGATCATGACATCATTAAAAGCCCCGTAAATTCCTGCAAGGATGATCAGCGAAGCCCCGAAGGCTTGCATCAGTCGAATGCCTAACTCAGAATATTTTTTTGTAATGGAAAGATCGTAAACATTATTATAATAAAGGCAGACAATACTGACAAATGAAATGATCAAAGCTTTGTAGATCAACCATCTGTCTAAGTCAAAAACGCCAAATCCAAGCAACATGTATGATGTTACAATAACCGAAATGTAAATAAAAAAAGCTTCCGCTAAAACAAAGAACAAATTTCTTATGGTATAAAGCTGTCGGAAAATTCTAAGCATGAATATCCACCTGAATCATGGTCACTTTTATACTTCTTGATTAAAAATTGCTGTTTATCTATTTTTGTTCAGTTTTTTTTCCGTAATACGAACCATATCTACCATATCCATAATACTTTGCAAGGCGAACATCGTATCTATTGACAATGATGCCGATAATTTTTTCTACACCAAGAAGATCGATCATTTCCTTTACATCTTTTTTCCGAGTACTTTCATGCCTTATTACGATGAGAATGCCGTCAACCTGTCGTGATATGGCTATTGCTTCAGCTGTTAATAAAGGGGGGGGGGAATCAATAATAATATATCTATCGTGATACCTTGACTCAACCTCTTTGAGTAGATTCTTCATTCGTGCAGAGGACAAAAGTTCAGTTGGATTACTTGGAATTCGACCACCAGGAATAATTTTTAGCTTTTCGACCTCCGTTTTGTGTATTCCCTTCGAAATATCGATGGTGCCCGTTAAAATATCACTTAATCCGTCACAATTGTCCGGCAATCCAAATACTTTGTGCACAGTTGGGAGTCTTAAGTCACAATCCATCAGTAGGACATGCTCATCAAGGCTCTGTGCATAAGTTACTGCAAGGTTTGCAGCAACAAACGATTTCCCCTCATCAGGCACCGCACTTGTTACCATTATGGTTCGCGGTGCCTTACGATCTGATGAAAAAAGAAGGCTTGTTTTCAAGGTTCTGAACTGCTCAGCTTCATAACTATTTGGCAAATTCAGAGTAACAAGATCCGGGGCTGTTTTTTTTTTAATTTTTAATTGAGGCTTTATGCCGGATCGGATGTCTTTTTTAAAAATGCCCGTATCTTTAGCTTCTGCATTATCAGCATTAACAGGTTCACTAAGATCTGAATGGTTTTTATTTTTTTCAGATTTTTCAAGCGCTTCAGAAAACTTTCCCAATTTTTACCCCATTACGGCCATTGAGCCTAAAAAAATTGCAAACAAAACACATGAAACAAATACACCAGCTAAGCTGACCACCATTTTTCTTTTGTTACGACGGGTCTCAGCATCGCTCATCACAGTCGGCAGCGTAGCAAGCACCGGAAGATTTAAAAAGCTCTCAATTTCTTCGGGTTCTTTGAAAGACGTGTCTATGAATTCCAGCAGAATAATTAAACCTCCACCTATACCTACGCCAGCAGCCATGACAACTAAAAACAATATTTTCATATCCGGGGAAACGGGGCTCTGAGGCAATCTCGCTGGATCTAAAATTCTGAATTGTTCTCCCTTTTGTTTTTTCTCCATATTTACAGCGATTTGCGCCTCAAGTTGACGACCTAATAACGAGTTATATGTTTGATTGATATTGTCGTAATCTCTTTCTAATGTTTGGAGTTCTTGTTCTCGTTTGGGAGTGTCCTCCACTCGTTTTTTATATACAGCAATTTGTTTGACAATATCATCTCTCTCGCTTTCAAGTCTGATTATTTCATTTTTAATATTTTGTCGTTGTTGAACGAATGATTGATTTAATCGGGGCCGTCTATTTCGATCAGTTTCCGATGATAAAACTTTATGCTTGCCATCTTTCTTCATTTGTTCTTCGAAGTCAGCAATCCTCTTTTTTAAACGAACCACATCAGGATGACTTTCCGTATACCTGTTTTTAAAAATTTCAAGCTGCGCTCTCATCTGATCAAGACTTTGTGTGTCTGGATCAATTGTTTCTGTTGGTCTGTTAATTGCTGGAGAAGTTGGTTCAAAATCTGTGTTTCTAAGATTTGTAACCCTGCTTCTTGCGTCAATGATTTCTGTTTGTATCGACGTCAACCTTTCATTCAAATTACTAAGTATGGTGAGATTGCTATTCAATTGCTCAGGGAGTCCCCCCATGTTTGTTTCTCTATAATTCTTTAGCAGTTGTTCTGTCTCCATTAGACGTTTCCTCATGGTTTCCAATTCATCTTCAAGAAATGTATTGGTACCCATAGCCTGGGACTCCCTGATTTTTAGATTCTCATCAATAAATGAAGATGCTAACGAACTAGTCACTTGCATAACTTTCTCTGGTTCAGACCCCCGGAACGAAATTGAAAATGAATCTGCGTCACGGCCCCCTCCTTGGGTTACTTTGACGGATATCTTCTCCTGAAGATTTTCAACTTTTTTTTCAAGAAACATTTTTTCATATTTTGGCCCTGAATAAAGATGGAAATCTTCGATGATTTTTTCGAGATTACTTCGACTCAAAATCTGTTGTGATAACGTACTGATCCTGGCGTTAAGATCTGACGAAACAATATCCTGGACAATATTTGAAGGGACTTTCTGTGGCTGAACAAGAATAACCGTTCTGGATTCATAAATACGTGGAAGTGCAAGAACAAGTACCGTACCAATAATCATCGACAGACAAAAGGGAATAATAATAAACCAATGCCTTTTAATTATAATTTCGAAAATTTGTTCAGGTTTAATTTTGTTTGGAATTTCGGTCATTCGATATTTAGTCCTGATTTTTTATTGAAAAATGAAGAAATCAAATTTTAATGATGAGATCCCCGATAATAAAACTCTGATTATCATGCATGTAATATGCCATCCGTCAGCAATCAAAAACAAATCATCCATCTCAATAAAAAATTTATATTTAGAGAGAGAATATTTATCACTAATTTTACGTCATATAGTCAATCAACAAATTAATTAAAAAACTATATAACAATATAACATAATTTTCCAGTTCACATTGACATCAAATAAATATCTAACCATTTTTTATTTTAAAACTTTAACATAAATTGTCACTTTGTTGCCAACGAATGTCAACTTGTGATTCAATAATTAAAAATTATGACGAAATATGCTGAAATGTAACAAGAATCTTCTACAATCATTTTAAAAAAGAAACTTGATAAAGGTGTAGTAATGCTATAATAGATTAAATACATCTGTCTTGTTGCACCTAATAATATATGAAACTTAGATGCTAATTTTAAAATCTGTCCTTGTGAATGATCAGAGGCTGTTATGAATAAACAGGCAAAATTGTTAATTATTGACGATAGTGACGTGATAGTTGAGATGCTCTATCAGTTTCTTAAAAGTAAGAATTATGATCTGGTATCCGCTTCAAACGGACTTGACGGTATTAAATTATTCAACGCAGATGCAGAGGGATTCGATCTTGTAATTACAGATATCGTAATGCCCAACATAAGCGGAGTAGGCGTCATTTCCATATTAAAAAACAAACGACCTAATCTTCCGATCATTGCAATAACTGGATTTGGGGAACATCCTGAATCATTGGCTGCTGAAGCACATGCTGATGTTGTTCTTGAAAAACCAATTGATCTCAACATCCTCAATCAACATATCTCCGACTTAGTCAGAAAGAATTCAACTTATCAATCAGAAGTTAAATAATAAAAAAGATCTTACATGCATACACCCTTAATAGGCGTAAGCCCGGAAATCGTCAAAATAAGAGAACTTATTGATCACGTTGCTGACACTGGTCTGAATATTGTCATAACAGGTGAAACTGGTGTTGGAAAAGAAGTGGTTTCAAGGGTTCTTTACCAACAATCTCCTAGAAACAACAAGCCATTTATCAAAGTTAACTGTGCTGCCCTTCCTGATGGTCTTCTCGAAAGTGAGCTTTACGGATATGAGCAAGGCGCTTTCACAGGTGCTGAAAAGAAAAAAAAGGGGAAATTTGAACTCGCTCATAAAGGAGTGCTTTTTCTTGATGAAATAGGCGATATGTCTTTACCCCTCCAGGCAAAGCTTCTTCATGTTCTCCAAAGCGGTGAGTTTGCACCTTTAGGCTCTGAGCGTGAAATTAAAGCAGATACCTGGGTCATTGCAGCAACCAACCATGATCTTGCAGAAAAAATTTCTGATAAAACATTCAGAGCTGATCTTTATTACCGGTTGAACATTATTAAAATATATATTCCACCTCTTCGTGAGAGACCAGAAGATATACTTGAACTTGTTAATTATTATACAGAAGATTTCATTACCCAATTCAGCAATAAAAACATTAAAAAACTTGACAATAAAACCATTGATGCGTTTTTATCCTACCATTGGCCAGGCAATGTACGCCAACTTCAAAATACTCTTAAAAGAATTCTCATACTTGGTAATGGTAAAGAAATAATTGAAGAGCTAATACGAGGCGAATCGGATTTCCCTTCATCATCGAAATCAAATATAATCAAAAGTACGAACAGAGCAGCAAGTACTATTAATACATCCTATAATTTTGATGAAGAAGTAACTGATCTTTCGAATTTTTCTTTAAAGGAAATCAGGAAGAAGGCATTAGACAAGATTGAAAAAGATGCAATTCAATTCATACTGAGCAAAACAAACTGGAATCGAAGTAAAGCATCTAAAATATTGCAAATAAGTTATAAAACCTTACTGTATAAAATAACTGAACTAAATATTGAACAACCGTCGTCCGTAATCAATGAATAAGTACTAAACAATCTCTTTTAGCTATCAGTCTGTACAGCGTCTATCTGATGTATCTTCGTGACAAGAAGAATTATCTCTTCGATCAGCCCCACTTCTTCTTTCATCTTTTTTTCTTCTCTCTGGATAATGGCCCGAATAATCAAATAAACGTCTCTCTAATCCTAATCTTCTGTCACCTTGAATCATCATCATAATCACACTTTCACTTTTCACTTATCCATCCAAATAACAACGGAAAAGAACAATTTTTATTTTAGAACTATTGTTTCTTAACTGCAAGAGTTCAAGAAAAAAAACTATATTCAATTATAATTGACACGATTCACTTTATTACTATCAACGGATTCTATGTTTTCATTAATTAAATGATATTGCAAATCTTTATTTGAATATATTATATTCATTTTTTTTGTTCCACTGAAATTGTTTGATAAAAGTTTGTTTCTTATGCTTTCCCATGTTTTAGACGGAGTTGAAGCTGAAATATTTGATTTTTTTTCCATTAATAATCTCCCGTTATATTTTTTTTATATTTAAAGCAAATGATATGCCACATATTATTTATTAATATTAACCATAATAATAGATAGTTAATAAAACTTTAAAAACGGGTGGACCACGATTTTCACACCTTTTTCACATACAATATGTGAAGCGTTTTTCTCAGTTCTATTTTGGTAATAATAAATAACAATGTAAACAATCTTGATCATCTTAAAATTAGTTTTATCAATATCCTTAAAATGCCAAATGCATTTGACACTTCAAGATAATAGGAATATATGGTATTTTTATTTAAACATCAGCTTTGTTTAACATTATCAAACCAACATTATCTTATTGATTTATTAAATATTTATATATATTTCTTTATTTACGGTTAATACTGCATGAAATGACAGTGCCTCTTTATGTTTTTAGTAATTTTTTCTGAGTTTTAAAAAAAATATGGATAAATACATAGAATTTATTAAAAGCGTTTATTATTTTAATTCGTTATCCGATGAAAGCATTCAAAAAATTCTTGGCGTTTGCCAGTGTAATGAATTTCCGAAAGGCTCTATCATTTTCGAAGAAGGCTCACCAGGTGACGCTTTCCATATTATTATTAAAGGAACGGTTGAAATATGGAAAAACTATAATAAAAAAGAAATGAACCTCGTTGCAATTCAAGGCCCTGGAAGCTTCTTCGGTGAAATGGCAATAATTGATTCTTTACCAAGAAGTGCAACAGTGAAAGTCAGCGAAGACGTTCTTACACTTTCGATCATGCATGATGATTTTTTAAAAATCATCAGGGACAACAGTTCAATAGCCCTTGCCATCATGCGTTCCATGTCGTCTGTTTTACGAAGCAGCACTGAAAAACTTTTCACAAATCTAAACGTTAAAAGCAAACTCCTTCTTTATGAAACCGAAGTTCGTAAGCTTTCTGAAACAGCGCTAAAAGAAAGTGAAGAAAAATTCAGAATCTTAGCCGAAAATGTTACGGATATTTTATGGATCATTGATTATCACAAAAACCATTTCACATATATAAGCCCGGCAGTTGAAAGGATACTGGGATACGCTACCGATGAGTTGATCAATAAATCCTGGCGTAATGTCATGACTCAAACTTCAGTCATTTATTCGAATGATTTTTTTGTAAACATCGCTTCATCTATTCAGGAAAGCCAGAATAAATCAGTTCACACGATTGAAATGGAAGCCATGCACAAAGACGGCTCAGTCATATGGCTTGAAACGTCCTTTCATTTCTTAAAAGATCCTGACGGAAGAATTGCAAATACTCTGGGAGTATCCCGTGATATTACACATAGAAAACAGATGGAGAATAAACTTGCCGAGACACGAGCGCTCTTTCATGCAGCCCTTGATCAATCATCTGCCGGAGTTATTCTCTCCGATGCAACAGGACAATACGTTCAGCTCGTCAATACAGAGGCTGAAAAAGTATTGGGGATACCCAAAGAGGAGATTATCAACACACCGATAAACATGCTCGTCAATGGCAAAATCATGTACCCGGATGGCACTCCATACAAAAACAAAGGCCTCCCTATTGCTCAAGCGGTGACTCGCGGTGAGATTATCAACGAAGAGGTCATTATCCAACTTCCTGGCCGAAAAAAAAGATGGTTTCTTTTCAATGCTGCCCCAATCCGTAACGACGATGGTAAAATCATTGCCGGTATAGCCGTTTTCCCTGACATTACAAAAAGCAAGGAACTCGAAGATAAAACCAGAGAGTTCGGTATCAAATTCCAGCAAGCACGAAAGATGGAATCTATCGCCACGCTCGCAGGAGGTATTGCCCATGAATTCAATAATGCTCTTTTTGAAATAACTGGAAACATTGAATTACTTCAGATGAGCATGGACAATAAGGATTCTCTTGAAAACTATTCAAAAAAAATTAAAACTTCTGCATTTCGTATGGCCAATCTCACAAAAAAGCTGATCGCTTATTCTCGTGGTGGCAAATATCAACCAGTTTTAACCTACTTAAGTGATATTCTTAAAAAAACTCTTCCGGATTCAAACACGACACATAATCCGAATATTGAAATAATTATTCAAGAAATGAGTGATTCATTCAAAATTGAAGCTGATCTCACTCAACTCAAAATGGCTATTTCCGCGATCATGACGAACGCTGTTGAATCCATTGAAAGCCTTGGTCTGATAAAAGTCAAAACTTTCACAATGGATGCAGATGAAGAATTTGCCATGTATCATCAAGGCCTTGTCCCGGGAAAATACTCCTGCCTTACCATTGAGGATAATGGCAGAGGCATGCCAGTTCAAACGATCAGTAAAATATTCGAACCTTTCTTTACTACAAATTTCCTGGGGCGAGGATTAGGTATGGCTGCCGTTTACGGCATAGTAAAAAATCATCATGGGTGGATCGGTGTCAATTCAACCCCTGGGAAAGGAACTACTGTCAACGTTTACATTCCTGTATATGAAATGAAAGCTCCAAGTGAAAAAGAAAAAACATTCTCATCTATACCCAGGAAAAATCATGTTCTGATTGTCGAAGATAAATCCGCCGTTCTTGCGGTGAACAGAGAGATGTTTGAATATCTTGGTTATAGTACGGTTGGAGCAAAATCTGGCGGTGAGGCTATTGATATTTTGAAGGAATCTTTCAAAGATATTGAGCTTGCAGTTCTCGATTTCGATCTACCTGATATGAAATGCGAAGTCCTCTTCGAAACGATAAAAAAAATAAAACCTGACTTGAATATCCTTATTTCCACAGGCTACCCGGCTGATGACGTGGCAAGAGTATTAAATATCGATCCAAGCAGAATAATAATTAAACCCTATTCATTGTCAACTTTATCTCTAAAACTTAGAGAAAACATAAGAAATGAATAAATATACAGTAACCTA
>Ga0208371_1000317_pt1 | contig 12404 bp, 6 predicted proteins | sample SubbioCR12Aug_1A_FD_184827 | JGI IMG/M metagenome (GOLD analysis project Ga0208371, IMG submission 184827) | Serpentinite rock and fluid subsurface biosphere microbial communities from McLaughlin Reserve, California, USA - CR12Aug_1A (SPAdes) | ecosystem: Environmental > Terrestrial > Deep... | reverse complement strand
ACCCGTCCGGCTGCCTGCTCCGGCCCGACCAGCCCCTTCTACTGCGCTACACCCGGCGGCGTTGCCGCCAAGGCCGGCGCAACCTCCACCCTGGGCTGGCTGATGAAGATCGACACCACGGCCGACAACGGCACCACCGTGGTCAGCCGCACCAAGCAGATCTCCGGCGACCAGATCACCACGGTCGACGAGATCATCGCCAACCTGGGGCCTGCTTTCTGCACCGGCTTCGAGTTCACCCTGGCCGGCATCGACACCAATGCCGACAGCGTCAACGATACCCTGCGGATCACCGCCAAGCCGGGCTACAAGGTTCGCCTCAACAAGGCAGCCGACGTAGGCCCGTTCGGCTTCGGCGCTGCCCAGTTCGTGGCCGCTCCCATCGTCCGTGCCAACGGCACCTTTGCCGGCCGCAGCGCCTACGTCGCCTACCTCGACTCCATCGGCGCCGCACCGACCGCCGAGATCAGCAGCATCGGCGCCACCGGCGTCACCGCGAACCCTGTCGACGTGACCCTGACCCAGGGTACCGCCTACGCCCTCGCCGCCACTACGGCCAATACGAACCCGGCCGTTGCCGGCAACTACACCTACACCTGGGGTTCCACCGACGTGACCGGCAGCGAGAACCAGGTGGGTCAGAGCGTGAGCCGCACCTTCACCAAGCTGGGGACCTACACCCTCAACCTGACGGTGAAGAACAACAGCACCAACGAGGTGCGGACCGACAGCCAGACCATCAAGGTCGTGGCCCCGGCGCCCGCAGCCGGCCTGACCACGGTGGGGACGGTCGATGCCGTTACCGCCACCAAGATGGCCACCATCCCGCTCAGCACCATGCCGACCCACACCCGTCTGTACGTGACCTGGGGCGACGGCGGGACGAACAGCTACACCACGGCCACTGCCAGCTACAACCTGGGCCACAAGTACTACAGTGCCGTATCCGGCAAGAGCTACACGATGCTGGTGAAGGTGATCAACGGCACGACCATAGTGGAGCAGTTCAACGTGACGGTGACCTTCCCCTAGACGGATTGCCGTCGAAACATGCTGCAGATGACCTGAAATGGCCCGGGGAGCGATCCCCGGGCTCCTTCTATCGGCATGGCGTGCGACGGTCACCCTTGCGGGGGGCCCGAGACCCATGCGAACCTACCAGAGGTGGCGGAAATGGCCTGCGAAATAATTGCCTGCTGCCGGTTCATCAACGATAAAATGGACAACATGCCCATGGCGTCGTATTACAAAAAGAACCGTCATTGCCTGAACGATTATGAGTCGTGCAGCAGGTATCTCACGTACAAGACACTGAAAAAGAAAGAGATGGTCGAGGGATTCTACCTGGATGACCTGGACGAGATCGGCAGCGTCATCAACTGCCTGAAACGGAGCAGCCTGCCGTCGGTATGATCTCCGCGCGACAGGTATGCAGCGTGGCCCTTCCCGTAGAGATCCCGGAGTTGCCGCCGGCTGCTCATGAAAAGTTTACCCTGTTGAAATTATTCATATAACTGTGTATTGTCATCTGCTGGGCTCTGCCGAAGCGGACAAGGTTTGCCAGACTGCCGGGTGCGGGGCAGCAGGCCGGGTTTTGCCGGGACAGGTGGAAGAAGAGATACCGGGAGCTGCCATGCGAAAAAGTTATTCCCAGATTCCGAAGGTGGACAGGATCCTGACGTTGCCGGGCATCGAGCGACTGCTTGCCGGCCAGCCGAAGCCGGTGGTGCTGGCGGCCGTCCGCTCGGTTCTGGACAGGCTCCGCGCAACCGCCGTCAATGGCCGCCTGGCAGAGCCGATCGACGAGACCGGTCTCTGTGCCCTGATCGAAAGCGAACTGGCGCGGGCCAACACGCCGAGCCTGCACCCGGTGGTGAACGGCACCGGCGTGGTCATCCATACCAATCTCGGCCGCTCGCTCCTGGCCCCGGCTGCCTGTCGTCACCTTGCGGCAGCGGCAGAACGCTATACCAACCTGGAGATCGACCTGGCAACCGGCGAGCGGGGCGAGCGCTACTGCCACGTGGAGGGGCTGCTCTGCGAACTGACCGGTGCCGAGGCGGCCCTGGTGGTGAACAACAACGCGGCTGCGGTCCTGCTTGCCCTGTCCGGGCTGGCTTTCGGCCGCGAGGTGGTGGTCTCCCGCGGGGAACTGGTGGAGATCGGCGGGTCGTTCCGCATCCCGGATGTCATGCGCCAGAGCGGCGGCATCCTGCGGGAGGTCGGCACCACCAACCGGACCCACCCCAAGGATTACCGGAGCGCCGTCACCCCGGAGACGGCCCTGTTGCTCAAGATCCATACGAGCAACTTTGCCGTGGTCGGCTTCACCGCCGAGGTGGGCGTCGACGATCTGGTGGCGCTCGGCCGCGAACAGGGGGTCCCGGTCATGGCCGACATCGGCAGCGGCTGCCTGGTCGATCTCGCTCCCTTCGGCATTCCGGGTGAAATCCCCATCCGGGACTATGTCCGGGCGGGTATCGATGTCATCACCTGCAGCGGCGACAAGATGCTGGGGGGGCCGCAGGCCGGCATCATCCTCGGTCGCCGCGCCGTGCTCGCCGAACTCCGCAAACACCCCCTGCTGCGGGCGCTCAGGATCGACAAGCTCACCCTTGCCGCCCTGGAAGCGACCCTGCGGCTCTACCGGGATGAGCGCCAGGCCCTGGCCGAGATCCCGACGCTCCGGATGCTGACGACCCCCCTTGCCGAGCTGAAGGCCAAAGGGCAACGGTATCTGCGCCGCCTGCGCCGGCAGGCGCCGGCAGCGGTGCGGCTATCCCCGGAGCAGGGGAGCTCCCAGGTCGGCGGCGGGTCGTTGCCCCTGGTCGATCTCCCTTCCTTCCTCATGGCGGTGGAGGCGGACGGCTGGCAGGCGCAGGAGATCGACGCGGCCTTCCGGAAGAGCCGGGTGCCGGTGGTCGGCCGGATCAACCGCGGCCGCTATCTCCTCGACGTGCGGACCCTGCAGGAGTGCGATCTCCCGGCCCTGGCCGACGCCCTTGCCCTCCTTGCCGCACCTCCCTCCGGTTGATCTTGGCAGTGCAATCGACTGCCACTGACGTTCACTCCGGCCTTTAAGCGGCCAATTAACAACGACACCTTATAGATGACCGCATCCGGGTATTGCCCCTTCCTGGTGCGTTTATCTCTGGTTGATAATGGCAGCACATGAATGCTGCCACAGTGTCTGGTACTATTTTTGCTTATTCGCAATATCTGCATGTCATGATAATGCGATGTGGGTGCTTCTTCAGGAGGTAACATGAAAGAAGGTACTTTGGCAAAAATGGTCCTTATCGTATCCATGGTTCTTGCCCTGCCCGTGGGGCTGCTGCTCACGGCTATTCCGGCAGCGGCGGACCTGGGGTGTAACGGCTGCCACGGGACCTCCGTTCCCGAGGACATCAGGCCGCTGGATTCGGCAGGTAGAGATATCACCACCGGAGGTTTTCCGGGAAGCCACCGCAAACATCTTGCCGCAGGTGTAGCGGCTGTTTCATGCAATCCCTGCCACAGCGGCTCTGCCGGGACACCATCGTCATACGTTTCAACCCATCGTGATGGTAAGGTCCAGATTTCCGATACCTTCGACATTCTGCCGCACCCGGCTGATTCGGGGTATTACAAGAATGGCGTGAAGGCGATTTTGTTCAACCAGACCTCTGTTCCCCTTCAGGGCAGCTGCAGGAATATCTATTGCCACAGTAACGGCAAACAGCTCTATGCAACACCGGAATGGGGCAAATCACCCACAGGTGCCTGCGGAACCTGCCATTTGACCGGCAGCATCGCGAGCAACGCCCATTCTGCGCACCTCACGGCAACGTATGGACCTCTATTCAGCGGTCAGGGGGTGCCCAATGCCTGCCGGAACTGTCATTCCCACACGGGCGAGTTGACTGCACCCCATGTGGACGGCACGGTTGATGTGACCTCATCCGGCTGCAGCGGTTCCTGCCACAGGAATGCGCTGCCGGCCTGGAGCGGCGGACGGGTCGGCTGCGAGAGCTGCCACTCGGGCAGCCTTTCGGTCATAAACGGGATTACAGCGCCGGTGAAAGCATACTTTGCCGCCACGGGGCACGGCCAGCCGGGAACGAATTATGCCGCGAGCCGGTCCTGCAGCAGCTGTCACGATGCCGATAGTGCTCACATCGATGGCAGGGCCGGCAGCAGCAAGCGGATAGCAACCAACGACAACACGCTCTGCAGCGGATGCCACAACGATGCGGCCAGGGTGCCGACGAGTGCCAAGCAGGGCCTGCCGTCGCACGTGGCGGCTCCGGACGGGCTGCCGCTCATGACCTGCACCACCTGTCACGATACGCATGGCACCAGCACGTTTTCCATGCTGAAAACCAGGATCAGGTTCAACAACCTTTCCGCTACCATCAGCTTTGCCAATAACTCCTCGGGGTTTGTCCAGACGACCCCGCCGTACAAGGGATTCTGTCAGGTCTGCCATACCCAGACGCGGGTATTCAGGGCCGGGGTAGCCCAGAGTAACTTCAAACAGCACATGAGCTTCACCCTGTCGACGATGAAATGCCTGGAGTGCCACAGGCATGGCGATTCGTACGCCTTCAGGCCTCGCAGTTACGACGTGAACATGACCATGGGGCATTTGTGGCCGATGGAACGGACAAGCGGCGAGATCTGGGCGGATGACGCCTATCGTGTCGATGGGAAATACCCGGATCACGAGTTCATGAATCTGACGTTGTCGTGCACCGGGTGCCATTACTCCTACAGCGGCACACAGACCACGAGCCGGCACAGCGACCGTGGATTCAGCGCCGCTTCGGGCAGGGGCTATGATCCTGCCCGGCCGTGGGTTCTCGGTCCCGGCTCGTTCGGATCGTGGAGTCCTCTCCATAACCGGCAGTTCCCCGACCTGAAGGCCAGATTCACCAATATGAGCAGCTTTTCCCGCAGGGTCGACCTGCCGGTTGTCGAGTATCTGCAGCAGTGCGGCGTCTGCCACGTCGGCGGAGGTCCCACCCAGATCAACCGCTACGGTTTTTCCGCCGACTCCTGGTTCAGGTGGGACCTCTTTAACGCCAGGAAATTATCCGGCTATTACCACCAGCCCATCGATAATTCAGACCGGTTGGCATCACTGGAGCTGCAGTATTCGGTCATCACCAGCTACACGCCCCTGGTTCCGATCAGTCCGTGGGATTATTTCATCCCAGGCAGCTCCATGCCCGCAGTGCCCAACAATGTGTCGGTGGGCGATATCGCCACGACCAACTGGCGCGAGCAGGGGTCTCTCGAACGGGACTGCTTCATGTGCCATCTCGATGGTTACAACCACCTGAAACGGAACGAGCAGGTCGTGCGCTACGGTTATTACGGCAATGCCGCCGGTGTCGGCAGCGGCGTAACCGAGAGCGACATGTCGACCTATGACGGCTTTATCAGCTACTATACCTCCTTCCTCTATCCGATGGTCAATACCGGCACGGAGACGTCGGGCTATCTGCAGTTCGACAGAAGTTTCATCGACCGGATCAACCGCCATACGCCGTCAACAAACTGCGCTGCCTGCCATATCCCCACCAGGCTGGAGGGGGAGGGCGCTACGGACGACTGGAAGCGGGGGTTCCTGGTGGCAGAGGCGGTGCCGAGCGAAACGCCTGACGATCCCGATCCGGTCAAGGCCGCCAACAAACGTCCGGCAACGCTCCGCAGCGACTACCTGACCAGGGGCGATGTCTGGCGCACAGCCGATGACGATGCCCATCCCTTCATCTGCAGCCGTTGTCACTCGAAAACCGGCAAGTTTCAGTCCGCTGATGGCGCTTCTGCCGGTTTCATGCACGATCCCGGCAAAGGGCACGATCCGCTTCGCTGGGCTGACGACCCGATGAACGATACCGTGAAGTACTGCGAGGATTGCCACCTGCGCAAAGGGGACCTGAACAACGACGGTATCGAGGAGATGTCGCCATACGGAGCGGTTGATGGACGTCTGAGTCACGAAAGGGCCGGACTGCTGGCCAGCGTCGTTCCCACTGCCATGCGGATCAAGGATGGCACCGGCACCGAAGAGACCTTCCTCGGCAATCACCTGGATATCATCTCCTGTACTGCCTGCCATGTGAACAAGCAGTATGCGGCAGCCCGTTCGGTCGATTTCTCCACGGGAAGCCAATACTATAACTTTGTCGGCAATCCCGGCTCGCTGGCACCTGTTGCCGATGCGGTCCCGCTTGCCTTCAGCTGGAGAACGAACACCACCCAGAAGCTCGTGAACGGTTCGCCCAACCCGTACTGGCGCCGGCAGATCTTTCCGTTCAATTACCTGACCGGGATCTACTGGAACAATATGGGGGCCAAAGACGCCAACGGCGACGGCTTCACGACCGGTGCCGACAACAACGGCACCACGGTCATTGGCGATCCCTTCTTTGCCCGGACCATCAGTGCGTTCTTTTCCTATTCGACGGTCAATGGCAGCCATGACCGGGTGGCAAGCGGTATGAAGGGGGCGGGGTTCACTGCCGAAAACGAGTGGGCCATGACCAATGGCGCCGACGCAGTCACCTTTACCCAGCCGGCGGAGATCAACGCCTTCCGCCAGGGCATGACCGCTTCCGACTCCGGTTTTGTGCCTCAGCTTCGCCTTGAGTCGCAACCGTATCTGGTGATGCACAATGTCATGCCAAAGGGTAAGGGGCTGGCCTTGGGGAGGCCGAAGCAACTGGATGCCGACGGGAACGTCGTCACGTATGGCTGCAACGACTGCCATGGGGCGAGTGGGGGGCTCTTTAACGGTGCGTACCATCTGCTGGGGAACGGGACAGCGGTGGCAGGCGGGACTGCTCTGCCGCTGACGGTCTCCTGGAGCACCACGGGAGATGTCCTGGCAAAGGCTGTTTATTGGGGCAGGGATGGCGCTGCGGCACAGCTTGATTTTTCCGCAGGCACCACCACCCGTGCGCCACAACGCTGGGAATTCCTCGGGTATGACAGCAGCCGGGTGAGCGCACTGAACGCCATTGATCCGGCTTCATACGGGTTTGCAACGGCCGCACAGACGAATATCCAGTTTTCCCGGTCTGGGGCGACTGTTACGGCAAGCTTTACCGGCATGCCGACACCGCACAGTCGGGTATTGGTCGACTGGGGTGACGGCAACAGCCAGTGGCTGGAAGGGACCGGGGATATTGCCGGCATTCAGCATACCTATCCCCTGACAGCTCCCTATTACGACGCTACGACCGGCCAGTTCGAGTTTCTCCTCTATCTGCAGGTGTTTGACGGCATCCAGCGTAAGGAAGGCACGGCGCTCCCGGTAGCTCTCTCGTCATAGACAGGAGCCACAAAACCATATAACCGGGGGGAGCTGCTGTGTGACGGCGGGTTGAGATCAGCGGCGGTTCGTGGTTATTCTGGCACACAACACAGAGGATTGGAGACACACATGAAGGTAGGTATCATCCGTTGTCAGTTGACCGAGGATATGTGTCCCGGCAGCACCGATTTCAAGGTTGCCGGGGAAGGGACGCTGGGTTTCGCGGAGACCGGTCCGGTCGAGATCATCGGGTTTCTTTCGTGCGGGGGCTGCTCCGGCAAGAAAGCCGTAACCAGGGCCAAGATGATGGTCGACCGGGGTGCAGAGGCTATCGTGTTCGCCTCCTGCATGAAAAACGGAAACCCCATCGGATATCCCTGTCCGCACTTTGCTGCCATCAAGGGGGCAGTCGAGAAGAAACTCGGGGCTGAGACGAAAATCATCGACTGGACCCACTAAGGTTCGACCATGACAATGAAAGCCCCTGCCGGGATCTTCTTCCGACAGGGGCTCTATTGTTGCCACATGCCCTCTCCGGGTCCGCCGGTCTCTCACCTGTCCCGCCGGTTGTGCCGCACCGGCGCCTCGGCTGCCGCGGTTGAATGAAACAGGCAGTGCAGTACGACCGTGCTCCAGCAGATCGCCAAACTTACGGTCACTATCGTTGTCATGGTTTGCCTCCTCAAGGTTGGTGATTACTCTGCTGCCATGATTGCGCTTTGCGTGCCAGGTATAACCTGTCGAAATTGATGCGTTTGCCGTGAGGGTGGGGTAAAGATCCAGGGGAAATGTGAACAGCGTTGTTGGAAACTTGGATTGCGGGGGGCAGTGCCGGGATGGATCATAAGCAGTTGATAATTTGAATATGCTCATACGAAAGTCTTTGACTTTGTAAGCCCAAAAAGAGTATTCCTACCATAACGCTTGTATACAATTTGTGGTAGACGATAATACTAAACCACCCGCGAGGGTGGGACGGAAAGCCTACAGGGTCTCACCGAGACAGCCGGGTCGCCGAAATATCGCAGGATATTCGGCACCCGGTTTTTTTTGTGCCGAATTCCGGAAAGGAGATTGGTGCCGCAGTCGGCACAGACCGCCTGAAGAGGCGACGGTTCCTGTCGATCAGAGGTCGGCAGGGAAAAAAGTTGGTGGTACACGACAATACTAAACCATCCGCGAGGGTGGGACGGAAAGCCTAGAGGGTCTCTCTGAGACAGCCGGGTCGCCGAAATATCACGTGATATGCGGCCCCGGCTTTTTTTATTGCATGCTGGCCGGGGCCATGTCCGGGTAAAAGACGTCCACGCAGCAGAGTAGCATTACAACAGGGACCTGCGGGTCCCGAAAAAAAACCTCAAGGAGCATATATGAAGTTGAACAGAACGGCTGCAGTAGTGCCATTCCTCTTTTCCCTGACGCTGGGGATCGTCATCATCAGCGGGACTGAGGCACAGTCCCAGTCCTCGTATTTTTCAGCCAGGGGCTGCGTCGACTGCCATGGCGCGCCGGTAGTTACCAGCTGCAACGCCTGCCATTACCACGGCAACAGGTCGCTCAGGGCGGCAACCAACAAGACCTCGTACACACCGGGCGAAACGGTGTCGGTAACCCTGACCAGCGGCAGCACCCGCACCGGCTGGATCAAGGCCATCCTGTATGACCAGAACAATGTGCAGCTTGCCGCATCCAACGGGGATGCCAGCGGCATGGGGGGGTCGACCACCTTCCCGGCCACCCTGACCGCGCCGGCTCCGACGACTCCGGGCACCTATACCTGGAAGATGGCCTATTTCGGTAACAGCGCCAATAACGGGGATGTGCATGGCGAAGTAACGGTGAATGCCAACTCCTTTACCGTTGCCGCCGCTGCCGACACCACCGCTCCGGTGGTCGGCGCCTTCACCCTGCCGGCAACCGCCACCAGCCTGACGGTGCCGGTATCATCGCTCACCGCCACCGACAATGCAGGGGTAACCGGCTATCTGGTCACCACCAGCTCCTCGGTGCCGCTCGTCTCGGCCGCCGGGTGGACCGCTGCCGCACCTGCAAGCGTCACTGCCCCTGCAGCCGGCGCCGTCACCTTCTACGCCTGGGCCAAGGATGCGGCCGGCAACGTGTCGGCAAGCCGCAGTGCCAGCGTCAACATCACTCTGCCGGACACCACCGTTCCGGTGGTCGGCGCCTTTACCCTGCCGGCAACCGCTACCAGCCTGAACATCCCGGTCTCTTCCTTCACCGCTTCCGATAACGTCGGCGTAACCGGCTACCTCGTCACCCAGAGCGCCACGGCACCTGCAGCCTCTTCCACGGCCTGGACCGCAACCGCTCCGTCCAACGTCACTGCCGCCGCAGCCGGAACCGCCACCTTCTACGCCTGGGCCAAGGATGCAGCCGGCAACGTGTCGCTCGCCAAGAGCGCCAGTGTCGTCATCACCCTGCCGGACACCACTGCACCGGTGGTCAGCGCCTTTACCCTGCCGGCAACCTCCACCAGCCTCACCATCCCGGTCACCGCGTTTGCCGCATCCGATAACCTGGCCGTTGCCGGTTACCTGATCACCCAGAGCGCAACTGCTCCTGCCGCCTCGGCCGCTGGCTGGCTGGCTGCACCTCCTGCAAGCGTCACCGTCGCTGCCGCTGGCAGCGCCACCTTCTACGCCTGGGCCAAGGACGCGGCGGGCAACGTATCGCTCGCCAAGAGCGCCACGGTAACGGTCACCGTTGCCGGCGACACCACCAAGCCGACCCTGACCATCTCCGCCCTGGCCGATGGCGCCTACACCAACAAGTCGACCCTCAACGTCAGCGGCATTGCCACGGATGACAACGCTCTCAAGTCCGTTACCGTCAATGACCAGCCGGTCACCGTGAACGCCGACGGTTCCTTCAGCACCGCCCTGGTGCTCACTGCCGGCGCAAACACCATCACCGTCGTTGCCACCGACAACGCCGGCAACCAGCAGACCGACAGCCGCAGCGTGACCTATGATCCCACCGCTCCGGTCCTCGCGGTCTCCGCGCCGGCCGACAACATTACGACAACCGCGTCGTACATCGCGCTGAGCGGCACCATCAGCGAGACCTCCACGGTCTCCGTCAAGGTCAACAACGGCTCCCCGCAGGCGGCGAGCATCAGCGGCACCACCTTCAGCGCCACCGTCTACCTGGTGCCGGGGATCAACACCATCGACATCACCGCATCCGACCTGGCCGGCAACAGCACCAGCGCCAAGCGGACCATTACCTACGAGGCGGGGACCCTCTCCCTTGCCATTACCTCCCCCAGCCGCGATATCACCACCCGTGAATCGAACCTGACCATCACGGGGAAGATCGTTGATGCCCAGGGTGCCGTAACCGTCAAGGTCACCATGAACGGCAAGACCTACACCCCTGCCGTTCGCAGGGGAATCTTCAGCCAGAGGCTTACCTTCCGGCAGGCCGGTGTGTATGCCATCGGCGTCACGGCAACGGACGCCGCGGGCAATACCGGCAGCGTCAGCCGCAACGTGATCTATCGTCCCGGCGATGAGGACGATCACGATGACGACAGTCGCGAGCGCGACGACGATTAACCGTCACGTAGTTTAGACAATAAAGAAAGCCACTCGACATCGGGTGGCTTTCTTTATTTCTGCTCTTATAAACTCCGCAGGGTTTTCGGGAGCCGGCAATCTTCCGAGAACGAGGATTATTCCGTGGTCCTGGGGGTGATGACCACCTGCTCGGGAACGACCTTGACGAACGCACTCCTGCACCGGGCCATCACCCCGGCCAGCCAGTCGGCCTCGTCCTCCTGGTGGGAATGGAGCAGCTCGCGGTGGTACCTGCCGAGCAGCTGTTCCACCTGGGGGAGATCGTACTCGTCCAGGTCGCGGATCTCCACTCCTGCCCCTTGTGCCAGCCGCCGCCGCAGTGCCTCCCGGTCGAACCCCATCTCCGTGTCGAGATAGCAGTAGACCGTGCCCCCGGTCATGCCGGAGCAGAACCAGGGGCCGGGGTCGCCCAGCACCACCACGCGGCCGGCGGTCATATATTCGCAGGCGAATCCCTTCAGGGTGGCCCGGCCGGCCATGTTGCCCAGCGTGTCGTCGATGGGGCTGCGGATGCGGCCGCCGAGGACGACATCCGCCCCGGACAGGCGGATGCAGGCCCGGCTGTCCGCTTCTCCCTGGACGATGAAGGTCCCTCCCTGGGCGCCATAGGCGAGCCCTTTCCCCACCGATCCCCCGACCCGCACCCCATTCCGGTTCTCACCCTTGAGGATGACGACCTTGCCGCCGCGCATCGATTTGCCGACGCCGTCCTGGGCCCCTCCTTCGACGCGGATGGTGATGTGCGGGATGGTGAAGGCGGCCAGGCCGTTTCCCGGCACCGAATCGCGGTGAAAGTGGAGGAGCGCCTCGCACAATCTGCCGATCCGTCCGTCCTGCCAGCCCCTGACCATGGTCCCGGCCAGGTGGGTGCCGATGGCGCGGTCCGAACTGGTGGCGCTGTCGTCGTCGTAGCGGACCCGCTCCTCTCCCTTGGCAAAGGTCTCCGCCACCAGCCCGGAGATGAGCGACGTGAGATAGTTGAGGGGCTTGCGGATGATCCTGACGTCGCTCTCCAGCTGGGGCACGCCGGCCGGGGCAGGGGGGGCGAGCAGGTCCGACAGGTCCAGCCGGTCGAGCCCCCTGGCCTGCACCAGCAGTTCCGCGTGTCCCACCAGGTCCTGGGTGCGGTGATAGCCGAGCTTGGCCGTGAGGATCCTGATCTCCCGCGCCATGCCCCGGAAAAAGGTGGTTTCGTAGATGACGCCGTTTTCCAGGACGCGCGGCACGAAGCGCTTCAGCCCCTGTCGCTCCGCTTCCTCGGTCGTCTCGATCTGGGTGGCGATCCCCACGTGGCAGGTGCCGAGGTGGCAACCGCGGCAGGCGGTGCAGCCGATGATGACCATGGCCATGGTGCCGAAGCCGACCCGGTTGGCGCCCAGAAGCATCAGCTTGACCACGTCCCGGCCGGTGCGGGCGCCGCCGTCGGCCCAGAGCTCGACCCGGTCGCGCATGCCCGCCTCGGTGAGCGCCCGGTGGGCCTCCCTGACCCCGATATCGGCGGG
>Ga0208371_1000316_pt1 | contig 12430 bp, 12 predicted proteins | sample SubbioCR12Aug_1A_FD_184827 | JGI IMG/M metagenome (GOLD analysis project Ga0208371, IMG submission 184827) | Serpentinite rock and fluid subsurface biosphere microbial communities from McLaughlin Reserve, California, USA - CR12Aug_1A (SPAdes) | ecosystem: Environmental > Terrestrial > Deep... | reverse complement strand
GTGTTCCGGCTCGTCTGGGTGAAGGAGCCGCAGAAGGTGAGTCCTGCCTCGCGCAGAAGGTCCATGGCCCGCATCACCCGCTGGTAATGCCCGGCCCCGCGCCGTTCGTCGGTCTCCTGCTCATACCCCTCCAGGGAGAAGGCGGGCATGACGTTGCCGACCTCGATCAGCCGCTCCACCATGGCCTCGTCGATCAGGCCGCCATGGGTGAAGACCAGGAAGGCCATGTCCGAATGCTTGCGGAAGATCTCGAAGATATCCTGCTTGAAGAACGGCTCTCCCCCGGAGATGACGGCAAAGTAGACCCCCATCTCCTTCATCTGCATGAGCACCGAGTCGATCTCCTCCAGGGAGAGTTCCAGGCTCTTGCCGTAATCGCCGGCATAACAGCCGTAGCAGGAGAGGTTGCACTTCATGGTGGGACTGATGACCACGGTGGAGGGGGGATAGTACCCCTCCCGGTCCGCCCAGGCCTTCCGCTTGTTGGTCCCGGACAGAAGGTGGTTGATCGCCAGGTTGGTGATCCATTTTTCGCGCTGGTTGGGGTGGATGTCGCGCAGGATCCGGCGGGGGAACTCGATGCTCGGGTGATTTTCGCGGATCAGCTGCCTGATCCACCTGATCCGTTCCTTGTAGTAATCCTTTTTCGGAATCAGTTCCATCAGGTGGGTCATCCGGGCCAGGGTCTCGTTGGAGGAGTTGGTGGCCAGAGACAACAGGAGCGAAACGATCTTTTCCGAGGAATAGTTTTTGATGCTCTGCAGCATAGGTGCGTCTCTCTCCGTAATAGTCGAGGTTACGTGCCCCAGGGCTGTTACATGTGTCGCAGGAAGGTCATGCAGATGTTCCAGGTGTCGCGCACCGGCCGGAAATGGCTGGTCGAGCGGCCATCGGCCACGCGGGCGGCAACCGGGACCGTCCCGATGACGAACCCGGCGTGCCAGGCCTTCATCAGCACCTCCATCTCCAGGTCATAGCCATCCTTTTCCAGGGTGACGGCACGGAGCATCCGGGAGCTGTAGTAGCGAAACCCGGACTGGCTGTCGTCGATGGCAAAGCCGGTCCGCTTCTTCATGCACCAGGCGCCGAACCGGTTCCAGTGCCGCCGCAGGCCAGCCATTTCCTGAAACTGGGCATAGCGCGATGCAACGAGGATATCATACCCTTCCCCGGCGCCCTTTTCCACCAGGAAATGGATCGCCGTCGGATCGTGCTGCCCATCGGAATCCAGGGTGACAACCCCGCTGAAGCCGTGCCCGAGCGCCCAGGCGAATCCGGTCCGCAGGGCTGCCCCCTTCCCCCGGTTGGCGGGGTGGCTGAGCATGTTCACCGGCAGGCCGGCACAGCGGGCAGCCGTGCCGTCGGTGGAACCGTCATCGACGACCAGGAGCGGATACCCCTGCTGCAGGGTCTCCCTGACCACGGCCTCGATGGTTGCAGCGGCATTATATGCCGGGATGATTACGCAGAATCCCACTGTTCCACCAGATTGCCCAGGGTTGTGAAGCGAAAGCGCCCGAGCAGGGGGCGCAGGCGTTCCATGACATCGGTTCTCGGCCCATAGGCGACAAATTCCCTGAACAGGGGCAACCTGAGCCGCGGCCCGTCCGGGTCCAGTTCCCGCGGATGCAGATAGAGCACTGCCGGAACCCCTTGTTCGTTGCAGATACGCATGGTCCGCTCGATCAGGGCAAGGGGGAAAAAGCGGAAACCCCAACCGCCACCGGTCGGCAGGTTGCCCAGTGGAGTGGGAGTCACCAGGGGTGGCACCTCCCAGAGGCTCTTCCCGTTGATGCTCATCCTGAATGGGCTGCGCGGGCCGGACCGGTCTCCGATGAACGGCAGCGGCGTGCAGCTGGCATCGTAGCGGACCCCCTCCTCGACCAGGATCTCGAATGCCCAGGGGGTCCGGGCCCGGGAAAGCGACCACTGGGGAGCGCGAAAGCCGATCGGGGACCTGCCCGACTGCTGCGCCAGGATATCCCTGGTCCGTTGCACCTCATCCCTGAACGCAGCCGGCTCCAGGGCGGTCACCAGCGTATGGGAAAAGCCGTGGGATGCGATCTCGTGGCCGGCGCTCGCGATGGCGGGCACCAGTTCCGGCAGTTCCCGGGCTACGGCCCCGAGGACGAAAAAGGTGGCCCTGACCCCATGGGCTTCGAGTTCTGCGAGCAGCCGGTCCAGATTCCGCCGGACCCGCCACTCAAGGGAACCCTCACCCCTGATCTCGGCACCGCAGATGTGAAACCACTCCTCCAGATCCACGGTAAGGGCATTGTCGCAGCGTATGCATTCATCCTTGTCAATGTTCATTAACTTACGGAAAATAGCAGCTCCTCAGCGATAATGTCAAGGGCTGCATATGGAATCCGCGGGGATACGTCAGAACGGACGGTGTACGGTTAACCATTGACCAACCCTGAAAAATATTTATAATGAATGATATTTTATACACCTGATGTCATGGAGTTTTCTTTGCGTCTCAGCCTCATCACCAAGCTCGCCATCGTCACCTCCCTGGTGCTTCTCTCCTGCATGACCCTCTTCGCCTACGTCAATATCCAGACCATGGAACGGCTCATGATCGAGGAGGCGGTTGCCGACGCCGACAAGCTCTCGGAAACGATCATCAATACGACCCATTACCAGATGCTGGAAAACAACCAGCTGCGCGTCTACCAGATGATCCAGGAGGTCGGACGCCAGACCGGTATCAAGCATATCAGGATGGTCAACAAGAAGGGGCGGATCATCTTCTCCACCGAGGAGAGCGAGATCGGCCTGATGCTGGACAAGAAGGCAGAGGCATGCAACATGTGCCACGCCAGCAAGACGCCGCAGGTCCATGCATCGAGCATGAACCGGAGCCGCATCTTCACGGACCGCGAAGGCGAACAGGTGCTGGGGCTCGCCAAGGCGATCTACAACGAGGAGAGCTGCTACGTGGCAAGTTGCCACTTCCATCCCAAGGAATCCCGAATCGTCGGGGTGCTGGACATCATCATCTCCCTCGATACGATGCGGAACCTGATCGAATCGTACCGCTACAAGCTGGGCGCCATGACCTTCCTCATACTGGTCCTGCTCTGCTCAAGCCTCACCCTCTTCATGCAGCTCATGGTGAACCGGCCGGTACGCCAACTGGTCAACCATACCAAGCACCTTGCCATGGGAGAACTGGACAGCACGGTCCGCCCCTTTTCCAGTTACGAGCTGGGCGAACTCTCGGACTCGTTCAACAGCATGACCCTGAATCTGAAAAAGGCCCGGGACGAACTGCAGGAGTGGGGACGCACCCTGGAACTGAAGGTGGAGGAGCGGACCAACGAACTGAAACGGATCCAGAACCAGCTGGTTCGCTCGGAAAAGCTCGCATCCCTGGGTGAGCTGGTGGCGGGCATTGCCCACGAGATCAACAACCCCCTCACCGGCATCCTGATGTTTTCCTCCATGATGGGACACGACAAACGGCTCGACCCCGTCTTCAAGAACGATGTGGAGATGATCATTCACGAAACCGAACGCTGTGCCCACATCGTCCGGGGGCTGCTGGATTTCTCACGTGAACGGAAACCGCAGAAAAAACCGACGTCCATCAATGACATCATGAACGCCACGCTCTCCCTGGTGAGCAACCAGTCGAGCTTCCACGACATCAGGATCATCCGCGAACTCTCCAACGATCTTCCGGAGATCCTGGTGGACCCGAACCAGATCGAACAGGTTTTCGTCAACATCATCCTCAATGCAAGTCACGCCATGCCCAACGGGGGAGAACTGCACCTCGTTACCGGCATGACCGACAACAGCCAGATCTTCATCGAAATCACCGATTCCGGCTGTGGCATTCCCGAAGAAAACCTGCAGCGGATCTTCGATCCGTTTTTCACTACCAAGGAGAACAAGGGAACCGGATTGGGGCTATCGGTTTCGTATGGGATCATCGAAAGCCATGGCGGGACCATAGAGGTGCAGAGCACGGTGGGGGAAGGAACGGCCTTTACCATTATCCTCCCCATCGAGACCGACGATCGGGACGAAGACGAAGACTCCGTGGAGGTCGTTGCCACTGCGTGCTGACAGGAAATGAAAAAAGCCGGACCGAACCTCTCGGGGAGGTCGGCCCGGCGAACGAACGAAAGACGGGCAGATCGGCCCGTCTTCGCGAATAGGGTCATCAGGGCGGATCACCGCCACATGCGTGTGGGATGAAGCCCGGTTGTCAGGAATTGCCGTTCATCTGGTTGCGGATGGATATCCCCAGCTTCTTGAGGAGAGCCTGGAAATTCGGCCGGAGCATGCCGGTCTCTTCGGCAGCGCGGGTGACGTTCCAGTTGTTCCGTTTCAGGGCATGGAGGACAAAGGCCTTTTCCACCGGCTCGATGGCGCGTTCGCGGATCTGGCGCTTGGTCTCCTTGAGCTCCTCCACGTTCTGCGGCACATACCCTTCCGCGGACGACTGCTCGGAGGAATCGACAGGCCCTCCCAGCTCGAAATCCTCTTTCTGCACCAGATCGCCTTCCGCCAGCACCACAGCCCGTTCGATCACGTTCTCCAGCTCCCTGACGTTGCCCGGAAACGGGCACTGCTCAAGAAGCACCAGGGCATCGGGAGCAATGCCCCGGATATCCTTGCCCATCTCATCGGCGAATTTCCGCAGGAAATGGCTGATGAGCAGCGGGAGATCCCCTTTGCGGTCCCGGAGCGGGGGAAGATCGATCGGGATGATATTGAGCCGGAAGAAAAGGTCCTCGCGGAATGTCCCCTCCTGCACCATGGTGCGCAGGTTGCGGTTGGTTGCCGCAACCAGGCGGATATCGATGGGTATCGGCTGGGTCCCGCCGATGGGGGTAACCACTCGCTCCTGGAGGACTCTGAGCAGTTTGGCCTGGGTGGTGAGACTGATGTTGGAGACCTCGTCCAGGAACAGGGTCCCGCCGTCAGCCACCTTGAAGAGGCCGGTCTTGGTCTGGATCGCCCCGGTGAACGACCCCTTGACGTGTCCGAACAGCTCGCTTTCCAGCAGGTTCTCGGCCAGCGAGGTACAGTCGACCGCTACAAAGGGCTGGTCGCGCCGCTTGCTGTTGTTGTGGATGGCCCGCGCCACCAGTTCCTTGCCGGTACCGCTCTCGCCGGTAATGAGGACCGTACTGTCGGTCGGCGCGACCTGGATGATCCTGCGGTAGACCTTCTGCATTTCCCGGCTTTCGCCCAGGAAACGATCGAATCCCTGGTGGGCGTTCAGTTCCTTCTTGATGCAGATGTTTTCCAGCAGCACTGCCCGCTGGTCCAATGCCTTCTGCACCTTTTCATTGATCTGTTCAGGGGTGAACGGCTTGGCGATATAATCGAACGCCCCGTTTTTCATCGCCTCCACTGCCGTGTCCACCGTGGAATAACCGGTGATGATGATGACCGGGACTTCCGGCTGCAGCACCTTGATGGTTTTCAGAACGTCCATGCCGCTCATGCCGGGCATCTTCAGGTCGCTGATAACGAGGTCGAAGTCTTTTTCCTGCAGGCGCTCCAGGGCAAGGGTGCCGCTGGACGAGGTTTCGACGGAAAATCCGTCCATTTCCAGGATTCTGCGCAAACCTTCCCGTATAACCGCCTCGTCATCAACCACCAGAACATTCGTCTTATCCATCGAGATCCCTCAACCTTCTGCAATGCCCTACCCGGACCGGCGGCAAAGAGGTGCCACCCTGCACCACTCCGGCGTTTCCGAGCGCCATTAATCCTTTCTTACTACATACTCCAACTACCACATTAAGTCAAACCAATATTATTGTTACACATGATACCTCACACCCTGTGATGTGGTGTAAATCGTTGCGGGGAGCGGCGTTATGAGTTTTTAGCCACCTGCATATTTTTTTATACAGGCCAACCTGAAACCAATTAACAAATAATTTCAACAGATTATCGACACAACCCCCGAACTGTATCCCAACTCTGCTACCGCAATGGTGTATGCGATTTTGATACAACTGCGTAAAACCGCCACAGAACTCCTTGTGCCAGATGCACTATAACCATACGGTTTAAAAACACAAAAATTTCTTTAGTAAAATTTTTTAATTTGTGGCATAACAGGTGCAGTTTAAAAGACATCAACCGTGTCACCTGTCGGTATTCGCAGACGCAGCAACAGAAAGGAGCGGGTATGCAAGGGTTGCTCATAGCCGATGAAAACCTGGAATCCCGCCGACAAATGGCCGATCTGTTCATTGAAGCGGGTTACAACGTTATGGTGACCAATTCGGCAGCGGCAGCCCTCCATGGGATCATCAAAAAAACAGCGCAGGTCATACTGCTGGGGGACCAGCTGGAGGATCTGACCGCTGGAGAACTGGTGCCCCTGCTCAAGGAATGCAACCGCGACCTGACCATTATCCTGGTGGGTAGCGACTTCCCGCTCCCGCTCATCCGCCGGCTCCGGGAAGAAGGCATCTTCTACCACGCCTTCCGCCCCGAAGGGCCTGACTCATGCGAGGAAATCCGCCAGGTTGTCCAATGCGCCTTTTCCAACCTGGCCAAAGGTGAACGGAAGAACACCCCTGTGACTGCACAGTCCAGCAACCAATAAGGAGGAACGCCATGAAAACGACAGTATTCGGATCCATTGCAGCAGTTCTGGCCAGCGCACTTCCAGCCATCGCCGCCTCGGGAGCACGAGAGGACAACAGCGGCTTTTTCGTCTGGGGATTTCTCGGCATCTGCGCCCTGATCATCGTCGCACAGCTGATCCCCGCAGTCATGGTAATGCTTGGTTTCGCCAAGGGAGTCCGTAAACAGGAATCGGCCAAACAGACAACCACACACTGAAAACCGAGGCAAGGGTCCAGAGGCCCGAAGACTTTCCACGGAGGGAGACCACGTCATGTCTATTCGAAGAACACTGTTGAGCAGCGGTCTGCTGATAATTGCCCTGGCATGGGCCGCCAGCGCCTTAGCCAACCCCAACGAGGCATGCCTCAAATGCCACGGCGACAAGGCAATCATCGGCAAGGGTGGAGGACACCTCTTTATCGATCCGATTACATTTGCCGGCACCACCCATGAATTGATCGGATGCACATCCTGTCATGACGCGATTTCCAGCCAGCATCCGCATGATGGCATCCGGCCGCCACGGGCTCAATGCCGCGAATGCCACGCCGTGATCCAGCGCGAGTATGCACAGAGCCTGCACGGCGGAAACGCATCGTGCACCGATTGCCACAACCCGCACATGGTCCGGCAGCCGATGGCGGTATCGGGCGACTTCATCAACGCCCAGTGCAACAAGTGCCACGACAAGGCAAAGACCGTTACCACCCACGCCAAGTGGCTTACCCAGGCGGACCTGCACGTGGATGCGATGCCGTGCATCACCTGCCACACCAGCTCGAAGAATTACGTCATCATCATGTACATCGAAAAACGGCAGGCGAACAAGCCGCATAGCGATTTCCGCGAGGCAACCTATGCCGAACTGGCCGAAGCCGCCGGGGGCAAGGAGATATCGCAGCTCATCGACGTAAACGGCGACGGCAAGATCGAAATGTCCGAGCTGCGCCGCTTCAACACCAATGCCAAGTACAACGATATGCGGCTCTGGGGGATGATGATGCCCGAGCAGGTCACCCACAGCTACCAGATCCTGGACAACCGGTGGGACTGCACCTTCTGCCACTCTACCGGCACCAAGGCGATGCAGACCAGTTTCGTGGCCTTCCCCGGCAAAGACGGAAGATACACGCGGATGCAGGTGGAAAAAGGTGCCGTTCTCGACCTGCTCTTCGGCACCCCCGACTTCTACATGATGGGGACTACGCGCAGCACCGCGCTCAACATCATCGGAGCACTGATCCTGGTAGGCGGCATGATGATGCCGATCGGACACGGTTCCCTGCGCTACCTCACCAGAAAAAATAGAAAGGAGCATTGACATGAGCACCGCTGAATCGTCACACCACGAGGAGCAGATGATCTACCTCACCCCGACACCGGTCAGGATCTGGCACTGGTTGAATGCCCTGGGGATCGTCACCCTCTGCATCACCGGCATCCAGATCCGGTTCCCCGACTATGTCAATCTCTTCGGGACCTACAAGGCAGCCATCAGCCTGCATAACACCGCCGGCATCATCGTTTCCATATCCTACTTTCTCTGGCTCTTCTACTACCTCTTCATCGCCGGGACCCTGATCAAGCTCTATGTCCCGACCATGGACGATATCAAGCGCGGGATCATCCGCCAGGCCCTGTTCTACTTCTTCCACTTCTTCCGCGGCGGCCCCAACCCGCACCACAGCATGCCCGACGACAAGTTCAACCCGATGCAGAAATTCGCCTACCTGATGATCATGCTGGTTCTCCTGCCTCTGGTCATCGTCTCGGGGATCCTGATCATGAACGTGGCGCCGCTCAGGGATATGATCATGCTGGTGGGAGGGATCAAGATCCTGGTTTCCGCCCACTTCCTGATCGCCTGCTGCTTCTTCGCCTTCCTCTTCGTCCATGTCTATCTTGCCACCATGGGACACACCCCGCTTGCCCACTTCAAGCCAATGTGGACCGGTTGGGAAAAGATCGAAGGGCATGGGCACTAAGCTGTCGTACCCTCACTTCCAGCGGGGCGGTTCATGCCGCCCCGCAGTTTTTGTTCCGGGAATCCCCTTTATCAAGCATATTTAAAATTGACTAACCTTGTCTCATTCCCTATAATCGCCGCCTGTATACACGCTATTGCTGCATCAATTACCTGTTGAGGAGGACACCATGTTGTTCAGATCCCTGCTCTTCTGCCTGGTGGCACTGTTCGTCGGCACCAGCGCCCATGCAATCACCATCAAGAGCGTCACCTACACGACCAAAGACGCAGGCAAGATCGTCTTCGACCACAACTTCCATATCAAACAGAGCGGGATCAACAATAACTGCAAGGCCTGCCACAACGAAATCTTCGACATGAAGAAAAAGGTTCGCTACACCATGGCCGACATGGAGCAGGGCAAATCCTGCGGCGCCTGCCACGGGAAATCAGCCTTCAGCCTCAAGGACTGCGCCCGCTGCCACACGGTAAAGGACATCACCTTCAAGGTCAAGGAAACCGGCTCCCTGGCTTTCAGCCACGGCAACCATGCCAAGAAATATGCCTGCGGCTCCTGCCATCCCAGGCTGTACAATGCCGGCGGCGGCAACAAGCGGGTCAGCATGGCTGAAATGGAAAAGGGCAAATCCTGCGGCGCCTGCCATACCGGCAAGGAAGCCTTCCCGTTGGCGGCTTGCGGCAAGTGTCACCCAACCAAGGATGTAACCTACAAGGTGAAGGGGGCCGGCAAGGTACTCTTCAGCCACAAGGTCCACACCGAACTCGCCCGGTGCAACGACTGTCATACCAAGGTCTTCGGCTACGGCAAAGCGAAGAAGGTGTTCTCCATGGATGACATGGAGAAGGGCAAATCGTGCGGCGCCTGCCACAATGGCAAGAAGGCGTTCACGGTCAAGGCCAACTGTGCTATCTGCCACAAAATGTAAAAAGGGAACACCATGTTCAAGTCTCTGACCGCTCGGGCCATCGTCCCGGTGGCCGTTGCAGTAACGGGGTTCGTCATCATCTGCTGTATCCTGCTCTACTCGCTGATGAAGTCCGATATCATCAGCGATACGGTGACGTACGCCACTGGCCTGGCAGATACGGTTGTCAAGTCGACCCGTTATGCAATGCTCAAGAGTGACCGGGAGACTCTGAAAAACATCATAGACAACGTGGGAGAGCAGAAACGGCTGGAGCATGTCCGGATCTTCAACAAGAAGGGTCTGATCATGTTCTCCAGCGTCCATGGCGAGATCAACCGCTTCGTGGACAAGAAGGCTGCAGGCTGCGTCGAATGCCACTCAGGACCGGTCCCCAAGGAGACCCTGGCAGCCATGCAAAAGGCCCGGCGCTTCACCAACGAGCGCGGGGTCGAGGTCCTGGCCATCACTGCGCCGATCTACAATGAGCCCGAGTGTTCGGCTGCTCCGTGCCATATTCATCCAGCCGAGCAGAAGGTTCTCGGCACCCTGGATATCGGGCTCTCCCTGGCAGACCTGATGCAAAATCTCAAGGTCATGCGGGAACGGATGATCGTCTTCAGCATCATGGTGCTGCTACTCACCGTCGGGGGGGTAGCAGCACTGCTCTGGAGAAACGTCTTCCTCCCCTTACGGCTTCTCACCGAATACACCGAGCGCACGGCCCAGGGCGATCTGACCGCCGAACTGCCCGACTGCGGTCCGGAACTTTCCCGACTCGCCAATAACGTGCGCACCCTCAGCGAGGAACTGAAGCGTACGGAGACCTCCGCTCCGCGCGGAGAAGGCACCGAATAGAGGTGGGATCTGCGCCGGGGTGTCACGGAGGACGTTGACGTCACAGTACCAAGGAAACAGTTTGCAGCAACTTCACCTAGGACCGGTGCGGCACGGCATCGTGGCACATCCGAGACATGAGGAACGGATCTTCCCACCAATCTGAGCAGAACCCGCCCCTCCAGGACTTTGAACGTCTGCGCCAGGAGAGCGAGTCCCGCATCGCCCGACTGCATTGGAAGTCGGGCAACGGACCACTCTCCTTAGCTCTCTTTATAGCGCTCAGCATTTTAGCCCAGAACGATTTCTCCATCCTCCCCTCGCTTCCGGACGAGGTCCTCGCCCTTCTCGGCCGCCCGCCGTCAACCAACATGATCAGCGCTGCCCTGGTGCTCTACAGCTTTTCCGCCATCATCCTGATTCTCGGCCGGATGATGAGCGGTTCGGGACGCTATGGCGGCGTGCTGCACGTGGGCTACCTCGCCGCCTTCTACACCTTTTACCACTTTGCCCATGCCCTTGCCGAGAATTTCTGGGCGGTATTCGCCGCAGGGGCAACGGTTCTCATCCTGGAAAGCTACCATCTCTGGACCTACTGCCGCGAGGAGATCCGCAAGGAACGCGAACTCCTGGCACAACTGGAGCGCAAGGAAAAGAGCGGCTTCGCGCCATGAATCAGGGCCGGTTCCCGGCGAGTTGCGACTGTCCGACGGCTGTGGCACCGGGGCGCGACATCCCAGAAAAGGGTTGACACTTCTCACGCTCTCCTGTTACGGTACAAAAATTCGGTGCCATGCCGACCGCGGCATGTCGCCGTACAAACCAATAGTCCAATCCCGCTGGGGGAGTTCGCAAGAACTGAGATGAAGCCCTGGGCTTCAAACCCTTTGAACCTGATCCGGTTAATCCCGGCGTAGGGAAGCGCGCCCCGTCCGTTCCATCCCATCCGGCCGCTTCCCGCGGCTTTTTTTGTTCCCTCCCGGCGAGACTACAGGTGCCCCATGAACATTACCGTAAACGGCGAAACCGTTCAGACCGGCGAAACCACGCTGCTCGCCTATCTCGTCTCCTCTGGCATCAATCCCGCTGCGATCGCCGTTGAGCTCAATCTCGACATCGTGGCAAAGGGCGAATATGCCCGGACCCCCCTGCAGGCCGGGGACAGGATCGAGATCGTTCATTTCGTCGGCGGCGGCTGACAGGCTCTCCCTGCCACGTCCCCTCCGCATGCGGAAAGTGCCGGCACCTCGTACCGGCGGATTGCCAGTTGCCGGCACAGCACGGCAGTTTGGTTGCTCATCGAACAAGGAGACTGATCATGCCTCATCACTCGGATACACTGGTCATTGCCGGACGGACGTTCCGTTCTCGCCTTCTGGTCGGAACCGGCAAGTTTTCATCCAATGCCGCCATGGTCGAGGCCATGGAACACTCCGGCAGCGAGATCGTCACCGTTGCCCTGCGCCGGGTCGACATCGACAACCCGCAGGACAGCATCCTCTCCCACATCGACCGGTCGAAATACCTGCTCCTGCCTAATACCAGCGGTGCACGGGATGCCGATGAAGCGGTGCGGCTGGCACGCCTTGCCCGTGCAGCGGGCTGCGAGCCATGGATAAAGCTGGAGGTCACCCCCGACCCCTACTACCTGCTCCCCGACCCGATCGAGACCCTCAAGGCGGCCCAGATCCTGGTCAAGGACGGGTTCGTGGTCCTCCCCTACATCAATGCCGATCCGGTGCTGGCAAAACACCTGCAGGAGGCGGGCACGGCAACAGTCATGCCGCTGGGCGCCCCCATCGGCACCAACAAAGGGGTCCGGACCCGCGACCAGATCGCCATCATCATCGAGCAGGCCATCGTGCCGGTCATCGTCGATGCCGGTCTCGGTGCGCCCTCCCACGCTGCCGAAGCCATGGAGATGGGCGCCGATGCGGTCCTGGTGAATACCGCCCTCGCCGTCACCCCCAATCCGGGGCTCATGGCCGCTGCCTTCCGGATGGGGGTCGAGGCGGGACGGGCAGCCTACCAGGCAGGCCTTGGCAGCCAGAAGGAGCGGGCCGAGGCATCGAGCCCCCTCACCGGCTTC